>Ga0070737_10006744_pt1 | contig 10415 bp, 8 predicted proteins | sample Coa_R1_10_FD_66438 | JGI IMG/M metagenome (GOLD analysis project Ga0070737, IMG submission 66438) | Surface soil microbial communities from Centralia Pennsylvania, which are recovering from an underground coalmine fire - Coalmine... | ecosystem: Environmental > Terrestrial > Soil > Unclassified ...
CGGGTGCAGCAGCTGGTGGCCCCCTGGCGTGATCAGACCCGTCCGCACGAGGGCTTCGGAATCCCGTTTGTGGACTACTGCCGGGGGGATGGGGAGACCGCGGGGCCGGGACAGGCCCAGCCCTGGCAGGCGAACCTGATCGACGACAACACCCCGTGGGTGCGCGACTACCGGGGGCTCTGGGGGCTGGACACGGACGACCGCTTCGGCGGTGAGCGGGCCCCGGCCGGGCCCCGGTACGAACGCCACGGTTCGGTGCGCCGAGCCTGGAGCGACCCGCTGGGCTGGGCCGGGCTTCTCGACGTGACGCCCGCCGTCGAGGACGCCCGGCCGCTCCTGCAGCAACGGGTGGCGATGCTCGAGCGGGACCTGGCCACCCGGGAGGAGACGATCGCCGCCAAACTGGCCGAGCTCCGCCGCGTGGCGGTCGAGGTCCGCTCGCTCGAGGCCCACAGCCACGCCCGCGTCCTGGCCCGGAGCCGGCGCCGGGAGATGGCCGCCCTCGAGACCGGGCTCGAGCAGGAGATCGCCGCCCGCACGAGCGCGGCCGACGAGCTCGACATCCATCTCGACACCCTGCGACGCCCGCCGGCCGCCGACGACTCCCGAGCTCACCTCCCTTACCTGTCTGCGCCGCGGACGGCCGAGCAACAGCGTCGCCACTGGTTCCTGGCCCTTTGGGCGACGGTATCCACCCCGCTGCTGCTGGCCGTCGTGCCGGTGATTCTCCTCGCCCGGCCGCTGGCCGTGATCACCAGCGTCGCCGTGTTCGGCTACGCCTTCCTGGTCGTGGAAGCGTTCGCCCGCCGCCGGCTCTGGTCCTTTCTGGCCAGCACCCTCCTCGTCGCCGCCGTCGGCGGGTTGGTCATCTTCTGCGTCGACGTGATCCCGCAACACTGGAAGGTCGGCGTCTCGGTGCTGTTCCTCGCCGCCGCCGTCGCCCTCCTCGCCGGCAATATCGGCGACCTCCGTCGGGGCTGGAGGCGCGGGGGCACGATCGAGTCGGCGCCGCCTCCCCGAACACCAAAAAGCCCCGATCCCGGCGTCGACTGACCGACCCTCAATAGGGGCCGGAGGTTGACCTTCAGGTCTGGGCGCGCAACAGCCTCAGGCTTCGCCGTCCTCCGGACGGCGCCTCGCCGCTCCCTGCTGGACCACGTGGGTGAGCTCGTGAGCCATTAATTCCCGGCCGGGGCCGCTCCCGACGTCCGGCTGGCCGCCACGGAAGAAGATGTCCGAGCCGACGGTGAAGGCCGATGCCCCCATGCGCTCGTTGAGCGCCTCCGACTGCGGTCCCGTGTGGACCCGCACGGCGCTGAAATCGGCGCCGAAGGCCGCTTCCATCGGAGCCCGGGTCTGGGATTCGAGGGCCCGACCGCGCCCGAGCTCACCGGTCAAAGCAGAGGACGTCTCATCGTCGAGGTCACCACCGGCCAGGCCGACGGCGGCCCGGCGAATGACGGGCGCGACCGACCGGGCGACGACGGTCTCCTCATCCCGGTCGGGACGCCCGACCTCGATTGCGCCGGCCCCGACGGCGTCGGAAACGGCTCGGGCCACGCGGTCGGCTTCCATCTCGAGCGGGTCGTTGGCCGCCCCAACCGACAATTTGGTCTGCACCGCCAACGCGGCGGTCACCGCCCGGTTACCGGCGGCGGCCTGCAGCGCCCGCATCGCCGAACCGGGCCCCACCTGGCGGGACCGGACGGAGTTATCAAAATCAACTGCTCGTCTGGCGTCGCCGTCCCGCCCAGCCCGTGCTCGCTCTGTCCCCAACGATGCACCTCGTTTTCTCCGACCCTCCCAGAGGCTAACACCTCACCGCCTCCGGGCCACCACCTCACCGCCTCAGGGGCCCGCGATCGGCAGCAACCGGAAAATCCGGCAACTCGCGGCGTGTGGCCCTTGTTGCGCTTGTGCCCGGAGGGGATCACACGTACGATCCGCTTCGTCCGGCTGACCGTGCCAAAGTCACGGCGCAGCGGGACCGAGGGAGCAGGAAGTGAATGGTCAACCTGTAGGGGCAGCAGCCGCCACGGCGCCTCCGGCGTCGGGCAGCTTGGGTGTTCGCGCCGCGTCGTCGACCCACCGGGGCGACGGGATGCGGGCGCATCGCACCGCGCTTCTCGACTCCCTCGCCGCTTTACTCCGGCAACCGGGCGACCGCGATCTCCAAGTACAGGGCGCAGCGGCGGTCGTGGAGCTCGCCCGGGCCGGCGATTACCGCGGCCTGGCTGCCATTATCCGGCCGGATCCGGCCAGCCTGCAGGCCACCTGGACCGTCGCCTGTTACGAGCTGGGCCAACTCGTCCCGGTGACTCTTTGCGACCTCTCCGACCCAGTCGAGGCCGTGCAGCGGACGGCGGCCTGCGCCGATGCCGGCCATCTCGCCGCCGAGATGGTCGCCTCCTCGGCCAACGGTTTGCGCTGGACGGCCGTCGTCCGGACCGGCGAGCTGCTCCGCCTTCAGGCCCCGTCGGCGTCGACTATTTCCGGGCCCCATGACCCTGAGGACCTCGAGGCCCTTCAGGACCGGTGGGAGCAATGGCTGGCCGATCGGAGCCTCTGGGGCTTCGACCAAGACGAGAGTCAAGGCGACACCGAGGAAAAAGACGAAAATCCTCGAGGGTTTCCCCCGGGACCGTGGGGTCCGGACCTCACCGCCAGCTTGGCTGGCACGCTCCAAATCGTCGCCACCACGCTGTCCGCCATCGCCGACACCCTCGGCTCGATCGACGCCCGCCTGGCTCGTATCGAGGCGCGGTCCGCCCAGCCGTCTCCGGCGGCGACTTCCTCAGCCCTCCCAGCGGCCACCACCCCGGGCCGGGTCGACGCCATCGCTCGCCGACTCGATTACTACCAACGACCGCTTCGCGACGACCGGGCCAGGACGTGAGGAGATGGAGCGGGGCCGTAGTTCTGGCCGTGGTGGCCATGTCCCTGCTTGCCGGTTGCTCCTTTTTGGGTATCGGTCGCCGCCCGCAGGCCCGGCTCGTCTCCCGCACGGCCTCGGTGTTTCACCTGACGGTCGGGGACTGCGTGGTGCCGCCGACCAAGATCCAGGCCGAAATCTCGACCCTGCAGGTCGTCTCCTGCCGCAAACCGCACACGCAGGAGGTTTTTGCGTTGGTCCAGGACCACGCCGGGAGCAATTACCCGGGGGCGTCGGCCCTGGAGACCTTCGCCAACGCCAACTGCCTCCAGCACTTCCAGTCATACGTCGGGGTGGCCTACGAGGACTCCTCGCTTTTCTACACGTTCCTCCTGCCCTCCGTCCGCAGCTGGTCAGCCGGGGACAGGACGGTGGCGTGCGTCATCACCACGACCGGCCAGCCGCTGCGCTCCTCCGTACGCGGCTCCAAGCGGTAGAAGGACGGTAAGCAGCGTGGCCGAACCCGCCGTCAACATGGGAGCCATGCTGATGTGCTCATTCGGAGCCGCACCGGCAACGCTGGAAGTCCCGCCCACGTCTCAGGTGATGGTCGAGGGCCGGCCCGCGGCCACCATCACTTGTATGACGCCGGCCAATATCCCGACGTTTGGCATGTGTATGAGTCTCGCCAACCCGTCGGTTGCCGCAGCTACGGCTGCGGCGCTCGGAGTGCTGACGCCGATGCCGTGCGTTCCAGCCCTCAGCCCATGGGTACCGCTGTCCCCGACGACTCTGATCGGGGGTCAACCCGCCCTCGTCGCCGGCTCCGAGTGCATCTGCGCTTTCGGCGGCGTCGTCCAGATCACCTTTCCCGGATCCACCCGAACGCTGTGCTAACGAACGCGCGCACGGTGATCGGTTATATTGCCCCCGCAGATGGCACGGGCGACCAGCTCAGACACCCGCTCCCACTAAGGCGCCTGTTGAAGAGGCCGGGCCATCGCCAGTCAAACGCTATGAAGGGAGCTTCTCGTGCCTACCTACACCGCACCCGGTGTCTACGTCGAAGAGGTGCCGTCTAGCCAAAAGAGTCTTTCGGCGGCTCCGACGGCTATCGCCGCTTTTGTCGGATTTACGGCCAAGGCGCCGACCGACGACCCGTCCGATCCGGAGGGCCTGAAGCCCCGGCTCGTCACCAGCTGGAGTCAGTTCGAGGAGCTTTACGGCGGCTTCACCAACGGAGCGATCCTGCCGCTCTCGGTCTACGGCTATTTCCATAACGGCGGCGCCATCGCCTACATCTGCCGGATCCCCAACACCGCCCCGGCCGGGCAGCCGGCGGAGTTGGCCCTGCCGGCCGCCGACCGGGCCCTCGGCAACCCGCTGACGGTGACGAGCATCGAGCCCGACGCCGACCTGTCCGTGGCCATTTCCCCGGCCGACGACGGCGACGACGACGACGAGGAAGGCCCGTCTCCGTTCACCCTGACCGTCCTCGAAGGCGGCCGGGAGGTGGAGTCCTTTCCTGATCTGACCGTCGCTCCCGGCGACCGCAACGTCGAAAAGGTGGTCAACGGCGCCTCGACCAAGGTCAAGGTCAAGCTCGACATCGACAAGAGCGTCGACATCAGCCAGCTCGTCGACGTGATGAAGACGGGCGTCTTCCCCCTCGAGAAGGCCGAGCCGGTGCCCGTGCCGGTGAGCGGCCGAAAGTTCTCCGGGTCGGAGACCTCCCGCACCGGGATCAACGGCCTGTCGATCGCCGAGGAGGTGACCATGGTCGCCGTCCCGGACCTGCTGACCGCGGCCACCCGTGAGGACGGCACCGTCGACCTCGGCATGTGGAAGACGGTCCAGACATCGCTGATCGGCCACTGCGAACGACAGGGCAACCGGATGGCCATCCTCGACTCGCCTCCCGGCATGACCGCCCAGCAGATCAAGGAGTGGCGGTCGGAGGTGGCTATGTACGACAGCCAGTTCGCGGCCATGTACTACCCGTGGATCAAGGTCGAGAACCCGGCCGGCACCAATGGCGACCGGGAAGTCTTCGTGCCCCCGTCCGGCCACATCGCCGGGGTGTGGGCTCGCACCGATGAGTCCCGCGGCGTGTGGAAGGCGCCGGCCAACGACACGATCCGGGGCTGCCTCGATATCGAGCGCCCGATCTCCAAAAACGAGCAGTCGCTGCTGAACCCGATCGGGATCAACTGCATCCGTCCGTTCGGCACCCGGGGGATCCGGATCTGGGGCGCCCGCACGCTGTCCTCGGACAGCGACTGGCGCTACATCAACGTCCGGCGCCTCTTCAACATGGTGGAGACCACGATCCTGGACGGGACCCAGTGGGCCGTCTTCGAGCCCAACGACATCGCCCTGTGGGAAGGCGTTTCCCGTACCCTCACCGCCTTCTTGACCGGGCTGTGGCGCTCCGGAGCACTCTTCGGCAACTCCCCGGAACAGGCTTTCTACGTCAAGTGCGACGCCGAGACCAATCCGCCTGAGTCCATCGACGAGGGCCGCCTCGTCGTGGAGGTCGGCATCGCCCCGGTCAAGCCGGCCGAGTTCGTCATCTTCCGTGTCAGCCAGCAGAAGCAAGTCGCCGGCTGATCCGGCGGACATCCGAGCCACTCGCTAAGGAGAAACCATGCCCAGCTTCGACCTCGTCAAAGACGATCCGCTCATTGGTACCAACTTCTTCCTCGAGATCTCGGGGGAGGTGATCTCCAACCTGACCTCGGTCGACGGCCTGAGCCTCGAGATCGAGAAGGCCGAGATCAATCAGCGGGTCACCAAGGGTGCTTACGTCCAGCACGTCGCCATGTCCAAGCCCAAGTGGACGGGTGAGCTGACCGTCAAGCGCCTCGCTCCCCTGGACGCCACCAAGGACCCGCTCTGGACGTGGTTCAACAAGCTCCGCAACAGCGGGATGCCGGCCGCCAGCCGGGGCTCCGAGCGCAAGTCCGGCTCGATCGTCATCTACGACACGACCATGACCGAGATCTCCCGGTGGAACTTCACCGAGGCCTGGCCCAGCAAGATCGAAAACGACGGGGTCGACGTCACCAAGAACGACCCGGTCGGCGAGAGCATCACGTTCCAGTACGAGACGCTCAACCGGGTGAAGTAGACGTAGCCGGATGCGTACGGAGTTCGAATTCGTCCTGCCGCGCGGGTACGTCGATGAGTCCGGGAGCGTGCACAAGCGCGGCACGATGCGTCTGGCCACGGCGCGCGACGAGCTCCAGCCGCTCCGGGACCCCACGATCACCGGTGCCGACGATCCCCGCCTCACCCTGCTGGTGTTGGTCAGGGTCATCGAGACCCTCGGGGATCTTCCGATGGTCACGATGCACGAGATCGAGGGCCTCTTCGCCGCCGACCTCGCCTACCTGCAGGACTTCTACGGCGTCATCAATTTCGGCACCGACGCCGACATCGAGGCCCTCCTCGCCGCCCAGCGCGAGGCGGCCAAGCCGACCCCGGCCCCCGCCGCCGAGCCCGTCCCGGCGACGGAGCCGGGCTCGGCGCCGACGGGCGCCGTCAACAACACTTCCGTCATCCCCGCTCCCGTCGACGACGAGAGCCGCCCCGTCGGCCGTCGGGCCGCCATCCAAGAGGTGCCGAGCAGCTCGCGATGATGCAGTACCCCACCGAGGCAATGTGGCAGGAGATCGTCTACCTCGCCTACCACCTGCACTGGGACATCGACGCGCTGCTCGACCTCGAGCACGCTGACCGGGCCCGGCTCGTGCGGGGCGTCTCGGCTCTCAACGCTCGGGCGTGGGAGGAGGTCAAGCAGCTGTGAGCCTCACCCAAATGGGATTCAACGGCGAAATCCCCACGACGTCCAACTTCCTCTTCGAAGTGGACGGCGTGTCGATCGGCATGTTTGCCGAGGTTGCCGGCCTCGAGGTGCGGGTGGACGTGACGACCTACCGGGAGGGCGGGGAAAATGGGTACGAGCACCAGCTACCCGGCCGCATGACCTGGCCCCACATCATCCTGCGTCGAGGGGTCACCAACAGCGACGCCCTTTTTCAGTGGGTCAGCAAAACCGCTGGACCCGGGTTTAGCGCCAACAACAACAAGCTCAGCCGCAGCACCGGCGCCATCACGGTGATCGGAAGCGACGGCTCGCGCCTGCGCTCATGGAATCTCGTGCAGGTGTTCGCGGTCCGGTGGAGCGGGCCCCGCTTCAGCGCCACGACAAACGACCCGCTCGACGAGGAGCTCGAGCTGGCCCACCACGGCTTCACGTCGCAGACGTTCTCGAGCTGACCGTGGCCACCGACGACCCCACCGCCGACGAGCCCCTGGCGCTCGGCCGGGCGGTCACGGAGCGATTCGAGTGGCACCGCCGCATTCGGACCCGCCCAACGCCTGGCATCGGCCGGGTCGCTCTCGCGTCCGCCGCCTTTGGCCAGCTGGTCGGTCGCCCGGCGTCCAGCCGGGAGACGATCACCCGGCTGGCCTCGAGCGGCACCACACCGGCCAGGGTCCACGACTCCGCCGCCCTCCCCGTGCGCACGCCCGACGCCCCGTACCTGGCGGCATGGTGGCGATTTGTGCACGTTCCGACCGAGGCCGTGCCGGCGGTATCTCGGAGAAAGGTGGCCGCCGCGGTCGTCCCGCCTCGCGGACTCCCACAGGCCGTGGCGCGCCGTATGGCCTCCCGCCTCGGCGAGGGCACGGGACCAGCCGGGGCGCCCCAGCGAATGGGCGCCGATCCCATCCCCATCCGGCGCCCTCCCGAGGTGGCGGCCGTGGGAACGATCCTGACCAGTCGGGAGCTCAACCGCTCGTCGCCCCGCGCCCCGCGGACGCCGGCCTCCCGTGCTGCCGCCGGGCCGCGCGACGCGCCCGGCCCACCTGCCGCCCCGGGAACGACCGGGGTCCCCCGCACCTCGTCCCGTCCCACCGCATCTTCTTCCACCGAGCCCGCCCCGCCGCCGGCGGCGCCGGCCGTCGTGGCACGAGCGGCGGTGGCGGCGCTGACCCGCCGGGGCGCCGGCAATAATTCTGCCGATCAGCCCGCCGCGACACCGACCGGAATCCGCCGGTCGCCGGCTGCTGGTCGGGGCAACCTCCTTCCCACTCTGCGGCGGCAGGCGGCCGCGGCTGAGCGGCCGTCACGGCCAGCCGCAGCCGAACGGCCGTCACTGCCGGCCGCACCTCGCCCGCCCCGCCGCCCCGCCCCACCGAGGCCTGGCGGCGACCGCGGAACCGGCGCCGTCTCGGGCCACGGTCCCGACCGCTCCACCGGTCGGGCTCGGCCCCGGCCATCCGTGGCGCGGATAACGGACCCGGCGCCGAGCCGGGGCGCGGATCGCCCGTCCCCATCGAGAGCGGTTACGCCGCGACCGGTGACCACGCCTGCTTCTCATCCATCGCCGAGCGTCTCACGGGCGACCCTTTCTCCGCCGGCGACGGCCCAGTCGGACGCGGCCAGCCCGCCGCCCGTCCAGCGTCACGCTGGCAACGCAACTCCGGCCGTCCGGCAGGACACCGGCGACCCAAGCCCGACCGTCCAACGTCATACGAGCGACGCAACCCCGACAGCCCGGCAAGACACCGGCAACGCAACGCCGACCGCCCGGCAGGACGCTGGCATCGCCAGCCCGGCCGTCCGGCAGAACGCCGGCGACCCAAGCCCGACCGTCCAACGTCGTACGAGCGACGCAACCCCGACAGCCCGGCAAGACACCGGCAACACAAGCCCGGTCGCTCGGCAGGACGTTGGCAACATAAGCCCGGCCGTCCAACGTCATACGGGCGACGCAACTCCGGCTCCCCGGCAGGATGGCGGCAACGCAATTCCGGCCGTCAGGCAGGACGCCGGCAACGCAATCCCGACCGTCAGGCAGGACGCCGGCAACACAGGCCCGGCCGTCCAATGTCATACCGGCGACGCGACTCCGGCTCCCCGGCAGGATGGCGGCGAGGAGCGTGGCCAACCACCGGCGGAAACCGTCCCTGGCGAAACCGCCCTCGAAAGCAGAACCGACGCGGTGCGACCCCTGCCGCTGGCATCCCAGTTGACCGCGAGGGGCGCGGCTCCGCAACCCGTGACCGCGCCGGCTTCTGATTTGGCGCCGAGCGTCTCACGGGCGATCCTTTCTCCGCTCGCGACGGCCCGGTCGGACGCGGCCAGCCCGCCGCCCGTCTCGCCTCACATGGGTGACGCAGGTCCGGCCGCCCGGCAGGAGGCCGGCGAGGAGTCTGGCCGACCGCCGGCGAACGCCGTGCCTGGCAAAACCGCTTCGGAAGGCAGGGCCGACGCGGTGCGGCCGCTGCCGCTGGCGTCCCGGTCGGGGCCTGCGGGCGTACTCGCCCCGGGAGTGCGCTTTGCCGGACCGGGGAGCATTCCGCTCGTCACCCGCCGTGCCCTCGACGCCGTGACTGAGCCGGTGACCGGGTCCGGTTTATGGGAGGCGCGAAGGGACGTCGTTCCCGGCTTCGACGCCACCGAGGCGCGGCCCCGCCCGCTCGGGCGGTGGCGACGGACTGATCCCGAGCTACCGGCCGCAAGCCGATCGAACTTCGCCACCGCCCGAGAGATCACCGCCTGGCGCTGGCCGGCGGCGGCAAAGCCAACTGCCCTGTCCGCGCCCCCGGCCGCAACGGCAGCGCCGGCCGTCTCTCGGGCGTCCAGCTCCTCTTCGCCGGCCACACCGCCCTCACCGGCAACACGGCCTCCGGCCCCGCCAACCGCGGCCGCGCCGACGCGGACGTCACCACCGGCGTCGGTGGCATCCGCCCCGGCACCATCGACCCCGGCGCCACCTGGCACGGCAACGTCGGCGCCAGCGGCGACATCGTCCCGGGCAACCCCGGGCGCCTCCGCCACGCCAGCCACCTCCTCGGCAAACCCCGCATCCTCGACAGCCGGCCCATCCGCCACAGGCGGCGCCTCCCCCACAACCGGCGCTTCCCCCACAACGGGCGCCTCCCCCACAACCGGTACCTCCGGTACGGCAGGCGCATCCCCAACAGCAGGCGCATCCCCAACAGCAGGCGCGCCGGGGACGCCGGCCGATACGGCCACCCCCGTCCAGGCGGCGCCCGTCCAACGCTCCGCGACGTCCGACCCGACCGCGGCGACAAACCGGATCGCGGCCGACAACCAAACCGCCGGCGGCAACCAAACCGCGGCCATCAGCCAAGCCGCGGCTGCCGCCAGCCAAGCCGCCGGCGGCTCCCAGAGCGCGGGCACGGGCCAGACTCCGGCCACCAGCCAAGCCGCCCGTGGCAACCAAACCACGGCCGACAGCGAAACCGCGGTTGGCAGCCAAATCACCGGCAGCAGTCAAACCACGGCCGTCAGCCGAAGTGCGGCCGGCAACCAAACCGCAGCCGGCTTCCAGCGCGCGGGCACCGACCCGATCGCCGCCGGGTCCCCGGCTGTGGCCGCTTCGTCGCCGGTTCTGCCGGGGGACGGAGCGGCCCCCTTTACGCCGGCCGAACGTTGGGCGGCCGCAACTGCCGCGGCGCCAATCGCCTGGAGGTACACCTTGCCGGGCGGTTCGGCTCTGGCTTGGAC
>Ga0070737_10006747_pt1 | contig 10414 bp, 9 predicted proteins | sample Coa_R1_10_FD_66438 | JGI IMG/M metagenome (GOLD analysis project Ga0070737, IMG submission 66438) | Surface soil microbial communities from Centralia Pennsylvania, which are recovering from an underground coalmine fire - Coalmine... | ecosystem: Environmental > Terrestrial > Soil > Unclassified ...
GGTCTTCATCGGCGTGCACGACCTCCATCGCGCGACCACCCAGTACGTAGCTCGGGCGCACGATCAGCGGGTAGCCCAATTCGCGCGCCAGCACCATCGCTTCCTCGGCCGTGTGCGCGATGCGGTTGGGCGGCTGCTTCAGGCCAAGCTTCTCGATGCACTGCTGGAAACGTTCGCGATCCTCGGCAAGGTCGATCGAATCCGACGAGGTGCCGATGATCGGCACGCCGGCGGCTTCCAGCGCGCGCGCGAGCTTCAGCGGCGTTTGCCCGCCGTACTGCACGATCACGCCGGTGGGCTGTTCCTTGTCGACGATCTCCAGTACGTCTTCCAGCGTCACCGGTTCGAAATACAAACGATCCGACGTGTCGTAATCCGTGGAAACCGTTTCCGGGTTGCAGTTGACCATGATGGTCTCGAACCCGTCATCGCGCAACGCGAGCGCCGCGTGCACGCAGCAGTAATCGAACTCGATGCCCTGCCCGATCCGGTTTGGCCCTCCACCCAGCACCATGATTTTTTTCCGATCCGACGGGTTGGCCTCGCACTCGTCTTCATATGTTGAGTACATGTACGCCGTGGTGGTCGCGAATTCGGCCGCGCAGGAGTCCACCCGCTTGTAGACCGGCCGTACGCCGAGCGTGTGTCGCAGGTGGCGCACCGCGCGCTCGTCGGATTCCAGGAGTCGGGCGAGGCGGGAATCGGAAAAGCCCATGCGCTTCAGTTCGCGCACCCTCGCCGCGTCCAGCGTGCGCATCCCGCCCGCGCGCACGTCGGCCTCCATGGCAACGATGTCCTCGATCGCAGCCAGGAACCATGGGTCGATCTTCGAAAGGTCGTGCACGTTGGCGAGCGACAGGCCGGCACGAAATGCGTCGCCCAGGTGGAAGATCCGTTCCGGACCCGGCTGGCGCAATTCGCGCTTCAGAGACTCCATGCCTTCCGAGGTGCTCCAGTCGATGCCGCCGGGGTTCAACCCGTCGTGACCCGTTTCGAGGCCGCGCAGGGCCTTCTGCAGTGATTCGGAGAACGTGCGCCCGATCGCCATGACCTCGCCCACCGATTTCATCTGCGTGGTGAGGTGCGGATCGGCCGCCGGGAATTTCTCGAACGCGAAACGCGGGATTTTGGTGACGATGTAGTCGATCGTCGGCTCGAACGACGCGGGTGTCTTGCCGCCGGTGATTTCGTTCTTGAGTTCGTCGAGCGTGTAGCCGACCGCGAGCTTGGCCGCGACCTTTGCGATCGGGAAGCCCGTCGCCTTCGACGCCAGTGCCGACGAACGCGACACGCGCGGATTCATCTCGATCACCACCACGCGGCCGTCGGCGGGATTCACGCCGAACTGCACGTTGCTGCCGCCGGTGTCGACGCCGATCTTGCGCAGCACAGCGATCGAGGCATCGCGCAGGCGCTGGTATTCCTTGTCCGTCAACGTGAGCGCCGGCGCGATCGTGATCGAATCGCCCGTATGCACGCCCATCGGATCGAGGTTCTCGATCGCGCACACGATGATGCAGTTGTCCGCGTGGTCGCGGACGACCTCCATCTCGAATTCCTTCCAACCCAATACCGATTCGTCGATCAGCACTTCGTGCACGGGCGAGAGCTCGAGTCCGCGCGCGACGATGCGTTCGAATTCCTCGACGTTGTAGGCGATGCCGCCGCCGGTGCCGCCCAGCGTGAACGAAGGCCGGACGATGCAGGGAAAGCCGAGTGCCGCTTGGCCTTCCCGCGCCTCGTCGAGCGAACGGGCGATCGACGATTTGGGCGATGCCAGCCCGATCTCGTCCATCGCGTTGCGGAACAGCTCGCGGTCCTCGGCCATCCGGATCGCGTCGCGCGAAGCACCGATCAGCTCGACCTTGTGCTTTTCGAGAACGCCGTGGTCGGCAAGGTCCAGCGCGCAGTTCAGCGCGGTCTGGCCGCCCATCGTCGGCAGCAGCGCGTCGGGCTTTTCCTTCTCGATGATCTTCTCGACCGTGCGCCAGTTGATCGGCTCGATGTAGACGCGGTCGGCCATCTCCGGATCGGTCATGATCGTGGCCGGGTTCGAGTTGACCAGCACCACGCGATAGCCTTCCTCGCGCAAAGCCTTGCACGCCTGCGCGCCGGAGTAATCGAACTCGCAGGCCTGACCGATCACGATCGGCCCGGCGCCGATGATGAGGATCGTTTTGATGTCTGAACGGCGTGGCATTACAGGTATTCCTCGGCGTCTTCGGCGATTCGAGACTGGGGACTGGGGACTGGGGGCTGGGAAGAGCCCCGGTCCGCGGCCGCAAGTCTGGCACTCAAGGATTTCTGCAGACCTCGCAATTTGCGGCCAAGTCGGTCAGCATCCTCCAGGCGCGTTTTCAGCATCTCATCGGGCAACCCATGGATGCGTCCCGCAAGAATCAGTTGCGTCTCAAGTTCCGCCAAAGAACCTTGCGCGATCGAAACGAAACGTAGAAAGTCGCGGGTCGAGGTACGCGCATGGCCCTCTGCCAGATTCGAGGGTATGGACACCGCAGCGCGCTGCAACTGAGCGCGTAATCCATACATCTCGTGATGTGGCAACAGTTCACAGGCACGGTATACGTCCTCGACAAGTTGCATTGCCCGTTGCCACACCTCGAGATCGCGATAGCTTTCGATCATCGCGTCCCAGCCCCCAGCCCCCAATCTCCAGCCCCGCTCATCAACCTCGCAAACCTCTCGAACAAGTAAGAAATGTCATGCGGTCCCGGGCTCGCTTCCGGGTGCCCCTGGAAACAGAACGCGGGGCGATCGGTCAACGCAAAGCCCTGCAAGGAGCCGTCGAACAGCGAGGCGTGGGTCGTGCGCGCGTTGGAGGGCAAGGTCGCCGGATCGACGGCGAAGCCATGGTTCTGGGAGGTGATCAGCACACGGCCGTCGTCGAGGTCCTTGACCGGGTGATTGGCGCCGTGATGACCAAACGGCATCTTCAACGTCTTGGCGCCCAGCGCGAGACCCATCAACTGGTGGCCGAGGCAAATCCCGAACAGCGGAATCTTCGCGTCGAGGAACGCGCGCGTTGCCTCGATGGCGTAATCGCAGGCCGCGGGATCGCCGGGGCCGTTCGACAGGCAAATGCCGTCTGGCTTCATCGCCAGCACGTCGGCGGCGGGCGTCTGCGCAGGGACCAGCGTGACGTCGCAGCCCTGTTCGCTCAGCAGGCGCGGGATGTTGTATTTCACGCCGTAGTCGTAGAGCACGACCTTGTACTTCTTCGCGGGCTCGCGAAACGCCTGGGCATCGAGATCGTAAGTTCCTTCGCGCCACGCCTTGCGTTCGCGGATGCTGACCGCTTTTGCAAGGTCCACGCCGTTCAATCCGGGAAAGGCACGCGCTTTCGCGAGCGCTTCCCCGGCGTCGATCGACTCGCCTGCGACAATGCAACCGTGTTGCGCGCCGCGGTCGCGCAGGATGCGCGTCAGCTTGCGCGTGTCGATGCCGGCGATCGCGACAATGCCTTGACGCTTGAGGTATTCAGGCAGCGATTCCGCGCTGCGCCAATTGGAGGCAAGGCGCGGCACATCTCGCACGATCAAACCGGCGGCCTGAATCCTTTTCGATTCCTCGTCCGGCGCGTTGCAGCCGGTGTTGCCGACGTGCGGCACCGTCAGGGTGACGATCTGTTGCGCGTAGGACGCGTCGGTGAGGATTTCCTGATAGCCCGTCATCGCGGTGTTGAACACCACTTCGCCCGCCGTGGCGCCCGTCGCGCCAACGGCCTCGCCGTGAAAGAGGGTTCCATCGGCAAGGGCGAGCAGCGCGGGCATCGGCATGGGCAGGTTCCGGATACAAGGCGACCCGCAGGCCTCGCTTCGCGGGCCTGTGGGTGATGGTTTTCGGGCAAGGCGCAATCCTAGCAGAATCCCCATGAACGTTCAGGGCGCGCCCGATCCGCAGCGATACAATGCGCGCACTGCAAGGATGACTCCAATGCTCGCCGCAACCCTGCTCGACCCCGCACGCCTCGACCGCCCGGACACCCTGATCCGCAACGAACCCTTTTCGTTCCTGATCGCGCATGGGCAACTCCCGGAACAGGCGCGTGCGGATCTCGACCGCGATTTTCCGAAATACACCGGCGCTGGATTCTTTCCCTATGACGAAAAGGAGTGCGGCCCGTCCATCCGCGAACTGGTGGCCGCCATCACTTCGCCCGCTTTCGCCAGTGCGGTCGGCGCCAAGCTCGGCATCGAAAACCTTGGCCAATACCCGACGCTCGTCACGATCTGCCGGCACCTCAACAAGCGGCATGGGACCATCCATACCGACAGCAAGTCCAAAGTCGCAACGGCGCTGGCCTATCTGAATCCCAGTTGGCACGACACCAGCGACGGCTGCCTAAGGTTCCTCGCAAAGATCGACGACATCGACGCGGCGATCGCGCCGGAAGTGAAGCCGTTGTACGGCGAATTCGTGGTCTTCAAGCGCGCCGACAATTCCTTCCACGGCCACCTGCCCTACGAAGGCGAACGCCGCGTGATCCAGGTCGCATGGCTGACCAGCGAGGAGGAGAAGTTGCGCAAGACCCAACGCGGCGTCGCGACGCGCTTCTTCAAGAAAATCGCCGGCGGACTGGATCGCAGGTTCGGCGCCGGTCGCGACCGCAACGCCGCGCATCCGGACTGACCGCACCGGCGACAGGCGCGCCCTACCCGCTGTTTTGAATGGGTTTTCCTCGGCACTTGTGGCCGCCTCTTTGGCGGGCGTAGTGTGACGCGCGTCACACTCGGAGGGGGCGTGCGCTGACGAATCCGTGGCCAAGCCACTCAATGATCTCGGAGGGGTTATGAAGGTCCTGACTGTGTGTGTGGTTGCCGCGCTTGCGGCAAGTGCTGTCGGAAGTGCCTTTGCGGCAGATTCGGACAAGGCCGTCGTCATGCGCGATTACACCGACACCGTGTCGCCCGCCAACCAGCAGGCCTACGAGGCCGGCGTCAAGGCCTACAACCAGTGCCTGCGCGAGCACCACGTCAAGTTCAGCGAGCCGACCGTCACCCACGAGACCGGCAACGACTACATGTATTCCACCGATGTGGGGCCGATCACGTGGGCCGACCTGGACACCCTCGATGCGCAGGCGAAGGCCTGTGATGCGTCCTGGCGCGCGCAGGGGAATCCGCACCTGATGAGTGAGACCAGCGCATTCATGGTGATCCAGCCGGACATGAGTCACCTGCCCGCGGACTGGAAGACGCAAACGCCGCCGCCGCTCCTGCACGTGATCGACTACACGCTGAAACCGGGCCACGACGCCAGGATGGCCTTCACCGATGCCGTCAAGAAAATCACCGCGGCGGCGGCCAAGGCGAACTGGCCCTACTACTGGTCCACCATGCAGATAGAAGGCGGCGGTGATGGATCACCCGATTATCTTCTGGTGATCCGGAGCAAGAACTGGGCCGAAGTCGGCATGGAACCCAACCCCGCGCTGTGGAAGATGGTGGCGAACGTGTACGGCCAGTCCAGCGCGGACGCGATCCGCAAGTCGCTCAACGACGCAATCGCCAAGGCGCCCGACCACTTCGACAAGTACAACGCCGACCTCAGCTACACCGCCAGCAAATAAGCGCCACGCGCATCCGGGTGGCCGACCGGCCGCCCGGATTTTTGCGATTCCATCATCGCGCCTGCTCGCCCACACACCCAGCGTTGCCACCGAAAGGCAGCCGCGTGATTCGCGTGAAGCAGCCCCCGGGGAGAGAAGTCATGAAGAACGCGATGCTCCGCGCCTTGCTGTTGCTCGTTTCGAACTTTCCGCCATTCGCGACAGCGGCACCCTCGCCCAGTCACTACCTTTTCGTGTGGGCGATGGAAGCCAGGCAGCCTCTCGCCGCGGTACCGGAAATGACACCGGTCGACATACCCGCGCGGCGGAGCGGCTTGGGATTGGGCAAGGATTTCCTCGCGGCATTCGATGTCCAGCCGGGCGCGTCCTTCGGGAAGCTCGTGGCGATGCTGCCCGTCGGCGACGCGGCGCAGGCGCACCACACCAACTACTCGGAACCGCCGGACGACATGCTCTACGCCAACGACTGGCTCGGCGATCGCACGTACGTCTTCGACCTGCAGAATCCCGCGCATCCGCGGCTCGCGCGGCAATTCGGCGACGTCGGTGCCCTCGACTATCCGCACTCGTTCGTCCATCTTCCGAATGGCGACACGCTGGCGACGTTCCAGTATTCCGGCGGGTTCAACCATGCCGCGGGCGGGCTGGTGGAGTTCGATCCAACGGGACACGTCGTGAGGACCGCTTCGGCAATCGCGCCAAGCCACCCCGACATTCGCCCCTACAGCATTGCGATCGTTCCGAAGCTCGACCGCGTCGTCACCAGCAGCGCGGACATGATGGGCGCGCAGGTCAGCCACGTGGCGCAAGTCTGGCGATTGTCCGACTTGAAACTGATCAAGACCATGCCGCTGCCGCCGCAAACCGATTGGTATTACGACACGGCCGCGGATTCGTCGGAACCTCGCCTCTTGGCCGACGGCAAAACGGTCGTCGTGCCGACGTTCAACTGTGGTCTTTTCCTGGTGCGCGATCTGGCAAGCGACCATCCGTCATTGCGACATGTTTATGACCTGGGCTACCGGGTGTGCGAAGTGCCGGTGGTCGTGGGCAACTTCATGGTGGAAGCCGCGCAAAGCGGACACGCCATCGTGAGCCTGGACATGCGCGATCCGGAACATCCGCAGGAGGTCAGCCGCATCCTGCTGCCGCCGGGCGAATACCCGCACTGGCTGGCGCTGGAACCAGGCGGAGATCGCCTGGCGATCACGGGTTACGGCGCGCTCGACACGAAGGTTCGCTTCGCCACGATCGATCGCCGCAGCGGCGCGCTGACACTCACATTGCAGACGATCGACTTCACCCGCGCATGGCCGGACGGCTGGCACGGCAGCGCCATTCCCCACGGTGCGGTTTTCAGCAATCCCTGAAACGAGGAGAAGCAGATGAAAAAGGTGCTTGTTGTAGCCGCGATGCTTTGCCTTGGGCTGTTTGCGGGCAGCGCTTTGGCGCAATCCAGTGCGTCGGAAGCGGAGCAAGCGATTCGTCCGATGATGGCGAAGATGCTTGCAGCCGCCAACGCATTCGATACCGACGCTTTCATGGCGCCGATGGTGCGCAGCCCCGATCTGGTTTTCGCGATCAATGGCGAAATCATTCGCGGCTGGAACGCGCTGCACGCGCAGCAACTGAAGTGGTGGAACAACGGCAAGAGCGATGCGAAATATGCGCAGGACGGCGCGCCAGGATTCATGGCGCTGGGATCGAATGTCGAGATCGTCACGTGGCCATTGAGCGCCAGTGGCACCTTGCCGAATGGCAAGCCGCTTACCAGCGCGTTCGTCGTGACCTACGTCTGGCAACGGTTGCCGCAAGGCTGGCGCATCGTGTACGGCCACGAATCGTGGAAGAAGCCGCCGGGCTGAGTTATCACTTCGCGTTTATGGGCCGGCCGGCACGAAGCGCCTGCTCTTTCTTTTCCGGCGAACGTTCGCGCCAGAACAATCGCGCGCAGGCGCGCCCCTACGGGCGAAGCACGTCGTCGAGCGAATACGTACCCGCCGGTTTGCCGGCCAGCCACGCCGCGGCATGCAAGGCACCGCGCGCGAAGATCGTGTTGTCGTAGGCGCGATGCGTCAGCTCGATGCGTTCGTCCCTGGTCGCGAGCAACGCGGTGTGCTCGCCGACGATTTCGCCGGCACGGATCGAAGCGAAACCGATCGCGCCGTTCTTGCGCGCTCCGGTATGGCCGTGGCGCGCGAAGTCCGCGACTTCATCGAAATCCTGCCCGCGCGCCGATGCGGCAGCCCGGCCCAGCGCCAGCGCGGTGCCGGAAGGCGCATCCACCTTGCGCGCATGGTGCGCTTCGATGATTTCCAGATCCCAGTCCGGCAAGGCGCTCGCCGCATCGCGCAGCAACTTCGTCAGTACCGCGATCCCGAGGCTGAAATTGGCGGCGTACAGAACCGGAATGTCGCGCGCGGCTTCCTGCAACTTCGCACGCTGACCGGCGTCAAGTCCGGTCGTCCCGCAAACGAAAGCGATCTCGTGCGGGCGGCAATGCGCCAGCGCCGCATCGAAACCGGCCGGCGTGCTGAAATCGATCACGACGTCCAGCTTGGGGACATTGCGCCATTCGTCCGAGGTGGTGACCATTGCCGTCAACGCGAAGCGCGCGTCATTGCGCAGCAACGCCTGCAGCGCGCGACCCATGCGGCCGTTGGCGCCATTGATTCCGAGACGAGTGGGCTTGGACATGACGTGAAGGTCGATGGGAAGCGCGCGGTGCTTTGCACGTCATTCCGGAATCGCGAAGCGATATCCGGAATCTGGCGTCTTTGCAGATAGAGGGCTTTCCGAAAGACACTGGATTCCCGCTTTCGCGGGAATGACGGCACAGGGTTGATCAGACTGGCCTTAGCCTAACATCGCCCTCGATGCCTGATCTTTTCCTCGCCCTCAGCCCGTCATCTTCGCCCAGAACTGCTTGACGCCTTCCACGAAGCCGCTGTTGCGCGGCGAGTGTTTCTTCGCTTCTTCGGCATCGGCGAACGTGGCTTCGAACTGCTCCAACAGTTCGCGCTGACGCTTGTCGAGGCGCACCGGCGTTTCCACCACCACGGTGCAGAACAGATCGCCCGGATACCGGCTGCGCACCGACTTCACACCCTGACCACGCAGGCGGAATTCCTGCCCCGTCTGGGTTTCCGGCGGGACGGTGATGATAGTGGTGCCTCCGAGGATCGGAACCTCGATGCTCGCGCCGAGCGCCGCCTGCGCAAACCGGATCGGAACTTCGCAATGCAGGTTGTCGCCTGCGCGCTTGAAGATCGGGTGCTCGCGCACATGGATTTCGACGTACAAGTCACCGGGCGTGGTGCCGGAAGGTCCAGCCTCGCCCTGGCCGGCAAGCCGAATACGATCGCCATCGTCGACGCCCGCCGGCACCTTCACTTCCAGGCTGCGCTCGTCTTCGAGTCGGCCTTCGCCGTGGCAATGCTTGCACGGCGTCGTCACCACGCGCCCCACGCCGCCGCAATGCGGGCAGGTCTGCTGGATCGAGAAGATGCCGTTCTGCATCCGCACGCGACCGTGGCCGCGGCAGGTGGAACACGTCGCAAGCTTGCCGTCCTCGGAACCCGTACCGTTGCAGTGATGGCAATTGACCATCGTCGGAACGTGGATCTGCTTTTCGATCCCGGCGACGGCTTCCTCGAGGTCGAGCTCCAACACGAAACGCAGGTCCGAACCGCGCGCCGCACGCCGCGCACCGCCGCCGAAGATGTCGGAGAAAATGTCGCCGAAGATGTCGCCCACGTCGCCGAATGGCGCGCCACGACGCCCCGTGCCGTTCTCGAAGGCAGCATGTCCGTATTGGTCGTACATTGCGCGGCGTTGCGGATCGCCCAGCACTTCGTACGCTTCCTTGGCTTCCTTGAAACGTTCCTGCGCTTGAGGATCGCCGGGGCAGCGGTCGGGATGATTCTTCATCGCCAGCCGGCGAAAGGCCTTCTTCAACTCCTCGCTGGTCGCGGTACGCGCAACACCAAGGACTTCGTAATAGCAACGTTTCATGTACGCAGTCTTGCCTCGAGGCGTCGGTCGGGGATGAACCACAGGGCCGCGATCACGCCGTAGATCACGCACGACAATATTGGCGCAAAAAAAGCCAAAACAATGCCGATCACGTATCCGGTCGGGGAAACGATCGTTTTCCAGTCACCCTTCAGTGCTTCGCCGAGGCGACTCTTCTCGCCGCCATTCGCTGCGATCAGCGTGCGCAACAATGGAATCCATGCCAGCGCCGCCAGCAGCAGGATGATGCCATAAAGCGCGGTGGGCACCGGCGCGGGCATCGGGTGCGATTCGTTCAACCAGCTCGTCGTGAACGGGAACAGCGACAGCCAGAACAGGAAGAACAGGTTGGCCCACAGCACCTTGCCGCTCACGCTGCTGACCATCTGCAGCATCTGGTGATGATTGTTCCAGTAGATCCCGACGTACGCGAAGCTCAGCACGTAGCTCAGGAACACCGGAACGTCCGCGAGCAGGCCGTGCCAATTCGGCTCGCGCGGCAACTTAAGTTCCAGCACCATGATGGTGATGATGACGGCGATCACGCCATCGGTGAACGCCTCCATCCGGCCCTTGTGCATGCTCGAGGTTCCCCGCCTCTACACGGAACTTGTCCGCGTTGCGCGCTTCCCGGCGCCGGTCGAACGCGGATAGTTGATCCGGCAGCGCTGCGCGCTGCCGGATAACACTTACTTCTTGTCGTCCTTCACTTCCGTGAACTCCGCATCGACGACGTCTTCCAGCGACGCACTGCCGCCACCCGGCGCCTGCTGCTGCGAAGCGCCCGGCTGTGGACCCGGTTGCCCGCCGGCC
>Ga0070737_10006749_pt1 | contig 10412 bp, 6 predicted proteins | sample Coa_R1_10_FD_66438 | JGI IMG/M metagenome (GOLD analysis project Ga0070737, IMG submission 66438) | Surface soil microbial communities from Centralia Pennsylvania, which are recovering from an underground coalmine fire - Coalmine... | ecosystem: Environmental > Terrestrial > Soil > Unclassified ...
CTCCGATCGCCCACGAGTAGCCCACGCGGTTACGCAAAGCGTACTCGAACGTATTGGTGGGAGCAGCAATCAGGATTCCCAACTGGTAGGCCATGCCAGGCAGCAAACTGCGCGCCGCGGGCGGAGCAAGCTCTGTGAGGTGAGCGGGTATCACGCCCCAAGCTCCCTGAATGCCCATCTGCATCAGAAATGCGCCCAGCGTGAGCATCGCAACGGAGTGGCCGAACGCCCATAAGGGAATAACGAGCAACGAGAGCCCTAAGGCACAGTCCATTCCAATACGCCGCCCGGCGCGCTGGGAAAGCTCGCCGAAGATGATCGCGCCGAGTATGGCGCCGACGTTGTAGAGCATCGCGATCAATTCGACGGAGTGGGCGGCGACACGATGCGCTGACATCAGGAAGTCTGGATACAAGTCCTGCGTGCCGTGCGAGCAGAACATCATGAGGGTCATCAGCAAAACGAGATACACAAACGCCTTAAGGTTGCCGGTGATGGTGCGCAGAATTGCTCCGCTGCTTTCAGCGCGGTGCACCTTCCAAGCCTCAGGCTCCGGCATTTTGTAGCATATATAGAGGGCCACGAGCGCGGGCGCGGCTCCGGCAAAAAACATCGCTCGCCAGCCCCAAACTGGCAGGATGAATCGCGCCGCCACTGCGGCCAGCAGATAGCCGACTGAGTATCCGCACTGTAAGACGCCAGACAGCAAGCCCCGCCAGCGGCTAGGCACAGTTTCCATAGCCAGCGAAGTGCCTACGCCCCACTCGCCGCCCATGCCGATGCCGAACAGCGCGCGAAGAACCAAAAACGCCGTGTAACTTGGTGCGAGTCCGCACAGTATTTGCAGGACGGTGAAGCAGACGATGTTCGCGATCAGGGCCCAGCGCCGGCCGTAACGATCCCCGAAAAGCCCAAAAAAGAACGCGCCGACAGGGCGGAAGGCAAGCGTGGCCGTGAGAGTCCAGACTATGGCCGCCTTGCTGACCTCAAATTGCGTGGCGAGGCGAGAGATCAGGAAGACGACGACGAAGAAATTGAACGCATCGAGCGACCAGCCGAGGAAGCCGGCTGAAATTCCCATCCAATTGCTCTGGCCGCGCGGCGCGCCGGGCTTGGGAGTGGTTTTGACATCAACGTTGTTTGCCATGGGTCTCCAGAGGCGCATCCTTAACTTACGCAAGCGCGAACATTACATCAGACTTTGGGTCTCGAACATCAAGGCAAAAGACACCGTGAAAGATGAAGCCGAGTCTAACCGAATTCGGGAGGAATATACAAGAGCAAGCAGCCGGCCATTAGGGTCGCGGCAGGGGCTTCGAGGACTTCTGGAAGCAGAGGGCGTTCAGAAAATGGTAGCGTGGTTCCTGCCACATTCCTGTCATGCACCTGAGGTTACAGAGCGTTCATTTTCCCCTTGGCGGTGGTTTGCTAGCGCAAGCTACTGTCATAAGCGTCTAAAAAACAAAAAAGACCACAGGATGCGGAGCGACACATCCCACCTCGCTCCGTCCCGCAGTCCTTCTAAGTGCAGAAATATTTCGCTTCTTTAGCTGTCCGTAAACAGCTTAGACAACCGCCTTCAACTGACGGCGGAAAAGGAAGGCAACACCCAGCAGACCAATCCCGAACAGGCTCAGCGAAGCCGGCTCTGGAGTAGCAGCGATTATGCCGTTGACTATCAGCACGCTTCCGCTTGAAGCTGTGATACTCAGTATGGGATCTGATGCACTCCATGTGACGTTTGCCGAACCCATGCTCCCGCCTGAGTCAGTGACGCTAGTGCACACGCTCCCAGGCATACCTACCGCGGTCGTAGTACAGATGCTGCCAGTTTCCCCAGATTGTATGCTCCCAAGCCCAACGATCCCGCTAAAGAGACCGTGCGATACGAGATTGGACATATCCAGATAAATGTACTGCCCCGGATTGACCTCATTATCGGCCGATGGGTTCAAGCCTAAGCCATCTTCATCAGTCGGACCATCTTTCAGAAAGAGGTCGAGGGGCTGTGCAGTGCCGGAAGAGCCGTAGCCCCAAGCTACGATGCTCATTCCACTGGAAGTGTAAGTCGCAGTGTTGGTCCCGAAATCCCCAGGGCAGCTCACTCCACTGGGACATGCCGTAAAGTCAAATGTGACGTTGGTAGCCTTCGCTAAGTCGGCTCCCATGACCGTCATTCCAATCACGACAACCATCATAGCAAGAAGCCTAAAGGACTTTCTCATAGATGCTCCTTCCGCTTACAAGCGTGATCTTTTTCCGGCACCTGCGGTACACCACGTTATAATTCATATGGCCCGTGGCCTTCCGTTCTTGCCGGAATTTGCCAGACCGCATAGATCCCCCACTTTTGAAGATCAGTAGAGCTTATATCTGAGGCGCAAAAATCGTTTCCCCTCCTTCCCGCGCCACGTTCTGCCCCCTTACAATTGTTACAATGTTCTAATGGAGCAATTCTCTTTCCAAATTATCCCAAACTATTCAGCGAAAATTCATATTGCTTATTATGAATAAGTTACATGGTCGTTCGCTCGCCGGTTTAGCTGTAACAGGGCTTTCGATGCCGCCAGTTCTCGCCACAGATGGGGGTAAATTTCTCCCTTCAGATAAATGCAAGATATGAATGCGAGATAGAAAAAGGGCGCAGCCGTCGCAAATGATTTTCAGTTGTAACGATTTGACAATACAAGCAGGGCTGAACAGTTATTTTTACGCTCTTCAGGGCCTTTTTACGCAATTTTATGGAGAAGATTGAAACCGCCCAGCTCAACTACAATGGCTCGGGCAATTCGCAAGCGCGCCGGGTCTGCGACCTGCTCTGCTATAATCAAAAATCACCCACATGTCAGGAATCATCGGCTACATCGGCAACAAGCGTGTTGTTCCCGTGTTGTTGGAGGGTCTGCGCCGACTGCAGTATCGCGGTTATGACTCGGCAGGCTTAGCGGTCATGAAGGACGGCGCGCTAGAGGTCCGTCGCGCCGTTGGGAAGCTGCGCAACCTGGAAGAGACTATCCGCCTGAATCCAGTTGACGGATCATACGGCATTGGACATACGCGCTGGGCTACCCACGGGTCGCCGACCGAAGAGAACGCCCATCCGCTTCGCGACTGTCGGGGAACTGTAGCGGTGGTGCATAACGGCATCATCGAAAACTACGAGGACCTGAAGTCAGAACTCGCCGCCGAAGGGCATCAGTTTGTCACCGAAACCGACACGGAGGTTATCGCTCACCTTGTGGAGAAGTATTTGAACGGTTCCACCGCCTCTCCTATCTCTCCGTCGGACGCCGCGCCTGCAAAACCAGCGGACCTGGAAGACGCGGTGCGCTCTGCTGTGCGGCGGCTGAAAGGCGCGTTCGCGCTTGCGATCATCTCCACACACGACTTAAATAAGATCGTGGCCGTGCGCCAGGGCCCGCCCGCCGTGATTGGCCTCGGCAAGGATGAATACTTCGTTGCGAGCGATGTCCCTGCCATCGTTTACCACACGCGCGATCTCTTTTTCCTTGCGGATGGCAACATCGCCGTGCTTGCGCCGAATGGCGTCAAACTGACGAATTTTGAGGGTCATCCGGTTTCACTGCGCGTGCAACACATCACCTGGGACCCGATCCTGGCCGAAAAAGGCGGATTCAAGCATTTCATGCTGAAGGAGATTTACGAGCAGCCGCGCGCCGTGCGCGATACAATGCTCGGTCGCATTTCGCCCGAAACGGGCCAGGTGTTTCTGGACGAGATGGAGATTTCCGAAGAGGATTTCCGTAGTTTCCGCCAGATCAAAATCGTCGCAGCCGGGACCTCGCGGCACGCCGGCATGGCAGGCCGCGTGATGATCGAGCGGCTGGCTCGTGTTCCGGTCGAGGTGGATTACGCTTCCGAATTCCGCTATCGCGACCCGATTGTAAGCCCTCAGACGCTGACCATCGTGATCACCCAATCAGGAGAGACTGCAGACACCATCGCCGGCCAGCGTGAAGCGCAGGCCAAAGGCTCGCGCACGCTGGCCGTTTGCAATGTGCTCGGCAGCATGGCTCCGCGCGAAGCAAATGGAGCTATTTACACGCACGCCGGCCCGGAAATCGCCGTGGGTTCAACCAAGACCTTCGCCGCCCAGACAGCGGCTCTTTACATGTTCGCCTTGTATCTGGCGCAACTCCACAGCCGGCTCAGCGCAGAAGAATCCAAAAAACTGCTGGCGGAGCTCACAGCGTTGCCTCGGCAACTTGAATCCGTCCTCCAGCGCGACGAAGAGTTTGAAGACTTGGCGCGCCAGTTCTATCGCTCCGCCGATTTCCTCTTTCTGGGACGCGGCGTGCACTTCCCCATCGCCCTTGAAGGCGCATTGAAGATGAAAAAGGTCTCCTACATCCACGCCGAAGCCTATCCGGCTGGAGAAATGAAGCATGGCCCAAGCGCCCTGATCAGTACGGGCTTACCCGTGGTGGTGATCGCCACGTGCGACTGGGATTCGTCCGATTCGTGCGTGCGTTACGAGCGGACGATTTCCAACATCAAGGAAGCCAAAGCCCGCGGCGCGACGATTCTAGCGTTGGTCACCGAGGGTGACCGCGAAGTCACCGGCATGGCAGACCACTCGATCTTTTTGCCGCACACCAATGAACTGCTCTCCTGCATTCTCGAAGTCGTGCCGCTGCAAATGCTCGCCTATCACATCGGCATCCTGCGCGGCTGCGACGTGGATGAACCCCGCAACCTCGCAAAATCCGTAACTGTAGAATAACGGGTCAGCCCCTTTGCTTCTCTTCCGGCAAAGAATCCTCTTCTCTCTTTCTCATTCGGATAGCCTGACCCTATAGGAGGGGACAGATACGATGTGAATAGGCTCTACCACAACACATTTCTGCTTTTTGACCAGTCACGCCGCCTGTGACATAATTAGTTAGAAAGGCACAACTTTTAGGCGGATGGAATGAATATGGTTAATAGGGTTGCGAAGGCGGGGGTCGGTGCGACCCTCTTTTTATTTTGTGCGGTGTGGGGAGGCGGCGCAGCACAGAAAGCGGCTCCCGTCGCACCATCCGTGACCGCACAAGCCACGGCTTCAGCCTCGCCGGACCGGGCCGGCTCTTACTATCACTTCATGCTCGCGCGGCGTTACGAAGAGCTTGCCGGCATTTATAATCGCAACGATTACGTTCAGCGCGCTATCTCAGAATACAAGCAAGCAATCGCGGACGACCCAGGTTCCCTCTTTCTCCACATTCAACTCGGGGATATGTACTGGCGTGTGGGTCGGTCTGCCGACGGCGTGCGCGAAGCGGAGTATGTGCTGAAGGCCAATCCGAATAGTCTGGATGCACACCGGTTGCTGGGCGGCATCTACCTGCACGAGCTGGGATCCAATCAGGGGCAACAGAATCAGAAACAGACTCTCGAGAACGCGATCAGGCAGTATGAGGCCATAACACGCCTTGCGCCGCAGGACACCCGCTCCGCCGTTCTGCTGGCGCGCCTCTACGCGCTCGACAATCAGCCAGCTAAGTCCGAAGCCGTATTCAAGCAAATTCTCAGCACACACCCGGATTCCATCGCAGCGCTTGGCTACCTCGGCAAGCTTTACGTCAACCAGGAAAACTACAAAGAGGCTATCGCCTTCTTCGAAAAGATTCCCCCTAAGCGGCGCGGGCCCTCCACCTTGGCGATGCTCGGCGTGGCTTACGCCCAGACAGGCCATTTTGGTAAGGCGGCGGCTAATTTCGAGGCAGCCCTCAAGACTGATCCCACCAACACTGATGTTCGTCGGCAATATGCGAGTGCTCTGATGCGCGCCGGCAAGCTGAATGATGCGAAAGCGGAATATGAGACAGTGCTAAAAGCAGAACCGAATGATGGCGAAAGCTACCTGCGACTGGCGCAGATCAATCAAGCGCAAGGGGATTTTGCCGAAGCTGATAAACAGTTGAATCAAGCCAGCAAGCTACTGCCGGGTGACATGGAACTAGCCTACCAGCAGGCGCTGTTTCAGTCCGCTACCGGAAATAACGAGCAAGCGATTCAGATTCTGCAAGATTTGTTAGCCAAAACGCAGAGCGCAGACGGGAAATACACCGCAGCCGAAGCCGGCAACCGGATTGCCTTCCTCGAGCGTTTGGGAGCGATCTACCGCTCAGAAGAAAAATACGATCAGGCGCTGGCGACGTTCCGTCAGATCGCGGAACTGGGACCAAGCCAGGCTCCCCGCAGCGAAGAACTGGTCATTGAAACACTCGATCTCCAAGGTCATCGTCAGGAGGCGCTTGCGGAAGCTAATCGCGCCGTTCAGAAGTACCCTAAAGAGCGCTCGCTGATTCTTGAGCGTGCTTCTCTGCTCGGTGAACTAGGCCATGTGGACGAAGCAGTACAGGAACTCGACGGACTTCTCGGCAGCCAGAATGCAGGAAAAAACCAGCAGGTTGAACTGGCCATCGTGCAGGTCTATTCACAGGCTAAGCGCTATCGCAAGGCGCAGAGCGAACTCGAAAAGATTCTGCAAGACAGCCCCCAGCCAGGCAACAAGGAGTTTGCACACTTCCTGCTGGGATCGGTTTACGAGCGGCAAAAGAAATACGACCTGGCCGAGCAGGAATTCAAGAAAGTCCTGGCCGCCGATCCGCTGAACTCGGCGGCCTTTAATTATCTCGGTTATATGCTTGCGGATCGCGGCGTCCAACTGCAGCAGAGCGTTAACTACATCAAGAAGGCGTTGCAGCTTCAGCCCAATAATGGAGCCTACCTTGATAGCCTGGGATGGGCCTATTTCAAGATGGCCCGCTATGATCTGGCGCTCGACCCGCTCACTAAGGCCGCCAAACTTCTTAGGAGCGATCCTACGGTGCTCGACCACCTAGGCCAGCTCTATTTGAAGCTTGGGAAGAAACAAGAAGCTGCTCAGGAATGGCGGCGGGCGCTGAAGCACTGGTCGAGCTCACCCGATACCGATTTCGATGCCGCCGCGGCGGCCAAACTTCAGAAACGCCTGAGCCAGCTTGAACGCCAGCTTCCAAAAGAGCAGAAGATGTAAGTGCTGAAGCGGGCCCGCAGCTTGCTGCCCGCAGTTGCCTCCTTGAGCCACTCCATCCGTCTCCGAGCCTTCGCGAAACTCAACCTCGGCCTGAAAGTCCTATTTCCCCGCCCGGACGGCTATCATGAAATCCGAACGGTGTACCAGACGGTGGCTCTGCATGACCGGCTGGAGCTGACGCTCATCCGCCAGCCCGGCATTGTTCTTGACTGCCAGCATGCTTCGGTTCCCGCAGGCCCCGGCAACCTGGTTTACCGCGCCTGCGAGTTGTGGCGCGAGGAGCGGAAATTCAATGGCGGAATCCTAGCAAGACTCGAAAAAGGCATTCCGTCAGGCGCCGGACTGGGCGGCGGCAGCAGTGACGCCGCCGCCGCTCTTATGGGGCTTGAGCGGCTAACTGGAAACCAGTTAAGCGACGCGACGCTCTTTCGACTGGCAGCGAGCCTGGGATCCGATGTGCCGCTGTTTCTGCTGGGAGGCCGTGTCCTCGGCTGCGGGCGAGGCGAAGAGGTATATCCGCTGGCTGATCTTGCGCCGAGAAAGTGTTTGGTGGTGCATCCCGGATTTCCGGTTTCGACTCCTGAAGCATACCGGCAGCTGAGCTTACGGTTGACAAGAAGCAAAGAAGACCGTAAAGTGGAGTTTTTCGGCGTGTGGCCACAACTTTCCCTGCAAGAATGGGGACCGGCCGAAAACGATTTTGAGAGTGTCGTTTTCGCGAAGTGGCCAGAACTGGGCGATCTTAAGAACCAGTTCATCCGGGCCGGAGCCGAAACCGCATCGCTGACCGGCAGCGGCTCTGCCGTCTACGCTGTCTTCGATTCCGCCCGAAAACTGATTCGAGCTTCCAAAGGCGTTTCGCGGGAGTGGGCTGTATTTCAAACCCGAACACTCCGCCGGCGTGAGTATCGCCGCCTTCTGTTTGCGCTGCCACGCGGCCGGAACGCGTGAGCGCTTCGCGCGAGTTGCTGGGAGGTCGTCCAGTGGTAGGACACATGCCTTTGGAGCATGGAACCCTGGTTCGAATCCAGGCCTCCCAGCCAGGTTTTGCTTAATGGCTCCCGATGCAACGTGTCGCGCCCAAACGCGCAGTGGTCGAATCGAAAACATCCAGACATCGGAACCAGCTGGAACTGAAACTAGCCGAACACATTCCATTCACATGCGGAGGGTTTGAGCGCAACACCATGGCGGATCGAAAACGTAACACGCTCAAGGTCTTTTCTGGAAACGCTCATATTGCGCTGGCCAAGGAGATTTGCTCGAAATTAGACATCCCGCTCGGCAAAGCCTGTGTGGATCGATTTCCAGACGGTGAAGTGCGGCTACAAATCATGGAAAATGTTCGCGGCACCGATGTGTTTGTGATTCAGCCCACGTGCCGACCCGTGAATGACAATCTGGTGGAGCTGCTCATCATGCTGGATGCCTTCAGGCGCGCTTCCCCAGATCGTATCACGGCAGTGATTCCGTTTTACGGTTACGCGCGGCAGGACCGCAAGGACAGACCGCGAGTTCCCATATCAGCCAAGCTCGTGGCGGACCTTCTCACCTCAGCCGGTGCGAACCGCATTCTGGCGATGGACCTGCATGCCGGGCAAATCCAGGGCTACTTTAACATTCCGGTCGATCACCTTTATGCGACGCCGGTGACGGTGGATTACTTCAGGAAGCTGAAGCTTAAGGACGTAGCCGTAGTTTCTCCAGACCCCGGCGGAGTAGAACGGGCGCGCGCATTTGCCAAAAGGCTAGATGCTCCACTGGCGATCATCGACAAACGGCGCGAGGACGCGCAGACTGTCGAAGTCATGAACGTCATCGGCCGTGTCGAAGGGAAAACTTGTCTGATTGTCGATGATATGATCGACACAGGCGGCACTCTAGTGCACGGCGCGGAGGCGCTGCTCGACAACGGCGCGCGGCGGGTTTACGCCTGCTGCACGCATGGAGTGTTCGCCGGCAACGCTATCGAAAGGATTTCTACTTCGCCGCTCGCTCAACTTGTTACTACTAATTCAATTCCGATCTCCGCAGAGGGCAAGTCTTGCGATAAGATCAAAGTCTTGAGTGTCGCCAACCTGCTGGCTGAAGCTATCCGGTCAATTCACGACGAAACTTCAGTGAGCAGACTGTTTATTTAATGCCAATGACGAGCAACTTAATTCCATTTGCGCGCGCGTTCATCCGGATAGCGATCACGCTGGCGGCGGGAAAAGCTGCTGCTGGATCATTTGCGTGGAACCGATTTTAAGTGAAGGAGCTAAGCCCCTATGTCCCAAACTTTGACAATTGAAGCGGCCCCGCGCGAGGGTTTCGGGAAAAATGCGGCGCGCCGTCTCAGGTTCGCCGGGCGTCTGCCAGCGGTAATTTATGGTGGTGAAAGCGAAGCCATTTCAGTAACCGTTGATCCGCGCCAACTGGCGTCCATTTTGCGCAGCGAGGGAGGACACACCTCTCTGCTGAACTTGGAGGTTCGCGGGGGAGAACAAGTGCGCGTGATGGTGAAGGATTGGCAGACAGATCCGGTTCGAGGATCCTTGCTGCACGTAGATTTTGTCCGCGTCACCAGCAATACTCGCGTAAGGGTTAAAGTGCCCATCCATGTTACGGGCGAGCCTCAAGGGGTTAAGCTTCAAGGGGGGATTTTCGAGTTTGTTCTGCGCGAAGTGGAAATGGAGTGCCTGCCGGATGATATTCCGGAACATCTGACTGTGGATGTCTCGGAACTCACCATCGGACGTAATCTGCGTGTATCGGACCTCCAGGCCGGCCCTAACGTAAAGGTGCTCACCGATCCGAACCGCGTGGTAGCGCATGTTGTCGCTTTGAAGGTAGAAGAAGAACCGATTGCGGCGGAGGGCGCGGAGGCCGCGCCAGCGGAACCGGAACTTATCCGCAAACCCAAGGCCGAAGCGGAAGCCGGAGAAGAGGAGTCGAAGGAATCGTAACACTGCGATCCGTAAACCGTGCTGGAACCAACGAGCGGCTTGAAACTGGTGGCCGGACTAGGCAATCCAGGTTACGAGTATTACCTGACACCGCATAACCTCGGCTTTATGGCGGTGGATCGGATCGCCGAAACCTGCGGTGCCGGAATTACACGTCCTGAAGGACAGGCGCTCACGGGCCGGGCTCAGGTCGGCGATACGCAGGTGATCCTGGCCAAACCGCAGACATTCATGAATCTGAGCGGGCTGGCCATTGGGAGGCTGCTCGAAAAACATCAGATCGCGGTAGAAGATCTTATTGTGCTCGTTGATGACGCCGATTTACCGTTTGGAACTCTTCGCATCCGCGACCGCGGCAGCGCGGGCGGCCACAACGGCCTGAAGTCGGTGATTGGCGCGACGCAGTCAGACCGGTTTGCGCGCGTGAGAATGGGAGTGAA
>Ga0070737_10006750_pt1 | contig 10411 bp, 7 predicted proteins | sample Coa_R1_10_FD_66438 | JGI IMG/M metagenome (GOLD analysis project Ga0070737, IMG submission 66438) | Surface soil microbial communities from Centralia Pennsylvania, which are recovering from an underground coalmine fire - Coalmine... | ecosystem: Environmental > Terrestrial > Soil > Unclassified ...
GAGTGGGAGGAACAGTCAGGTTGGCTGGTGGCGAGCATTCGGGAGCCTGGCTGGTTAGAGACGCTTGATAACACCCAGCGGCAAGATGTGACGACGGCTCTGGCGGGACTGTACAAGCTGGCCGGCATCGATCTGGTGTCTGAACAAGTGCGTGAAAACCTGCCGCCGCGTGCGCGTTTCACGTTGACGGAGCGTGCTCTGATTGTGGAAACCGGCCCGCCTCGAGAGGCCGCCGTCCGCTACGATCTGACCAAACCGAGAGGAGCACTGAAGCCGTATACCCTCGAAGGGGCGGCAGCGGCGAGCTGGCCAACACTCGATCCGGGCCGAGTAATCTTCGCGCGGGTGCCGCTGTCATGGCAGCAATGGGTGGAGAACTGGCAGGATAATCCAGATGGCAAGGCGTCGCGCAGGCTCCTCAGTTCCAGTGTTAAGCTCCTACCCATGGGATCGGCGAGTTGAGGTCGACTTCATCCTGCTGGTGACGCCGTGATTACAGCAATTCGCGGATGGGCTGGCCGTTTTCGACGATGTAGCGCGGTCGACCAAGAGTGTCGGAATAAGTTGCATCCAGCGGTACGCCCATGTGATGATAAATCGTCGCAGCCAGATCGCCCGGCGTGACGGGGCGGTCCTTGATGGCGCCGCCATCCTTCTCGGTCGCGCCAATCACCTGCCCGTGGTGCAGCCCGCCGCCGGCCACAGCCATCGACATGACGATTGGCCAGTGATTACGGCCATCCGTGCTGCCCTGCGTACCCATTAGCGGCGTCCGCCCGAATTCTCCCATCGCCAACACCAATACATTGTCGAGCATCCCGCGGTCGGCCAGATCGCCGACGAGGGTGGTAATGAGATGATCGAACAACGGCAACAAGGGGCCGAGACCTTTGCTAATGCCGCCGTAGGGAGGAATATTGTCACCGTGTGTGTCCCAGGTTCCCGAGGCGGGGTGATAACTGAGATCCAGCGTCACAAATGCGGCCCCTGCCTCGACCAGACGCCGTGCCAGCAGCGCTTGCTGGCACCAAAGGTGTTTGCCGTAACGCTGGCGCACTCGCTCTGGTTCCTTGGTCAGATCAAAGGCCGCCTGGGCACGCCGGCCCAAGAGCAGCTCGACCGCTTGCTGGCCGTAACGATCCATCGCTTCCATCTTCCCTGAGGCATCCAGATCGCGGCGCAATTGATCGAAATCACGCAGGAGAGTTCGCCGCTGGCGGATGCGCTCCTCACTGAGTCCCAAGGGAAGACGGAAAAGGTCGGCATCGGTCATGCGGCCGGTATCCACTCCGACATTGGTGTAAATCGGCAGGCGTGCGGCCTGATCGGCGATGAAGGGATCATATTGCTTGCCCAGATAACCACCCCATGCCAGATGGGTGCGTGACTTCATGAAGGCGATGTATGGCGGCATGCCCGGATGATTGGGGCCGTGCATCTTGGCCACAAGGGAGCCGATCGCGGGATACATTCGGCCGCGCGGATTGATGCGGGGCGCGGCCTCGATGTTGCCGGTCTGGAAAACCATGTTCGGCTCGTGATTGCTGTGGCGAGCATCGACGGAGCGGATCAGGGTGAAGCGATCAAGCATGGCGGCCATACGCGGCAAGTGCTGGCAGATACGGACGCCGGGCAGCTTGGTGGCGATGGTGCCGAACGGACCGCGGTTCTCCAGCGGTCGATCCGGTTTGGGGTCCCACGTATCAATGTGGCTGGGACCGCCCGTCATCCATAGAAGAATGACACTCTTGCCGTTGGCCATATTTCGCCTGGCTGCGGCAGCGCGGGCCCGGCAGCGCAGCAACTCCGGCAAACTGAGGCCGGCGAGACCGGCCAAACTGGCCTTGAGCAGGTTGCGCCGGCTCAAGAGCGTCAAACCCTCGCGCTCAAGGGGGTGAAAATCCGTAAAGGCATGAAAGTGCGGATGGTTGGCGCTCATGGCATCCTCCTCTGGGAGAGAATTTAGAATCCAAAATAACCGGCGGATGATGAGTCAGCAATGCCCAAAGCGCTCCGAAATCTTGAGCCACTCCTTCGCGGACAGTATATTCAAACGTGTACGGCCTGCCTCTCCGCTTCCTGCCTCGGAGGATTGCAATGTCGCGGCGGACTCACCTGGGTTTTTGTGCTGTGCTTATCGTTCTGCCGGTGCTGCTGCCGACGGGACTTCACGCCAAGCCCGCCCACAAGAAAGCCCTCATCGAATTCTTCGGACCTGCTCTGCCGAAAAATCTGCACGATTGCCATACCTGCCACTTGCCCAGCCAACCGGGCATTGACGAAGGGGCTAAACCGCACAATGTCTTTGGCGCTCGCCTGGCCGCCCTGCGCAAGCAATTCCGCAAGGATGGCAAAAACAGCGACCTCATCAGCCGTCTTGAAGCAATTGCCGAGGAGGATAGCGATGGCGACGGCGCCAGCAATTACCTGGAGTTGCTCAGTGGCCATTGTCCCGGTGATCCGAAAGACAAACCGACAGCAGCGGAACAGACAACTGCTCATCAAAAACTGGCCGATTTCCGTGCTCGACCACGCGAGGCTTATGCGTGGCGGCCGTTCGAGCCGGTGAAACGACCGGCTGTACCGAAGGTAGAGCAGGTGGAATGGCAATGCAATCCCATCGACGCTTTTCTCGCCGCCGAGCACAAACGGCAGGGGCTTCAACCGCAGCCCGAAGCCCCTAAGCCGATCTTATTGCGGCGCGTCTATCTCGATCTCATCGGTCTGCCGCCCACGGCCGAAGAGCTGCACGCTTTCCTGGATGACCATTCGCCACATGCTTATGAGAAAGTAGTCGATCGTCTGCTGGCCAGTCCGCGTTACGGCGAGCGCTGGGGCCGGCACTGGATGGATGTGTGGCGCTATGCCGATTGGGCCGGCTATGGCGCCGAAGTCCGCGATAGCCAGCCGCACATCTGGCATTGGCGCGATTGGATTATCGAATCGCTCAACGCGGATAAGGGCTACGATCGCATGGTACAGGAGATGCTCGCTGCAGATGAATTGGCTCCTGGTGATGTCAACGCCGTCCGCGCTACTGGCTTTCTCGTGCGTAACTGGTACAAGTTCAATCGCAACGTCTGGATGGAGCGCACCGTCGAACATACTGCCAAGGCGTTTCTCGGCATCACGCTCAACTGCGCTCGTTGTCATGATCATTTTTTCGATCCTTTTACACAGAAGGAGTTTTACGCTTTCCGCGCCATTTTCGAGCCGGAGGAGATCCGCACCGAGCGTATCCCCGGTATCGCCGATGTCAAACAGGACGGCATCCCGCGTATTTACGATGCCAAGGCAGATGCTCCGACCTACCTGTTCCACCGCGGTGACGAGCGAAATCCCGATAAGAGCAAGGTGATCTCGCCTGCGGTCCCTGCCGCGCTGGGCGGCTCATTCGAGATCAAGCCGGTAGCGTTGCCGGGGGCTAAGCCAGCGATGAGCACGGGACGGCGGCTCGCTCTGGCGCGCTGGATCACCGATCGCAACAATCCCCTGGCAGCCCGGGTGGCGATGAACCACATCTGGTTGCGACATTTCGGCACAGGTATCGTGCCGACCGAGTTCGATTTCGGCCGCAACGGCAAACCGCCGAGCCATCCGGCCCTGCTCGATTGGCTCGCTGCGGAGTTCATGGCCCACGGTTGGAGTATGAAATACATGCATCGCCTGATCGTCACCAGCCGTGCCTATCGTCTGGATTCTCATGCGAATCCGGATAGCCTGGCCCGCGATCGGGACAACCGTTATCTATGGCGCATGAACACCCGCCGCATGGAAGCTGAGGTGGTACGCGATAGTTTGCTCTACGTGGCCGGACAACTCGACCTGACGATGGGCGGCCCTGATATCGACCAGCATCACGGTCTTACTTCGCGGCGGCGCAGCCTGTACTTTCGCCATGCCGCCGAGAAGCAGATGGAGTTCCTCACCCTGTTCGATGCCGCCAGCGTTACCGAATGCTATCGCCGCAACGTCAGCATCGTGCCGCAGCAGGCCCTGGCCTTGGCCAACAGTTCGCTCGCCCTGGAGCAATCGCGTCTGCTCGCCCGCTCGCTGGCTCAAAAGGTGGGGACGAGTGATGCAGCTACCTTCGTCAAGGCCGGCTTCGAGCAGGTGCTGAGCCGACCGCCAACCGCGGAGGAAACTGCGGCATGTGTGCAGTTTTTGCGTGAACAAACGGCCCTCTTGGCCAACGGCCAGAAGTTGACTGCTTCCATCGGGGCCCCGATCAGTCGCGTGCCTGCCGCTGCCAATCCCGCACAGCGGGCGAGGGAAAACCTGATTCATGTGCTCATGAATCATAATGATTTCGTGACGATCCGATAACGATCGGCAGAGAGTAAGATGTGGAGTTGCAGATGTATTCCCGGCGTTCCTTCCTGGCTGATCTCGGTATGGGCTTCACAGGTCTGGCGCTGGCGGCGATGCTGCATCGCGACGGCGTGGTCCGCGCCGAGGACCCGAGCTGGCCGCCGCCGGACGGCAAGCCGCATTTCGCCCCGAAGGCCAAGAGCGTCATCTGGTTCTTCATGGTCGGCGGCGTCAGCCACATGGAGAGCTTCGATCCCAAACCAGCCCTGAATAAGTATGCCGGCAAGACCATCGCCGAGACCCCGTACAAGGACGCTCTCAGCAAGTCCTTCCTGAAAGACAACCTCCGTATCGTTGTGCCGAACGATGCCAACGGGAAGATCCGTCCGAAGCTCTATCCCTTGCAGGTCGGCTACCGCAAGCGTGGCCAAAGCGGCATCGCGATCAGCGATTGGTGGCCGCACCTCGGCGAGTGCATCGACGACCTTGCCATCGTGCGTTCCATGTGGACGACCGACAACAACCACGGTGCTCAGCTGCAATATCACACCGGCCGGCACAATTTGGAGGGAGTGTTCCCGACCATCGGTGCCTGGGTGCATTATGGCCTCGGCTCCCTGAACGAGAACCTGCCGCAGTTTGTGGTGCTGGGTACGCCGTTGGCCGACTGCTGCGCCGGTGTCAACGGCCATGGCGCCGACTACCTTGGACCGGAACATCAGGGGGTTTTGCTAAAAGTAGATCCGAAAAATCCTTTACTGTTTGCCTCGCCGGGCGCGGATAAGTTCCGCGAAGAGCAGCAGGCTGAATTCGACCTGCTCGGCCGGCTCAATCGCTTATCCGGCATAGAATACCCCGATGATGCATCCCTGCGGGCACGCATCAAGTCTTATGAGTTGGCGTTTCGCATGCAATCGTCCTTGCCGGAGGTATTTCAATTCGAGCGCGAGACGGAAGCGACGCGGCGGTTGTACGGCCTGGATCAGCCAGCGACGCATCATTTCGGTCAGATGTGCCTGGCAGCACGGCGGCTGGTCGAACGGGGTGTGCGCTTCATCCAGATCTTCCATGGCAGCAATGGCGGCGCCGGTGCCTGGGATGCCCACAGCAAGCTAAGGGCCAATCATTCCTCGCTATGCCGCCAGGTCGATCAGCCGATCGCCGCCTTGCTCAAAGATCTCAAGCGGCGCGGCCTGCTGGAAGAGACCTTGGTGTGCTGGGGCACGGAGTTTGGCCGTACGCCGGGCGCCCAGGGCGGCGATGGCCGCGATCATCATCCGTTTGGCTTCTCGGTTTGGTTGGCTGGCGGCGGCATCAAGGGCGGCATCGCCCACGGCGCTACCGACGAGCTGGGGTTCCATGCCGTCGAAGATCGCCACTATATCACGGACATCCATGCCACGGTCTTGCATCAGCTCGGACTCGATTCCCGACGCCTGAACGTACCTGGCCGCAAGCGGCTGGAGATCGAATACGGCAAACCTATTCGTGATATCCTCGCTTAGTGCTGCCGGTCCCAACTCCCGCCTCCTTGGGGGAGAGGGGACAATGGCTGCTAGCCCGTGGGGGAACGACAAGCCCTTACAGGACACGCTGGCAGCATGCCCTGCGGTTTTAGCCCTTTGCTAGTGCTACGGGGTAGAGAGTTTCACGAAACAGGCAGCGTAACTGTCACTGTAGTGCCTTTGCCTGGAGTGCTGGCAAGAGAGATATCTCCCCCGTAAGCCTGGACAATGGCTTGGCAGATGCTCAACCCCAGACCGCTGCCGCCGCTAGCGGATTGAGTGCGTTGGCGCGATTTATCGGCGCGCCAAAAACGCTGAAATACGTTGGGCAGATCTTCGGGAGGAATGCCGCTCCCTGTATCGCGGACCAACAGTTGGATCTGCGATGAACCTGACGGAGCGCTCAGTTCCACGCTCACCTTTCCTCCCTCTGGTGTGAACTTGAGAGCGTTATCGAGCAAGTTGTGAATGACCTCACGCAGATGTACGCGATTGCCGCGAACCGTGACAGCTTGTGGCAGCTGTACTTGCAAAGATATGCCGCGCTGCTCGGCAATGCCCTGGAACATGTCGGCGGCGCGATATACCAATTCATCGAGGCGTACTGCGCCGTCGGCATGCAGCAGGCCGGCGTCGCCTTCGGCAAGCAGCAACAAGTGATTGATAAGGTTGCCCAGGCCGGTGCATTCCTCGATAAGATCGGCAAACAGCTCGCGGTATTCTGCCGGACTCCGCTCGCGTTCCAGGGCCACTTCTAAAGACGTACGCATGGCCGTCAACGGCGAACGCAGTTCGTGGGCTGCGTTGGCGACGAAAGTGCGCTGCTGTTCCAGATGGACGGCTAAACGATCGAGCATACCGTTGAGGGTCGCCGAGAGCTGATCCAATTCATCGCCGCTGCCACGCAATGGTAGACGCTCATTGAGGTTATCGGGGTGCAGGCGAGCGGTCATGCTCAAGATGGTCGCCAACGGACGAGTGGCCCGGCCTGCCAGCCAGTAACCGCTTAACGGCGCTGCCACCAGGATGAGGGCGAACGCCGCCAACATCCATTTCGTCAAGCGCCAAAGGTCCTCATCAACCCGATCGCGGCGTACGCCGACCCGGACAATCAAGGGCTGCGCCGGTTTACCTGCCGAAAGAGACCGCTGCATAAGATGATAGCCCGCGCGGTCATAGGTGCCCGGCCGGACCGCCCGCGCTGCAGGTACATGCAACTCCGGAGCATTGTCACTGGACCACAACTGTTCCCCCTGGAGCGAAAAGATGCGCACGAACCAGCCGCGGTCGCTGTTGCTGAGAACCTTCGGCTCCAAGTCCGCCGCCACTTCCCTCCAATTCAGACCAAAATGGTCGATGACTAACTGTACGTCCTTGACATCTTCGCTCAACCCGGCGTCCAGCTCACTGATGAGCGTCCAGCGTACCAACTCACGCACGCTCCAGAGCGCACCGCCCACCAGCACCAAAATGACGATGGTGTTCCAAAACGTCAACCGGAAACGCAGCGTCGGCGGCAGGTGTTTAAGTAGCCCGAAGCGCATAACCGCGGCCTCGCACAGTCTGAATGATCGACGGTGCTCCCTCTTGATCAATCTTCTTGCGGATGCGGTTGATGTGGACCTCAATCACGTTGGTGGTGCCTTCCCAATCGGTGTCCCACAGGTGCTCGCATAACATCTTGCGCGTGACCACCTGGCCGGCATGCCGCATCAAAAGCTCAAGAATGCTGAACTCGGTTGGCGTCAGGTCGATTTCGGCCTTGCCTTTTTGCACGCGCCGCCGCGGCAAATCGAGGCGCAGATCGCCGACCGTCAAGACAGGCGATGGGCGATCGACACTCCGCCGGCAAATCGCCTCTAGCCGCGCCATCAATTCCGGAAAAGCGAACGGTTTGGCCAAGTAGTCGTCGGCGCCGGCCTTAAGTCCGTTGACACGGTCATCAACGGCGCCCAGGGCGGTCAAGAGAAGGACGGGCGTTCGCACCCCGGCGGCCCGAACCTGCCGCAACACTTCCAGTCCCGGCACGCCTGGCAACAGCAAATCCAAAACAATGGCATCGAAGCGTTGACTCAGCCCCTGTTCCAAACCCTGCTGGCCGGTCTTGACCCAAACGCAGGTGTGTCCCGCCTCGGATAGACCCTTGGATAAAGACTTGCCGATGACGGGATCATCCTCGACCACAAGAACGTTCATCGCTGCCTTGCCACGGGCTTGGGGGAGATCGGAAGAATTGGGACTGCGTGGAGTACGTTCAAACGACGAACGAGAGTTCATGGCTGTGCTATGTATCGGAAAATGAGGCGAATAAGAATTCATGTCTATATTTTACGAAAAAGAGGCCGACATGGTTAGCGATGCTTCGTCTCAAGAAATTTACAGATCTTGTCTGGCAAGCAGGCCGTTCATCCGACACAATAAGCAGAAACTGCTCCAGGGAACCCGCCTTAAAGGAACCAATTCATGATACTTCTTCGCTCCGCGGCTGCCTTGTTGGTTTTCCTTGCCGTTGCCTTGCCACTCCGCGCCGGCAAACCCCAATTGCCCGCCAAGATGCCGATGACCGGCTTGGCGCCGGCGAAGCTCGTGCCTAATCTGTGCCTGCTGCGCTATCGCATCAGTACGACCTCGCCGGAATGTCAGGCCTTTTTCGATCAGGCGCTGGGATATTTCTATTCGTATGTGTGGATGGAAGCGGCGCGTTCCTTCGAGACGGCGCTGCAATACGATCCGAAATGCCCAATGGCCTGGTGGGGACTCAGCCGCGCTCTGGAGCGCTGGGGCAAGAAGGACCATACCGAAGCGCTCTTGAAAGCGAGCCAATTTCAAGACCGCGCCAGCCACCGTGAGCAACAGCTGATCCTGGCCCGCATGCAGGAGAAAGGGCAAGCGCCGGGCGTCGGCGACGGTGAAGCACGCAAACGCAAAGCCATCGCCACTCTCGACAACCTTATCGCCCTGTACGATGACGATGAAGAAGCATGGTACTATCGCGCCCAGTTGGCCGGTGGCGAGCGGCTGTTCGGCGGCCAGGCGTCGTCGGTGCCGTTTTATAAGGCGCTGTTGCGTATCAATCCGCTGCATCCCGGCGCCAATCACGAATTGGTCCATTACTACGAGAACTCGCGGCGGCCGGCATTGGGCTGGATTTATGCCGAGAATTACATCCAATCGTCGCCAGGCTTGCCGCATGCCTTCCATATGCAGGCCCATCTGGCCATGCGCATCGGCAAGTGGGCACACACCACCGATCGCTCCGCCCATGCCATCGAGCTAGAACGCGCCTATCACAAAGAGATGAAGGTCAAACCGAACGAAGATCATCAGTACGCCCATCATCTGGAGACGCTGCTGCGCTCGTTGATTCACGATGGCCGCTTCGTCGAAGCGCGAGCCGTTCAGGCGGAAGAACGCGCCTGCGGCTACAAACCGTGGCAACTCTGGTTTCAGCTGCACCTCGCTGAGCGCGACTGGACCGCCGCTGGCAAGGTCATCGACGAAATGCGCAAGGCCAACAAGAATGACAAGGCCACGCCAGCCTATTTTTCCGCTCTTCTTTATCTCAAAAAAGGCGAGCCGGCGCGGGCGCTGCCGGAAATCGAAGTGTTGCAACATGCCCTGCGCGATCGTCCCAACGATAAGACGCTGCCCTTCCGTCTCTGGGAGACGCAGGGCTGGTACATGTGCCAGACCGGCGACGCCGATGCCGGACTGAAATTGCTTTTCCGCACCGTGGACAAGACCAAGGACGACTACGCGCATCATGCCTGGGGCAATGGCGCTTACTACATGGAACTGTGGGGCATCGCCGCCCTCAAGAGTGGCCGGGAGGCGATTGCCGAGGAGGCGTTTCTGGAAGCCCTGGCCCACGACGCTGGCAGCGTCCGTGCCGCCCTGGGAATGCAGGTATTGTGCGAGCATCAGGGCCGCAGCGAGGAAGCACGCCGCTTTGCCGAATGGGCGCGACGCTGCTGGAAACGCGCCAGTGCCGGGAGTTTCCACGCTGAACTCGCCGATCTGCGCGGCCAACGCTACGAGAAACTCCGCCTGGAATCCCGCTCAGGTCGTTTGCCGGTGGAGGGAACAACACGATGATAGAGGTCAAATGTCCGCGTTGCGAGCAGTACTCGTACGATAATGACGAGGAAGGCGGACGAGTCCGTCTCTGTTGGCGTTGCCCTGAGCACTTGCAGTACAAGCGTCGCCAACGCGGATTGATTGACCTTCCGTTTCTAATCATCGCCGCACTGTTAATATCCATCGATTTGTTTTTGATCGCTCTGTCCGTCTTGAAGCCGGTGCCGTTCACCAAAGTGATGCTGATGTACGGCGGTCTTCAGCTTCTCGGAGGAATGATTGCGTTGTCGTGGCTTGGCTTCAGCAAGGAAGAAGGCCCCGCCGCCTATCTCTCCTGGTTCACTTATGATACGGACATGGGATTTAAGTAAAAAAACACACTCCAAGGTTAGCCGCGCCCCGAAAGGAACCACCGCGCTCCGCTGCAAATCGCGGCTAATCGTTCTCTACGCTCCCAACGGCGCGATGCGGCCTTCCATGGGGCTGGATGCCTGCGCGTACATTTTGCGCGGAATACG
>Ga0070737_10006751_pt1 | contig 10410 bp, 13 predicted proteins | sample Coa_R1_10_FD_66438 | JGI IMG/M metagenome (GOLD analysis project Ga0070737, IMG submission 66438) | Surface soil microbial communities from Centralia Pennsylvania, which are recovering from an underground coalmine fire - Coalmine... | ecosystem: Environmental > Terrestrial > Soil > Unclassified...
CGTTGATCGCGTCATACAGCGCGCCGTGCCCGCGCCGGTGCTCGCCCGCCAGGCACAGCCCGGCCAGGGTCTTCACCGGCCCGCCCGCGCACAGCAGCGCATCCGCCAGCTCGAACAGCTCATCCCCGCGGGCGGCCAGGCACCCATACAGCTCACGCCGGAACCGCGACAACACGCCGAGGGCCTCGGCACCGGCGGCGTCATCTTGCAGACTGTCCATCACGGCCTTTGCTTGCTGATCGTGTTTCTGGCGAGACCACATGACCACGCAAAGGCCGCCTGGTTCGCCCCGGCGAGCCTGGAGGCCGCTACGTCTGTGAACTGTCACTCAGTTTACCAGATGCCAGCGTTTTATAGTAGGTTTCCTCGAACTCTTTCGGCGGCATATCGCCGCAGTACGAGTGAAGCCGATCCTCGTTATACCACTGCACCCAGTCCATCGTGGCGACCATCACGTCATCGACACCTTGCCAGTCTTTCCTGAGGTCGATAAGCTCCCGTTTATACAGGCTGTTGAGCGATTCCGCCGCGGCATTATCATAGGATTAACCGGCCAATATGCCTGGAGTTATCCGTTGGCCGGTTAAGTAATTCACTGCCGAGTATCTGTCCGGCTGCCTGCCCGTTTGAGCTGGCGGAGCTGTTCTTCGTGGCGGCGGGCGCGGGCGGCGACGGCCTCGATCGCGGTGCGCAGGGCGGCGATGTCGGCGGCCAGGCCGGTGAGGGTGTTCGCGCTGGCGGCGTGGCGGCGATGGCCGTCGACGATGGCGTGCAGTGCGGGGTCGCGGTAAAGGGTGGCCCGGCTGATGCCGGCGCGGGCGGCGACAGCGGTGAAGGTGACGGGCTGGCCAGAGGCGGCGAGTTCAGCGCACGCCTGTTCGGCCCGGGCGGTGAGGCCGGGGCTGCTCATCCGGCCTGGGCCGCGGTAATGAGGTCGTCCAGGCGGGCGATGAGCTTGCGGTGGCGGTCGGCTTCGCTGATCCAGCCGCGTTCTTCGGCGTCGGCGGCGAGCTGCTCGGCGTCGGCTTTCTGCGCGGCGAGCACCGGGAGGTAGCCGGTGCCGGTGCGGAAGTTCGGGCAGTGCTCGCAGATGTTGGCATACGGGCAGGCGCCCTGAGCGGGCGCGCGCAGGCAGAACCCGCCGGCCAGCCGGGCCTTGATCGCCGGGGTGTCTTTCCACGCGGCGGCGCCGGCGACGTCGGCGAGCGGGAGGCCGGTGCGCCCGGGAGGCATGGTCCCGAGCCGCTGCTTGGCGAGGGTGAGGGCGCGTTCGTATCCGGCGCGGACGGTGGCATCGAACAGCTTGCCGTAGCGCAGGCTCATCTCGGCGGACACGTGCCCGAGCAGGGCCATCAGCGCCTGCAACGACACTCCGGCGTTCACCATGGCGGTGGCATAGGTGTGCCTGAGCTGGTGCGGGACGACGTGGCCCAGGCCGGCGGTTGCGGCGGCCCGGCCGAGTTCCTCGCGCAGCGCCCGCTGGGACAGCCGGCGTCCGTAGTGGGTGAACAGGAACTGGGCGGGCCGCCCGTATCGCGGGTGGCGCAGCGGGCGGCCGGCCGAGCGGATCTCGGTGATCCGGTCAACCAGGGCGACGGTCTCCTCATCGAGCGGTACCATCCGCTCGGAATCGAGCTTGCCCAGCGGCACTTTCAGCCAGGCGCCGGAGCCGGGGACCTCGTGCACGCAGTCCAGTTCGAGGTCGAGCAGCTCGCCGATGCGCAGCCCGCAGGCCCGCTGGAGCAACAGCGCGGACGCGGCCAGCTCATACGGGGAGTCGCGGAGCGCCTGGGCGAGCCGCCGGTCAGCATCGACGGGCAGGTAGCGCGGCAGGAGACGGGGCAGCCGCGGGGTGTCGCTAGGGAAGATCACCCGTCGGGTGGGCGCGTCATCCCAGCCCCACGCGGTGATGCCGGTGAGGAAGCCCGCCACCGCGAGCACCCGGCGGTGGCGTTCGGCCACTGTGATCACGCCGTCGTTCTTGGTGTTCGCCGCATCGGGCAGGCTGGCCAGCCAGGGCTCGACGTGCCGGCGCCGGTCCAGGGCGGACAGCGTGGTCAGGCCGGGGTCGATCTCGGTGAGGAACCGGCCGAAGTGCATCAGCCGGGTGGCCAGGCCGGTGACGGTCTTGGGCTTGCAGGTAGCCAGCTTGCATTCCAGGTAGGCCGTCATCGCGGCGGCGATCGCCGGGGTGATGCCGGCGAGCCGGTCCGCGAACGGCACCGCCTTCGGCCCGTTGCCCGGCGGGGCGGGCACGATGCCCAGATGGAACAGGACCCGGTGGGTGAAGCTGAGCCCGGACTGATAGTGCCGCCAGCCGCTCCCGGTGCGCTGCTCGCGCGTCCGGCATGCTGCCGCGAATTCGTCCAGGTCAGCCAGCGTGAGCTGGCCGAGCTGGCGCCCGGTCTGGATCAGCAGCCGGGCGGGCACCTGGGAAGCGCTGGCGATCTGGTAGCGGTCGCTGAACCCGAGCCCGGCCGCAGCAGCACGGAACCGCGCGAGATCTGGCCCGGTCGGGGAATCGTCCAGTTCCCGCCACAGGCTGGAGAACTTGCGTTCCAGCAGGTAGTCATAGCCGGGGCGCAGGCGCCCGTGCAGCAGCAGGAACGTGATCAGCGGCCGGGTATGCCGACACGCCGACAGCCGCGTCTCCAGCGGCTCGGCCGCCCACATCGCCGGGTCCGGCCAGCGGGAGAAGAATTTCCGGGCGGCCCGCCAGTAGGAGGCGTTGCCCCGCCCGGTGCGCTCCAGATGCTGCCGGTAAGCCGCCAGCAATGGCCGCGGGTCAGCCCCGGGTGCGCATGCGGTCACGAGCCGCATCGAATTCCGCCTTCACGTGCGCCGGGGCCAAGTGGATGTACCTGGCCGTGGTATCGACATGGGCGTGGCCGAGCAGGGCCTGCATCACCGCCAGGTCCACCCCGGACCCGGCCAGCGCGGTGCCGAAGGCGTGCCGCAGCGCGTGCGGGTTCCCCGCCGGGACCCCGGCGATCTCCCGGTGGTAACGGAAGACGCGGCGCAGCCCGGCCGGTGTCAGCGGCTGGCCGCGGCCCGGTCCCTTGGCCACGATGAACAGCCGGCCGCTGGCCGTCTCGGGCCGCTCGGCCAGCAAGTAGACCTGGATGACCGAGGCGACGTCGGTATCCAGCGGCACCCGCCGTTCCCGGTTGCCCTTGCCGGCCACCTGCACCCACCGGCCGCCGATGTCCACGTCGGTCACATCCAGCGCGAGGACCTCGCAGCTGCGCAGCCCGCAGTACAGCATCAGCCCGGCGATCGCCCGGTCCCGCCAGGTCCGGAAGCTGGCCAGCAGCCCAGCCGCCTGCTGCTGGTTCAGTGCGCGGGGCAGCCGGCGCGGCTCACGCAGCCGCAACGCCGAGCGGATCTTCGGACGGCGCACCGTGTGCGCCAGCAGCCCGCTCCGCTCTCCATCCGTCACCCGGCGGGCCTCCCGCCCCTTCGGCACCGGGTTCGGCGCGTCGGGGTCCCGCATAGCCCGGAACGAAAACAGGCCAGCGATCGCGATCAGCCGGTGGTTGATCGTGGTGGCCGCGTACTGATCCAGCCGCCGCCCGCCCAGGGTGACAACGTTCGGCCCCGGGCGCCCCGGCACCCGCGCCTGGTGGCAGGCGGCCAAAAACCGCAGCAGCACATCGGTGGTCACCCCGGCCAGTTCGACGTCCTCGCCGCGAAGCCAGCGGCAGAACGCCAGCAGGTCGAATCCGTAGGCGCGCACCGTGCGTGGCGAGTAGTTCCGGTCCGCCAGGTGCGACAGGTACTCGTTCACCAGCCCGAAGCGTTCCGCGCCCGGACCCGCCAGCACCCAGCTCTCATCCCGCTGCTCAAGCCGCAGCGAGCAATCCCCCGTGCCCATGCCGGACAGGTGTATCGCTGGCGTCACGCTCAGTCAAGCATCAACGCACGGCGTGTCACGCCGCTGTCCTGCGTGTTCCCCACGATTGGCCGGTCAAGGGGCAACCTCCCTTGCTCCCCACGGACCGAACCGCCCCCGCCTCCTCAAGCCGTTCCGTATAGCGGATCGAGGTATACTGAACACCGCGATCAGAATGGTGGACCAGCCCGCCGACCTTCTCGTGGAGACGCGCCCAGATCGCCATCTCCAGCGCACCGAGCGCGAGATCAGACCGCAGATGATCAGCGACCTGCCAGCCGAGAATGCGGCGGGAACACAAATCCATCACGAACGAGGTACACACCCACCCGGAAACTGTCAGCACATAGGTGATGTCCGCCACCCAGCGCCGGTTCGGCGCCGGTGCGTCGAAACAGCGCTCCAGCAGGTCCGACGGCCGGCCCGCCGGATCGCCCGGCACCGTCGTCCGCGGCCGCTTCCGCCCGGGCTGCACGCCGCTGATCCCCAGGCCGCGCATCAGCCGCTCCACCGTGCACCGCGCGACCGGAATACCCTGCCGGTTCAATTCCAGCCATATCTTCCGGGCACCGTAAACCTCCCTGCCCTTCCTGCTGTCTTTCCACACCTCCATGATTTTCTCTTCCAGCATGGCATCTCGGATTTCCCGTGCCGTCGGCTCAGCCTCGCGCTTCTTCACGTAGTAATACGACGACACGGGAAACTCCAGGACCGCGCAGGCCGGCTCGATGCCAAACCGGCCCCGGTGCGCGTCAATGAACTCGACTAGCGCGGAAGCCTCGGGCCGAGTTCCCTCGCGAAATACGCGCTGGCGGCCTTCAGGATCTCATTCGCCCGCCGGAGCTCACGATTCTCCTTCTCCAGCTCGGCGATCCGCTGCCCATCATCCGCCGTCGTGCCGGGCCGCTTTCCCGCATCAATTTCCGCCTGCTGCAGCCAGGACCGCAGCGCCTCCGGGTGAACATCAAGATGCCGGGCCACCCGGGCGATCTCCCCGTGCCCCTTCCCGTCCTGCTCCCGGATCCCGGCCACCATCTTCACCGCGCGCTCGCGCAGTTCCTCCGGGTACTTCCGCTGTGCCACCATGGCCCTGCATCCTTCCAGGAATCAGAGCCTCCAAGGTTCCCGGGGTGATCCAGCCTCACATCTGGCGACACGCCGGACTCACTGCAGCAAGGCGGTGTTACCTGCACGAATGCCTGCGAGCCAGGTTAAATAACAAGAATGGATTGGCGCTGCGCGACCGCTCCCAGGCATGAGAACCTCTCGGGTGGCGCGCGTCCGCTGACGCCGTTTTAGCTTGGCCCCGTGAGGCCGCTAACAAGACTGGCGCTGGAGTCCCGGTTTCCCGGGCGTCCCCGGCTGCGTTGCGAACGCGTGTGTCAGCTTCCCTGTTTTTCCAGGGACTCCGCGGGCGCGCGCTCCTGCCCGGTCCGGCGGTGAGGAGCGTTCATGCGGGTCCTGTACGAGCAGTGCGCGGCGGCCGGCGTGGGCAAGGACGTGATCGCGGTCGCGGTCCGGGTGCCCGGGGAGGGGCCGGACGGCCGGGTCACTGTCAGGCGCACCTGTAAAACCTTCTGCGGCGTGCTGCGGGAGATGACCCTGTGGCTGGCATCGCTCGGCGTCAGCCACGTGGCCATGGAGCCCGCCGGCTCCTACTCGATGCCGGTCTACCACGCCCTGCTGGAGCACGGTGACTTCGGGCGGGTGCTGGTCTGCAACGCCCGGCACGTGAAAAACGTCCCCGGCCGCAAGACCGGCTAGGCGGACGCTGAGTGGCTGGCCCAGCTGCTGGAGTGTGGGCTGCGGGCGGGCAGCTTCATGCCCCCCGCGGACGTCAAGGCGGCGCGGGACGTGATCCGCTACCGCAAGAAGGTCGCCCAGCAGCGGGTCAGCGAGGTCTCCCGGCTGGGCGATGTGCTGCAGGACGCCGGGATCAAGATCGACTCCGTCGCCTCCTCGATCGCGGCGAAGCCCGGGATCGCGATGATCGAGTCCCTCATCGACGGGGAACGCCGCGGCAAGGTGCTCGCGGAGCCCGCCATGGGCAAGATGCGGTCCAAGATCCCGGGCCTGCCCATGGCCCTGGAAGGCCGGTTCGGGGACCACCACGCCCTGATGTGCCGCCTGCTCCTGGACCACATCCGCCACCTGGAGCGGATGCTCGCCGGCCTGGGCGCCCAGGACCGAGACGATGATGCGGCCCTTTCAGGGCGCCGTCAGCCTCCTCGTGACCGTCCCCGGCGCCGGCGAGCTGTCCGCCGCCGCCGTCATCTCCGAGATCAGCGCCAGCCCCGGACAGTACTTCCCCACCGCGGCGCAGCTGGCCTCCTGGACCGGGATCTGCCCCGGCAACCACGAGTCCGCCGGCAGGCACCACTCCGGGAAACGCCGGCCCGGGAACAAGCACCTCCAGCCCGTCCCGGTCGAGTGCGCCTGGGCCGCCGTCCGCCACGAGGGCTACCCCAGGTCGCTCTACCACCGGCACGTGATGCGCAACGGCGGCTACCGCTCCCGCGCCGCCCGCAACAAGGCCATCATCACGGTCGCCCGCGCGATCCTCGCCATCATGTGGCACGTCCTGTCCACCGGCAGGCCCTACGAGGAACCCGGCCCCGAACGCGAAACTCGCCGCCTGATCGCCCGGCTGGAGGCACTCGGCCACACCGTCAGCCTGGCCGCCTGACCCGCGTACCTGCTTTCCCTTAAACCGGCGGTCCGCCGCTGGTCACCGTGGCATGCCCAGGTGCAGGTGGTTCACGTATCAGCTGAGAGCACCCACCGGATAGCGTGTGCAACCAGGCAGGCGCGAGGTCATCCCTCGCCGGGCCCGCGGGCATGCCAGCGCCGGTGTTCTGCGAAGGCTCGCTCGGCCTCGTTCAGGATCTGGTCCCAGTCGTGGGCGTGCTCGCGCCTGGCGGGCACGCCGAGGTCATTGAGCAGGAAGCGCAGCACGGATTCGATGCTGACCCGGCCGGTCGGGATGTGCGCGTGGCGGCCGCCCGGTCCTGAGGCGACGTGCAGGTGCGGGAACTCCGGGCCGGGCAGCGGCGCAGGATGCCAGTGCCAGGAGATCAGCTCACGCCCGTCACCATCGCTCAGCCGGTAGTCGTAGGCGAGGGTGCTCACGTGCCAGGCGCTTGGGACATCCTCCACGAGGCGGAACCGGTGAGCCAGCATGAACCGGAGGGAGCCGGCGGTCGCCGAGCGCAGCCGCAGCGGGTCTTCTGACAGCGCCAGCGTTTCCACCTCACCGGGTCGCCCGGTGCGGGCGAGCAGCCGCGCGGCGGTGACGCAGGACAAGGACCGGTGCAGCGGCTCCAGGAAGGCGTGCCGCGCCTGCGCCGGGGTCCTACCGGGCAAAGGGAAGCAGCATGATGAGGTGGAGCACGTCTGGGTCATCCATGTCCAGCGTCCCGGCGGCGTAGGCGGCCTCGAACTGCTCCAGGGACATGCCGAGCATCCGCCGCGTCCGCTCATCCAGCATCGCGCGGCCTTCCTCCTGGGTCAGCGCGAACACGCCCGGCTCGGAAGTGATCGCGTTCACCATGCCCTCCTGCTCCTGCCCTCTGCCACCAGTATGCGGGAGCTACCGTCATACCGTAAACAGGGCCCGGGGCGCCACACCATCGCGGATCTGCATGCGGATGCGGCGCACCGCTGGCCCGTCAGCACCGGCACCCAGACGAGATACCGCATATACCCGGCCGCCCGGTAATCACGCTGAGTAGTTGAAAGCTAAGCCGCCGGCCTGTCGCCGTGGGACCACTCGTGGGACGAGACCGCCGCGCACGCCCGTGCGTAACGTGCATCCCGGGCACGTAGCGCGCACGTTTGTGCTGGTAGATCGCCCGGGGCGCGGGAGCGGGCTTCTTGTAACCCGTGGGTTCAGGGTTTGGCCCCCTGGCACCCCACGAGCAAGTTGATCATTGCGGCCAGGCAGCCTCGGCGTGCTGGCTCGCCGGGGCGTTGGCCCGCCGGGGCGTTGGCAGCCGCAACTGTAAGCGCGGCGGATAGTCATTGCCGCAGCCACCCGGACGGCATCATCGCGGCCGCACCAGTCAGCCCGCCGCGGCACTTGCGCTGTTATCCGAGGGCGCGGCGCTTCAGGAACTATCCAAGGGCGTGGCGCTTCAGGAACTCGCGGTTGACCTGGACCCCGATACCGGGCCGGCCGGGGATGTCGACGACGCCATCACGCACAGCGATCTGTTCGGCCACAAGTTCCTGCCGGAAGGGATGGGCTGAGGAGTCGTATTCGAGCAGCGGCTCGGCCTGGCCCCGGGAGGGCGGGTTCGGCGGGAGGGCCGCAATGGCCTGCAGTGAGGCGGCGAGCCCGATGGCGGTGCCCCAGACGTGCGGGTTGACGAGGATACCTGCGGCCTGGGCGATCGCGGAGATCTGCCGCATTGCGGTGAACCCGCCGGTGGCGGCGATGTCGGGCTGGAACACGTCGAGGGCGCGGACCCTGGCCCACGGCCAGAACCCGACGGCGCCGCACTCGCCCTCTCCCGCGGCGATGAGCACGTCGGTGCCGAGCCCGCGAAGCTCGGCGTACCCGTCGATGTCCTCCGGCGTGATCGGTTCTTCGAGCCAGTGGATGCCGAGCTCGTCGCAGCCATGCAGCAATCGCCGCGCGATCGAGGCGTTGTAGGCGTGGTTGGCATCAGCCATCAGGGTGATCTCCGGTCCCACGGCTTCGCGTATGGCGCGGAGGGCAGCAAGGTCGTCGGCGACGCCGAACCCGATCTTGACCTTCATCGCCGTGAACCCATCGTCGCGGTGACGCCGCGCCTCCGCGACGAGATCTTCGGCGGTGGCGGTCCCGGTGCGGTAGAAGCCGGTTGCGTAGGGGCGGACCTGCCGGCGGAAAGCACCCCCGAGAAGCTCGTACACCGGCCGCCCGGCCGCCTGGCCCAGGGCGTCCCAGAGCGCGATGTCGATCGCGCTGAGCGCTCCTATCGTGGCGCCTTGCCGGCCGTAGTCGCGTAGCCGGTTACTGGCGTACTCGTGGAACACGGCGACGTCCGCGACCTCATGGCCCAGCAGCATGTCGCGCAGCACGGTGTCGATCGTTGCCTTGGCGATCTGCGGTGGCTGCAGCCCGTGGCACAGGCTCTCGCCGAATCCGCTGATGCCCTCGTCCGTGCGCACCTCGACGACGACGGTGCTGCGGCAGGTGATGGTACCCGGCTGGGAGATGAAGAAGCATTCCGTCAACGGCGCCGAGAGCAGGTAGCTGCGTACTTCTTCGACTTTCACGTGATCACCTCCGGTTCGTCTGGCCGCCTGCCGGTGCGGCCGGAGATCATGGCCATCGGGATCGCCAGGACGACCGCGGCCAGAAAGGCACGCCCGGGGCAATCCCTGCCTCAGGCCGTGAAATCCGAAACGAGGCGGCTGCCATTGGCAGCCACAGTGTGACGCTCCAGCACAGCATCCGTGGGCACGTCCCAGAACAGCGTCCCGCCGGGGAGGTAACTGAACACGACCAAGGTGAGCCGCCGCCCGAACGAGCCCGGCGTGAACCTGGACCGCGAGTGCGCTCACGGTGTGAGAGCCGCACGCTGAGCGGCGTCGCCGGCGGGCGGGTCCCGGAGGGCAGCGGCGAGCAGCGACGCGATGATCGCCAAGCCGTTGGCGCGGAGGTCCTTGACGAGGACCGGCCCGGCGGCCGGCAGGTTCGCACGGCCGATGTACGCGACGGCGGTGGCAGCCAGGATAGAGGCCAGGGCAGGGACGGCTGCGAGCCATCGCGTGCGCGTCACGGCCCTGGGTCACTTTTTGCCGAGACGGGAAGGTGCTGATCAGCCAGCGGATCTGCGGGCGGCGGATCTGCGGGCGGCGGCAAGGACTTTTTCAGCGTGCTTGCGGCTTGCCTCGTCGACGAGGCGGCCCCGGATGGCGATCGCGCCGGTCCCCTCGCCGGCCGCCTTCCGGCAGGCGTCGACGATCTCCTGCGCCTCGGCCACCTGTTCCCTGGTGGGTGCCATGCCCTCGTGGCACCAGGGGATCTGGTCCGGGTGGATGCACCACTTGCCGCTGAAGCCCATGGCGGCAGCCCGCCGGCAGGCTTCGAGGTAGCTGCCCTTGTCGCGGAAGCCGGGGTGGGGGCCGTCGACCGCCTCGATGCCCGCGGCCACGGCGTGGTTGACGATCTGGCTGGCTGCCCAGTCGAGCACGGGGGAGTTGCCCCCGAAGTCAAGGGGGCTGCCGATGCCCAGGTCGGCGGTGTAATCGCCGGGGCCGAAGACGAGCGCCGCCAGGTGCGGCGAGGCGGCGGTGATCTCGGCAAGGCGCACGGCGGCGGCCGCGGTCTCGATGAGGATCTCAAGTTCTGGCCGATGGCTGAGGCCGGCGCTGCGGGCAACCTCACCGACGAGTCGGTCGGCGAAGATGACGTCGGCGGCGGTGCGTACCTTCGGCACGATGATCCGGTCGACGTGGCGTCCCGCCCCGGTCAGCACCGTGACCACGTCCTCGACGATCTCGCCGGTGCCGCAGCCGTTGACGCGGAC
>Ga0070737_10006752_pt1 | contig 10410 bp, 9 predicted proteins | sample Coa_R1_10_FD_66438 | JGI IMG/M metagenome (GOLD analysis project Ga0070737, IMG submission 66438) | Surface soil microbial communities from Centralia Pennsylvania, which are recovering from an underground coalmine fire - Coalmine... | ecosystem: Environmental > Terrestrial > Soil > Unclassified ...
CATAGTGCGTTCTTTGCGCAGCGGCGAAGCCGGGCCGCTAGTGGAAGCCAGCCGGGAAATTAATTCGACAGCTCAGGATCTCCTCGCCCTCTGGCTGCAGTTGGGCTGTATTCCCTGGACGCCGGAGGCACAACAGGAAAGGCGCCGACTGTTGAGGGAAATCGGCCGTCAGCGCACCTTCTGCCGCGCCATGTTGCGGCGTTGGCGGCGGTCGATCGCTCTGCGGCGCCAACTGTTGGAGATCGCCGAACCTGAGCTCTACACCGAAGCCCTGGCAGGAAAGATGGAGTTGCCATGAGCGGATTGATGGGCACGATGTGGATGGCGCTAAACGCCCTGGAAGCTCAACAGGGCGGAATGCAGACCACAGCCAATAATGTCGCCAACCTCAACACCCCGGGATACAGCCGCGAGGTGCCCATCTTCCAGGAAGCCGATCCCTTCGTGCAAGGCAATCTGGTGTTCGGCGGAGGAGTGGATCTGGAGGGCATTCAGAGTCTGCGGGACAACTTGCTGGACATGCAAATCAGCGCGGAGACCCAGCAGCAAAGTAGTGCGCAATCCTATGTGGCCGCCATGAACCAGGTGCAGACTCTTTTCCCGAGTGACACCACGGGAATTGGGCAGCAGATCAGCGCCTTTTTTCAAAGTCTGAACAACCTCTCTACCAACCCCTCCGACCTTACCTTACGGCAAGGCGTGCTGACCGCGGCGCAAAACATGGCAAGCGCCTTCAACGACACCGCCGAGCAACTCATCAGCGTGAGGCAGCAACTGGACGGCAATGTTGAAGAACAGGTGCAGCAGGTCAATCAGATCACGCAGCAGATCGCGAACATCAATGCCCAGCTATCCGCGGTCAGCAGTTCAGCCCAACAATATGGCAGCTTTCTCGACCAGCGGAGCGAGCTTGTGCAACAACTCTCCGGGCTGATTGATGTTTCGCAGTTGAACGATGGCGCCTCGTTGACCCTGACAACCAAGCAAGGGACGGCGCTGGTTGTGGATGGCCAGTCCTTCTCGCTCAGCACGGCACTAGCCAGCGATGGGACGCAGCACGTGTATTCGGCGCAGGGACAGGACATCACCGGGCAAATTTCCGGGGGACAGTTGGGCGGCACACTCCAAGCCCGCGATCAGACCATTCCCGCGCTGCAGAACCAGTTGGACTCACTGGCCGGCGGTCTGGTAACCGCCCTAAATACAGCTCACCAACAAGGAACGGACCTCTACGGTAATACCGGCAACAACCTCTTCCTGCCAAACACCGGGACGGGCGCCGCCCTCAATATGGCGCTGGCCTTCACCGACCCAAAGATGATCGCCGCCAGCTCGGACGGCAGCAGCGGCAGCAATGGCAACCTGGCAAACATTTCTGCCGTGGCCAATCAGGCCGTGTCCAACGGCATGACCCCTAGCGACGCCTACGGCAACATGGTCTTCCAAGTGGGCTCAGCGGTCAGCGATGGCACCTCCGAGCAGGACGCCAGCACTGCCATGTTGCAGCAGTTGCAGCAGCAGCAGTCCTCCGTCAGCGGCGTATCTCTGGACGAAGAAGCCTCCAACCTGCTGCTTTACCAGCGAGCTTACGAGGCGTCAGCTCAGGTCATTAGCACCATCAACCAAATGCTGCAAACCGCCCTCAATATGGGAGCCGGCGCATGAGAGTCTCTCCTCAGATGTCGCAGATCATTCTTGCGGCGCTTAACACTTCCGACCAGGCGGAGCAGACAGCGCTGCAGCAGTTGACCACGGGGCGGCGTGTGAACCAGGCCTCCGACGATCCCGCGGCGGCCGCACAGGAAGTCAGCATCTCCAGCCAGCTGAATGCCTGCGATCAATACACGCGCAGCATTTCCAGCATTACTTCGGAATTGCAGACTGCGGATTCGTCGCTGAACTCGGCGGTGACGGCGCTGCAGCAGGCCATCAGCCTGGGAACGGAGGGAGCCAACGGCACTTTGTCACAGCAAAACCGCAATGCCATTGCGCAGCAGGTAAACGATGTCTCACAACTTGTGCTGGGGGTCGCTAATCTTAGTTACAACGGTGTGTACGTTTTCGCCGGGACAGCCGACTCGCAACCGCCTTACGTGGTGGACAGCAGCGGCAATGTGCAATACCAAGGCAACGACGGCGTAAATTATGTGGAAATAGCCTCGGGGCAATCGGTGCCGGTGAACCAGCCCGGCAGCCAATTGTTTTCCGCTTCCGGCGCCAATGTTTTCACCGCCCTCAGCGATTTGGCCAACGCCCTGCAAGATCCCAACAGCACCAGCCAGGACATCGGCAATGCAGTTACCGAACTGCGCGGCGCCTATGATCAGCTCACCTCGGCGCGCACCTTTTACGGCAGTACGGTCGACCAACTGCAGAGCACGCAGGACTTCCTCAATGACGAGAACGTGCAGCTCAGCCAACAGCAGAACAGCACTATAGGCGTCGACATGAATGTCGCGGTCACGAATCTAACCCAGGCTGAACAGGCCCGCGCAGCCACGGTGGAAGCTGCCGCCAGCATGAACAACATAACCCTCATGGATTATCTTTCCAATATTGGACAGTAAGCCTGGGGCTTATTGAGAACCACAAATTATAGTGACAGAGCGGGTCGCCAGACGCTGGTCGCCATTTTTGAGTTATCATCAGGGGCGCCCCTGCTGCCCGGGGGCGCGAAGGCCGGTTTTCTGTCGCTCGCCAAAAAAGCAGCTCCCGCGCCGACTTCAGTCGGCTCGTGATGCCAGTCTCGTAGTTTCATCACAATTCTGTGAACTTCAGTAAATTCCGAAAGATGAATTCCGGGGCAGCGGGTGATACGCTGTGGCTCATGACCGCCGACGAAGTCAAACATCTCCTGCAACTGCAACCGCTGCCGGTCGAGGGCGGTTTCTTTCGCGAAACCTACCGCTCCCGCTGGATGGTATCGGCAGAGTATCTTCCGGACGGCATCCGCGGCTCGCGCTCCATCGGCACGGCGATTTACTACCTCATCACGTCGGAGACATTTTCCGCCCTGCACCGCTTGCCGGGATCGGAAGTCTTTCATTTCTACCTTGGCGATCCGGTGCTGATGTTGCAATTGCTGCCCGACGGAACATCGCAGACCATTACCCTGGGGAACGATCTGGCGGGCGGTCATCAGCCGCAAGTCGTGGTGCGCGGACACGTGTGGCAGGGTTGCCGGCTGGCGCCGGGAGGAAAATGGGCGCTGATGGGGACGACCATGTCCCCGGGCTTCGACTTCGCCGACTACGAGCACGGCGAGCGTGACTTGCTGATTTCGCAATACCCCGGCGCAGCGGAGAAGATCAGGGAGTACACGCGGTAAGGACACAGCGTGCTCTTTGCTTGTTGCCACTCTTATTTGCGTTGTGCCCTTTCAATAAGTCAGCCTTCGGTTGTGCTGATTTTCGGAATTCCAGCAGCAGCGCAGCACCCACCGGCGAGCAGTTGGGCGAAGAGCGAATGGCAAAAAGCGAACAACGGCTTCACCCGCACCTGCCGCTCCCGTGGCACGCCCGCGACTTCGACGAGCAGTTTCCCGGCTCAGCCAATTCTCCATCGGGGCCGATGCAGGTTTGCGTATGCAGGCACCAGAAGATGCCGTCGTTGCTGGGAGGCACGTCGGGGTCGCGCTCGGCTTCGATGAATTGCCCCTTCCAGCGCAGCGCGGGGCAAAGCTGGTCGCGGCTGGTATCGAAGCGAGCGGCATCGAGATTGAGCATCATGCGGCACCTCCAGAGCTGCCGTTCAGAGAAGCGAGAATTGCCCGCTTCACCGCGACTTTGGCCAGCGTGATCTTGTACTTGTTGTGGCTGAGCGGCTTGGCATCGGCAAGCGCAGCATTGGCGGCGGCCATCGCGGTTTCCGGTGTGATGCTCTTGCCCGCCAGCGCCTGCGCGGCTTCCGGTGAGACCCAGGGAACCGGAGCGACCTGCCCAAGCACAACTCGAGCACTCTTCACAGTTTCGCCTTGCATTTCGAGCGCAACCGCGGCCATGGCCAGCGGCCAATCAAAAGCGGCCTTCTGCCGCACTTCGTAGTAGCCGGCCTTCATGTTCTGGCCCGGCGGAGGCACGACCAGCTCAATCACCATCTCGCCCGGCTGGAGGTCGTGTTCGAGCTGGGTCTCTGATTTTGGTATAACGAAGAACTGTTCCAGCGGCAGCTCGCGCATTCCGCTGCCTTTGGATTTCGCCGAATAGAGGCGAATCTTCGTCCCATAGGCAATCAGCACGGGAGCAAGGGTCGAAGGGCTGACAAAATAAGCCGGCCCGCTGTTGCCGAGAATGGCAGCGTAGCGATTATCGCCCTCTACTACCATCGACTTGCCGTCCGGCGTTTTCGGAAACAGTCCCATGCCATTGCGGAAATACCAGCAGCGTGGGCGCTGGCACATGTTGCCGCCGATGGTGGCGAGGTTGCGAATCTGCGGGCTGGCGGCCTCGTTGGCCACACCCAGCAGCGCTGGATATCTCGCCAGTTGACTCTTGGCTTCGACGAGTTCGCCGATAGTAGCCAGAGCGCCGATACGCAGGCCGCTTCCGGCCTGGTAGCTGATGCCGCGCAGCGAGTCGAGTTGCTTGATATTGACCAGCCGCTTCGGCGCGACAACGTCGTCCTTCATCAGGGCCAGCAAATCGGTGCCCCCGGCAAGGATCGCCCCGTCTTCCCCGAGCAAGGTCGCGACCTGTTCTTTGCTGGTCGGGCTAACGTATTCAAACGCTTGCATGGGCACCTCCTTGCTCCAGCGCTTCCAGCACGCGATCCGGCGTCAGGGGCAGGAACGGCACACGCACGCCTATGGCGTTGGCCACGGCATTGGAGATCGCAGCGCCAGGCGAAATCACCGGCGGCTCAGCCAGGCCGATGACGCCGCGCTCGTCGTAGCCTTTGCCGGTCATCATGTGCACCTTTAGCTCGCCGATATCGGCGATGCCCGCCAGGCGATAGAACTCCATGTTTGGATTCAACATACGGCCGGTCACCGGGTCGAGAATTTTCTCCTCGTACAGAGCATAGCTGATGCCCATGATGAGCGCGCCCAGCACCTGACTCTCGGCGGTCTTCACGTCGACCACCAAGCCGCAATCCTGCACCGCGACCATCTTGTTCACGCGCACAATGCCGGTTTCGATGTCGACAGAGACGTCGGCCATCTGCACGCCGCCGACCCCGCTATTGGTCAGATCGGGCGGCTTGGAGGGGTCGGGATTCTTGCCGCGAACGGTCAAGGGCATTGCACCCAGCTTGGCGCAGGCATCCTTCCAGGAAAGTCTGCGGCTGGGGTCGCTCTTTACCTGCACGTTCCCGTTCACGGCTTCCAGGTCTTCCGGCCGCGCCTTCAGCGATGGAGCAACTTTGGCGAACAGTTGGTTGCGGGCGTCGACCGCCGCGCGCCGCGTGGACGAGGTCACTCCGCCTGAGGTGGTGCTGCCGCCGCTGGCGCCGGAGACAGGATAGCGGCTGTCGCCGATCAGCAGCTTGATATCCTTCATGGGAATACCCAGGGTATCGGCGGCAACGATTTCGATGATGGTGCGGCATCCGGTGCCGAGGTCCTGCGTCGCCATCTTGATCTCAACCGTGCCGTCGGGGTGGATGGTGAGATCGCAATTGCTGTTGTGGCCGCGTCCGCCCCAGGTGTGCAGGGACATCCCCAATCCACGTTTCACCGGCCCGGCGCTCTTATCGCCCCGTGGATGCCAGTGCTTCTTCCACTGCATCATCTCCGCCGCAATCGGCAGTTCCTCGCGATAGATGCGGGCGCGCGGGCCGGTCAGCTCCAGATTACGGCTGATCAGGTCGTAGGGATCGAGGTTCATTTTGGCCGCGAGATCTTCAATCGCGGTCATGGTGATTACCGCGGCCTGGGGATGATTGGGCGCGCGCCAGGCGCGAGCGCTGCCCTGGTTGGTAGTGATCGCGATGTGCTGCTTGCGCTGGTTGGGAATTTCGAAGATGTAAGGCAACGGAGGACTTCCGCCGCCGCCCATCCCGCCGGTACCCCACGAGCGCGATTGCCATGCAATGAGCTTGCCGTCTTTGTCGGCGGCGATCTTTACCCGCGCATACCCCGAGGGCCTCATGCCGGCCACTTCCTGCTCGGTGGCGCGGTCCAGCATGATCTTCACCGGCTTGCCGCCTGCCGACTTCGAGAGCTGCACGGCTGCGATACCCCAACGGTCGGGCCCGAATTTGCTCCCAAAACCGCCACCAATGTACTGCTGCATCACCTGAATGTTGCCGGCAGGAATGCCGACCGTCTCAGCGACTTGCGGAGCGATGCCGGAGAGATTCTGCGTCGAAATGTGGATGAGCAGGCTAGTCCCGGGATACGCCGCAGCTTCCGTGCCGCTGGGCCACTCGGCGGCCATGCCGTGGGTTTCCAGGCAGCAGTGGGTGATGCAGGAAGCTCCGTAGAGCCCCTCCGAAACGGCGGCAGCCGAAGCGAAGGCCTTGTCCGGATCACCCTGCGTTTGCACGGAAGTTTCCTTATAAGGTGAGCGCGCCGCGGTGGCCGTCGCGTATTTGGCCTTGGTCAGGGCCTCAATCACACTGGCGCTGACGCCGTACCCCTTCAGTTCCTTCAGATAATCAGCATTGGGGCGGAAGCTGATACCGTTCTTCTGAAGGGCGGCGATCACCTGTGCATCGGGGACTTGATTTTCCTCCATGTTCTCGAAATCTTCCTGGCTGAGGGGACCAGTGGTGGAAGCGATGTTCTTCGGGGGCTCGGCGTCGGAGACGAAGTGGGGCAGCACTTCATATTGCACCTTGATGGCGCGAATCGCATCTTCGGCGGTAGGCTCGTCAACAGCTGCAACGGCGACCACTTCATCACCGGCCCAAAAGATTTCTGTGCCCGGTTTCTGAATGATCTGCACCGCCTTAACGCCCTTCATCTTTTCCGCAGCGCTGGTGTCGATGCTGGTGATGCGCGCGTGGGCATGAGGGCAACCCAGGATTTTCCCCACCAGCAGGCCGGAGGGGTTGTAATCGTAAGTGTACTTGGCGCGGCCCGAAGACTTGATGGGGCCATCGACGCGGGAAATCCGCTTGCCGAGTAAAGGACGAGTTGCGGGATTGGGCCAGGCGTAGTCGCTCATGACAAAGCCTCGACGATCTTCTCACCGGTAAGATTTTCATCAGTTTTCTTATCAGTAAGATTTTTTTTCGCGTTGCGCGCCAGGGCAACGGCGCGGATGCCGTCGTAGGTGCCGCAGCGGCAGAAATTGCCGCTCAATCCGCGGCGCAGATCATCGGGTGTAGCGTTGGGATTCTGCTGGAGAAAGTGGGTGGTCGCGACAATGAAACCGGGCGTGCAGAAGCCGCACTGCTGCGCATCATGATCGACGAAGGCCTGCATGACCGGCGTCAGAGCGTCGTCCTCAGCAAGCCCTTCGATAGTGGTGATGTTCTTGCCCTGCGCATCGATGGCCAGCACCGAGCAGGCGTAAACGGGACGGCCTTCCATCAGCACGGTGCAGGCGCCGCAAGTCCCGCGATCGCAAACCCGCTTGGCGCCGGTCAGGTTGAAGGTGTCGCGCAGAGCATCCAGCAGGGTGACACGCGGTTCCAATTCGGCACTGAGCTTCTTACCGTTGACCATCAGGGCGATGGGGACCTTGCCCGGGCCGAAGACCTCGACGTCCTTGCCGGCGGCGTGGACTATCGTCGGCCCCAATACCAGCGGCATCGCAACCCCAACGCCGGAAATTTTCATGAAATCGCGCCGGGTGAGTCCCGAAGCCTGATCGGGCTTAGGCGCGTCGTCGTTCTTCACAGGACCTCCATCAACCGCCTATCAAACAGCCTATTGGTCTGTGAGTATAACGCCGCAACCGGTCGTTTTGCAGAGCGGCACTTCGGCTACCGGCCCGGTCTGAGCGGGACAAAGAAAAAGCGGCCCTTACGGCGGGCCGCCTCATGCCACTTACAAAGCATTAGTCACTATTTCTTCAAAGTTCGAATATAGGCCACCAGTTCCTTGATTTCGCTTTCGCTCAGTTTGCCTTTGAACGCCGGCATCTTGCCTTTGCCGTCGGTGATAGTCGTTGTCAACTCGGCATCCGACATTTTTTGCACGTCGGCGCTGCCTAACGGTTTCATTCCCATGGCTTTCGCCATGCCTGGGCTGGGAACACCCTCCGGACCGTGGCACATCTGGCACTTTGCCTTAAAAGTGTCTGCGGCGGACGCGGCTGCCGCGGTTGGGGGTAGAGCCAACGCGAACACAAGGCTGAACAGGGCAATTGGTAAAACCCATCTCATCTTCATGCGTTTCTTTCTCCTTAGCCGTCCCATCGAGGGGTAGGATAGTACTAAAGCGCCGTAAAATGACGGCCAGCCTAATTTACTCCTCCTAACGAACGTTCGCCACAACTTCCTTGGAACAAAAAATAAGAGACTTGCACCGATGCCGCTCAAGTAGTTGTGCCCCATGAGAACACCTCAGGGTCAACTTTGTCGCGGCTGCGATACCTGATTTCTCGAGGCCAAAGCTGTCATAATCCGCGTTACACCCGCCGGGCTAAATCACCATGCCGAACGCAGAAGCAGCACTCGTTGAGGGTGCGGTCGCCCCGTCCTCCACCAGATGACAGCATATTGCTTTTGCGGCTTTCATCAGCTAGGAGGGACGCGCTGATCTTCGACGTTCCCAGCCGCCCTCAAAATCTATGGCCGCACGTGAGGTAATGGAAAACCAGGCTGGTCGATCACGTGTTTTCCGTGAGTGAGCCTGGATTGTCGATCTGACCGGTTAGGTCCCGGCGCGCTTGGCGTACAAGGCGCGAAACATCCCGCCATCGCGTGGGAAAATCCGCTCTCACCGGGTGATATGCCGCTGGAAACAGCTTCCGCAGAAGCTTTTGATCTGGGCGAAATTCGGCTAATACACTGTATCTGAATCATTTAGTCGATTACAAAAAGGCTGTTGGCTTTGGCATTCCTTGTGCCTTCGTGATCTTAAAGCCTTGATCGAAGAGAGGTCCCCGTGGAACCGACGTTAGCTGTAATTGGACTAAATTTCCGCAGCTCGCCGGTTGCTGTTCGGGAGCGTTTCTGGATCAGTCCGGCGCGTCGCTCGGACGCTCTGTTGCAACTGGTGCGTTCGGAGGGCATCGAAGAGGTCATCGTACTGGCCACCTGCAACCGCACCGAGTTCCTATTTTGGGCCAGCGACATATCGGCGGCAGCTAATTCCGTGCTCCGCTTCCTTACGCAGGAGTATCAGCTCAAGCTGGGTGAGTGGTCGCATTTTTATCGATTGATGGACGATGCCGCCCTCAGCCACATTTTCCGCGTCACTTCTAGTCTGGACTCGGTGGTACTGGGCGAGCCAGAAATTACTGGCCAGGTGAAGGATGCCTGGGCGCTGGCCCAGGAGCAGGGCACAACCGGACGGTGCTTAGACGCAGTACTGCAGAAGGCCCTGACCGTCTCTAAGCGCATCCGGACTGAGACAGAGATTGGCTCCTCGGCACTGTCGGTTCCCTACGCTTCGGTCGCACTTTCGCGAGAGGTGCTGGGCGAGCTTTCCGACCGCGAGGTGCTGCTGATCGGCGCGGGTAGAATGAGCGAACTGGCCGCGCACTACCTGATGAAGGCGGGAGCCAGCCATATCAAAGTGATGAACCGCACCGCCTCGCGTGGTGAAGGCTTGGCGGCCAAGTTAGGCGCGATGCCTATTTCTTTCGATGATCGCTTTCAACATCTGCAGCAGGCGGATATTGTGGTGAGTTCCACCGCTTGTCCGCATGTGATTGTCAGCCGCCAAGACGCGGAGTCGATCGCACGTGAACGCAAGCGCAAGCCGATGGTGATGATTGACATTGCGGTGCCGCGAGATATTGATCCTGCCGTACGCGAGGTCGAAGGCATCCACCTGTTCGACATGGACGACCTGGAGCAGGTGGTGCAGCGCAACGCCGGTGAGCGGCGGGCGGCGGCGGAAGCGGCGGAAAAGATTGTGCAAGCCGAGGTGCAGGGCTTCCGCCGCAAGTTGCTGGCGGAACGGGTGGTGCCTACGATAGTCGCCTTGCGCCAGCGGCTCGATGAACTTTGCCGGCAGGAACTGGAAGTCCTGCGCAAGGAGTTTGGCCCGTTCACGGAAGACCAGGACCAGGCATTGCAAGCACTGACTAGCCATATAACCCAACGGATAGCTGGCTCCCTGGCCCGTGAATTGAAGGAACTTCCAGAAAAGGCGGAACAGGAGGTCTTGACCGCAGCGGTCGGCAGGCTGTTCCACCTGGAACAGCCCTTAACGGCTGCTGCCGGCACCAAAAACTAGCGGGGAGCTACGAGCCCGAGCGGGCAAACCAAAATCACTGGTTTGGCGGCTCACGGCTCGGGGCTCGAAACTCGCAGCTAAGAGAAGGAGTTAGAAATGGCGTCCCCATCTGC
>Ga0070737_10006754_pt1 | contig 10406 bp, 12 predicted proteins | sample Coa_R1_10_FD_66438 | JGI IMG/M metagenome (GOLD analysis project Ga0070737, IMG submission 66438) | Surface soil microbial communities from Centralia Pennsylvania, which are recovering from an underground coalmine fire - Coalmine... | ecosystem: Environmental > Terrestrial > Soil > Unclassified...
CGCGCCTTCTCACGCGCTCCGTAGGCCTCCGCCGGCGTGCGCCACACCTTGCCCTGGGCCTGAGGGTGGTAGGGGCGGCCGTGCTTGTAGGCGGCTCCCAAGCCGACCAGCAGGCTCTCCATGGCGCAGCGCCCGCCCCGGCTCTCGGCCGTGACTTGGTAACTGCGAGAAAAGCCACTTTAGGGCTCTTGCCAGTAGGGTGCCGAGCCCGGGAAGACCCACCGAACCCCACCTCGTGGGTCTGGCACGTCGCCTTTTTGCCGCGGTATGAAATGGAGGTGACAGTGCATCACAGTCTGGCCAGCAGCCTCCCCGTTGTTGAGCCCGAGGTTGACCCCGTCAAAGTGGATTTTGCTAGCAAGAGCGCTGCGCAAGGTCACGACGGCGTCAAAAGACGGCTGACGAGAACGAGGGCTAGGGCTGCGGTTAGAGGGGCTAGGGGAGCTTTAGGAAGCCGTCCTCCTCGAGCAGTGCCTCGTGGCCGAGCAACGCCTCGACTCTCTTCGAGGACCACGGCGATGTCCGGTCGGAGGGTTCCCGCTGAAGAGCCCGCTGTCAAAAGCGAAGTTCAATATCTCTGCGTTAACCGATTTAGTGCCCAGTGTGGAACGTGCCGACCTGGTGGCGCCGAGCAACCCCGTCCGCCGGCTCAGGCGACCGCTCGGCACTAGTGGACGAGGCCTATCCACTGAGCAGACGGCCGAAGGTCGAACACCCTCATCGACCGCTCCGGTGCCGCCTCTGGCGTTCGAGCCAGCCGCAGGGGTCCTCGGCGTGCCAGCGCTGGGTGCCAGGACGGGTCGTGTCGTAGAAGACCAAACTGCACTCGGCACGCCCGCACTCGCGCAAACGAGCCGGGTCAAGGTGGCCCAGCTCCTCGATGACCCGGTGCGCGAGTTCCACTGGCGCCGAGGGGTAGGTCCAGGCAACCGTCGCTCGCATCGCGCCCTCGCCATCTGGCTCGAGGCGGGGATGGCCGACCGCGTGCATCGCGAGCTGGTTGGTCGTTATGGGCTCAGGTGCCGGGCGGCCAGCACCGATCGCGGAGGCGATCGCGGACGCCTCGTCGACGAGCGCGCACAGAGAGGCGATGTCGCCTTCGGTGACCTGGGTTGAAATGCCGAGTGGCTCGACGAGCCTCCGTGCGCTCTCTACACTGTCGAGCGGTTCCTCTTTGCGCCCTTGCGAAGACCGGTCGCGCCGGGGGCGGCGGGCGTTCGCCAGGGCGACCAGTACCACGACGGGCTGCAGGCCCGGCGAGCGGCCAACGGGGCTCATCGTGCCCCACCCAAGGCACCAGCCCGGCGGGTCGTCCCCCGGGAAGGCTCTTTCGCGTAGCGCCAGGCTACCAACGCTCCGAACACGAAGGCCACGGCGACCGCTCCCAGGCCAAGGTGCAGCCCCGACACCAGGTGGCCTTCGGCGACCAGGGAGCCGAGCACCGCAACCCCGATCGCCCCGCCGACTTGTCGGGAAGTGTTGAGCACCCCTGAAGCCACCCCGGCCTGGGCGCCGGGGGCCGCTTGCACAACAGCCGCGGTCATCGAGGGCATCACGAGCGCCATCCCGGTGCCCAGCACCACCAGCCCGGGAACGAGGTAGCTATAGGGGGTGTGGGCCCCGTCGGCGGCGAGCAGCGCGCTACCCGCTGCCGCGCAAAGCTGGCCGGTAACCATCGGGAGGCGTGCACCCACCTTGGCGGTGAGCCGGCCTACGCCGATCGGGCCGGCAACCGTCATCGCTGCGAAAGGCAGCAAGGCCAGCCCGGTTGCCAACGCGCTGTAGCCCCTGGCCCGCTGAAAGTACAGCGATAACACGAAAACCTGGCCATAGATGCCAAAGTTGAGCACCAAGCCCACCACGTTGGCCGCCGAGAACACAGACGAGCGGAACAGCCGGGTCGGCAGCATTGGGCGGGCAACTCGGGACTCGGTGGCCACGAACCCGCCTCCGAGCACGATCCCGACCCCCACTGCTGCGACCACCACGCCAGAGCCCCAGCCCGCAGACCCAGCCTCGATCAGCCCGAAGGTGACTAGGGCGAGGCTCCCGGCGGCGAGCAGCTGGCCGCCCAGATCCAGTCCTGCTGGGCGCCGCGGTGTGTCGGAAAGGCGACGCTGGGCCATCACCAAGGCTGCCGCCCCGATCGGCAGGTTGACTAAGAACACCGACCGCCACCCCGCGAGGTCGACCAACAACCCGCCTGCCACCGGCCCGAGCGCGGTCGCAGCTCCCGCCACCGCCGCCCACACGCCGATGGCCTGGGTCCTCGCCTTCTGGTCGGAGAACACCGAGGCAATCACCGCCAGCGATGACGGCAGCACCAGGGCGGCACCAGCCCCCTGGAGCACACGCGCGCCCACGAGCAGGTCGATGCCCGGGGCGAGCGCACACAGCCCCGAGCCGGCGGTGAACGCCTCCAACCCGACGACGAAAACTCCTTTGGCGCCCAGCCGGTCGCACGCCGAGCCGGCGCTCAGGAGCAGGACGGCAATGACGAGGGTATAGGCGTCCACCACCCACTGCAGGCCAGTGACGGGCGCGTGCAGCGCCACCCCGATAGACGGCAGGGCCACGTTCACGATCGTCGTGTCGAGGACCACGATGAAAAAGGCCATGCAGAGCACCACGAGCGACCGGGAAGCTGAGGCGCCATCGCAGGGCCGCCCAGGTTGGTCGCCCCAAGGCCGCTGAACCCACTGTGCCGCCCTGTCGACGGCCACCGGTTGGCCCTTTGCTCCCGTCGGTCCACCGACCGCGAATGGTGCCGCAGGGCTACCAGGGACTGTCCGCTCCTGTGTCACGGGCTAATAATACTCTTAGCCGTGACAACCGCAAGGACCCTTTCTAACGGTTGTGGAGGTGGAGGAAGAACGACCAGCCCTGGGAGCCCGAGGGCCAACACCGAGGCAGGGCCCTCGGAGACGCCCTGGCTGCAAGCCACCAGCCTGCTCTCAAGACCGTAGAAGAGGCCCAGGTCCGGGCCCGGACCGTTGAGCTTCCGTGTGCTGGGGCCACCGAGTCCGATCCGTCGGCGACACGGGGCCGTCCGGGCCAGGGCGCCTTCAGCCGTCGATGTCCGGGCGATCTCGAGTGCGCGGAGGGACTCCTGAACCTACCCCGGTTCTGTTGTCACTATCGATTGGAAAGGGTAGGTTGTGTTTATGACTGGTTCGAAGAGAGCGTATTCGGTTGAGTTTAGGGAAAAAGCGGTGGCTTACGTTTTGGAGCAGGACAAGTCGATCGCGGCTGCTGCTCGGGAGTTAGGTGTGGGCAAGTCGACGTCGGGGTCGTGGGTGTCGGCTGCGCGGGATAAAGGTGCTGGCGGCGTGTTGAGCCGTGAAGAACGCGACGAGGTGCGCAGGCTTAAAGCGGAGAACCGTGAACTGGTTATGCGGGTCGAGTTGGGCACGGTCCCGACTCCGCTCGGTCGGCCGGGGATCCTCCTGCGGTCCCGACCGCCGTCAGCGTGTTCGGCGGGGAGAAGGTGCCGTTCCGCAAACCGCCCCGAGAGCTCGCCGAGCGGTAGTTCGACCTCACAACGTGGTCGGTGCACGACCGCGGCGACCACTTCCCCGCAGCGGCCGAGCCGCAGCTCCTGGCCCAGGACTTGTGACAGGCGTTCCGGGCATACCGTAACAGCTGACCCAAGACCGACGCCACGCGAGGGCGGCGCCCGGGGCGCGCTCGATAATGTTAGCCAGCCGGTACGGGACGGTCCAGCTCGGCGCCCCATCGAGTGGTACCGGCTTGAAGTGGCACGGGTAGGACTTTTAGGCTGGTTTCGCGCCCCTCGTTAGCTGGGCGACATTGCGCCCAACACCGTCTACCGCGGCCTCGATGGCTGCTTTCAGTCGTTCCTCCTGCTCGCGGCGGTGCCTGTACCAGAAAGTCCCCCATACCCGGTGGATGCGCCAGCCGAGACCCTCCAGCACCTCTTGGCTGACAGAGCCCCCACTGCATGGCCTTTACCTGGGGTGTACGAAAACACCAGAATAGTCACCAGAGTGTCCGAGGATCTCTGGCACCAGGGCGTTGGTACCGTCAGGGGAAGGGCACAACCTGGCGATTGACCAGTTGACACTTGAGTGACGAGGCTTCTAGAGACTATATTAGGCCGCCATCCTAGGCAGAATTGAGGGAAGGAGGAGGCTTGTCAGTGAGTTTTTCTTCCATTATCAACCAATTGACTCGCAACCATGGAACTGCGCGCTTGGCGGGTTTAGGTTCTCTTCTGGCTGCTGGCGCTTTGCTCCTAGCGGCCTGCTCAGCGCCACAGCTGCCGACAGGCGTGCTAGACCAAAACTTCCACGCCACAGACGGGGCGGCGAGCCCGCCCAACAGGGCACTCGTACCTTTTGCGGAACTTTATAACAGCAATTATGCCTGGGAGAAGATTCCTACGCCCCCCTCGATGCTCAAGCCATATGCCATCGTGGGTTGCGACGAAGCCACAACGAGCTTCGATCAACTAAGTGATTACCCGGTAGCTTCTGAAATCCTGATTGATTGTCCGTCCGCATCGGACATCAAGTCCTTGTGGGATCACATGCACTGGGCGGTGCTGCTTGACAAGCAAAATAATTGGCACAACCTTTCTGGCTTTGGGCGTTGGAGCAATACTCAGGCCGTCTTCACCAAGACATACGCAGCCGACAGCACCGATGCTTGCACAGACTTCCTTCTCTTCTTTACTGATGGTCCTCTTCTTGGTGTTGCTTCGTGGTGCGAGCAAACTCAGGCGGGTTTCGTTGGACCTCCGCAAGTGCAAGCCGACGCTCGAGCTTGGTTCACCGAGGTCGTTACACATGTGGCGGATTTTCTAGGTGAGAAGAAATGACCCGGTTTAGATGTTTATCACGATGGGTGACGCCAATCGCCATCTTGGGTTTCGCTTTGACCAGTGGCACGGTTACTGCCATTGCAACAGGCCAGAGCCGTACCACCACTGACGCCCAAGCTCTTGCTATGGCAGAGTCTCGGGTTGTCAGCTTGTTAAACAATTTCAAAGATACGACGGCATGGAAGCGAGCCTTTAGGGCAGCAATAGCAGCGCAGGATGCTGACCTAGCAAGGCTGAACGCCGACCTCGGCCCCAAGGTGAAGGTCGTGGTGGTACCGAACCTGATAAACGTGCGGCTTGACAAGGCTGAAGCTGACCTCCAAGCACGAGGGCTCAATTACCGGACAGTCGGAGGTGGCGTCTTTGGAATTGTCATCACGGCCGACTGGACGGTTTGCTCGCAACATCCGGGTCCCGGTGCCCAAGTTGCCAAAGGATCCGCCATCGAACTGGACGTCGAAAAGTTCGGCTGCTCCTAGCAGGATGGAGTCAAGGGCTAAGAGCGTTCTCTGCCGCCGCGCTCTGCGAGGTAGCCAGGGGCACCTCGCTGCCCAACAGGCAGCTAATATGCGTGGTTCCCCGCATGCTCGCGCTGGTGAAGGCGCTTAACATGTCAGCCAGGTTCCACGGACGAGCGGACAAGGGCAAAGCGGCAACTTGTTCTCCCCGGACGCCGTCAAGGGAGCGCTTTTGCCGAGATCAGGGAGGACAGAGGTGCCAAGCGCAATAAACTTACCGGGAAGGGAGGCGGAGGAGGGCCAACCAGGGCCGGCGCCGAACTTTAGCGCCGAGTTGTTGCGCGACCTAGCGAGGCGCTACGAGCAGGCTTACAACGAGCACGACATAGAAGGTTTCCTCGCGTGCCACACCGAAGACGCCGTGTGGGAGACGCCACTTTTTTACCCCGATGGCACCGCCCGTGGGCACGACGCCATACGTTGCGAGTGCGAGCGGGCTTGGAGAGCGCTCCCTGACCAACGTTTCAACACTGAGGAACTGTTCATTTCGTTGGACGGCCGGCGGGCAGCGCAATGGTGGACCGGTCATGGCACCCTGACCGGCCGGGTCGACCCTCCCGGTTATAGGGCTACCAACCAGCCTCTCGACCTCACCGGGGTATCGGTCTGGGAGCTGCGTGACGGGCGCCTTTCCCACGTGAGGGAGTACTTCGATGCAATGGCGGCCGGACGCCAGGTCGGCTTGGTCCCAGCACCAGGGAGTCTCGGCGAGCGAACCGGCCTCCTTCTCCAGTGGGCCGCCGCGCGCCGAATGCGTGCCAAGAAACCCGGGCGGTAGTTGTACCCGGCCCGTGCGAGCTCCCGGCCCTCGCGACAGTGAGGCCGGCCAGGAGGGTCAAGAGCTAAGCCTGGGCGTAATGTGTACCTGACGGGGTCCCCTTAGGTGGGCCCACCTTGCATGAGAGCCTGATGCCCCATGATTGGGGCAAGGAAAAGGCGCCACCTGTTGCCGGACCGCCAGGCTGATCATGGGACCGGCACGGACGCTGAGGCCGTAGCGTCACCATGTTGTCGGTTGCGTCATGGAGGGTGACCACGGGGCCGTTCACGTTGTCGGTCAAGGCGCCGCCCAGGGGGGCGAGAAATGAGCAGCCGGCACTGCGTGAGGGCAAATGCCGGCTGCGAGGGGTTCGTCAGGAGTAGCGCTTGGGAGGCACGACCTCGACCATTACGCGCCCGGTGTGGGGGAACTCCTCTCTGAAGAACGCCACCAGTTGGCCTAGCGCGCGGACTGCCATGTCCTCGGCCTGCATCATGCCGGTGTGGGGCAGTTCTATGGTGAACACGACCCGTTGGTAGTCCATCAGTCCGCGCTCACCTCCGCGACCGCAGTGCGTGCCGCCTTGTCGTCGACGATCGAAGCCTTCTCGATGCAGGCGGCGACGAGCGCCTGGCGGGCCAGGTTGTTGACCGCCCGGGGGAGCCCCCTGGCGGCCTCGTGCACCCTGGCTATGGCGTCGTCGGAGAACAACGTGTCCTTGCGGCCAGCTTGCGACAGATGGTGGCATATGTACCCCGCCGTCTCCTCCGGGCTCATCGGGGGGAGGGCGTAGCGGAGCGTCACGCGCTGGTCGAGGGCGGCGAAACTGCCGAGGCGCAGGCGCGCCCTGAGCGATGGCTGGCCGACCAGCACGAGGGCGAACGGGCTCGCCGAGTCCATCTCCGAACTGGTGAGCAGCCGGAGCTCCTCAAGCTGGGAGCTGTCTAGGAGGTGGCTCTCGTCCACGAGCAAAGTGACGGCCCGCCCCCGCTCGGAAGCCTCTGCCACCAATAGCGACGTGGCCTGGGCGATGAGCGCCGCCTTGTGGAAGCGGGGCTCCCCGCCGAGGCGGGAGACCACCTCTGTATATAGGCCCCTGGCGCCGACGGCCGGGTTGGCGAGGTAGATGACGCTGTGGCGGGAGGGGTCGAGGCCGGCGACAGCGGCGCGGGCCGCCACCGACTTGCCCGAGCCGACCTCTCCCGTGAGCACCCCGATGGCCTGCTCGGAGACCAAGAAACTGAGCCTCGCCACCGCTTCTTGGTGGCCAGCTGACTTGTAGAGCGCCGATGGGGGCAGGGACTTGCCAAAAGGCATCTTGGTGAAGCCGAAGTACGCCCTCACCTGGTCGAGGCTCACTGGTCGCCACCTCCTTCGGCCAGGCCCCTGTAGCCGATGGGCCGGCCGAGCTCGGCGCGGTGGCGCTCGGAGAGGAGGCCCAGGTAGTCGATGCCGCTCGGTGGCCCGGGCTCGGGGGCGGGCTTGGCCATGGGGTGGGAGTGCCTCCCTATCTTGTGGGGGACGGCCTGGCCGAAGCTGCGCCCCATGTAGCGCACCTCCACTTGCTCCAAGTTGAACGGGTCGAAAATCAGCTCGACCTTCCGGCCCACCAATGCAGCGTCCACCTCGTAAGAATTACCATGCAAACTGATCGTGCAGAACTTGGTGACGGTGCGGGCCTCGGAGAAAAGGAAGGCCTCACGGAGCTGTGCTTGGCCCGGGAAGACCGGCTTGGCGAGCCGGGAGAAGCGCTCTATAGGCGCTTCTTTGGTCTCTGAGTGCTCCCGGCGGTGGTAACTTGTCTCCAGCCATGCGACGAAACGGTCCTCCAGCACAGCCAGGCTCGGGACCTCGGAGTGGGCGACCTCTACTAGGAACTGGTCCCTGACGGTGCGGAAAAATCTTTCGATCTTGCCACGGCCTTCAGGGCGCCCCGGGCGGCTGTGGACCAAGCGCACCCCCAGGACGGCAAGGGCACGGAGCAATTGCCGGCAGATAAATGGGCTGCCGTTGTCCAAATAGCAAGTGGAAGGTAGCCCTCTGGACATTATCCCGCGTCTTAGCGCGGCCTCCGCGGCCAAGGTGTCTTCCGAATGGCTCCAACGGTGCCCGGTCACGAGCCTCGAGCAGTCGTCTATGAAGGCGAACAAGACGGCCTTCTTGCCCCCGACGACCGGGCCGTGGAGGGCGTCGCCGGTCCAAAGCTCGTTCGGGTAGCCGGCTTCGAAGCGCCCGAAGGCGACGTTGGCGCCCGTGAGGGCGGCCCTCGTCAGGCCTTGGGCCTTGAAGTAACGCTCCAAGGTGCGGGGGTGGGGCGAGAAGCCCTGGGCGGCACGGAGCACCTCTGCTATGTGGGCGGCGCTCCTCGCTGGGTCCTCCCTCCTGAGCTTGGCGGCCATTTCGAGGGCCTCTTTCGGGCTGCGGGGCTCGACCCGGCGCGGCCCAGGTCGTAGTGCCGCGTAACCGCCTTTGCGGTAGGCACGCGCCCAGCGGTCGATCGTCGGGCGCGAGAGGCGGACTTCCTCTCCCCTAGGGCCTGTGTGCGCCTCGGCGGCGAGGGCGCGCACGAGCCTCCCCCGCTCGGCTTTTGATAGCGCCGGGTCGGAAACCTCCCGGAGGGCCCCGTAGCGGAAGAGCGCGATGTCGTCTGCACGGTCCAAACCTGCCTCCTTTTCGTCGTCTGTAACGGACCGGGAGGCAGTTTCCCCGGCTTTCAGCCCGGAGGGGCGGGCCAGTTGGTGTTGCAGGCAGCGGTGGAAATGAGCCCTCCCCGGGTCATCTGCGAGGCCCAGGACCAAGCCGGCTTCGGCCCCAGCGCGATGCTCGCCGCCTGGGCGGCCAGGCCGAGCGCCTCCAGCGCGTCGGAGAAGCCCGAGCCACGGCTCGCCACCTCGTGGAGCCGGGGGTCTAGCGCGAGCGCCCAGGAGGTGAAGTGGCTCCTGAGAGCCTCGGCTCGGGCGGAGAAGGCCGCCACCCAGTTGCGCACGGTCTCACGGGCCCGGCCTAGCGAGGAGGCGACCGCCGACTGAGGAGCGCCTCTTGCCCTGGCGAGGAGCGCTTCGCCGACCACCTCGGCCGAGTCCACCCTCCGCGCCAAGAAACGTTCTGCGAGCAGGACCGTGGTCCTGTGGCAACCACGGCAACGCCCACGCCTCGGGCGGTGGCGCTCGGCGCCTCCTACGAGCCTGGTCGTACGCTCCCGGGCATGGCCCCAGGGCCGGAGCTGGCCCCCACAGGGAGGACAGGCGAGCTCGCCTGCCACCAGGGCGGCCTCGACATCACCCGCGTCATTACCTACGATGAACAAAGCGGTGCCTCCGGGCATCACCAGAGGGCCCCCCTCGCTTCTCGGCCAAGAGAAAGGGCGAGGGGGCCCTTTTCCTTCTAGGACGTCCTCACCTTGCCGCTCCGGCCACCGGCAACGCAACCGCGCCCCCTCCCCAGCGCGTCACCACGTCCACTGCCGCTCTACGGCCCACCGGCCTTCATTGGGAGTGTCGCTCTACACCACCTAAGCACCGAGCAGGCTGTGCGCAAAGTGGCCGAGGGCTAGAGGCTGCTCGGCGAAGCTAAGGCCGTTGACGAGGTAGCCAAGTACCTCGAGGTGGCCCCAGCCACCTGGTAGCGCTGGGCCAACCACTACGGCCACGGAAGCCGATGGCGCCAAAAGGCTAAAGGAGCTCGAGAAAAGAGGGCCAGCGCCTGAGGAAAGTTGTCTCCGGCCAGGCCCTCGGCGTCGAGGTGCTGAGGGAGGTGGCCCGGGGGGAATATTGGCCTCCGAGCTGCGGCGCAGCGTTGTGGTGCGCCTGCAGGCCGGCTTCGGGGCCCCGGGCGCCGGCGGTCGGCCAGGCCAGCCCCACCCAGCGGCGCCTCCCCGCCGCTGAGGACGCACAGCGCCTGCGGGCTGCTTGCGGGGCTCCTCGGCCTGTCACCCTCGCTGGGGCGTGCGCAAAGCGGCCTTTTGTGCCCGCAAGGCCGGCTTCGTGGCCAAGCGCAAGAAGGGTGCAGCGCCTCTGGCGTGAAGAGGGCCTGCGGGTCCCCTGCCGGCGGCCCAAGCGGGCCTTGTTGGCCTTTACCGGCCCGGGTTGCCCCTGGCAGGACGCCTGGGTGGTGGAGAGCTTCAACGGCAGGCCCCAAGACGAGCTACTGGACCGCCACCAGATCAGGGTCACGTCCACGGTAGTGGTGTACGCGACCACCGCGTGATCCCGAGGAAGCCTATGCCATGGCGGCCTCCGGGAGCTTGAGCGAGGCTGGATCGGCGTCGGCGCTTCGGGAGCAGGCG
>Ga0070737_10006758_pt1 | contig 10404 bp, 6 predicted proteins | sample Coa_R1_10_FD_66438 | JGI IMG/M metagenome (GOLD analysis project Ga0070737, IMG submission 66438) | Surface soil microbial communities from Centralia Pennsylvania, which are recovering from an underground coalmine fire - Coalmine... | ecosystem: Environmental > Terrestrial > Soil > Unclassified ...
TCCGGATAAGAAGAAAGGCGAGACCCAGCTCTGGCTATCCGACCGCTTCGGCGATAACCAGCGCCAGGTCACCTTCGGTGGCCAGAACAACGGCTCCGGCAGCTGCTCGCCGGATGGTCGGCAGATCGCCTTTGTCTCGGACCGGGTCGAGAAGACGGCTCGGGCCGGGATCTTCGTCCTACCGGTCGATGGCTCGGCTGAGGGAAGGTTGCTGACCAGCCATTTGCAAGGGGTCTCGAACCTGGGCTGGTCTCCGGATGGCCGGCACATCGCCTACACCAGCGCCTGGGACCCGGAGAATCCCGACGAGACGGCTCCCGATCCGAACGCGCCGCCGCGCGCGCGAGTCGTCCGCCGCTTCGACTACAAGTCGGATGGCCGCGGCTATCTCGGCGACAAGCGCAACCAGCTCTGGGTGGTCGACGTGGAGTCCGGCAAGCGCCGCAGGTTGACCGGTGAACCGTTCGACCACGGCGCTCCCAGCTGGTCGCCGGATGGCCTGACGATCGCTACCAGCATCGCGACCACGTTCGGCTCGCAGCTCGGGCTCATCGACGTCCTGACCGGGGCAGTCAGGAAGTTTGGGACCGCCAGCGACCATTCCGGCTCGCCGGCTTTCTCGCCTTCCGGCGCTCAGATCGTCTACACCAACGATCCTGGCCGCACCGGGCAGCCAGACATCTACCTGTTGGATGTGGCGAGCGGGGCCAGCCGTCAGGTAACCGAAGAGCTGGAGATGCTTCCGGCCGGCGGCTTCATGGGAGGCGCCCGCGTCTGGGAGGATGAACGGCACGTCCTCTTCCCCGGCATGTACCACGGCGGTAGCGGGCTCTACGAGCTCGACATCCAAAGCGGCGCGGTCGAGCGAATCGCCCACTGGCAGACCCAACAGTCGGGCCTTAGTCTCGATGCGAGCAAACGCTACGTCGTCCAGGCATATAACGCCCTCGACGCCACCGGCGAGATTAGCGTCTACGACCGGCAGCGCGATAGCCTCGCCGTCATCACCCGCTTCAACGCCGAGCTGCTGGACGAGGCGAAACCGGCCGATTGGGAGCTCGTCACCATCGAGCGCGCCGGCTTTACCATCGAGGGCTGGCTTCTGCGACCGGCCGACTTCGATCCGGTCAAGCGCTATCCACTGGTTCTCTCGATCCATGGCGGTCCCCAGGGCATGTATGGCTATGGCTTCAACGCCTTGAACGAGGTCTACGCGACCAACGGTTTCTTCGTCCTGGCCTGCAACCCACGCGGCTCGGTGACCTACGGCCGCGCCTTCACCCAGGCCGTCCTGCACGACTGGGGCGGCGAGGACCGCAAAGATCTCATGGCGTTGCTCGACAAAGTGCTGGAGCGGCCGGAGATCGACGCTGAGCGGACCGGCATGTTCGGCTACTCCTACGGCGGCTACATGACTTCCTGGCTGCTGGGCCAGACCAGCCGCTTCAAGGCCTGCGTCTGCGGCGCTCCCGTCTTCGACATCGAGTCGGAGATCGGCACCAGCGACATCAGCTTCAATGCCGACGATCACCAGTGGGGCGGCCGCCCACATGAGAACAAGGAGTGGTACGAAACACACTCGTCGTCCTACTTCGCCCACCGAGCGACGACGCCAACGCTGATCATTCAGGGCGAGGCCGACATACGTTGTCCGGTCGGTCAGGCCGAGGAGCTCTTCGTAGCGCTCAAGCAGGCCGGAGTCGAAACTGTCTTCGCCCGCTACCCGGGCGGTTACCACGGCTTCATTCGCACCGGACCACCGACTCATCGCGAAGATGTGCTGGAGCGCTCTCTCGGTTGGTTCAAGAGCCACCTGGGCGAGCCGGAGTAGGAAAGGGCAACGCCCTCATCCCCCACCCCGTACGGAGCATCTCCCAATGCTGGGAGAGGGGTCCTGGGACCAAGCAAGGAGGTGATATCGAATATGCCCGAAGCGTTTACAGTCGATGATTTGGTTTATGGTCTGAAGGCGCTTGGAGCGCCGGCCATCTCGCCGGACGGCGAGCGGATCGTCTACGCGGTCAGCCAATCCGATCCGGAAACCAAGAAGACGACCAGCCATCTCTGGATTCAGTCAAGGCAAGGCGGTGACGCTCGCCAGCTGACCTTCAGCGGCGAAAGTAACGGCAGTCCGGTTTGGTCACCCGACGGCGAACAGATTGCGTTCGTCTCCGATCGCGTCAAGCCCGATGGGCAAGCCGGTATCTTCGTCATGCCGGCTTGCGGGCTCGGTGAGCCGCGCGAGGTGTCGCGGCACATCCATGGTATCTCGGGGCTGACCTGGTCGGCCGACGGCAAGCAACTCGCCTACTGCGCGCTCTTCGATCCCGATAACCCAGCCGAGGAAAAGAAGGGACCAGACAGCCTCCCCGAGGCACAGGCAACCACCCGCTTCGACTACAAAGGTGATGGCCGTGGCTTCGTCGGCGAGGTTCGGAACCAGGTCTGGGTGGTCGAGGTCGAGTCGGGAGCGCGGCGCCGTTTGACCTCGGTCCCGAACGATCACGCCGACCCGGCCTGGTCGCCGGACGGTAAGACGATCGCGGCTCACGTGGCGCGGGAAGGGAACTCCTGGCTGGTCTTGATCGACGTCGCGACCACCGAGCAGCGCCGGGTCGGCGCGCCCGACAGTCAGGTGGGCAACTACTCCTGGTCTCCATCCGGCGATCGCCTGTTTTACACCGCCGACCCTGGCCACACCTATCAGTCCGATCTCTACCTGTATGATGTCGCTTCCAGCGAGACTAAACAGCTGACCGAAGACTTCGACATTCAGCCGTTTACCGGGATGATGGGCTCCGGCCTCGCCTGGCTCGACGCGCGAACGGTCCTGTTCGCGGGCGCTAAGCATGCCGAGTGCGGGCTCTACGAAATCGATGTCGAGCGCGGCACAGTTGAGCGGTTGCTGAGCGAGCCCGCCACCCGAGCCGGACTCAGCGTCGATGCGTCCGGCCGCTACGTCGCTCAGCTCCGGATGGCGTTCGATCAGCCGTTTGAGGTCGCGGTCTACGACCTCAAGGAGGGACACGGATCTATCGCCAGCCGGCACAACGCCGGGCTGCTGGCAGAGCGTGAGCCCGTTGGCTGGGAGCGCTTCTCGGTTGAGCAAGGCGGCCTAACGACCGAGTCGTGGCTGCTGAAGCCGCCCGGCTTCGACCGCAGCCGCCGCTATCCGGTCATCATCGATATCCACGGCGGCCCGAACGGCTTCCACGCCAGCCGCTTCCGGCCGAACGACCAGCTGCTAGCCACCAACGGCTTCATCGTCGTGCTGCCGAACCCGCGCGGCTCGACCTCCTTTGGACGTCACTTCACCATGCAGGTGCTTGGCGATCGCGGCGGTGAGGACTACAAAGACCTGATGGCGGTGGCGGACTATGTCGAGCAGCTGCCTTACGTCGATCCCGAGCGGATCGCCATCTTCGGCTACTCCTACGGTGGCTTCATGACCGCCTGGATGCTGGGGCAGACTCATCGCTTCAAGGCCTGTGTCTGTGGCGCGCCGTCGGTCGACCTCGAGTCGCAGTTCGGCACCAGCGACATCGGCTACATCTACGATCGCACTCAGTACCGGGCGCGCCCCTGGGACGCGCCGGAATGGTTCTATGAACACTCGCCGGTCAACTTCACCCATACGGCGACGACACCGACAATGCTGGTCGTCGGCGAGTCGGACAACCGCTGCCCGGTCGGGCAGGCTGAGCAGCTCTTCGTCTCGCTCAAGAACGCCGGCTGCGAGGTCGAGTTCGTCCGCTATCCGAACTCGTCGCACGGCTTCAGCAGCGCCGGTCCCGCCGCCTATCGCGAGGACTTCTTGCGCAGGACTTTGGGATGGTTCCAGGAGAGGGTGAATTGACAGCCCTCATCCCGTACGGAGCCCACCCCCTTCTCCCAATACTTGGAGAAGGGGAGCACATCCTGCCCAACCATAGCGAGTTCCCCTCTCCCAGGATTGGGAGAGGGGGTTAGGGGATGAGGGCGGACACCAAACCCAAGCCCGATTTGGAAAGGGGATCCTATGACACCACGACTCACCACCGACGATGCGATCTACGGCCTGCGCTCGGCGCTGGAGCCGATGATCTCGCCCGACGGCAGCCGGATCGTCTACGCTCAGACAACCTACGACCAGGGCAACAAGACGACCAAGCCGACAACCCATCTCTGGAGCCGCGCCCTCGACGGCAGCGACGCTCGACGAATCACCTACAGCGGCAGCCGCAACAACGGCGCGCGCTGGTCACCCGACGGAACCAGGCTCGCCTTTATCTCGGATCGCGTAGAGAGCCCAGCCAAGGCGGGCATCTTCGTCATTCCCGCGAATCAACCGGGCGAGCCGCGCGAGATCACCAAGCACAACCAGGGGATCGGCTCGGTCGTCTGGTCGCCGGACGGCTCGAAGATCGCCTACACGACGATGTTCGACCCGGCCAACCCCGAGGAGAAAGTGCGCGACAAGGACGAGCCGGAGCCGGTCCACGTCACCAGCCGGCTCGACTACAAGTCGGATGGCCGTGGCTATCTCGGCGACATCCGCGGGCAGGTCTGGATCGTCGACGTCGACTCCGGCGAGCGCCGTATGCTGACGACGACTCCGCTCGATCACAGCAACCCGATCTGGTCGCCCGACGGCAAGACGATCGCCCTTGGCGAGAGCGATGCCGACGGCAACGAGCTGCTGCTGGTCGACGTCGCCACCGGCTCGACCAAGTCGATCACCGCGCATGACAGCGGGGTTGGCCTCTGGTCGTTCTCGCCATCCGGCGACCGCATCATCTACACCGCCGATCCGGATCACTCGCACCAGTCAGACCTGTATGTCTATGCAATCGGCTCCGGCGAGACGAAGCGGCTGACCGACGACCTCAGCTTCGTACCGGCTGGCGGGCGGCCCGGCGTTGCCGCGCCATCCAATCCGGTCTGGCTCGACGATCGTCAGGTGATGTTCCATGGCGCCCGGGAGGGTGGCAGTGGCCTCTATGTGGTCGACGCTGACAGCGGCGGCATCGAGACGCTTCAGACCTGGCAGGCGACGCACGGCGGCCTCAGCCTCGATGACGACAAGCGCTACGTCGTCCAGAGCCACGGAAGCCTCCAATCGGTCGGCGAGATCGCCGTCTACGACATGCAGTCCGGTGAGACGAAGGTCATTACCCGATTCAACCAAGACCTGCTGGAGGAGCACGGCCTGGCGAGCTGGGAGCGGATCGAGGTCCAGCGCGGCAAGTACGCGATCGAAGCCTGGATGTTGAAGCCGGCCGACTTCGATCCGGCCAAGCGCTATCCCGTGGTGATGGACATCCACGGCGGCCCGAACGGCCACCATGGCTACAGCTTCAGCGCTCGCAACCACGTCCTGGCATCGCACGGCTATCTAGTCGTCTTCGCCAACCCACGCGGCTCCAGCTCCTATGGCCGAGAGTTCACCACCCAGGTCTTCGAGGACTGGGGCGGTGAAGACTACCAGGACCTGATGGCGATCATGGACAACGTCTGCGAGCGGCCATACGTCGATCCGGAGCGGACGGGGATCTACGGCTACTCTTATGGAGGCTACATGACCTCCTGGATCATCGGGCAGACCCAACGTTTCAAGGCCTGCGTCTGCGGCGCGCCCTGCTTCGACCTGGAGAGCTTCTTCGGCACCAGCGACATCGGCTACCGCTTTGGCCTGCATCAGTTCGGCAGCCATCCGCACGAAGGACGTGAATGGTACGCCGCGCACTCGCCATCGAGTTTCGCCCATCGTGCCACTACTCCGACGATGATCATACAGGGGACGGCCGACTATCGTTGCCCGGTCGGCCAGGGCGAGCAGATGTTCGTCGAGCTGAAGAAGGCCGGCTGTGACGTCGAGTTCGTCCGCTATCCGGGGATGCCGCACGGCTTCACCACGACCGGCCCGGCGCACTTCCGGGCGGACGTTATCAACCGCGCCCTGGCGTGGTACAAGAAGTACCTGGGAGAGCCGGCGTAGAGCGGCCGCGCGCCGGACTAAAGATCCGGCGCTAGCATGTCGAAGTCCCTAAAGGGACTGAGCAAGCGTACCCTCGCGGTGATTCGCCGTAGTCCCTTCAGGGACTTTCCATTGACAGCGCCGGATCTTTAGTCCGGCGCACCGAGCCGAGGAGTGTACTAGTTCGGAATACCTCGACTCAGAGAAAAGGAAGCAGCATCAATGTCAACACCCGCACCCGACTTCACCCTGCCGGACGCGACCGGCAAGACGCACAGCCTCGACGACTACCACGGCCAGTGGCTCGTCCTCTACTTCTATCCAAAGGACGATACGCCGGGCTGCACGACCGAGGCCTGCGCCTTTCGCGACAACTACGCTCGCCTGCAAGAGGCCGGTCTGGCCGTTGTCGGCGTTTCCCGCGACACGGTTGAATCGCACCAGAAGTTCGCCCAGAAGTACGACCTGCAGTTTCCGCTGCTGAGTGACGAGAATGCCGATACAATCAAGGCTTATGGCGCCTGGGGCAAGCGGATGGTCCGAGGGGAGGAGCGCGAGGGGATCAAGCGGAACACCTACGTCATCGACCCGGAAGGAAATATCCGCAAATCGTACGAGTCGGTCGATCCGGCGACACACACCGATCAGATCTTGTCCGACATTGAGGAGCTGAAACAAGGCTAGCTGCCTTCAGGACTTTAATCTGAGGAGCGAAGGGGAGTTTCGATGGCAACGCCACTGACACCGGAAACGTTCGTCTACAAGATACGCAGCGCCGGCGATCCACGCATCTCGCCGGATAGTTCGCGCATCGTCTACACCCTCTCGACGCCCAATCAGGAGACCAAGAAAGTCACCTCGCAGCTCTGGATGTGCGATCGCGAAGGCGGTAACAGCCGGCAGCTCACCTGGGCCGGCGACCATAATGGCGGCGCTCGCTGGTCGCCCGACGGCAAGTCGATCGCCTTCACCTCGGACCGCGACAAGAAGAGCGGCATCTACGTTCTTGGCGTCGATCAGCCGGGCGAGGCGCGCGAGGTGACCTCTCACCGGCAGGGCGTCTCGGATCTGACCTGGTCGCCGGACGGAAAGCACCTGGCCTACATCACGAACTACGATCCAGAGTATCCCAACGAGGAAGAGGCCAAACCGGACGACGCGCCAAGGGTGCATGCCACCAGCCGGATCGACTACAAGTACGACGGCCGCGGCTATCTCGGCGATATGCGGCCACAGGTCTGGGTGGTCGATGTCGCCAGCGGCCAGAAGCGTCGCGTTACCGACGATCCAATCGACCACTGGGCGCCAAGCTGGTCACCGGACGGTAAGTCGATCGCCTTCCTGGACACCCGGCACGCGTTCATGCGCACGCAGATGGGCATCGTCGACGTGGCCACGGGCGCGACGAAATATGTCACTCCGGAGATGGGCACCGTTGGCCTGTTCAAGTGGTCGAAGGACGGCCAGCGCATCGTCTACTCGGGCGACACCACCCAGACGTTCCAGGGCGACTTCTTCGTCCTCGATGTCGCCAGCGGCCAGCGCAAGCGCCTGACCGACGACCTCCCCTGCCTGCCGATGGGCGGCTACCCCGGCATGTCATCGTCCCCGGTCTGGCTGGATGAGCGCAATCTCCTCTTCTTCGGAGCCCTTCACGGTGGCAGTGGCTTCTGGACCATCGATACCGAGAGCGGCTCGCTGGAGACTGAGCGCACCTGGGACGCCTCGGCCATGGGCTTTACCATCAGCGACGATCTGCGCTACGTCACCTACGCCGAGACGACGATGTCCTCGACCGGCGAGGTCTCGGTCTGGGATCGCCAGACCGACGAGGTGAAGGTCATCACCAGCTACAACCAGGATGTGCTAACCGAGTCGCCGCCGGCCGAGTGGGAGCAGATCGAGGTCCAGCGCGGTAAGTACACCATCCACGCCTGGCTGCTCAAGCCGCCCGGATTCGACCCGGCCAAGAAGTACCCCTTCGTGCTGAACATCCACGGTGGCCCGAACGGCCACTATGGCTTCGCCCTTAACCCGCTTCAGCAAATCCTGGCAACCAACGGGTTCATCGTCGCCTTCGCCAACCCGCGCGGCTCGACCTCGTATGGCCGAGAGTTCACCATGCAGGTGGTCAACGACTGGGGCGGCGAGGACTATCAGGATCTGATGGCCGTCGTCGACAAGGTTTTGGAGCGCCCCTACGTCGACCCAGAGCGGACCGGAATCGCCGGCTACTCCTACGGCGGTTACATGACCTCTTGGATCATCGGCCAGACTCGGCGCTTCAAGGCTTGCGTCTGTGGCGCGCCATGCTTCGACCTGGAGTCGATGTACGGCACCAGCGACATCAGCTTCCAGTTCGGAGAAGATCAGTGGGGCGGCCAGCCGCACGAGGCGCGTGAGTGGTACGCGGCGCACTCACCATCGACCTTCGCCCACACCGCTACGACACCGACCTTGATCGTTCATGGCGAGGCCGACGTGCGCTGCCCGATCGGTCAGGGTGAGCAGATGTTCGTCGCCCTCAAGAAGGCCGGCTGCGAGGTCGAGTTCGCCCGCTATCCAGGCGGCGCGCACGGCTTCGCCGGCATGGGTCCGGCGCCGCACCGCGAGGATTACCTGCAGCGATCGCTCAAGTGGTTCAAAGACCACCTGGGCGACCCGGAGTAAGAGAGGACAGCCCTCACCCCCTACCCCCTCTCCCGAGTTCGGGAGAGGGGCTCAAACGCAAGCGGATTGCCATCTTCGTCGTGACTCGGGAGCGGCAGTCCACGGTCCCAACAACACGCCCCCTCTCCCAGAATTGGGAGAGGGGGTAGGGGGTGAGGGCGGCTTCAACAAGGAGATACGAATGCGCGGGAATCACGTTCGGCGGCGGCTGCGGGCCGGCGAGGCCTCGATCGGCACCTGGCTGTCGCTGCCCAGCCCGGAGGTCTGCGAGTATGTCAGCCGGCTCGGTTTCGACTGGATGGTCGCCGACGCCGAGCACAACGCCATGGACATCCTGACCCTGAGCCGAATGTTCACCGCTATTGCCTCGACCGGCACCGCCCCGATGGTGCGGATTCCCTGGAACGATCCGCTCTGGTTCAAGCAGGTTCTCGACGCCGGCGCCTGGGGCATCGTCGTGCCGATGGTCAACAGCAAAGAGGACGCCGAGCGCGCCGTCGACGCGACCCGCTACCACCCACACGGCAGCCGCAGCGTCGGCGGCAGCCGCCACGCACTACGCTTCGAGATGACCGGCAGCCAGTACTACAAGCACGCCAACGATGAGGTGCTGCTGGTGCTGCAGATCGAGCACATCGACGGCGTCGAGCACGTCGATGAGATACTGAGCGTGCCGGGCGTCGACGCCTGCTTCATCGGCCCGAACGACCTGGCGGCCTCAATGGGACTCGGGATTGGTCATCCTCTGGAGAGCGACAACCCGCGAATGATGGAGGCGGTCAAGCACGTGCGCGAGACGGCTGACAAATGCGGTGTGGCACCGGGGATCCATACCAGTGGCGCTGGTGGAGTCAACCAGCGGCTGGCCGAAGGCTTCCGGCTCTGCGCTATGTCGAGTGAGCTCAAGTATCTGATCGATGGACTGGTCGACGACCTCAATAAGCTCAACTGGCAGGCGTCCCAGCCGCATCTGCTCGAAGACGCCGAGGGCGGTGAGGTCGTTCGCTATTAGCCTGCTATCATCCGGCGGCGGCAATCTGGTAGCCTCTCAGAACCTTGTCGTCGGTGTATCCTGCCTGCTGATGGGTAAGGACGTGGCACGTGCCGGATGAGCAGCCGGCGCAGCTGAACGATCTCCAGCAGTCGAATATGAATGGTGAGACCGGCGAGCTGGTGGAAACTGCCAAGCCGGTCATCGTTCCTGGCCGCCAGAAATGGCTGGTGCTGATCGCCGTCTCGATCGGCACCTTCATGGCGACGCTCGACGGCAGCATCGTCAATATCTCGCTACCGAAAATCCAGGAGGCGTTCGGCGTCAATCTCTCGACTATCGAGTGGGTTGTCGTCACCTACCTGCTGATCCGCGGCGCCTTGATGCTCCCTTTCGGACGCCTCGGCGAGATGATCGGCTACAAGCGGGTCTACATCACCGGATTCATCATATTCACCAGCGCCAGCGCCCTCTGCGGCATTTCACAGAGCGTCTGGATGCTGGTCGGATTTCGCGCCCTCCAGGCCTTCGGCGGGGCCATGCTCTCGGCCATCGGCCCGGCGATCGTCACCTACACTTTCGGCTCCGGCGAACGTGGCAAGGCGCTCGGCCTCAACTCGATCAGCGTCTCGATCGGTCTGAGCATTGGCCCGACCGTCGGCGGCATTTTGACCGAGTACGGGTCCTGGCGCTGGATCTTCTGGGTCAACATCCCGGTCGGGATTATCGCGACGCTCTGGGCGATGCGCGTACTGGAGAATCAGGTCCGCGGCGCCCGGCAGAGCTT
>Ga0070737_10006759_pt1 | contig 10403 bp, 6 predicted proteins | sample Coa_R1_10_FD_66438 | JGI IMG/M metagenome (GOLD analysis project Ga0070737, IMG submission 66438) | Surface soil microbial communities from Centralia Pennsylvania, which are recovering from an underground coalmine fire - Coalmine... | ecosystem: Environmental > Terrestrial > Soil > Unclassified ...
CGCGGGCCGTTCCGGCACAGCCGCCGGGGCCGCCGGGACTGCCGGGGCCGCCCGGACTGGGGCCGCCGGGGCCGATGGGGCCGATGGGGCCGCCGCGCGGCGGCATCGACATCCTGATCAACAACGCGGGCGTCGGCTGGTCCGGTCCGCTGACCGAGATGAGCGCGGCCAAGGTGGCCCAGCTCGTGGCGGTCAACCTGACCGCGCCGATCGAGCTGACCCGGATGCTCACCCCGGTCCTGGCGGCCGGCGGCCGGGGCCGGGTGGTCTTCATCTCCTCGATCGCCGGTGAGGTGGGCGTGCCGCACGAGGCCGTCTATGCGGCCACCAAGGCCGGGCTCAACTACTTCGCGGAAAGCCTCCGGTTCGAGCTGGCCGGCAGCGGCGTCGGGGTGTCCGTGGTGGTGCCCGGCGTCATCGACACGCCGTTCTTCGCCCGGCGGGGCAGGCCCTACGCACGCAGGCGGCCGGTCCCGATCGCGGCGCAGCGGGCGGCCAGGGCCGTGCTTCTGGCCATCGAGCGCGAGCAGCCGGTGGCGTTCGTGCCCCGCTGGCTCCGCTTCCCGGCCTGGCTGCACGGCGCCGCGCCGGCCACGTTCCGCGCGCTGGCCACCCGGTTCGGCTGACCGGCCCGGGACGGCTATCTAACGTTTGCCGGATTAACTCCGGGCGCCCGCGTTCACACCCCTATCATGGCGCCGTCGGTGGGGGGCGTGACGTTAGGAGAGCCTGTTGAAGTTCGGTAGACCGGCCAGGACGGCTGGCGCGCTCCTCATCGCCGCGGCGGCTCCCGTCGCGGCCCTCCTGGCCACCCCGGCCACGGCCGCCACCCCCGGCCCCGACGCGAAGGTGCCGGTCCCGCAGGGCACGGGGCCCGGCGCGCTGGCGAACGCCAGCGTCTTCGGCACGACCCCGGCGAACACCCCGGAGACGGTCTCGTTCGTGCTGAAGGAACGGAACCTCCGCACCCTTGAGGCCGCCGTGGAATCCGGGCGGTCCCGCGATCTGTCCGTGGCGCGGTTCGCGGCCGGCTACGGGCAGCCGGACGGCGTGATCGCGGCGCTGGAGAGCTACCTCGGCCAGTTCGGCATCTCGGCCACCGCCCTCGCCGACCACGTCGACGTCACCGCGACCGGGACCGCGGGTGAGTTCGACAGCGCGCTGTCGGTGCAGCAGAAGCAGTACTCCGTGCCGGCGGTGCCGGGCCGGGGCGGGCGGCCGGGCATCCCCGCGCAGCGTGTGCACGGCACCACCCAGTCGCCGCTGCTGCCGTACCGGATCGCGCGGAACGTCCTGTCGATTCTCGGTCTCACGAACTACTCCGCCTTCGCGAGCGACGCGACGCACACCCCGGCGGGCGTCTCGAAGGCGCCGGGCACGATCACCCGGACGCAGTCCGGCACCACGTACACGGGCAACCTGACCCCGGAGGACTTCGCGAAGAACTACGGTCTCGACCCGCTCTACGCCAGGGGCGCCACCGGCAGCGGCCGGACGATCGGCATCGTCACGCTGGCCGCGCTGAGCCCGTCGGCGCCGTTCCACTTCTGGAACAACGTCCTCGGCCTGAACGAGCCCACCAGCCGGCTCACGGTGGACAACGTGGACGGCGGGCCCGGAGCGCCGAGCGAGGCCGCCGGTTCCGGCGAAACCGACCTGGACGTCGAACAGTCCGGCGCGGTGGCCTCCGGCGCCTCCATCGTCGTCTACCAGGCGCCCAACACCGACTATGGCTTCGCGGACGCGTTCTTCGCCGCCGCCAGCCAGAACGTGGCCGACTCCGTCTCCGCGAGCTGGGAGGAGTCCGAGACCGACGTCGCGGCCACCGTGGCCGCCGGCGCCGAGTCGTCCACCTACGTGCAGGCCTACGACGAGGCGCTGCTGGAACTGGCCGCCCAGGGCCAGACCGCGTTCACGGCCGCCGGCGACGCGGGCGCCTATGACGCCTCGATCGACCTCGGCACGACCAACCTGTCCGTGGCCAACCCCGCGGACAGCCCGTTCATCACCGCGGCGGGCGGCACCACGCTGGGCGGCACGATCAGCGCCACGCTGACCAGCGGGGGCACCCTCAGCGCCAGCATTCCCGCCCAGCGCACCTGGGGCTGGGACTGGCTGTGGCCGCTGTGGCAGCAGCTCGGCGGCACCTCGGAAAGCTCGTTCGCCGAGGCCAACGTGGTCGGTGGCGGCGGCGGGTTCAGCGTGGACGAGCCCACGCCCGCCTACCAGGACGGCGTGAGCGGCACGCACTCGTTCAGCGCCGTGGAGTACCTGACCCCGGCCGGGTACCAGAGCGTGTCCGGGCTGACGCTGCCGACCTCGTGGAACTTCACCGCCGCGCCGTCGGTGATCAGGGGTCCGGCCACCGGCCGGGCGGTGCCCGACATCTCCGCGGACGCCGACCCGTTCACCGGTTACCTGCTGTACGACCCGCTGGCCTCCCCCTCGCTGCAGGGCGGCTGGGGCGGCACCAGCTTCGTCTCCCCGCAGCTCGCGGGCTCGGCGGCAGTGATCGACCAGTACGTGGGCGGCCGCACCGGCTTCTGGAACCCGGCCGTCTACGCGTTCGCGCGGTCCGGCGCTTCGCCGTTCACGCCGCTGGGCACGACCGGCACGGCGAACGACAACATCTACTACACCGGGACGCCGGGCCAGACCTACAACGCGGGCTCCGGTCTGGGCCTCCCGGACCTGGCCCGGCTCGCGGCCGACTTCGCGGGCCGGCGGTAGGGCAGCATTCCGGAATGAATTCCGGCCGGGGCGGAACCGGACGCCCTGGCCGGTGCGTCATAGCTATGCCGGTGGCAAAGTGGGCCGGGCCAGGCGAACCCATCCTCGCCGGCCCGGCCCCATCGGTTCTGCCCTCCCGCTCAGGCGAGACGATCAGGCCGTCGGCCCGGCCGGGATCCGGAGAGCTCGGGGAGGTACTTGTACACAGTTGACCGGCTGACTCCCAGCATCCTCGCGATGGCGGAGACCGTGTGGTCCGACCGGGCGAGCAGCAGCCGGGCGTACCGTATTTGCTCCGGCGCCAGCGCGGGCGCCCATGAATAACCCCCGTCGCACGATCCCCTCGCTTTCCCCAGGTAAAGCACCACTACGCTACGGGGAACACGCAGCAACTTACCAGATGTTTATTTCGAGCGTAATACCGTGATTTCCCTTTTCGACTCTTGATCGATTCCGGTGGCAACGTTGGCATATCTCAGTCGTCAATGGCTTTCCGCTAGCGAAATCCAGCTACGGCCCATCACCCGCCACGAGGACGGCCGCTCCAACCCGTGCGGCCATCCCGGCCCGGAGCTTTCTGCGCGTCACCTGTGCGAGCTGAGCGGCGCAGGGTGACGGAATAGCGGTTACGCTGAGAATATGCGTGACGGGACGAACGGCCCTGCCTCCGGTCTTTTCCCCAGGGGTACGGCAACCTATGGCGCGTGGCCATCCGCGCGTCGTCCGGATCGGTCCAGCGATCCGGATCTGGATACGGGCAAGTGGTATCACGGCACTGCTCTGCCGCTTTATGGGCTGCCGACGGAATGGCCGGGGCACCGCGGTACCGGCAGTGTCAGCCTTACCCAAACTCCGGCGGGAGAATATCGGGCTGATCGGCTGACGCTCATTCACAAGGGAGAAGATGGCGGCAGTGTGGCGGTCAGCACCCACCGGGCGGCTACATCCAGGCGGTTTATCGAAATCGCCGTCATCGCCGACCTGGCGAAGATGACCGCTGCGCCGCTGGCCCGGTCTGGCCGGACCGCTGCCTACCGGCGGAACACGGCTGACACCAAGGCTCAGCTGCGCGCAGACCCCGGCTGGCGGGACCATCGGATCATCGTCGATGGTGAACCGGCCACGTTCCGCATCATCAGTACGGGTAGGTGCTGGGCGGCTCTCGGCCGCCGCGGTGACATCTTCATTCAGGTCACCGCGGCCGGTTTCCGGCCCGGACAAGTCACGCTGGTTCCCATTACCGACCTCAGCCCGTATCTGGGCTGACAGCTTCGCGGGAAACCGGGCCCGCGGCCGGCCAGGGCCTGGTGAAGAGAACCGCGCCCGCTGTCTGGCCCCGCCAGACAGCGGGCGGCTTCCTGCCTGGACCTGGGCCCGGTCGGCAATCCTTGACAGGCGCAAAACATTGGGTCAACATCGGTCATCAACGGGCACAAACGGGGCAAGCGTCGTGCTCAGACCACAGGCCTGAGCACGGCCCGCCCGCCGAGGAGTGCCGATGCTGCCGACCCAGCGCCGCCAGGCGATCGTCGCGGAACTGCGCGCCTCCGCCGCCGTCTCGGCCGAGGCGCTGGCCCGGCAGTTCGGGGTGTCCGTCGAGACGATCCGGCGTGACCTGCGGGCGCTGCGCGACCGGGGACTGCTCGAACGGGTGTACGGCGGCGCCACCAGCCGGTCCAGCGAGGGCAGCTTCGCCGCCCGCAGCACCCGGCACGTCGAGGCCAAGCGGGCCATCGCACGGCTGGCGGCCTCGCTGGCCGGGCCCGAGGACACCATCGTCATCGACATCGGCACCACCGCGCTGGAGGTGGCCCGGGCCCTGCCCGCGGACTTCCGCGGCCGGGTGCTGACCAACTCCGTCCCGGCCGCGATGGAATTGTCCGCGCGCGACGACGTGGAACTGCTGCTGTGCGGCGGGCAGGTCCGGCCGGGCGACGCGGCCTGCTCCGGCGCCCACGCCGAGGCGTTCTTCGGCGAGTTCTACGCGGACAAGGCGTTCCTCGGCTCCGGCGGCCTGCACCCCGTGGCGGGGCTGACCGACTACTACCCGGCGGAGGTCGTGATCCGCCGGACGATCATCGACCACTCCGCCCGTTCCTACGTGCTGGCGGACGCGGCCAAGCTCGGCGTGATCGCCGTGCACCGGGTCTGCCCGCTGGACCGCATCGACGCGGTCGTCACCGATGGCGCCGGGGCGGCCGCCAGCGCGCTGGCCGCCGCCGGCGTCACCCTGCTCCAGGCCCGCCCGGGCCGGCCGCGCCTCACCTCCGTGGTGGGCGGCGATCAGCGCCTGAGGAAGTGATGACCGTGACCACCGAGATCGATCGCCACGACGACGACCACCTGCTGGACCGCTACGGGTACCGGCAGCAGTTCGTCCGCAGCCTCCGCCACTTCGAGTCGTTCGCGGTGGCCTTCTCGTTCATCTCGATCACCACGGGTATCTTCACCACCTACGGCTTCGCGCTGACCACGGCCGGGCCGCGGGCCATCTGGACCTGGCTGATCGTGGTGGCGGGCCAGTCGCTGGTCGCGCTGGTCTACGGGGCCCTGGCCACCCGGGTCCCGCTGTCCGGCTACTCCTACCAGTGGGCCTCCCGGCTGGCCAACGCCGGCGTCGGCTGGTGGCTGGGCTGGATGTCGTTCGCGTTCCTGTCGATCGTGACCGTGTCGGTCGACTACGGGTTCGTCCAGGTGGCCTTCCAGCCGCTGATCGGCGAGGCGTTCAGCCCGACCAGTGCCGCGCTGGAGACGCTGGCGGTGCTGGCCGTCCAGGCCGCGCTGATCATCGTGTCCACCCGGGGCACCACCAGGGTGAACAACACGGCCGTGGCCACCGAGGTCATCGGGATCGTCGGCCTCACCGTGCTGCTGATCATCGTGGCCGCGGTCCGCGGCAAGGGGCACTGGGCCAACCTGGCCTCGACCGGGGTGGTCGCGCACGCCGGTTACTACGCCTGGCTGGGGCCGTTCATGCTGGCCACCCTGCTCGGCGCGTACACGATCGTCGGTTTCGAATCGGCCAGCAACCTGGCCGAGGAGACGCACGAGCCGCACCGGACGATCCCGAAGGCCATGATCCGGGCCGTGCTGGCCTCGGGCGTGGTCGGCTTCGCGTTCCTGATCGCGCTCACCTACGCCACCGCTTCGGTCAAGGCGGCCTCGGGCAGTCCGGCGCCGGTCGCGTTCATCGTCCACGACGTGCTCGGCGGCGTGGTGCAGAAGATCTTCCTGATCCTGGTGTGCGTGTCCATCTTCGCCTGCGGCCTGGTCATCATGGTCACCAACGGCCGGCTGATCTTCTCCATGGCCCGTGACCGCAGGCTGCCCGGCCACCAGCTGCTGAGCCAGGTGCCGAGGGCCACCGGCGGCCCGGCCTGGGCCACGGTCCTGGCCGCGGTGATCGGCGCGATCATCACGCTCGTGCTGCGCACCCACGCCGGCGCCCTGGCCACGCTGTTCACCGCGTCGACGATCATGCCGGCCCTGCTGTACGCGGCCACGGTCATCCTCTACCTGACGGCCGGCCGGAGACGGCGGGACCAGGCCCACTTCTTCACGCTCGGCCGGTGGGAGATCCCGGTCGTGGCGGGCGCGCTGATCTGGCTGGCCTACGAGCTGATCGTGCTGATCGGGCCGGGAGAGTTCCGCGACGCCCAGTACTACGTGCTCGGCTCGCTCGGCCTCGGGCTTATCGTCTACATGGTGATGTGGGTGCTGGAACCGCGGGCGATGCGCACCGAACCGGGCGCGCACGGCAGCGAGGCGCTGATGGCGGACGCCGATTGAACGTCCTCGCGATCGACCAGGGCACGTCGGCGACCAAGGCGCTGCTGGTCGGGCCGGACGACGAGATCCTCGGCTCGGCCGAGGCCCCGGTGACCGTGCGCAGCACCGGCGACGCGGTGGAAACCGACCCGGACGCCCTGTTCGCGTCGGTGCTCACCGCGGGGGCCGGGGCACTGGCCAGCGCCGGGGCGCCGGCCCACGCGGTGGCCCTGGCCAACCAGGGCGAGACCGTACTTGCCTGGGACCGGGCGACCGGCAAGCCGCTGACCCCGGCCATCGTCTGGCAGGACCGCCGGTCGGGCGGGGTGTGCGCCCGGCTGGCCGGCTCGGCGGAGCGGCTCGCGGACATCACCGGGCTGCGGCTCGACCCGTACTTCGCGGCGCCCAAGATGACCTGGCTCCGGGAGAACCTGACCGGCGACGGCGTGGTCACCACCACCGACACCTGGCTGCTGGCCCGGCTCGGCGCGGGATACGTCACCGACGCCGCCACCGCGTCGCGGACGCTGCTGCTCGGGCTGGACACCGCCGAATGGTCGGCCGAGGCCTGCGCGGCCTTCGGACTGGACCCGGGCACGCTGCCGGAGGTCGTGGACTGCGCCGGGGTGGTGGGCGAGACGACCGCGTTCGGCCCGCGGGCCCTGCCGGTGGCCGGGCTGGCCGTGGACCAGCAGGCGGCGCTGCTGGCCGAGCACTGCCTGACCGCGGGCGAGGCCAAGTGCACCTACGGGACCGGCGCGTTCCTGCTCGCCGCCACCGGCGGCCGGCCGGTGCGGTCCGGAGCGGGCCTGGCCGCCTCGGTGGCGTGGCGGCTGGGCGGCCGGCCCGCCTACTGCCTGGACGGCCAGGTCTACGCGGCCGGGGCGGCCGTTCGCTGGCTCGGTGACGTGGGCCTCATCGGCTCGCCGGCCGACCTGGACCGACTCGGCGGCGACGGGACCGGCGGGGTGACGTTCGTGCCGTCGCTGGCGGGCCTGGGCGCGCCGCACTGGCGCCCGGACGCGCGCGGCGCCTTCACCGGCCTGGGCCTCGGCACCACCAGGGAACACCTGGTGGGCGCGGTGATCGAGGGCATCGCCGCCGCGGTGGCCGTGCTGGCCGGTTCGGTCGCCGGCGACCTTGGCGCGCCGCTGACCGCGCTGCGGGCGGACGGCGGGCTCACCCGGTCCCGGCGGCTCTGCCAGGCCCAGGCCGACCTGCTCCAGGCGCCGGTCGAGGTGTACCGGTCGCCGCACGCCACCGCGCTGGGCGCGGCGGCGCTGGCCCGGCTGGGCGCGGGCGCGGCGGCCTCCCTTCCCGACGCCCTCGGGCCGGCCGGCGTGGAAACCATCATCGATCCGGTGCTCCCCGCCGGCCAGGCCGCGCAGCGATTGGCGGCGTTCCGGTCGGCCGTGCGGGCGACCCTGGCGGCGTGATGCCCGACGGCGTCGCCGATGTCGCGATCATCGGCGCGGGCGTGGCCGGCACCGCGATCGCCCGCACCCTGGCCGGCTACGAACTCGACTGTGTGCTGATCGACGCGGCCACCGACGTCGGCACCGGCACGTCCAAGGCCAACACGGCGATCCTGCACACCGGGTTCGACGCCCCACCGGGCAGCCTTGAGGCCCGCCTGCTGCGGCGCGGCGCCCCGCTGCTGCACGACTACGCGCGGGCCGCGGGCATCCCGGTGGAGCGGACCGGGGCCCTGCTGATCGCCTGGAACCGCGACGAGCAGGCGGCCTTGCCCGGCATCGAGGAGAAGGCCCGCCGCAACGGCTACACCGCGATCCGCCCGGTCGGAGCGGCCGAGCTCTACCGCCGGGAGCCGCACCTGGGCCCGGGCGCGCTGGCTGCGCTGGAGATCCCGGACGAGAGCATCATCTGCCCCTGGTCGACGCCGCTGGCCTTCGCGACCGAGGCGGTGCGGGCGGGGGTCCGGCTGCTGCTGGGCCGCCGGGTCACGAATGTGACCAGTTCGGGTGATGGGCAGTACCGGCTGGCGCTGGACGGCGGGCCGCCCGTGCGGTGCCGCTGGGTGGTGAACGCCGCCGGCCTGCACAGCGACACCGTGGACCGGATGTTCGGGTGCGACGGCTTCACGATCCGGCCCCGGCGCGGCGAACTGGTGGTCCTGGACAAGCTGGCCCGGCCGCTGGTCGGCTCGATCCTGCTGCCGGTGCCCACCGGCCGCACCAAGGGCGTGCTGGTCGCGCCCACCGTGTACGGGAACGTGCTGGTCGGTCCCACCGCGGACGACATCGGCGACCGGTCCGACCTGGCCACGACGGCCGGCGGCCTGGCCGCGGTGCTGGCCGCCGGGCACCGGGTCCTGCCGCCACTGGCCGGGGAGGAGGTCACCGCGACCTACGCGGGCCTGCGAGCCGCCACCGAGCACCGCGACTACCAGATCCACGTCGACGCCGGCCGCCGGTACGCGCGGGTGGCGGGCATCCGCTCGACCGGCCTGTCCGCGTCGCTGGGCATCGCCGAGCACGTGACCGGCCTGCTCGGCGACGCCGGCCTGCCGCTCAAGGAGCGGGGCACCACGCAGCCGCCGGTCATGCCCTACATCGGCGAGGCCCGCGTCCGGCCCTACCAGGACGCGTCGCTGATCGCGGCCGACCCCGAGTACGGGCGGATCGTCTGCCACTGCGAACGGGTCACCCGCGGCGAGATCAGGGACGCCCTGGCCAGCACCGTGCCGCCCGCCGACCTGGCCGGGCTGGCCCGCCGCACCCGGGCCACCAACGGCCGCTGCCAGGGCTTCTACTGCGGCGCGGCCGTCCGTGCCCTGCTGGCTGCCGGGCCGGCGGAAGGAACAGTGCCGTCGTGACCGTGGACGTGCTGGTGGTAGGGGCGGGCCCGGCGGGGCTGGCGGCAGCCACCGAACTGCGCAGGCTGGGCGCGGGCACGGTGCTGGTGGCCGAGCGCGAGGAGGTGGCGGGCGGCGTGCCGCGGCATTGCGCGCACACCGGCTTCGGCCTGCGCGACCTGCATCGGGTGGTGACCGGCCCCGGGTACGCGCGCCGCCACGCCGAGGCCGCGGCGGCCGCGGGCGCCGACGTCCGGACCGGGACCACCGTGACCGGCTGGACCGGCGCGCGGACGGTCCGGCTGACCAGCCCCTGGGGTGTCGAGACGGCCAGCCCGGCGGCGGTGCTGCTGGCCACCGGCTGCCGCGAGCGGCCCCGGGCGGCCCGCCTGGTGCCCGGCGACCGGCCCGCCGGGGTCATGACCACCGGCGAGCTTCAGCAGCGCGTGTACCTGGGCGGCGAGCGGTTCCCCGGCCGGGCGGTGGTCGTGGGGGCCGAGCACGTCAGCTTCTCCGCCCTGCTGACGCTGGCGCACGCCCGGGCGCGCGTGGCCGGCCTGGTCACCGACCAGCCCGCGAGCCAGAGCTACGCGGCGTTCAGGCTGGCCGCATCGGCGCGCTGGCGGGTGCCGGTGTGGACGGAGACCGTGGTCCGCCGGATCACCGGCCGCGGCCGGCTGGCCGGCGTGGAACTGGCCGGGCCGGACGGCACGCCACGGTTCGTGCCCTGCGACACGGTGGTCTTCACCGGCGACTGGATCCCCGACCACGAACTGGCCCGGCGGTCCGGCGCCGACATCGACCCCGGCACCCGCGGGCCCTCGGTGGACACGGCCCTGGAGACCTCCCTGCCGCTGGTCTTCGCGGCGGGGAACCTGGTGCACGCCGCGGAGACCGCCGACGTCGCGGCGCTCGGCGGCAGGCACGCGGCCCGCCAGATCGCGGCCGCCCTCGCCGGGCCCGGGCCGGCCACGCGTCTGCCGGTGCGGGCCGAGCCGCCACTCGCCTGGATCTTCCCGAACGCGATCCGCTGGGCGCCCGGCGCCGGCGCCGGGCCGGTGCCGCCGCCCCGTCGCCGGTTCCTGCTGCG
>Ga0070737_10006760_pt1 | contig 10400 bp, 7 predicted proteins | sample Coa_R1_10_FD_66438 | JGI IMG/M metagenome (GOLD analysis project Ga0070737, IMG submission 66438) | Surface soil microbial communities from Centralia Pennsylvania, which are recovering from an underground coalmine fire - Coalmine... | ecosystem: Environmental > Terrestrial > Soil > Unclassified ...
GGTGGTCGACCGGGCGCAGGCGGAGATTTACGACGTCACCGATCGGCGGCTCACCGAGGATTTCGTCGCCCTGGAGGACTTGCTGCAGCCCACCATGGACGAGATCGATGCGATCGCGTCGGCCGGCGGCCTGGCACGCGGCGTGCCGACCGGTTTCACCGAACTCGACGAAGTGACCAATGGTCTGCATCCGGGACAGATGATCATCGTCGCGGCCCGGCCCGGGGTGGGCAAGGCGCTCGCGCTGGATACGCCGTTGCCGACGCCGTCCGGCTGGACGACGATGGGCGACGTCGCGATCGGTGACGAGCTGCTCGGCGCCGACGGGCAGCCGACCCGGGTGGTCGCGGCGACCGACGTCATGCTGGGCCGGCCGTGCTACGAGGTCGAGTTCTCGGATGGCACAGTGATTGTCGCCGACGCCGACCACCAGTGGCCGACGGGCTACGGGATTCGCACGACGGCCGAATTGCGCTGCGGATTGGACAGCATCGCCGCCGCCGGGTCGATCGCGCGGTACGCCGAGCGCCGCGCCACCACCAACTTGATGTCGCCGGTGCTGCAGCTCGACGCGGTGCGCCGGGTCCGCAGTGTTCCGGTGCGCTGCATCGAGGTCGACAACTCCACACACTTGTATCTGGCCGGGCGCGGCATGGTGCCCACCCACAACTCCACGCTGGGGCTGGATTTCCTGCGGTCCTGCTCGATCAAGCACCGGATGGCCAGCGTCATTTTCTCGCTTGAGATGAGCAAGTCCGAGATCGTGATGCGGCTGCTGTCAGCGGAGGCGAAAATCAAGCTGTCGGATATGCGTTCAGGTCGGATGAGCGACGACGACTGGACGCGGCTGGCGCGGCGGATGAGCGAAATCAGCGAAGCGCCACTGTATATCGACGACTCACCGAACCTGACCATGATGGAGATCCGGGCGAAGTCGAGGCGGCTTCGGCAAAAAGCCGATCTGAAGCTGATCGTGGTCGACTACCTGCAGCTGATGACCTCGGGCAAAAAGTTTGAGTCGCGGCAGGTCGAAGTCTCCGAATTCTCGCGTAACCTCAAGCTTTTAGCGAAGGAGCTTGACGTACCAGTTGTTGCGATCAGCCAGCTGAACCGTGGTCCTGAGCAGCGCACCGACAAGAAACCAATGCTCGCCGACCTACGTGAGTCGGGTTGTCTCACTGCGAACACCCGTATCCTGCGCGCAGACACCGGCGCCGAGGTGACGTTCGGGGAGCTGATGCGCACCGGTGAGCGCCCGCTGGTGTGGTCGCTGGACGAGCAGTTGCGAATGGTTGCCCGGCCCATGACCAACGTCTTCCCCAGTGGCCGCAAGGAGGTGTTCCGGCTGCGCTTGGCCTCTGGACGGGAAGTGGAGGCGACCGGTAACCACCCGTTCATGACGATCAATGGTTGGACTCCATTGGAACACCTGAAGGTTGGTGACCGGCTTGCCGTGCCACGCAGGGTTCCGGAGCCGGTTGATACCCAGCGGATGGCCGACTCTGAAGTCATCTTGCTGGCGCACATGATCGGCGATGGATCGTCTGTGAAGAATCAGCCCATTCGGTATGCGAACGTCGACGAAGCAAATCCAGCTGAGGTGGAGATTTCCGCCGCGGACTGCGGTGTAACCGCCGTGCGCGGCGACTACCCGGCGGCCCAGGTGACGACACTACGGCTGCCGGCGCCGCACCACTTGACGCACCGTAAGCGAAATCCAATCGCTGCATGGCTGGATGAGCTGGGGCTTTTTGGGCTTAGGAGTCACGAAAAATTCGTGCCGCGAAAGGTTTTCGCGTTGCCCAATGATCAGGTCGCTTTGTTCCTCCGCCATCTGTGGGCAACCGACGGCTCCGTACGCTGGGAGCACATAGCTGGTCAGGCGAAGATCTATTACGCTTCGACTAGTCGCCGACTGGTGGACGACGTCGCTCAACTACTCCTTCGTCTCGGCGTACTTGCCAAGGTCACCCGCGTGACGAAATCAGGTCATCGCGATTGCTGGCACTTGTGCATCGACAGGGCCGAGAACCAGGCCAAGTTTTTGCGCCATGTCGGGGTGTATGGCGCGCGTGCTAAGTCGGTGCAGGCAGTTCTCACCGAACTCGAGGCACGGACCGGTCGTCCGGGCGTGGACACCATACCAAGGGAGGTACGGCAGAAGATCAACGAGGCCCTGTCCGCTAAAAAGCGTACGCCCCACCAACTATCGGTGGCGATGAAGTCCAAATTTGCGGTGGCGACACGGAGGTTTGCCCCAGGCCGCTCACGGTTGGACAATGTCGCCGCGATGCCCAAAGACACAGAACGTCACGTACTCGCCACAAGCGACGTGTTCTGGGATCGTATTGTCGAGATCACGAGCCTCGGTGAAATGGACGTGTACGACGGGACAGTAAGTGGCACACACAATTTCATCGGCAACGGTATCAATCTCCATAACTCATTAGAGCAGGACTCGGACATGGTCATCCTGCTACACCGCCCGGATGCCTTCGAACGCGACGACCCCCGCGGCGGCGAGGCGGACTTGATTCTCGCGAAGCATCGCAACGGCCCAACCAAGACCGTGACTGTCGCCCATCAACTGCATCTGTCGCGGTTCGCCAATATGGCGCGGTAGCGGCGGGCCACCGCGAGGGCCATGGCCAATCTCAGAATTCTCCGAAAGGCGCTGGAAATCCTCAACAACGCCGCTGCCGTGCGAGCGGTCGCAACAAGCGGTCGGCTTTGTCCATGTGGCAACGACGATCTATTGTCGGCGAGAAGGCCACGGCCAAACGATGCATGTCCATGAACGTGCTAAGCAACTTGGCTGGCCGTCTAGCGAAATGATCAAGGTCCTGAATCTGCGATGGGCAAAGTCGAGGCCCCTGTGGTCAGATCTATCTTGCGAGAATTCGCCAGCGAGATCCTGACTCGGTCAAAGGGATCACCGATTTCTACCGCGACGGCATTCACGCCACGGGCGTGGATCAGCTCGCTGAGCATGCGCGCGTGTCCAAGCATCGCGTATCGCGTTTTGCTCTGTTCGAGACCCTGATTGCCCAGGGCATCCCACCGTCGGACAGGATGCCAACGGCTGGTCACACGGCACTGTGGATTCGTGCAGCGCAAGGCGTATTACGAAGAGTGCCAACGGTATTGAGACCGGACGGCTCCGACCCTGGGCGCGGGTGGGCGGTCGTGGGCTCAGTGACGGACTGTGCCGGCAGCGCGCCCCACTGGTTTTCATTGTTATGTTTGGCTGAACCCGTGGCGATCAGACGCCGATGACGGTCAGGAAGTGTTCCAGCCCTCGGAAGTCATCGACGTTGCGTGTGTAGAGCGGGAGGTCTGCGGCCACGGCCGTGGCGGCGATCAACAGATCGACGGCTCGCGGGCCACGCGCCTTACGCCCCGCCGCGACGACCGTGGCGTAGATGCACCCGTAGGCCCTCGCCGAATCGCCGTCGAACGGCAGCGGATCGAAGCTGGCCTCAGCTCGTTGTAGGCGATCTTGACGTCGCGCTCGCTCACTGGCATCGGTCGTCGCATGAGGGCCAGCGGAAAGCTCAGCCATGGTAAGGGCGCTGATTGCGAGTTCCATTGGTAGCTGCGTGGCGGCGATGTGATCTAGATCGATCACGACGGAGGTGTCAATGAGCCCGCGAGACGGACGACGTGCATCAGCCACGAGGCGCGATCTCCTGGCTGACGGTCCGATCGAGATCGGCCCGGAACCGATCGAACGCCACCCGCGGACCACCCCTAAATGCGGCGACGGCCGCTTCAGCGCTTATGAACCGATGCCTACGTAACGGGGAAAGCTCGCCGACCGGGATTCCATTCCTGGTCACGACGAAAGACTCGCCTTGGTCAAGCTGGCGCATGATCTCGCCACTGTTATTGCGTAGCTCCCGCTGAGTGATCTGCTTAACCACACCGACATCGTAGCATGTGTGCTACGCATAGATCTCCATGCTGGCTGTCACTCACCTTCAACAGCGGCGTGGCCCCTCACGCGCCACCTGTTCGGCGCCCATCGCGTCGATGATGTAGATCTACCGCCCCACTGAAAAGCCCTTCGCCACAAGGGTTCCTACGTATCGATGCGGCCCGCCGGCGATTTCTCAGTCAATGCGGCGCTTAGTCGCCGCGTCACCGCGGAAAGCTGCTCACCCAGGCCGATGACCGCTGCGGCGCTCATCGGCTTGGCGCGGGGGACCAGGCTGAGCATCAAGGCGATGCGCGCCCCGTGCTCCAGGATCGGCGAGTCGATGTGGCTCACCTCGTAGGTGCGGTCCGGGTCCAGGCTGATGGGGAACCACTCTTCGGTGTGGATGAGTTCGTCGGTCAGCGCCTGCGCCAGCTGGCTGAGCCGGGTGGACCGTACTTCGGCACTACGCACGATCTGCGCCAGCTCCCGCAGGCGCAGATCGGGCAGGATGTGCAGACCGACTGCGTAGCCACGCCGCTTGGCCGCTGCCAACGCCTCGCGGTAGCGATCGCGCACGTCCTCGGGCAGGGAGGCTAGCCAGCGCTCCCGAGCCTCCGGCGAGGCCCAGGCAACGATCGGCGCCCCATACGGCGGGCGGTGCGGGAACTGGGTGCCGACCGGCATCGGGTGACCGCCGCCGTGTGGGCTTCGGACCTGGTCCACGACGGTGGAGCAGTCATCGCTTACCGAGAAGGCGATGCAGTGCGCGCCTGTCGTGGCCGACAGCTCGGCCATCGCAGAGCGGGCCAGCACCAGGGCCGGATAGCGGCTCGCCGCTTGCCGGCCGAGCCGGATCAGGGCGGGACCGAGGTGGTAGGTCTTGCGAACCGGGTCGCGCAGCAGCCAGCCGGCCCGGAGCAGTTCGGACAGCATCGAGTGGCAGCTGGCCTTATGGACGCTCAAGTGGCGCGACACTTCGGCCAATGTCATCCCCCGGCTTCCGTCCTCGGCCAGCTGCTCGAAGAGGGTCACCACCCGCTCGGTCTGCGGCGAGGGACGCGGAGCCATACGCCATATGGTCGCATAATGCGACCAGTTGCGGTGGCATGCGCGACCATGTGACCATTGCCACAATGACTGACCTGCGCGGCAAAACGGCGGTCGTAACCGGCGGAGCCGGAGGCATCGGCCAAGCCCTGGGCAGGCGTTTCGGCCGCGAGGGCATGAACGTGGTGCTCGCCGATGTCCTCGCCGAACCGCTGGACGGGGCAACCCGGGCACTCGCCGACGAGGGCATCGAGGCGGTCGGCGTGGTCACCGACGTCACCGACTATTCCTCGGTCGAATCACTCGCCAACCAGGCGCTCGATCGCTTCGGCGCGGTGCACGTGGTGTGCAACAACGCCGGCACCGGCGCGGTCTCCGAGGGCTACATGTGGGAGCACGACCTGGCCGATTGGCGCTGGGGTATCGACGTCAACGTGCTGGGCGTCGTCCATGGCATCAAGGCTTTCGTGCCCATCCTGCTCGAGCAGGGCGAGGGACATGTGGTCAACACCTGCTCGGGCAACGGCGGATTCGCACCGATTGCCCGGGGCGCCCTGGGCGGACCGGCCACGGCGGTCTACCCGATGACCAAGGCCGCTGTGCTCTGCCTGACCGAAAGCCTCTACAGCCACCTGGAGATGACCGGGACGCGGGTGCGGGCGCATGTTCTATTTCCCAGCGGCTTTTTGAACACCGGCATCTGGGAGTCGTGGCGGCACCGGCCGCAGCGCTACGCCGCAACTCAGCAACGCCGCACCCCCGAGCACACACTGGCCGACGTTGTGGCCGGCTTCGCGGCCGCCGGCACGCGTGTCGAGTTCACTCCGCTGGAAACGGTCGCTGACCAAGTGGTGGACGGAATCCTGGCTGACCGCTTCTGGATGATGGGCCCACCGACACCCGCAGACGGCGTCGTGACCCGCAAAGCGGCATCGATCCTGGCGCGCCGCAACCCCGATTACCTGATCGACGTTCTGGGCCAGAGCGCCGAGAAGCAGCCTGCCATTGAAGGAGAAAAGCGTTGAGCACCAACGTGATTCGCTACGGTCCTCGACCACCGGGAGAGCAAGTCGATCACGAGATCGACGCCACCAAGGCACCCATCGCCACCGAAGCGGTGACCGTCACGTACCTGACCGATCCGGAGATCGTCGCGGCCGTACTGCCGAGGCCGCTGGAGCCGGCGGCTGAGCCGGTGGTGCGGGTCCAGCTGCAACGGGTGGCGATAGAAGGCAGGCCGCCGTTCGGGTCGGCGGTGTTTTCGGTGACCGCCCGGCACGGCGACCTGGAGGGCGACTATCCGCTGGTCATGCCCCAGTCGACCGAACAGTCGGTCACGGGCGGACGCGAAACGTTCGGCGAGCCAAAAAAGTTGGCCCACATCGAGGTAGAGCGTGACGGCGATCGCGTCACCGCCACCGTCGACCGGCTGGGCTATCAGCTGATCAGAGTCGACGGTGAGGTCACCGGCTCGGCGGCCCTGCCGCCCGACCAGGTGAACACCGAGTTCTACTTCAAGTTCCTGCGTGCCCCCGACGGCAACGGCATCACCGACCCGCACCTGGTCTACGGCGAGTACCACCGCCACTACGAGCTGCTGGAAAACATCAACGGCACACTCGAATTGGGGGAATCTCCATTGGATCCGGTGGCGGACATTGCGATTCGCCAGATCAGGTCGATCACCTGGTGTCGCCGGCGCACCATCCAGGTGGGACGCATCGCGGCGCGGGTGCCGGCCGAGTGGCTGCTGCCGTATGTGCACCAGCGCTACGACGACGTGGCACTGCTGGCCGCTCCCGGACCCGAACCGGCGCGGGTATAGCAATGGAGCGGTACACGGTCATTTCGGCCGACTGTCATGCCGGCGCGGATCTGCTCGACTACCGCGAGTACCTCGACCCGCAGTACCGCGACGAATTCGACTGCTGGGCAAAGGGATACGTCAACCCGTTCAGCGACCTCACCGAGCCCGACGCCGAACGCAACTGGAACAGCGACCGGCGTAACGCTGACCTGGATCGAGAGGGCATTGCGGGGGAAGTCATTTACCCCAATACCGTGCCGCCGTTTTTCCCCCAGGCGAGCTTGGCCGCGCCCCCGCCGGAGACCGCACGGGAGCTCGAGCTGCGGTGGGCCGGCCTGCGTGCGCACAATCGGTGGCTGGCCGACTTCTGCTCCGCCTCGCCCGAGCGGCGCGCCGGGGTGGGCCAGATCCTGCTCGGCGATCTCGACCAGGCGGTTGCCGAGGTGGCACAGATCGCCAGACTGGGGCTGCGTGGCGGTGTGCTGCTGCCCGGCGTCGTCCCCGGCACCGGCATCCCCCCGCTCTACGCCGAGCACTGGGAGCCGCTGTGGGCGGCGTGCGAGCAGGCGGGCGTGGTGGTCAACCACCACGGCGGCAACGCCGGGCCGAGTCCGCTCGACGGGTGGGGCAGCTCGTTCGCGGTGTGGGTGTACGAGACGCACTGGTGGGCGCATCGGGCGCTGTGGCACCTGATCTTCAGCGGCGCACTGGACCGCCACCCGGAGCTCACCGTGGTCTTCACCGAGCAAGGCGCCGGGTGGATACCGGCGACGCTGGACTCGCTGGACGTGGCGGCGGCCCGTTACCGCCGGGCTAGCTCGGCGATCGCCCGCTTCGCCGGGCCCACCGCCGGGTCGCTGCCCCTCAAGCCCAGCCAGTACTGGGCCCGCCAATGTTACGTCGGTGCCAGCTTCATGCGGCCGGTCGAATGCGCCGAGCGCCACCGCATCGGCGTCGAGAAGATCATGTGGGGAAGCGACTACCCACACTACGAAGGGACCACTCCCTACACCCGGGAGGCGCTGCGCCACACCTTCAGCGGTGTCCCGGCCGACGAGGTCGCGGCCATGGTGGGCGGGAACGCGGCGGCCGTGTACGGCTTCGATCTGGAGGTTCTCGCAGCGTTGGCCCAACGAATCGGCCCGACCGTGGCCGAGATCGCCGAGCCGCTGCCGGCCGTGCCGGCCGACGCGAGCAGCACCGTCTTCGAACCCGACCCCATCCGTGCCTGGTAGCGAAAGGACCGAAGTGGCCCCCCAAAACAGCTACGTCGTCATCTCCGCAGACACCCACGCCGAGCTGCCCACCGAGCGCTACCGCGAGTACGTCGACCCCGAATACCGGGAGGACTTCGAGGCCTACCTGGCGGAGAAGCAGGCCGCGGCGCGGGCGGGTGGGTTCATCGACGAGGAGTTCGCGCAAGCGTGGTTCACCGAGCACGGCGACGGCATCGCCGGCGGATGGGATGTTTCCCTGCGGGACAAGGAGCTCGACGGCGACGGGGTGGTCGGCGAGGTCATCTTCCCCGACGCCGACGCCGTGACCGGGGTCGCCGGCGCGCCGTTCGGCGCCGGACTGGGCCAGTCGGGGGACCTCGACCCGGGCCGCGCAATGGCCGGCGCGCGGGCCCACAACCGCTGGTTGGCCGAACTGTGCAGCCACAGCCCCGAGCGGCGGGCCGGGGTCGCGGTCGTGCCGATACTGGCCGACGTCGACGCGGCGGTGGCCGAGATCACCCGCGCCGCGGAGTCCGGACTGCGGGGCGGGATCCTGATCCCCGCCCGCTGGGTGGGCTACCCGCCCTACCACGACCGTCGCTACGACAAGGTCTGGGCCGCCTGCCAGGACCTGCAGATGCCGGTGCACACCCACTCCGGTCCCGCCCCGCAGGAGGAGTACGGCGGACATCTGGGCATCTACGTCACCGAGGTGCGCTGGTGGGGCGTTCGGCCGCTATGGTTCGCGCTGTGGTCGGGGGTGTTCGAGCGGTTTCCCCGGCTGCGATGGGGCGTCACCGAGTGCGGTGCCTTCTGGGCCAACGACCTGCTCTGGCTGATGGACACCCGATACCTGCGTGAGCACTCGGCCAAGAAGATGAGCCATCGGATGGAGGGCGATCTGACGATGCCGCCCTCGGCCTACTTCGACCGGAACTGTTTTATCGGCGCCACCACCACGGAACGCCGGGAGCTGGCGCGGCGCTACGAGATTGGCGTGTCAAACATGCTGTGGGGCAATGACTTCCCGCATCCGGAGGGAACCTGGCCGCACACCCGCGACTGGCTGCGTCGCTCCTTTTGGGATGTCCCCATCGAGGAGACCCGGCAAATGCTGGGCCTGGCGGCAGCCGAAATCTACAACTTCGATCTCGACGCGCTGGCTCCACAGGCCGAGCGCATCGGCCCGACCCCCGAGGACCTCGGCCAGGACGATGCGGTGAGCATCCCCAAGTGGGAGACCGCCCGCCGGACCGGCCGCCACTGGCTGACGGGCGCAGAGCCCATCCCGGACCTGGTGGAGAAGTGAGGAGTACCGTGGAGACAAGGCACCTTCTCGACAGTGGTGGGGCCGATCGCGCAGGTATCCTCCCTGGTGTGGGTAAGAATACGTCATTCAGCCTTGACGAGCATTACAGCGCGTTCATCATCGAGGAGGAGGTCGCGTAGGGCCGTTACCGTTCGGCCAGCGACGTCGTGCGCTCTGCTCTGAGGTTGCTTGAGGACCATGAGACCCGCCTGCGCGCATTGCGCCAGGCACCTATCGTTGGCGAACCAAGCGGTGAGCCGACACCATTCGCCTTCGATGAGTTCGTTGCGCGCAAGCGAGCGCAGGAAACGCGCGATCGGTAAGCCGGTATGTCCTTTCACCCGCTGCCCGCGCCGAGCTGGAATAGGTACAGTTGGCCGACTAAGGCAACTGCCAAAATCGCTGTGGGCGAATGGATCGAGCGAGTCTACGACCGACTTAGACGTCATTCGGCCCTCGCTATGATGAGGCCGGTCGAGTTCGAAGAACGACTCAGTCAGACGGCACAAGCCGCCTGACCCTGTGTCCACCAAACAGGGCGTGTGGTGCGCTCGGTTATTTGTTATTGAGTTGGGTTTCGGCGTTGCAGGACGATTCGTTTGAATCCGCCGGCTAGTGCGCTTTCGCATAGTTCGAGTGGCTCGTCGCTGAGTTGGAAGTCTGGTAGGTGGGGCAGGATGCGGGTGATGGCGATCCGTGCTTCTGCGCGTGCTAGGTGCGTGCCGATGCACATGTGGGCGCCCTGTCCGAACGCGAGATGTTGGGGGTTGCGGGTGATGTCGAAGTCGTCGGCTGAGTCATAGATGTTGGGGTCGTGGTTGGCTGGGCCTACCATGAGCGCGATCGGTTCGCCTGCGGGGATTGTGGTTCCGGCAACTTCGACTGGGGTGGTGGCTGTGCGCATCACGAATTGGAAGGGTCCCCAGTAACGTAGTGACTCTTCGATGGCTGCTGGTACGAGTTCTGGTGAGTCGATGAGTAGTGCCAGTTGGTCTGGGTGCTCCATCAGGGCGAGGACTGTGTTGCCGATGAGGCTGGCTGTGGAGTCGTTTCCTGCGCGCATTACGATTTGTACGAGGTTGAGCGTTTCGACCGGTGTCA
>Ga0070737_10006761_pt1 | contig 10400 bp, 8 predicted proteins | sample Coa_R1_10_FD_66438 | JGI IMG/M metagenome (GOLD analysis project Ga0070737, IMG submission 66438) | Surface soil microbial communities from Centralia Pennsylvania, which are recovering from an underground coalmine fire - Coalmine... | ecosystem: Environmental > Terrestrial > Soil > Unclassified ...
GCGTGCTCTCACGCTGAAAGTCGGCGCCCGGATTCGGGCTATGGCTCAGTCCGGAATCCCCCAGCGGTGTGGTTCCCGTAGAACTTGCACCCGGCACCACGCGCGGCGATGGCGATCCGCTGTTTCCGGGCGTGAGCGTCGTCGAACCTGCGCCGGCCCCAGCCCCAGCCCGAACACCGGACGTATCCACGCCCCGTCCGCCCACCGACAGATTGGCATCTGCTGCGATGGTGTCATTCACACTCAAGCCCTGCGGCCTTTTCGTCTGCTCGGGCCGACGTTGTTCTGATTCGTTTCGCGTATCCGGGGGAATCTCGTTAAACTTTGGATCGGTCATTGACTCGCCTCCCATTTGTTTGACGGCGTTAGGGCCAGAATTGGCACACTCGCGTTCATGCTAGACGCGTTCGCCCGCGGCAAATCAAGCCGCGACCGCCCCGCGCTCAGATCACGTGCAGAAGCCACAGTACCAGTACAATCACGATAATTAAACCGAGTCCGCCCGATGGATAGTAACCCCATCCGCGCGAGTACGGCCAAGTAGGTGTCGCACCAATTAAAAGAACTACTAAAATGATCAGCAGAATCAAACCCATATCTCATGGACAGTCCTGGCCTGGAAAATATAACAGGCATTTGGCGCTGCCCGTTCGATATGCGGCGTCCAGGCAGCGGCGTGCGAACAAAGAAGGATCTTAAGCGCGTAGACTGGCTGGCAGCGGAACCGCGGCCGCTCGCGAAACCATCGGCATCGGCCAACTGTCTGCCACCAGGTTCAAAAGCTCGTCGCAAATCTCGTCCGCTCCCCGCGTTGCGCAGATGCGGTGGTAGTCCTGGTCGCGATAATAATGCACCAACTCGGCGGCGTTCCGCTCATGCTGGCGCAGCCGCTCGCGCACTGTGTCGGGATTGTCGTCGGCTCGCTCCACCAGCGGCGAACCGTCGCGCTCGCAGGTCAGCTTCTCCGCCGCCTTCTCCGGCTCCACGCTGAAAATACGGCCGCACTCGGCGCATTGCCGCCGCCGGCTCAGCCGCCCCACAATTTCCTCACACGAAATCTCGAAATCGAAAACGATCGGACGCCGCATCTGCAGCCCGCCCAGCAACGTGTCCAGAAAACGCGCCTGCGCCACGGTCCGTGGATACCCGTCCAGAATGCATCCCGCTCGGCAATCCCGTTCGCGTAAACGGCTCGCCACCACTTGGTTCATCAGCTCGTCGCTCACAAGCTGGCCAGAGGACAAAATGCTCTGCACCGCTCGCCCCAGCGGCGATCCCGAACGGCATTCCCGGCGTAGCATCTCCCCGGTCGATATGGCTGGAATGCCCAGTTCGTTGGAAAGGCGGGCGGCTTGCGTTCCCTTCCCCGACCCCGGCGGCCCCAGAAAGATCACGGTCGGAATTTGGGCGTGCTTACGTGGCATTTGTCCCCGCCACACAGTGTGCAGCAAGGTGTAAGGTAAAGCAAGACCGGGTAGTCCGAAGCGGACCAGTCGACCGCTCCGGCCCGGCCTAGCTGGTTTGTAGGCCTACGTGCACCCAACCGACGCCACACCAACGCCGCCCTCTGATCTGCCGCAACAACTGCGCATCTTGCTGCAAGACCGTCAGATTGCTGCCGGCATCGCCCTGCTCGACCAGCAGCGCAGCGTTTTTCTCCATCTCGACCCCCGTCAACACGGCGCCGGCTTCGCGGTCGGCTGCCTGGCGCAATGGGTCGATGTTGGCTTTGAAGGCTTAGCGCTGCTCGCTGACCTGATCGCGCGCTTTCCCAAAGACGCGCGCCACGCGCTTGCGCTAACGGACTATGTCCATCTGCGATTGGCCGAAGCTCTGATCGCTATGCGCCACGAAAATATGAGCGACGCTCTGCGGCACCTGGAAACCGCCCTTAGCGTGGCCGACGAGGTTCAGGACCCCAAAATCGCGGTGGTCGCGAGTCTTTGGAAAGCCCGCTGCTTGCGTAAAGCCGGCGAATACGATCAGGCGCTCGATATCACTCGCCGCGGCATTCACACCGCACACCGCATCGGCGCCCCCAAAATGGCTGCCGTCATGCGAACGCTTGAAAGCTGGCTCCTGTTTCAGAAAGGCGATACCAAGCAGGCGCTCGACATATTACAGGAAGCTGAGACCGCCCTGCGCGACACCGACGACCTCATCACGCTCGGAAATATTCAATCGACCTACGGACGAATCGCGCTGCGCGAAGGACGCTACGACCACGCGATGCAGTATTTCGAATGCTCCATCGATATCTTCAACCGCCGTAGCTCTCTCGAAGGATATCTGGCCCGCTCGCTCACCAACACCGCGCAGGCCAAGCGCTTCGCCGCTCTGCAGTTGCGCCGCTCCCTTGATGCGCGCCGTGAGCGCGGCACGCTGCCGGACGCATCCGCAAGGCACGGCAAAAGCGGACAACTGGAGCGCATGCATGAATTGCTGCGCACCGCGCAAGCGGATTTAACCAGGGCCGACGCCATCTACAAACGCATGGGCAACCATCATGGCGCGGGCAATGTGGACGTCAACCTCGCCAGTGTCTACCTCGATCTCGGCGATCTCGAGCAAGCCGAGGAACGGGCCATCGAAGCCTTCGACCTCGCGGCCACAAAAGCCGACTATCTGCTCATGTGCCGCGCCCGCGTCGTCCAGGCCATGGTGGCCAACGCCCGCTTTGAAGAGCAGATCGGCGACACCGGCGACCTCAGCCGCTTCGCACAGCTAGCCCACGATTGTGCCCAGGAAGCCGTCAATCTCGGAGAACGCACCGAAAGCCGCCGCCTGCGTGCCCAGGCGCATGTCTGTCAGGGCCTGACACTCGTCAACGGCTTTTTCAACAACACCGAAGCCGCGCGCGCCTGTTGCAACCGCGCCGAAGAGTATCTCGACCACGACCGCCATGATGCCCTGTGGCAGGAAGTGGAGATACTTAGGGCGAAAATTCTGCACGGCGGTGTCGAAGATCCGAATCTCCGCGCCTGGTCCCAGGGTGAGGTCGGAAGCAAATCGCTGCAGGCCGTCGTCGCCGATTTCGAAGAGTTGGTCATTCGAAAGGTTTGGGAGCGCGAAGGACGCAAAGTCTCGCGCGTCGCCCAACGGCTCGCCGTCTCCCCCAAGAAAGTCCGCCGCGTGCTGCGCCACCTAGGAGTGATCAGCGATCTCTAAGCCGCGCCTTCCACTCTTCCGCGGTCATCTCCCAGATTTCCGACCGCAGCCGCCCCGAGACATAATCGCGCTCCACAACCTCCACCAGGCGCATGCCTTGTTTCTCCGAAATGCGCCGCGACGCCCAATTGCCGGCCGCCTTGGGAACTCGCATGACAGGCATTTGCAAAGCCGTAAACCAAAACTCGGTCACCACATCGGCGGCTTCCGTCATCAGTCCTTGCCTCTGCCACGGCAAACCCAGCCAGAAACCGCGATGGTTCTCTCCGCACTGCACGCTGATCATTCCAATCACCTTCTCGGGAGCAGTCTTCAGGCGTAAAGTCCAATGCCACGCCTCGCCACGCTCCATCGCGGGCAACGCAATCTGACGAATATACTCGTAAGCCCCGTCGGCCGGATAAGGCCACGGCACACGCTTGTCCAGATGGCGAACGATCTCCCAATGCGGAAACAGCGTCTGCACTTGGCCGGCATCCGCAAGTTCGAGCGGCCGCAGCAGCAGCCGCGGCGTTTCAAGCTGCGGCGTCATGCGTCATAGCGCAATACTAATACAGCCGTACGCCGCGCGGCCCCGGCTTGCGGTGCATATGCACCGTATCCACAAACCGCACGCTGTTGTTTTCCGACGTCATCACCAGCGTGTGCGTGCGATGGCCTTCCCCGAAAAATCGTACCCCGCGCAGCAGCGCGCCATCCGTTACGCCGCAAGCCGCAAACACGATGTGGCTGCCCATGGCCAAGTCCCCCGCGGTGTAAATGCGATGCGGGTTCTTGATGCCCATGCGCGCCATGCGTTCCTCCAGTTCCGGCCGGTCAATCACCAGCCGCGCCACCATCTCGCCATGCAAACAGCGCATCGCCGCCGCCGCCAGCACGCCCTCCGGTGCGCCGCCAATCCCCATCACCGCATGCACGCCGTTTCCTCGAACCGCTACTGCGATGGCAGCCGAAAGATCCCCGTCGCCGATCAAGCGAATGCGCGCTCCCTCGCGCCGGATACTGTCGATCAGCCGCTCATGTCGCGGCCGGTCCAGCACGATCACGGTCAGGTCTTTCACGTCCCGGTCCAGCCGCCGCGCGATCGATTTCAAGTTCTGCGATACCGGCGCATCGATGTCGAGAGCGCCCCGGCACGCCGGACCCGCCACAATCTTGTCCATGTAACAATCCGGCGCGTGCAGCAGCCCTCCCGGTTCCGACGCCGCCAGCACCGCAATCGCATTGGGAGCGCCTGTGGCGCACAGATTCGTGCCCTCCAACGGATCGACGGCAATATCAACGCCCGGATAATCCGTGCCGTCCGGCGGCGGCGCGCCTACCCGCTCGCCGATGTACAGCATCGGTGCTTCATCGCGCTCGCCTTCGCCAATCACGATATTCCCAGCGATGGGAACGGTCTCAAACGCCTGCCGCATCGCTTGCACGGCGGCATGATCGGAGTGCTTGCGGTCGCCTTGGCCCATCGTTCGGGCGCTGGCAACCGCCGCTTCTTCCACCACACGCACCAGGTGGAGCGCCAAGTCGCGCTCAATGTTCGTTTCCGTTGAACCCATAATGTTTTGCCGCTCCGCCCGGTTGCCTTCGAGCACGGGCGAAGCCGACTCCATCATGATAGTCTCAGGAAAGCGGACAGGCCGCTGGGTGGCCGTTGTGCGCGATCATAAACGAGCGCACAGGCCGTTTGGTGGCCGTTGTGCGCGATCGTAAACGAGCGCACAGGCCGTTTGGTGGCCGTTGTGCGCGATCGTAAACGAGCGCACAGGCCGTTTGGGTGGCCGTTGTGCGCGACAATAAAACGAACTGGCCACGTCGGCAGATCGGCGCGCTCGGGCGTGGCACGGCCCCTTGAATAAACATGAGTGCCCTTCAAACTAAATCCTCGACCTCTGAAATCCCCTTCACTCCCTCCGCTCGCCCGCTCAGCACCAACACCCATCTCATCCGCTGGGTCGAAAAAATCGCCGAGCTCACCAAGCCCGCCGCCATCCACTGGGTCAACGGTTCCGAAGAGGAGAACGACGCACTCTGCGCCCAGATGGTCGAAACCGGAACCTTCACCAAATTGAACGAAGATCTCTGGCCCGGTTGCTACTACGCGCGCTCGGATCCGAGCGACGTCGCCCGCGTCGAAGATCGCACTTTCATCTGCTCGCTCTCTAAGGACGCCGCCGGCCCCACCAACAACTGGGTCAATCCCTACGAAATGCGCCGCAAGCTGAAGACGCTGTTCCGCGGCTGCATGCGCGGCCGGACCATGTATGTGCTGGCCTTCAGCATGGGTACCACCGATTCGCCCATGTCGCAAATCGGCGTCGAGCTCACCGACTCGCCCTACGTGGTCGTCAACATGCGTATCATGGCGCGCATCGGCCTGCCCGCGCTCGCCGAAATCGATAAGGATGTGAAGCGCGTCGTGCCCTGCGTGCACAGCGTCGGCGCGCCGCTCGCACCCGGCCAGCGCGATGTCCCCTGGCCCTGCAACCCAGAGAAATACATTGTGCATTTCCCGGAAACCCGCCAGATCTGGTCCTATGGCTCCGGCTACGGCGGCAATGCGCTGCTCGGCAAGAAATGCTTCGCGCTGCGCATCGCCTCCAACATCGCCCGCGACGAAGGCTGGATGGCCGAGCACATGCTTATCCTCGGCGTCGAAGATCCGCAGGGTGAAAAAACCTACGTCGCCGCCGCTTTCCCCAGCGCCTGCGGCAAAACCAATTTCGCCATGATGATCCCGCCCGCTGGCTTCGAGGGCTGGAAGGTTTGGACCGTCGGCGACGACATCGCCTGGATCAAGCCCGACGAAACCGGCCAGTTATACGCCATCAATCCGGAAGCCGGCTTCTTCGGCGTCGCCCCCGGCACTTCGCCCAAGACCAACCCCAACGCGATCGCCACCCTTTCCCGCAACAGCATCTTCACTAACGTGGCGCTTACCCCCGACGGCGGCGTGTGGTGGGAAGGCCTCACCGACGAGCCCCCGGCCGAGTGCCAGGATTGGCAAGGCAATCGCTGGACGCCACAGATCGGCAAAGAAACCGGCAGAAAAGCCGCGCATCCGAACGCCCGTTTCACCTCCCCGGCCTCTCAGTGCCCGTCCATCGATCCGCAATGGGAAGATCCGGGCGGCGTTCCCATCAGCGCCTTTATCTTCGGCGGGCGCCGCGCCACCACCATCCCCATGGTCTTCCAGGCTTTCAACTGGAGCGCGGGCGTCTACGTCGGCGCCACCATGGGCTCGGAAACTACCGCCGCCGCCGCCGGCACGGTCGGCAAAGTGCGCCGCGACCCCATGGCGATGCTGCCCTTCTGCGGCTATCATATGGGCGACTATTTCCGCCATTGGCTCAGAATGCAGCGCGGCCTCAGCTCCACGCCCAAGATTTTCCACGTCAACTGGTTCCGCAAAGACGAACACGGCAAGTTCATCTGGCCCGGCTACAGCCAGAACATGCGCGTGCTCAAGTGGATCGTCGATCGCGCCCGCAGCCGCGCCTTCGCCAAGGAAACGCCTATCGGCTGGGTCCCGCGCTACGAAGATATCGAGTGGAACGGCCTCGACTTCCCGAAAGAAAAATTCGACCAGTTACAGGCCGTCGACGCCAACGCCTGGAAGTCCGAAGTCATGGGCCACGAGGAGTTATTCATCGAGTTACACGACCACTTACCGCCCGAAATGATCTACGAGCGCGAGTTACTCATCTGCCGCCTCTAGAGCATCCTTAGCACCGCGTGCCGCGCCTCCGCCGCGCACTTCAACACCGCTGTGCGATCTATTAAGATCAGGTACTGAAATGCCCCAGCAAGACACCGCGCGCGTCACCCCCGAAGAGATCGTCAACTTCATCCTCGAAGAAATGGAAGCCGGCCTGTGCCCCACCTATTACAGCAATCTGGTGCCCAGTGTCTACGACGTGTACCTATACATTGATGACCACGAGCGCCTGCGCCCACTCGAACAGCGCATGCGCGAAGAAGCCATAAACGCTCTCAGCGAAAAACTCTCCGCCCTTAACAAAGCTGCCGGGTCCAAACTGAAACTCCCGCTCGGCGCAGCCAAGAAACGCGCCAAGCACTATGAAACTCTCGGCGATTGGTCCGTCGAGTTCCATGAAAATGCCGACGACGACGCGCGCGAAAATCCGCTTGTCATTCACTCCAGCTTCCCCGGGAGCGCCGAATCGGAAGACCGCGCCGGCACTCTCACCGAGCGAGTCACAAAACGCCGCAGCGACGGCCAGACGGTCACCACCTCGACCCAACGTACCGGCAACATCGAAACCAGCCGCGCCACCGGCATCGTCTACGCCAATCTCGCCTATGAAGACGACTCCGGCGCGCACACCTTTCAAATGACCAAGGACCTCCTCAAGATCGGGCGCGGCTCGCCCGATCACTGGGTTGATCTAAAACTCAAATCCAAAAAGGACGTCTCGCGCGAGCACCTGCAAATCCGCCGCGACCCCGCCACCGGAAATCTCTTCATCAAGGACCTGAGCACGCTCGGCACCACCGTCGATGGCAAGCGTGTGCCGCCCAGCATCGAGCGTAGCGGCGGCGCCGATATGGATGCGAACATAGAAGTGCCGCTTCCCGCCAAAGCGCGCATCGGATTGGCTGGTGTTCTCTTCATCGATTTCAAGGCAGTAAAACAGCGATGACGCGTCTGCACGCAGCTCGCTACGTCTTTCTCGTCCTGCTCTTCCTGTTTGTGGCCTGCGCGCTGCTCTTCGCCCGCAAAAAGGTGTAGCCATGCCCCAGGCCGTCCCTCGTTTTTCTTCGGCCGCCTTGAGTGACCAGGGCCTCGTGCGCCCCAACAACGAAGATCGCGTCTACTGCGATGACGACCGCGGCTTCTTCCTGGTCGTCGACGGCATGGGCGGCCACGAAGCCGGCGAGCAGGCCGCCGAAATCGCCGTCGAGCGCATCCGCGCGCGCCTGGAGCGTCAAACCGGTTCCACCGAGCAGCGCCTGCGCGAAGCCATCGCTCTCGCCAACAACGCCATCTACGAGGCCGCCCGCGAGAATCCCGCCTGGAGCGGCATGGCCTGCGTGCTGACCGCCGCAATCATCGAGGATGGCCAGGTCACCGTCGGTCACGTCGGCGATTCGCGCCTCTACAAACTCACACCCCGCGCCATCGAAAAGATCACCCACGACCACTCCCCGGTCGGCGAACGCGAAGACAGCGGCGAATTGACCGAAGCGCAAGCCATGCGGCACCCGCGCCGCAATGAAGTCTATCGCGATGTCGGCTCCCAGGAGCACACTCCCGACGACCAGGATTTCATCGAAATCATCACCCTCCCCTTCGAGCCCGACAACGCCTTGCTGCTCTGCAGTGACGGGCTCAGCGACGCTCTTTCCTCACAGCAGATACAGCGCATCGTCGAGCAGAACGCGCATGACCCCTCGGCCGCCGTCCGCTTCTTGATCGCCGCCGCCAACGAAGTCGGCCACGATAACGTCTCCGCGGTGCTGGTCGAGAGCAGCGCCTTCGCAGCCGCCTTCGCTCAGCGCCCTCAATCCTTCGCTCACGGTGAAACCACCGATCGGCTCACGACGTCGCACGCCGCCCCCGGCCCGCCCTGGTATCGCAGCGCAGCCGCCTATCTGTTCTATGGCGCGCTGCTCGGCGCCGTGCTCGTGTTTGCAGCTCAAACTCTGCTCGCCCCCAAAAAGACGGAGCGCGCCGCGCGAGTCATCACTGTCACCGCGCCGGCCACCATCGCCGCGGCGCTCGCCAAAGCGCGCCCCGGCGATACCATTGCCGTCTCACCAGGCATGTACACCGAAACCCTGCGCCTCAAAGAAGGCGTCGCCATCGTTGCGCCGCAGCCGCACGACGCCCTTCTCAAAGGATCCATCGAAGCCGCCAATCTTCGCTACGCTCGCCTGGAAGGCTTTGCAATCCGCAGCACCGGCGCCCCGGTTCGCATCCACAACAGCAACGTCGTGCTCGCCAACGACGACATCGCCGAGTCGCCCAACGCCGGCGTAGAGTTCAGCGGCGCCTCCAAAGGCGCAATCTTGGCCTGCAACATCCACCACAACGCCGGCCCCGGCATTCTGCTCACCGATGCGGCCGCTCCTACCATCGAACACAATCTCGTCCTTCAGAACGGTCTGCAGCCGAACTCACTGCGGCCCGGCATCCTTGACCGTTCGAGCGGCCGTCCGCTCCTCTCCGCAAACATCTTCAGCGGCAATGGCGCCGAGCCTCTCTGGCTCCCGGCTCCCGATAACTCCGTCCTCGAACGCAATTCCTTCACGCTCTCTGGAAGCGGCGGCGAACGCGCCAAGGTCCGAATAGTCCCCCTCCAGGAAGGACGGCCGTGAACCCCGGCGACGAATACGGGCCCTATCGGATCGTCCGCCACATCGGACGCGGCGCCATGGGCGACGTCTATCTCGCCCGTCAATTGCACTCCGGCCGTGAGGTCGCCCTCAAGATCATCCTCAAAGGATCGGACCCCGACGATCAGGACGTCTTGAATGCCGAACGCCTCGGCGCCGAACTGCAAAAACGGCTCAGCGGTCTCGACCGCCGCGTCGTCGCCGTCCACACCTACGGCGACATGGGCGCGGACCTGTTCATCGAAATGGAGTTCATCGATGGCGACGATCTCTCCGCGCTCATGGCTCGCCGCCAAATCACCTACGCCTTCGCCGTGCATATCGCGCGCGAACTCTGCGAAATGCTCGAAAATCTCAGCACCTTCACCACCACCATCGGCGGCCGCCAGTTCTCCGGCGTCATGCATGGCGATCTGAAGCCGGGCAATCTCCGCATCGACCGCCGCTCGCAAGTCAAGGTCCTCGATTTCGGCATCGCCAAAGCCCTCACGCACACTCGCAGATTCACCACCAACGTCTTCGGCAGCACCGCCTACTGCTCGCCGGAGCGCATCGAAACCCAAACCATGGACACTCGCTCGGAGCTATGGTCCATCGGCGTTCTTCTCTACGAGATGATCGCCCACAAGCTGCCCTTCGAAGAGCCCACCAAGGAACGCCTCGAGCGCCGCATCCGTTCTGCCGAGCCCCCGCCGCCGTTGCCTCCGCCCTGCCCCGAAGCATTGCGCCGCATCGTTTTCAAATGGCTCGCGCGCGATCCTTCGCGCCGCTACCAAACGCCCTCCGAAGCCGTCGAAGATCTCACGCGCTTCCAAAAAGCGCAGCCCGTGCTCGCCCAGCCGATTCCCGCCGCGCAGACCTTCGATAGCGATTCC
>Ga0070737_10006763_pt1 | contig 10398 bp, 12 predicted proteins | sample Coa_R1_10_FD_66438 | JGI IMG/M metagenome (GOLD analysis project Ga0070737, IMG submission 66438) | Surface soil microbial communities from Centralia Pennsylvania, which are recovering from an underground coalmine fire - Coalmine... | ecosystem: Environmental > Terrestrial > Soil > Unclassified...
GACCTGCTCGTCGAAGTCGCAGCGCGCGCTCATCCCGGCCAGCTCGACCACCCGGCGCAGCTGCAGCTCGCCCCACCGGCCCCGTGCCTCCGGCCGCCGCAACGCGGTGACCAGGGCCTGGGTCTGGGTCCGCAGCTGCTCCGAGCTCTCCCGGGCGATGGTCACCTGCTCGGTCAGGGCGGCGTGCGAGGACCGGCGGGCGGCGTCCGACTCGCGCAGCTGGGACTCCACCCGCGACAGGGTCTCCTTGAGCGGCGCGACCAGGTGCTCCACCGCGGTCCGGCGCTGGTCCAGCTCGCCCGCGGCGCTGGCGTTGGCCGCCCGCAGCCGGCCCTCGGCGATCTCCAGGAAACGGGCCGTGCTCGCGTCCAGGGCCTGGGTGGACAGCGCGGAGAACCGCTCGGCCAGCTGGTTGTCCACCAGCTCGGCCCGCTCGGCCGCGGCGCGCTGGGCCATGACCACCTTCTCCTCGGCCGCCTGGGCCCGCTGCTCGGCGGCCGCGGCCCGGACGGTGAGGTCGGCCGCGGCCGCAGCCTGCCGCCCTCTGGCCAGCAGGAAGCCGATCACAGCCCCGAGTACGACGCCGAGCGCCAGCCCGGCGAACAGCATCAACGCGCTCATTCAACCCATGCTTGCAGCCCTGGCCGACAGTTCCAGCCGACACGCGGGGCCCACCGGAATCGGTGAAACGCCGGCCCCCGGCCGGACAGGTACCCAGTAGCCCACCTACCTACCCCTGGGAGACCTGCATGGTTCGCCCCTTGCCACGCCTGCTCGCCGCGCCCGCGCTCGCGGCGCTGGCCCTGCCGGCCCTGGCCCTGCCCGGCCTGGTCGCCAACGCCGGCAACAGCAACATCTTCGGCCAGGACCCGAGCGTGTCGATCGAGCACTTCTTCGGCGGCGTGGCCACGTACCACGTCCCGGCCGGGCCCTACTGGGCGCTGGGCGTCTTCGGCGACACCGTCGCCCACAACGAGTCGTACGTTCACCGCCTGGTGGTCCTGCCCCAGTTCAGCGTGCACGCGAAGACCACCGTGCACATCGCCGAGCAGGCCGCCACCAGCAAGGTCACCATGGTCACCCCGCGCCCGGCCACCGCGGTCAGCACGAACTTCACCGTCGACCACCCGGGCCGGACCGGGCCTGCGATCCAGATCAACTTCAGCAACTCCATGCTGGCCCGGCCGCCTCGAACCCGGCCGTGCCGCCCCTGTGGGTTTCCCCGACCACATGACCTGGAACGGGTACGACCAGACCCTGGGCCGGCAGGGTGACGACGTCGGCGGGCAGTCCGGCGAGTTCGTCCCCGTCCCGCGCGGCACGCACACCACCCAGACCTGGAACGCCTACCCGCTGCATCCCGGCGTGAACGACAATCCTGAGCCGCAGGGCTGGGCCAACGGGCTGCGCCCGTCAGCGGCCAGGATCGGCAACAAGCTGCTGCTCACCGTCGTCCCGTCCGGCGACAACCAGCCGGGCCACCTCGGTTCCGGCTTCGGGACGGTGGGCCAGGACAGCATCACCGGCAGTTACGTCATCGACCAGAACGGCCGGCGGCAAGACCTGGCAGCGGGCCCGGGTGACCGGCTGCGGCGGGCACTACCGGGCGGTGTTCCAGGCCCCGGCCGGGGCGTACGTGATGACCCGCACCACCGCGAAGGACGCGGCGGGCGGCTCGGTCACCGAGACGATCACCCGCGCCTTCCAGGTCAGGTCCTAGCGTCAGGCTCACCCGGGCGGGCCCTTTAGACTCGCCCGGGTGAGTCTGTCCATTGGCATCGTGGGTCTGCCGAACGTCGGCAAGTCAACCCTGTTCAACGCGCTGACCAGATCCAGCGCGGTGGCCTCCAACTACCCGTTCGCCACCATCGAGCCGAACGTGGGCATCGTCGGGCTGCCCGACCCGCGCCTTGCCGAGCTGGCCAAACTCTATGATTCGGCCCGGATCGTCCCGGCCACGGTGCGGTTCACCGACATCGCGGGGCTGGTCCGCGGCGCCTCCACCGGCCAGGGCCTGGGCAACCAGTTCCTCGCCCACATCCGGGAGACCGACGCGATCTGCCAGGTCGTGCGCGTCTTCACCGATCCGGACGTGAGCCACGTGGACGGCGACGTCGAGCCGCAGCGTGACATCGAGACCGTGGTCACCGAGCTGATGCTGGCCGACCTGCAGACACTGGAAAAAGCCGTTCCCCGCCTGGCCAAGGAAACTAAATTCTCTAAAGATGCCGAACGGCTTCGCCAGGCCCACGCCGCCACGGCCGCCCAGCAGGTACTCGACGAAGGGAAACCGCTGTTCGCGGCGGCCGGCCCGGCTGGCCTCGATCTCGCCGACCTGCGGGATCTGCAACTGCTGACCGCCAAGCCGTTTCTCTACGTGTTCAACCTGGACGAGGCCGAGCTCGGCGACGAGACCCTGCGCAAGCGCCTGGCCGACCTGGTCACCCCGGCCGAAGCCATTTTCCTCGACGCCAAGACCGAGGCCGAGCTCGCCGAGCTGCCCGAGGAAGACGCCGCCGAGATGCTCGCCGAACTGGGCCTCGGCGAGCCCGGGCTGAACCAGCTGGCCAGGGCCGGATTCGCCGCGCTCGGCCTGTCCACCTTCCTCACCGCCGGCCCGAAAGAAGCGCGGGCCTGGACGATTCCGGCCGGTGCCACCGCGCCCGAGGCCGCGGGTGTCATCCATACCGACTTCCAGCGTGGTTTCATCAAGGCCGAAGTGATCAGTTACCAGGACCTGATCGACGCCGGATCGGTGGCGGCGGCCCGGGCCGCGGGCAAAGCCCGCATCGAGGGCCGCGACTACGTCATGCAGGATGGCGACGTAGTCGAGTTCCGCTTCAACGTCTAATCCGGCAATTCCGGCAATTCGCCTTCGGGGCTGGGTATTTGGCGCGGAGTTTTGCTCACGGTGGGTTACGAATACAAAACCCAGTTGCACCGGTAGGCTCATGCCATAAACCGTGATATTGACGAAAATATTAGACTTCGGACGAACGTGTGCCGGTGAGTGGGAGCGTGCCGGGGAGTTACGCCGTGGAGCGGGTCATATGAGCGACGGCGCGGGCAGGGCCGCCCGTTACCAGGACGTCTTTGGCCATTCCCTGGCCAGGCGGCTGGTCATTGCCGATGCCATCTCCTACCTCGGTGACTTCGTCGGCCTCGGTGCGCTGCTGCTCGTCGCCTATGACCGCTCCGGCGGCCCGCTCGGGCCGGCCGCGGTGTTCGGCGTCCAGGCGCTGCCCGCGGTGCTCGTCGCCACCGGCATCGGCCCGTGGCTGGACCGGATCCCGCGGATCAAGGGCCTGGCCTCGCTCTGCCTGACCGGCGCGGCCGCGTTGTGCCTGCCGTTAGTGTTCGGTGGGCTGTGGCCGGTGCTGGCCACCGCCGCGATCATCGGGTCGGTCCGCACCGCCTACAACTCCATCAGGAGCGGGGCGATGGCGGACGGCGTGCCCCGCACGATCCGGGCCCGCCTGCTGGCGCTGAACAACGTGTCGTACTCGGTCAGCGAGGTGCTGGGCTACTTCGCGGGCTCCACCGTCGCGCTGGCCACCGGCGCCCGCCCGGCGATCATCGCCGACGCGGTTACGTTCCTGCTCGCCGCCCTGCTGTTCACCGGGGTGGGCGAGCCGGTGCGGTCGCAATCACGGGGACGCGCCTCGCTGACCACCGGGATCCGCACGATCTTCGCCGACCCCACCCTGGCCATGCTGGTGCCGGTGATCTGGGCCGGGCTCGCCCTGGGGGCGGTGCCCGCGACCCTGGCCACCACGGCCCTGCACGGCTCCTACCGCGGCTGGGTGCCGTTAGCCATGGCGGTCACCGCCATCGGCCTCGCCGTCGCGGGCGTGGCGGTCGGCCGCACCGACCTGGCCGAGCGCGTGCCGGGCCAGCTTCAGTACATCGTCGCCGAGGGCGCGTGCTTCCTGCTGGCCGCGCTCGGCCTGAAGATCACGCCGCTGCTGATCGTGGCCGGCAACCTGGCGGCCGGCGCCGGCATGGGCTGGACGGTCGCGGCCCAGACCACGTTCGTGCTGGTCGTCCCGGCCGACCGGATCGCCAACGTGACGAGCGTGATGATCGCGACCCTGATCGTGCTCGAGGGCGCCGGGGCGCTCGTGTTCGGCGCGGTGGCCAACTCCATGGGGGTGCCCGCCGCCTATCTGCTGGCCGGGGTGATGCTGGTGGTGGCCGGCCTCGTCGGTGCCCTCTACGGGCGGCGGCGGCCGATGGCCTTCGACGTCCAGCGGCCGCTCGGCGCCCCCGTCGGCCCGGCTCCGGCTGGCCCCGCGCCCGCTGGCCCGGCGCCCGCTGGGCCGGCGGCGGCCGGGCAGCCCCCGGCTAGCTCCCCGCCAGGGGAGTTACCGCGCCCGTGACGTTGTCGGTCATCCCCACCGTGGACGCCACGGCCTGCACCGGCTGGTAGCCGTGCAGCACCCGGTACGCCGCCGCGATCTGCTCCCGGTCCAGGCCGAAGGCCAGCGTGCAGTGCGGCATCCAGCACCCGGGCCGGTACAGCGGCCAGCAGCCGGCCTGCTGCCCGGCCACCGACTGATGGGCCTGCGCCTGCAGCGCGAGGAGTTCCGCGGTCACCGTGACGCCGAGGAACAGCACACCCTCTCGGCCGGGAAAGGTGGCCAGCGCGCTGAGCCGCAGCGCCGGGTGGCGGTCGGCCAGCACCGTGCGGAGCCCGGTCAGGTCCGCCCGGTCCAGCGACTCGGCCACGAACAGCGATACGTGTGGCCGGTGCCGCCGGTGGGTCAGCGTGGCCAGGCTCGGCAGGCCCGCGTCCGCCAGTTCGGCCCACAGCGCCCGCACGGCCGCGTCGGCCCGCTCGTCGAAGAACATCTCAACCGCCTGCGCCATCAGGCGACTATCCCACGCCGGGTACCTTCGTCTCCTGAGCACAAGGAGGCGTCATGGTTGGCCATGGTCCCAGGGTGGGCGTGGTATTCCGCCCGCAGTTGCCGCCCGAGCGGTTGCGCGAGTTCGCCTCGTCCGCCGAGGACGCCGGGCTCGACGACCTCTGGCTCTGGGAAGACTGCTTCCTGGAGGGCGGCCTGACCTGCGCGGCCACCGCACTCGCCGGCACCACCACGCTGCGCGTGGGCCTCGGCCTGATGCCGGTGCCGCTGCGCAACCCGGCCCTGGCCGCGATGGAGGTCGCCACGCTCGCCCGGCTGTTCCCCGGCCGGTTCGTGCCCGCCGCCGGGCACGGCGTCCTGTCCTGGATGAAGCAGGTCGGCGCCCAGGCCGGGTCCCCGCTCACCCTGCTGCGCGAATGGGTGTCCGCGGTCCGCTTGCTGCTGCACGGGGAGACGGTGACGGTCAGCGGCGAGTACGTGCACCTGGACCAGGTCGCCCTGGACTGGCCGCCGCGGGCCGTCCCGCCCCTCCTGGTCGGCGCCCGCGGGCCGAAGACCATCGCCCTGGCCGGAGCGCACGCCGACGGCCTGGTCCTCGACGCGGGCATCACCCTGGACGGGGTCGTCCGGGCGATCGAGACCGCGGCCGCGCCCCGGCCGCACGAGGTCGTCGTCTACCTGCCCTGCGCGTCCGGCGAGGACGCCAGGAAGCGCGTCGAGGCCGATCTCCCCGCGTCCAGCCTGCCGCTCGAGTCCAGGGCCGCGGCCGGGAATCCGGCCCAGGTGGCGGAGGTCATCCACTCGTTCGCCACGGCCGGCGCGACCACCGTCATCCTCCAGCCCACGGCCGACGATCCGGACGTGACCGCGACCATCCACCTGATCGCCGAAGCGCGTTCCCTGCTGCGTCCCGCCGAGTCCAGCCAGAGGTCATGACCGGGGCGAACCAGGCCCTGGCGGCGGTGTCCGCGCTCGCCGGGCGGTTGTCGCACGACGCCGCCGCGGTGGACGCGACCGGGCAGCTTCCCGCCGGGCATCTGCGCGCGCTGGCCGAAGCCGGTCTGTACGGCATCGCCGCGCCGGTCTCGGCGGGCGGAATGGGCCTGGCCTTCCCCGAGATCTGCGCGGTGACCGAGGAGCTCGCCGCGGCCTGCCTGGCCACGACGTTCGTCTGGATCCAGCACCTGCGCTTGATGGCAGCCGTGCTCGACGACCGCACCCCGGAGCCGCTGCGCGCCGAACTGCGCGCCGGGGTCATCCGGGGCGACGTGCGTGGCGGGGTGGCGCGGACCGGGCTGTTTCCCGGCCCGCCCCGGCTCACCACCCGGCCGGTGCCGGGCGGCTGGCGGCTGGACGGGCAGGCCCCGTGGGTCACCGGCTGGGGGCACATCCAGTTCGTCGTGGTCGCCGCCCGTGGCCCGGACGACACCGTGGTCACGCTCCTGGTGGAGGCGCAAGAGCGGCCCGGGCTGTCGGCGCAGCGGCAGCGGCTGTCCGCGGTGGACGCCAGCGCCACGGTCCGGCTCGGCTTCGACGGGCTGTTCGTGCCCGCCCGGCGGTACCTGGGGCAGCAGCCCTACGACCCGGCCAGCCAGCAGTCCGAGGGGTTGCGGCTGAACGGATCGCTGGCGCTGGGCATCGGCCGCCGGTGCTGCGCCCTGATCGGCCCGTCCGCACTCGACGGGGAACTGCGCCGTCGCCGCGCCGATCTCGACCAGGCCGGCCCCGAGGGCATGCCGGCCGCCCGGGCCGGGGCCTCGGAGTTCGCGGTGCGGGCCGCGCACGCGCTGGCCGTCCGCCACGGCAGCGCCTCGGCACTGGCCGGCGACGACGCGGAGCGGCTGACCAGGGAGGCGGCCTTCCTGCTGGTCTTCGCCAGCCGCCCGGCGATCAAAGACTCCCTGCTCGCCCGCCTCACCAGGGAGCAGCCGGGGTAACGGGCTCGCCCGCCTCACCAGGGAGCAGCCAGGTAACGGCCCGGACGTCAGCGGTCGCGCCGGAAGCTGCCGCGGGTCGGCTTGTCCGCCTCCGAGTCGTACCTGAAGCCGTCCAGGAACCGGCGGAACACCCCGCCCTCCCGGGGCAGCGACTGCCTGGACGGCGGGGCGGTGGCGCGTTCGTGCCCCTCGGGCTCGTCGTAGTCGGCCCGGGCGATGGCGTCCACGGTCTGGTCCTCGTCGAAGTCCGCCGAGCCGGGGATCTCCGCCACGAAGCCGACCAGATCGCCGTCGAGCAGCACCTCGGCCTCCAGGCCGGTCGTGCCCTCCCGGCCCCAGATCGCCTGCCGGCCCCCGCTGAGCTCGACCCGGACCGCGTAGACGTCGACGCCAGACTTGTCCAGGTGCGCGTCAATCCCGCGGTCCCTGAGCGCGTCAGTGACCCGCCGGGCCCTATTCTCTTCCATGCGCCCCAACCTACCTTCGCGGATCAGGGCGTCCGTGCACGCTTCCGGCCTGCCGAAGCGGAGAGGGATCCGGTCATGAACTACATGCTGATCATGCGGGACGAGCAAACCGGGCTCAAGGCGATCGGCCCGGTGTCCATTGAGTATCAGGCCGCCATGCTGCGCGACGAGATCGAGGAGAACTCGGACTGGACCGCAGTCGGCATCGCCCGGGTTCTCAGCGAGGCGCAGGTCCGCTCGGCTCTTGGCATCGAGGCGCGGCCGGATCACAACGGACCGGGAAGCTGACCGAACTGGCGATGAAGCACTTCTCGTGAGCCGGTTCGTGCAGCGTGGCCGCCTTCCCGGCCATGTCCGCAGAGCTCACCGTGACCTGGGGCCGCAGCACCACCTCGGTGAACCGGCCGCCGCCGTCCGCGGTCTGGGTCATGCTGCCCCGCGCGTCGTCCACGTACTCGGTCACCACCACCCCGGCCACGGCGCATAGGTGCAGGTAGGAGAGCATATGACACTGCGAAAGGGCCGCGACGAGCAGCTGCTCGGGGTTCCACCGGCCCGGGTCGCCGCGGAAGGCCGGATCGGAGCTGCCCGCGATCGGCGCCGGCTGAGCGACGCCGTCCGGCGCCGTCGCCGGCTGACCGGCACCGTGCGCACCATCCGTCTCATCTGACCCCGGGGCGGTTACCTCACAATCCCGGTCATAGGCCCGGTATCCGCTCGTACCGATGCCACGGTTGCCCGTCCAGACAATGCGTGCGTGGTAGCTGTGAACCCTGGGCATGGTGAGTACGCCTCCTGTCGGCCGGGCCGCTGGACCGTGGAAACAATGAGTGTCCGAGGGGCCACCTAGGGGTAAGTTACTCGGCGGCACCGGGTATTCTCCGGCCCGGATGCTGCCGACAGATGGGTCAGTGGCGGTTACGCATCAGAGCGGTGTGAACACGTCCGGATACCACGCGTTACCACAAGCGGGTGTTGCGCTGGAGCTTAATGCCGCAGAATGGTCCAGAAGGCCGGCAACGGCGCCGTCGGTGTCAGGTGGCCCAGTGTCACCTAACACGGGCGGTTGAGCGGAGGTGTGATGGTTCGCAGGTCGACCCTCGATCGCGGTCCGCATTCGGACATGCACGATAGCGGGTCTGACATTCGCGCACCTCTGGCCGAACAGGGGCCAGGATCCCGGCGCAGGCCGGGTCCCTGGCGCGGTGCGGGTGGCCGGTGGGCGGTGTGGGCGCTACGCGGGCTGATCTGGCTGGTGCTGATCATCGTCGGGGTGCGCGGCGTGATCGCGATCGCGCTCGGGCAGACCACGCCGAGCCACTCGTCGGGTAACGCGGCGAAGTCCTCCGCGGCCAGCAAGTTCCCGTCCAGCCTGGCCGGGGCCTACGCACTCCAGTTCGCCTCGGTGTACCTGAACTTCAGCCAGGCGAATCAGGCGCAGCGGGCCCAGCAGCTGGCGAACTTCCTGCCGAAGGGCGCCAGCCCTCAGCTCGGCTGGAACAAGGCGGGCTCGCTGACCCTGCAGTCCGATCAGGTGGCGGGGATCTCTGTCAAGAACGCGCAAAACGCCGTGGTCACCCTCCTCGCCCGGGTGAACGGCCACCTCATGGAGCTCGGGGTGCCGATCTACGCGGCCAACGGGGGGATGGTCGTCTCCGGTGAGCCCGCCTGGCTGGCCGCGCCGGCCCGGACCTCGCCACCCGCCCCGGCCCACCCCAGCAGCGATTCCGCCACCGAGGCCACGCTGTCCGAGCAGTTGCTGCCGGACTTCTTCCAGGCCTACGCGAGCGGCAACACCGCCGCCATGTCGCGGTGGCTCGCGCACGGAGTCTCGATCACCGGTCTCGGTGGTGCTGTGACGTATTCGTCCATTTCGTCCATCTCTGTGCCTCCGGGAGGCGATACTCGGCAGATAACAGTCACCGTCGTCTGGCAGATCCCCGGCCAAGCGGGGGCTGCACCCGCCCAACTCCAGATGACCTATGACATGACCGTGGTCAGCCAGAACGCGAATTGGTACGTCCAGAGCATTCGCGCGTCGGCCCAGCCCATGAGGCCAGCGTCATGATCGCCGGACGCAGGCGTCCACCCGCCAGACGCAAGTTTTCCGTGAGCCGGAAAGGGTAGTACGATGCTTTTCCATCCGGTCGCCGAAGGTTTTACCGCCGCGCTCAGCACGGCGAACCTGGTGACCTATCTGCAAGGGCTATTCGGGCCGCTGTTCCTGGGGATCGTCGGCATCGTGGCGATTTTCTTTCTCTTCACCCGTGAGATCACCCGGTTCGTGCAATTCATCGTACTGGCCGTCGTGATCGCCGTGATCTTCTACACCCCGGGCATCATTCACACGCTTGCCCAGGGTATTGCGAACGCCCTCGGCGTTCACTGACCCTGGCCCCGGCGGAAGGAGCACTTGCCCGTGGACTTGCCCACCTACACGAATATCTGGCGCATCGAGAAGCGGCTCTACAAGCTTTATGATCTCCGGCTTCCCATGCCATTGCCGCTGGGTCAGATTGTCGCGTTCGTGGGAATCACGGTGCCCTATGTACTCTTTCTGACGCTTATCGGGATACCGTTTAATCACAACTTGTTCTGGCTCTACGTCCTGCCTCCCTGGGCCATTACCTGGCTCGCCACGAGGCCGGTTCTGGAGAACAAGAGGCTGTCTGAGCTGCTGGTTTCCCAGATGCGCTACATCGGCGAACCCAAGGTGTGGTGCCGGATGGCGCCTGCCACGGAGAAGGACGAGATCACGGTGACCGGCCGGGTCTGGCACGCCCGGCGGCAGGCCGCGCTCCAGCCCGCCGACAGCAAAGCCAGGGCGGCCGAACGAGTCCACACCGACCCCGCGGCCCAGCCGGCCTGGGCGCCCGCACCCGGCGGTTCCCGGCGGCGGACCGAGCCGCGGCACCGGAAGGCCGCGGCCCAGCGGCCGCAGCCAGCCACGGCCGGCCGGCCGCAGGCCAGGCAGGCCCTCCAGGCCCGCGGGCTCGCCCCGGCCCGCAGCGGCCCGCCCCCGCGCACCGTCCCGGCCCGCGCGACGGCCGCCGGCGGCACCGGACGCGTCCCGGTGGCCCCGGCCGGCACCGGACCGATGCCGGTCCCAATGCGAGGCAGCGGGCC
>Ga0070737_10006765_pt1 | contig 10395 bp, 7 predicted proteins | sample Coa_R1_10_FD_66438 | JGI IMG/M metagenome (GOLD analysis project Ga0070737, IMG submission 66438) | Surface soil microbial communities from Centralia Pennsylvania, which are recovering from an underground coalmine fire - Coalmine... | ecosystem: Environmental > Terrestrial > Soil > Unclassified ...
AGCACAACGTAGCGCACGCGATTCTTGCCCCCCGCCACGACATCCCGTTCGTAGCCCTCGCCGCCACGTGGCGCGAGCAGAGGCGGCCGGCGCAAGCAGCGTGCCGGCCCGAGCGCTCAGGCGGGCCGGCGGTGGACCTGCAGCGCGTAGGCGGCCGCGGACGACCAGGGCTGGCGGTCCCAGGTGGCCCAGCGCTCGACCAGCTGCAGCCCGGCCGCCGCGGCGAGCGCGTCGTAGCGCGCCACGGTCAGGCTGCCGGGGAACAGCTGGAAGCCGGCGATCAGCAGGCCGCCCGGGCGCAGGTGGCGCGCCAGGTTGGCCAGCACGGCGCCCTCGGTGCCGGGCGCGAGGAAGATCATCGTGTTGCCCGCCAGCAGCACGGCGTCGAACGTGCGCCCGAGCTGGATAGTGGCCAGATCCCCGAGCCGCCAGTCGAGGTCGGGCGCCTTGCGCCGCGCCACGGCCAGCATCTCCGGGTCGATGTCCACGCCGACTACGTCGAGGCCTCGCCGTGCCAGCTCACGCGCCACGCGGCCGGTGCCGCAGCCGGCGTCGAGCACCGCACGCACGCCCAACGCCTCGACGAAGTCCGCCTCGCCGTGTAGGTACTCGCCCGCGGCGACGCGCGCCTCCAGCGCGGCCTCGTAGGCCTCGCCGCGGTTGCCGCCGCGCTCCCACCAGCGCACGGGCTGGCCGTGCTCTGCCCACGTCATACGCCTCCCCCTCGCGACGCCGGAGCGTGCCGCCCGCCGTCGGGCCCCGCGTCGGATAGAGCGTCTCGACAGCGGGCCACGCCTCTCCCATAATGAGCCTAGCGCGGGTGGCGGCCCGCTGCTGTGGCGTGGCGTGCGCCACGTTCGCCCCCAGCCGCCAACCCAATGTGCGCAGGTGGAGAAGGCGGGGCATGCAACGCTACGCGATCGGACTGCTTTTCGCCGTGCTCGCTGTGAGCGGGGTGGTGCCGCGCGGATCGGCCGCGCAGCAGGACTGCGACATCCGCGGCACCGTCGAGACACCGCCGGAGGGGGCCACGCTCCAGCCCGGGGTGGTGACGATCACCGGTTGGGCGGCCGACCTGACCGCCTCGCAGGGCACGGGCATCACGGCGGTGCGGATCGCGCTGGACGCCGATCCCGAACAGGGCGGCGTGGCGCTGCCCGCGCTGTACGGCTGGGAGCGGCCGGACATCGCCGCGCTGCTGGGCAGTGACCGCTATCGGCCCTCCGGGTTCGCCATGGCCTGGGACACCAGCGGCCTGCCCCCGGGGCAGCACACCCTGTATATCCAGGTGCGCAACGCCTGTGGTTGGACCGGCACCACGCGCACGGTGACCCTGCTGGCGGCGAGCGGCGCGCCCGCTGCGGCGCCCACGACAGCACCGCGCCCGACCACCCCCGCGGTGCGGACGCCGCCGGCCGCCGCGCCCACCCGCTTCGTGCTGCCGACCACCGTGCCGGTGTCGGCGACCGACGTGCCTACCCCCGCGCCTGGCGGCAACTGAGCCTAGCGCAGCAGCCAGCCCCAGCGCTCGTACGCCTTGCGCATCGTCTCGGGCGACATGGCGTTGACCGGCGCGAACTGGTCGCGCCACTCGTAGGGCCGCGTGGCGTCGATGATCGCGCGCGAGTTGGTGTAGTTGCCCACCGCGCGCTGCTCCGGCGGGATGCGCGGGTCGAGCGGCGTGGCCCAGGCGCGCTGGATGATGTCGATCGAGGTGGCCGGGTCGGAGCGCGTGCACAGCGCCCACATCACCTGTTCGAGGTTGGTGGGGTCGATGTCGTCATCGACCACCACGACGTAGCGGCCTGTGTAGGCGCCGGCGCGGCACATGGCCGCCACGTGGCCCGCCTGGCGCGCGTGGCCCGGGTAGCGCTGGCGAATAGCCACCACGTTGAACAGGCGCGAGCCGCCGACCTCGTGGCACCACACGCCCACCACGTCGGGCACCCCGGCCTTCTCGATCTCGTCCTTGAGCACCGCCGAGCGCATGAAGGCGCGGAAGCGCGACTGCTCGTCCGGCGGCTGCGCGGGCGGCTGGCCGAGCAGGATCGGGTCGTTGCGGAAGTACATGGCTTCCACTTCCAGCACCGGCTCGGGCCGCGTGTCGGACGCGTAGTAGCCGGTCCACTCGCCGAACGGGCCCTCGGGCAGCCGCACGTCCGGCCGCGCGTAGCCCTCGAGCACGATCTCGGCGTAGGCGGGGATCGGCAGCCCCGTGACCAGGCCGCGCACCACCGGCACCGGCTCGCCGCGCAGGCCGCCCACCCAGGCGTACTCCGACAGCCCGTAGGGGATCTCGGTGCAGGCGGCCAAGAACAGCAGCGGGTCGCTGCCCACCACCACCGCCACCGGACACTTCTCGCCGCGGGCGAAGTACTTCTCGCGCTGGATGCGGCCGTGCTTGCCCGGCGAGATATAGTAGCCCACGCGGTAGCGGTCGTGTACCATCACGCGGTAAGTGCCCAGGTTGACCCAGCCCTCGTCGGGGTCGCGGGTGATGTCGAAGCTGCCGGTGCCGATGTAGCGGCCGCCGTCGTTCTCGTGCCACTTCGGGGCCGGCACGCGTAGGACATCCACATCCGGGCCGCGCAGCACGTTCTCCAGGATCGGCGCGTCGGCGACCTCCACCGGCTCGATCGGGCGGATCTCCTTGAAGCGGCGGCGCCAGAGGTCCACCAGCTCGCCCTTGGGCCGGTCGGGCGGCAGGCCCAGCGTGTAGGCGATGCGGCGCAGCGTGCCCAGCGGGTTGCACACCACCCGCCAGCCGGGCTGGTACCCGGGAATCTGGTCGAACAGCACGGCCGGCGCCGTGGAGCTGTGGGTGAGCACCTCTTGGGCCAGGCCGATGTCCTCCTCGGCCGACGCACCGCTCACGCGCTGCAGCTCGCCGAGCGCCTCCACACCGGCCAGCCACTCGCGCAGGTCGCGGAACCGCGGGCGCAGCTCCGTCAGGGGCGCCTGGATCAGCGTCTCAGCCATCGGTCTCCACTCCTCTTCGAGGGCAGCGCGGTCGCCGGCGCAGCACCCGCCCGCGCGTCGCCCTGGATGGTGCGTAGCGTACGCCACCCGCGCGCTCGTGGCCACCAATCGGGCGCGGCGCACTGCCCGCAGCGCCTGGCCGCCGCCTGGCTCAGGGGCGCGCGCGGACGAGCGCGGGCAGCATCGCGCCCACCGCGCGGATTATCCGCTCGCGCTCGGCGGGCTGCGGCGCGTGGGGAACGATCACGATCTCGTCGACCAGCCCGCTGGCGGCCAGACGCTCTAGCTGGTCCTGCACCTCGCGCGCGGTGCCCGCCACGGCGAACTTCGCGGCCAGCGCGTCGGGCACCAGCTCGCCGTGCCGCGTGCCGGGCACCATGTGCTGATAGTATTCGTACTCGGCCCGGATGCGCTGCACGACCGCCTGGTCCTCCGGCCCCAACGGGAACGGGAGGTCGCGCTTGAGCACGCGTGCCACGTGGGCCTTCACCGCCGCGCGTGCCGCTCGACCGTCCTCCTGGATCGAGCACGGCGTCCAGCAAGCGACGCGGAACCCCGCGGCGGTGAGGTCGCGCCCCGCCTCGGCCGCCCCGGCCGCGAGCTCCGCGCGTGAGGCGGTCAGAAACGCCGGATCGATGCCCACCAGCACGATCGCCCCGTCGGCGATCTTGCCCGCCAAGCGGTGGATGCGCGGGCTGCTCACGGCGATGACCACCGGGATGCGCAACCCCGCGGGGGCGTACACGATCCGCGCTTCCGCGCCCGTGGCCGGGTGCACGATCGGTTCGCCGGCGATCAGCCGCCGGATCGCGCCCACCGCCTGCTCCAACTCGTGCAGCCGCGCGGGCTTCCGGCCGATGGTCTGCACGGCGCTATCGCCCGTGCCGATCCCGAGCTGCACGCGGGGGCCCGCCAGCTCGTGCAGCGTGACCATCGCCGCCGCCACCACCGCCGGGTCGCGGGTCACGGGATTAGTCACCCCGGTGGCGAGGGTGATGTGGCGGGTGGCCAGTGCCGCCGCCCCGAGCAGCACGTACGCCTCGCGCCAGATCATCTGCGAGTCGCCGAGATGCACGCGCGCGTAGCCCAGCTCCTCGGCGAGCTGGATGAGTTGGATGATCCGCCGCGGCGGCTCGGTTGGAAACAGGCCGAGACTGACGCTGACCGCGCCCACCTGCGCTGCCCTCCGCTGCGAGTTGGGCGCGGCGCGCGAGCGCCCCGCCCCGCCTGCCATTGTGGGCGCTGCGCGCCGCCGGGGCAAGCGCGGCGGGCAACCGCTTGGCCCCGCGGCCCGGCACGCGGTACACTGATCGCACCGGGCGGCGCTCCTCGAGCCGTCGCCTGGCGCACAACCGAATAGGCGCACGGGAGCTTGGGGCAGCCAGGCTGAGAGGGTGGCCGGACCGCCACCGACCGCCGCACCTGATCTGGGTAATGCCAGCGTAGGGAACGTCATCGCGCGCCGGTCGCGATGTGCGCGGTTGCCGAGCGTCCTCTCTTCCGAGCGGGCGCTTTTCTGTTGCCCCGTCGCCACGCACACACGGGAGCCCGCGTCATGATCGACCGCCTCACCCCTCACCCCGGCCCGAGCGGTTCCGCGACCGCCGTGGCCGCGCCATCCGGTACCATGCCCGCGGCCCGCTACTATGGCCCCGCGGAGGGCCTCGCCGTCGAGCCGGTGCCAGTACCCACCGCTGGCCCGCACGACGCCGTGGTGCGCGTGCTCGCCGCGGGCGTGTGCCACACCGAGCTGCAGCTGCTCGCCGGTACCCTCAACCTGGGCGTGAGCCCCCTCACGCTCGGCCACGAGATCGCCGGCGAGGTGGTAGCCGTGGGCGAGGCGGTGCGCGCGGTGCAGCCCGGCGACCGGGTGGTGGTGTACTACTATGCGCCGTGCGGTGCCTGCCGCTGGTGCCGCACGGGCGCCGAGCAGCTGTGCCCCGACGCTGCGCCCCAGGTGGGGTTCACGGCCGACGGCGGCTTCGCGCCGTACGTGCGCGTGCCGGCGGCTAGCCTGGTGCCACTGCCGGCCAGCGTACCGGTCGATGAGGCCGCCACGATCGGCTGCTCGGTGGCCACCGCCTTGCACGCCGTGCGCGCCGTCGCCGACCTGCGCCTGGGCGAGACGGCCGTGGTATACGGCGTCGGCGCGGTGGGCTTCGCACTGGTGCAGCTGGCGCGGCTGGCCGGCGCGCGTGTGCTGGCGATCGGGCGCACGCCCGCCAAGCTGGCCCTGGCCCGGGAGCTGGGCGCCGACGCCACGGTCAACGCCGCCGAAGCGGACCCGGTCGACGCTGTGTTGCGCTGGACCGCCGGCGAGGGCGCCGACGCGGTATTCGAGTGCGTGGCCGCCGCGGAGACGATGGCCGCAGCGGTGCGCATGCTGCGGCGGCGCGGCCGGCTGGTGTTCGTGGGCTATGGCGCTGCCCCGTTCGCCGTCAACCCGCTACTGCTGGTGCTGCGCGAGGCGCGGGTGCTCGGCGCCGTGGGCAACACGCGCGCCGAGCTGGTCGAGGCGGTGGACCTGGTCGCTCGCGGGCAGGTGCGGCCGGTGGTGAGCCGGCGCTACCCGCTGTCGGAGGTGAACACCGCGCTGGCCGCCCTGCGCGCGGGGGAGATCGTTGGCCGCGCGGTGCTGGAGCCTAACGGCCCGCTGCCCACGCCGGAGCGCGCGCCCGCCGCGCCCGCGGTGATCGCGCCCCCCGCGCCGCCGCCCGAGCTGCAACCCGAGATCGAGGCGTTCATCGCCCGCGGGGTGGACGCCTCGCGCGACGAGGCCGCGTTCAACGAGCTGGCCCTACGGCTGTTCGCCTACCAGTTCCGCCACAACGCGCCGTACCGCCGCTTCTGCGAGCGTCGCGGCCGCACACCCGACACCGTGAGCCGCTGGCAGGAGGTGCCGGCGGTGCCCATCGCCGCGTTCAAAGAGACGGTACTCACCACCTTCCCGCCCGAGCGGGCGGCGGCGTGCTTCCAGTCCAGCGGCACCACGGGCAGCAAGCCGAGCCGCCACTACCATGAGAATCTGGTGCTGTACGACCTGTCGGCGACGCTGAACTGGCAGGCGCACCTGCTGCCCGAGGGCCGCCCCATGCGCCTGCTGGTGCTCAGCCCGCCGCGGCAGGCGATGCCCCACTCGTCGCTGGCCCATTACCTGAGCCTGATGGTCGAGCGCTACGGTACCCCCGACAGCGCGTTCCTGCTCCACGAGAAGGGGATCGACCTGGAGGCGCTGACGGCGGCCCTGCGCGCCAGCGAGGCGAGCGGCCAGCCCGTGGCGCTGCTGGCCACCAGCTTCGCCTTCGTCCACCTGCTCGACGCGCTGGCCGAGCGGGGCCTGCGCTTCCAGCTCCCGCCGGGCAGCCGGCTGATGGACACTGGCGGCTACAAGGGGCGCTCGCGCGAGGTGCCGCGTCGCGAGCTGTACGCGCAGCTACGCGACGCCCTGGGCATCCCACGCGAGTATTGCGTGAACATGTACGGGCTGACCGAGCATAGCACGCAGTTCCTCGACGCCGTGCTGCGCAACCACCTGGCCGGCGTAGCGGCCCCGCGCTACAAGACGGTCGTGCCCTGGGCCCGCACGCGCGTGCTGGACCCCGAGACGCTGGAGGAGCTGCCGCCCGGCGAGATAGGGCTGCTGTGCCACTTCGACCTGGCCAACCGCAGCTCGGTGGCCCACGTGCTCACCGAGGACATCGGGTATCTCCTAGGCGACGGGTTCGAGCTAGTCGGCCGCGCCAGCGGCACCGAGGCCCGCGGCTGCTCGATCGCCATCGACGAGCTGCTCAGCGCCCAACACGAGGCCAACGGCGAGCGCTGAGAGGAGCGAGCAGCCATGGCGCGGCCCGAGACAGCCCCTACGGCCCCAATGGCCGCGGCGCCCGCCGCTCGGTCGGCCCCAGCCGCTGTGGCCCCGCGCCCGCTGGACGCCTGGTGGCTGCCGGGGCTCGACCCGGCGGCCGTGCGGGACTGGCGCCTGCTGCCGTTCCCGCCCGACGCGCCAGCTGCCGATGCCGCGCTCGTCCTGCGCGTGCCGGCGCTCGCGCCGGAGCAGCTCGCCGCCGTGGCGGACCACGTGGCCGCGGCGCGCGACGCCTACCTCGCCCGGCTGCCCGTGGAGCAGCTCGTCGCCGCCATCGACCGGGCGATCAGCCGCTGGCTCGACCCCTGGTCGCCCTGGCGGCGGCTGGCCGAGCGCGCGCTGCCGGCGATCACTGGCTACAGCCCGCCGATGGTCCGCAAGGGGCTGCCGGGCTACCTGGCCACCTTCCGCGCCGAGAACCTACGGCGCCTGCTCGCGGCCGAGCTGGGCGACCCGGGCTACCTGGACGGTTTCCGCCCGCGGCCGCTGTTCGGCGGCTACAGCCGGGCGTTCGGACCGCGGCTGACCACGCACATCTTCGCCGGCAACGTGCCGGGCCTGCCGGCGCAGAGCCTAGTGTGCGCGCTGCTGGCCAAGGCGGCGTGCCTGGGCAAGGCCGCGGCGGAGGAGCCGCTGTTCGCGCCGCTGTTCGTCGCCTCGCTGGCCGCGGTCGATCCGCGCCTGGGCGACTGCCTGGCCGTCTGCTGGTGGCCGGGCGGCGACGAGGCGCTGGAGGCGGTCGCCTTCGAGCGCGCCGACGCGGTGATCGCCTACGGGGGCGAGGCCGCCATGGCCAGCATCCGCGCCCGTGTGCCGCCCGCCAAGCGGTTCATCGCCTACAGCCACAAGTTGAGCTTCGGGGTGATCGGCCGCGAGGCGCTGACCCCCGAGGCGGTCGCCGACACGGCGGCGCGCGCCGCTTACGACGTGGCCAAGTACGACCAGCAGGGGTGTCTGTCGCCGCACCTGTTCTACGTGGAGCGCGGCGGCGCGGTGTCCCCGCGCGCGTTCGCCCAGGTGCTGGCGGGGGCGCTCGCGGAGGCGGAGCGGCGGATGCCGCGCGGGCGCCTGACCCTCGCCGAGGCGGCGGCGATCCGCGAGCTGCGCGCGGCGATCGAGTTCCGCGCGCTCGACGACCCCGCCGTCGTCCTGCACGCCAGCCCCGACGGCACCGCCTGGACGGTGGTCTACGAGGAGGACCCGGCGTTCGTCGCCTCGTGCCTGAACCGCACGGTGCGCGTCAAGCCCGTGGACGATGTAGCGACGGTGCCCGCGCTGCTGGTCCCGGTGCAGCGCTACCTGCAGACGGCCGGGGTGGCACTACCGCCGCCGCGGCTGCTCGCGCTGGCCGAGCGGCTCGGCGCCCTGGGGCTGGATCGAGTGTGTCCGCTCGGCCAGATGCCCGATCCGTCGCCCGGCTGGCACCACGACGGCCGCTTCAACGTGCTCGATCTGCTCCGCTGGACGGACGTCGAGGCCCCGACCAGCGCGGGGCGTTGGGAGTTCGCCCACCCGGAGGCGGGCCTGTACGGCGCGCCCCGCGAGGACTAGTCGCGGCGCGCACAAGTGCTACAATGCATCCGGCGCCCGGCGACCCGGTGGTTCCGTGGTATCCCCGACTTCCACCAGAGGAGACCTCCATGGGTGGCTCTCGTGCCCGACGCGCGAGCGCGCTGGCCGTCGCGCTCGCCCTCCTGCTCGCTTGGCCCCTGCTCGACGCCACCGCCGCGCGCGCGCAGGCGCCCGGCCCACAGCTGGTGGTCGAGCGGCCGGCAGCCGACAGCGTGGTGCGCGGCAACGTGGTGATCGGCGGCTGGGCCGCGGACCCCACGGCCCCCCTGGGCACGGGGATCGTGCCCGACGCCGTGGAGATCTGGCTGGGGGCCGCCGACAGCGGGCAGCTCGTGGGGACCGCGGGCTACGGGGACCCGCGGCCCGATGTGGTGCAGCAACTTGGCAACGCCCGCTTCCTGGCCTCGGGCTTTCGCTACTTCTGGAACGCCTGCGACGTGCCCCCCGGCCCCAACACGCTGGTCGTGCGGGCGCGCAGCGCGCGGCCGGGGCAGCCCGCGGTGACGACCCAGGTGCCGATCGTCGTCGAGCCATGCACCATCGCCTTCGGCGAGACGGTCGATGCCCGGCTATCCACCGCTGGCGAGACGGGGCGCTGGACATTCGAGGGTACCGCCGGCGAGCGCGTGGCGATCACCCTCGACGGGGTGGGCGACTGGGATACGCTGGTCGAGCTGCTGGCGCCCGACGGCAGCCGCGAGGACCTCGACGACGACAGCGGCTACAACTTGAACTCCTGGCTCAGCCGCCGGCTGGCACAGACGGGCACCTATACGATCGTGGTGCGTCCGTTCAGCGCCGATGGCTGCACCGGCGACTACCTGCTCCTTGGCTGGATGGGACCACCCGGCACCAGCGATCCCAACGTGGCGGCTAGCAACCTGGGCACCACCGCCGACGTCGTCTTCCGCGGCTCGCTGCGCGAGTTCGGTGAGCGCCAGGAGTGGCGCTTCGCCGGGCGGGCGGGCGACGAGCTGATCCTGTACGCCGTGCGCAGCCTGGGCAGCCGCTTCGACCCCCTCGTCGAGCTGCTCGGTCCCGACGGGCTGCTGCTGGCACGCGACGACGACAGCGGCGGCGGGCTCAACTCGTTCTTGCAAGGGGTGCTGCCCCAGGACGGCGAGTACACCCTGGCGATCCGATCGGCGCGCGACGACTGCGCCGGCGAGTACCTGCTGACCCTGGAGAACGGCTGGGGCGAGCAGAGCGTGCAGCGCGGCCCACTGCCCCTGCAGACCGAGGTCAGCGGGGCGCTCTCGGTAGCCAGCGGCGCGCGGCGTGACGTGTGGTCGTTCCCGGCCACCGCCGGCCAGCGCATGACGCTCATCCTCGATACCGACGGTCCCACGCGCGTGCAGGTCGCCAACCCCAGCGGCGACTGGGAGGTCGTGAAGAGCACCCGCGGCCGCGGGCTGGGCGTGACGTTCGAGCCCAGCCAGACGGGCACTTACGAGGCTGTGGTGTTCGCCGATACCTCGCGGCCGATCCAGTACCGGCTCACTCTCGAGCCTGGGCTCGGACGGCTGATCAGCGACAAGGGCCCGGTGCCGCTGGGCCAGCGCGTCGAGGGCGAGATCCGCTACGCCGAGGCGCGCGACCGCTACACCTTCGAGGGCCGCCAGGGCCAGCGCGTGCGCATCACGCTCGACCGCCCCGGCCGCAGCCAGCTCGACCCGTACCTCGAGCTCCTCGACCCGGACGGGCGCACGCTCGCCGAGGACGACGACAGCGGCGGCGATCTCAACTCGCTGATCGACGTGACGCTGCCGCGTACGGGCACCTACACGGTGGTGGCCCGCGGGTTGGGCGATACCACGGGGCCCTACGTGCTGACCGTCACCCTGTCGGGTGGGGAGCCGACGCCGACGCCTAGCCCGTCGCCGTCGCCCACGCCGACGGGGCCGCCCGCCACGCCCAGCCCGACTCCGACGCGCGGCCCGGCGCCGCCGAGCCCCACGCCCGGGCCCCGCTAGGGCCCC
>Ga0070737_10006768_pt1 | contig 10392 bp, 8 predicted proteins | sample Coa_R1_10_FD_66438 | JGI IMG/M metagenome (GOLD analysis project Ga0070737, IMG submission 66438) | Surface soil microbial communities from Centralia Pennsylvania, which are recovering from an underground coalmine fire - Coalmine... | ecosystem: Environmental > Terrestrial > Soil > Unclassified ...
CGTTCCTCAAATGCTGGGTTAGGTGTCAGATCCCTTCGGCAGGCCGGGCAGGCTTTCAGCTGTGCGCTCGGCTTGGTTGTTCCGGCGCCGCTTCCCTGCATTTGACTCTCACTATAACGCTGAACTAGCCTCAATCCCTTGCAGCACTGATCGGCTGCCGCTCCGCGATTATGAAATTTCGCCGTCAAATTCTGGCCGCAAGCATCGTCTTTATTTTCGTGTTGCCGGCGTTGGCGGGCGACATGGTCAGCCCCAGCCACGGCTCGCATGGCATGGTCGCCAGCGTGCGTCCTGAGGCCTCGCGCGTGGGCGTCGCCATCCTGCAGCAGGGCGGCAATGCGGTGGACGCTGCGGTTGCGGTTGGTTTTGCACTGGCGGTCGTCTACCCTCCGGCCGGCAACATCGGCGGCGGCGGGTTCCTGCTCTTTCGCCGGTCCGACGGTGAGGTCCATTTCCTCGACTACCGTGAAAAAGCTCCGGCCAAGGCCACCGCCAATATGTATCTCGACAGCCACGGCAACGTCGTCCCTGGCCTGAGCACCGTTGGCTACAAAGCGATTGGCGTCCCCGGCTCGGTGGCCGGGATGGTTTATGCCGAACAGCATTGGGGCAAGCTGGGACTGAAGCAGGTGATGGCGCCGGCGATCCGGCTGGCGCGCGACGGTTTTGTGCTCGACTACGAGGAGGCGCAGTCGTTTCGCGATCCCCAGCTCGCGCAGTTTCCCGCCTCGCGCCGCATCTTTCAGCGCGACGGGAATTACTACCAGGCCGGCGATACCTTCAGGCAGCCCGAGTTGGCGAAAACCCTGGAGCGCATCGCCGCGAACCCCGACGATTTCTACCACGGCGCGCTGGCGCAGGAGCTTGCGGCGGCGGTGCAGCAGGGCGGCGGGTTGATCACGGCCGGCGATCTGGCGAGCTATGAAGTCAAGGAGCGGACGCCCATTCGCGGCACCTATCGCGGCTACGAAATCATCAGCGCGCCCCCACCGTCCTCCGGGGGAATCGCATTGGTCGAGGTGCTCAACATATTGGAAGGTTACGATCTGACGAAGGAAGGCGAGGGATCGGCGCAGAGCATTCACCTGACGGCCGAGGCCTTCCAGCGCGCGTTCTTCGATCGCGCTGAATTTCTTGGCGACCCGGACTTCTCCAAGATTCCGGTGGCGCAACTGATCGACAAACGCTACGGCAATGCCTGGCGCGAAACCATCCCCTTGCGCCGCGCCACGCCCAGCGCGGAGCTGCGACGACCGGCGGTATTTTCGCAGCTCGATAGCTATGCCAGCTCGCACCCCCAGCCGCAGTCGGTCCCGGAACCCGAGCACACCACGCATTATTCGGTCGTCGATCCCGAAGGCAACGCCGTAGCGGTGACGACGACTCTGAACGACATGTTCGGCTCGCGCGTCACTGCCGCCGGGCTTGGCTTCCTGCTCAATGACGAGATGGATGACTTCTCCTCCAAGCCGGGAGTGCCGAACATGTATGGACTGGTCCAAGGGCCGGCGAATGCCATCGGGCCGGGCAAGCGGCCGCTCTCGGCCATGACGCCGACGATGGTGCTCAAGAGCGGGAAGCTGTTTCTTGTGCTGGGCTCACCGGGAGGGCCGACCATCATCACCACCGTGGCGAACATCTTGATGGGCGTCGTCGATTACGGGCGGAACATCCAGCAGGCGGTGAACGCGCCGCGCTTTCATCACCAGTGGATGCCGGACCAGATACGGATGGAAGCCACGGGATTTTCCCCGGACACGATCGGCATGCTGGAACACATGGACCACAAAATTACGATCGCCCAAGGCTATTGGGGCGACGCTGAATGCATTGCCGTAGATGAGAAAACCGGCGAGCTTTTGGGCGCCAGCGACGGGCGGAACGGGGGAAAGGCGGTAGGCTTCTGATGCGCAGGGCAATGTCCACTTTGGTTTATGCCAGGACCGAGCGGCTGCATCCTGGACTGCTGGACCAGCTAGCCGCCGGCGGTGCTGAGGCGGTGGAGATCTTCGCCGCTCGCGGCCACTTCAACTACACCGACCGGCAGCACATTCGCGAAATCGGCAACTGGTTTCGCACCAATGGTGTCACCTTCCACTCCGTGCATTCGCCCATGTACAGCGACGAAGAGTGGGGACGCGGCGGGACGCCGCCGCTGAACCTTGCGGCCGTAGAGAAGCGCGAGCGCATTGCCGCCATGGATGAAATCAAACGTGCCCTCGAGGTTGCCGAGCAGGTGCCGTTCCATTTCCTGGTGCAGCACATCGGCATCGGCAATGAGCAACGCAGTGAGCGCAAGGTGGAAGCCGCCATCAGTTCGCTCGAGCATTTGCACGCTTTCGCCAGGCCCTTGGGCGTCAATCTGCTGGTGGAGAACATTCCCAACGAGCTCTCCACCCCTGAGAACCTGATGGAATTGCTGCACGCCGGGCGCCTGGAAGACATTGGCGTCTGCTTCGATCTGGGTCATGCTCACATCCTGTCGAGCGTGCCAGAGGCATTCGCCACACTGAAGGACCGCATTCGCTCCACTCATGTGCATGACAACAACCAGGACCACGATGCCCACTTGTGGCCTGGGGCGGGCAGCATTGATTGGAAGGAAACGGTCGCGCTGCTGCGGACGGCGCCGCAGGTGCCGCCGCTGCTGCTGGAGATCGAAGGCGTGGAAGGCGAGAACGTCCCGGAGAAAATGGCCGAGGCGTTCGGTAAACTGGAAGCCTGATGATAAGCTCATCCCCAAAACTCGAAACCGAAGCGCCCATCACCACCATTCGCGAGATCGGCGAACACGAAGGCCAGACAGTCACCCTCCGCGGCTGGCTTTACAACCTGCGCGAGAGCGGCAAGCTGCTGTTCCCGATTTTCCGTGACGGTACGGGCATCATTCAGGGCGTGGTCGCCAAGCAACAGGTCTCGCCTGAGCTGTTCGAGGCCATCAAAGGCCTGACCCAGGAATCCAGCGTGATCGTCACCGGCAAGGTCCGCGCCGATAAGCGCGCGCCCGGCGGCTATGAAATTGAGGTCAGCGACGCCAAGATCGTGCAGCGCGTCAGCCCCGACGATCCTTATCCCATCACACCCAAAGAGCACGGGGTCGATTTCCTGATGGAGCACCGCCATCTGTGGGTGCGCTCGCCGCGCCAGGCGGCCATCCTGCGCGTGCGCGCCGAGATCATCAAGGCGGCGCGCGACTTCTTCGACGATCGCGGCTTTACGCTCACCGATCCGCCCATTCTCACCCCCGCCGCCTGCGAAGGCACGACCACGCTGTTCCCGGTGGATTACTTCGATGAGCAGGCCTTCCTCACGCAGTCCGGCCAGCTCTACATCGAGGCCACGGCCATGGCGCTGGGCAAGGTTTACAGCTTCGGGCCGACCTTCCGCGCTGAAAAATCGAAGACCCGCCGTCACCTTACCGAGTTCTGGATGGTCGAGCCGGAAGTTGCGTACCTGGAACTCGACGGGCTGATGGAGCTGGCCGAGCAGTTCATCACCTTTATCGTCAAGCGCTGCCTGCAGCGGCGCCGGCCGGAGCTGGAAACCATTGGCCGCGATATTTCCAAACTGGAGAAAGTCGACACCCCGTTTCCGCGAATCACTTACGATGATGCGGTCAAGATGTTGCAGGAAGCGCACGCTAGGGGAGAGCTGGAAAACCGCTTCGAGTGGGGCGGCGATTTAGGCTCCCCGGATGAAACCTACATCTCGTCGCAGTTCGAACGGCCGGTGATGATCCATCGCTATCCCGCGGCCGTCAAGGCCTTCTACATGGAGCCCGATCCTCAGCGGCCGGAGCTGGCACTGTGTGTCGACGTGCTGGCGCCGGAAGGCTACGGCGAGATCATCGGCGGCTCGCAGCGCATGGCGTCCTACGAGCTGTTGCTACAGCGCATCCATGAGCACGGCCTGCCGGAAGAAGCGTTCAAGTGGTATCTCGATCTGCGCAAGTTCGGCGGCGTGCCGCACGCCGGCTTCGGCATGGGCATCGAGCGTGCGGTAGCGTGGATCTGCGGCCTGGAACACGTGCGCGAGACGATCCCATTCCCGCGCATGCTGTACCGGCTGTACCCGTAAGTCGTAAACCGGCGCTTTTGCGCCGCGAAAGCCATGTACGCGGTCATCGACAAATTCCGGCAATCGATTATTGGTGCAATAGACCCGAGTTATGTGACCGAATACGAGTGGCTGCTTCAAAACATCGGGCAGGCGACGAGCCCCGCCTATCAGCAAAGATATAAAAACCAGTGGGCCATGAATCGCGCTCGGCTGAGCAATAGCTTCTATGCGACCTATTTTGGTTTACTGCAGCAGAAGACAGCGCAACCACTAAGCACCTTGTGCCAAACGTTGTACCAGTCGTCAGCACGCAGCAACGGGACCCAATCGCTACAGTTTTCCTTCGCTACAAAGCTACTGCACACGCTCAACCCAAGGCTTCCAATTTACGACTCGCGCGTTGCCAGGTTTTTCTTATTCGATGAGCCCCAGACAACGGCGCCATTGCAACAACGAATCAGCACTCTGATTGATTTCCACAACTTTCTCGTACAGGAGTATGCGCGGGTTCTGAGTTTGGATCTCCTGGCGCAGGCAATTGCCGACTTTCGGCAGCGATTCACACCTAGGCAACACACTGATGAGAAGATCATTGATTGGCTTATTTGGGGTCTTGTCGTTTGTGCTGACAAAGGAATGCTGTTGAATGGGCAGATTGCTTATGGCTAGCGTTGAGAGGGCCACGCGGTTCGAAAGAGAACTCTATGAAGAAGCCTGTTGAGCAGCAAAGCGAGGACGACCTGCTGCCAGAATACGATTTTGCCTCGATGGCGAGCGGTGTCCGTGGCAAATACTACGAGCGGTATCGCAAAGGACCGAACATCGTCCGAGTCGTTCCGAACAGCAGGTCCTTCGATTCCGCGCCCGCCCGACCGCAAACGACGCGGCCGGGAAAAGCACGCGGGCGCTCCGCTCAGGATGACAAGGCTTAGGGGAATGCGGGAACGCCGGCCTAAAGACCGGCTCTACCTATAAGATTATGGCCACCAGCCCCAGCACCAAACCGCTACAGAACGTCGAACCCAGGCACATCCGCATCATCGGCGTGCCGCTCGATCTCGGCCAGTCGCGCCGCGGGGTTGACATGGGCCCGTCGGCGATGCGCGTGGCCGGCCTCGAAGCCAAGCTGGAGGCGCTTGGCTACGAAGTAGAGGACGCGGGCAACGTTCCCGTCGCCATGCTGGAAACCAAATCGGAAGGCGATCCCCGCGCCAAATATCTGGATGAGATCACGGAGACATGTGCCGCCGAAGCGGATTTGGTGATCGGCACGCTGGACGCCGGCAAAATTCCTCTCGTATTGGGCGGAGATCACTCCATCGCAGCCGGAACGGTCTCAGGCGTGGCCGAATTCTATCGCCGCAGGGAGCAGCGCATTGGGCTGCTGTGGATCGACGCCCACACCGACATCAATACGCCTGAAACCTCGCCCAGCGGCAACGTTCACGGCATGCCGCTGGGGGCCATCATGGGGCTGTTCCGCTCGCCGCTCAGCGACCTGTACGGCTTCAGCCCCAAAGTGCGCCCGGGGAATGTGGCCCTGGTGGGCATTCGTGACGTCGATAAGTATGAGCGCGAAAGCATCCGCAAATCCGGCGTGCACGTGTTCACCATGCGCGACATCGACGAGCGCGGCATGAGGTCGGTGATGGAAGAGGCCTTGCGCCTGGTGGTCAGCGGCACGGCCGGCTACCACGTTTCCCTGGACCTCGACTGGATCGATCCCGAGGACGCGCCTGGGGTGGGAACGCCGGTCTGGGGCGGCGCCACCTATCGCGAGGGACACCTGGCGATGGAGATCATTGCCGACAATGGCCGCATGGTGAGCTTCGAAATGGTGGAAGTGAATCCCGTACTCGACGAGCGCAACCAAACCGCCGAGCTGGCCGTGGAGTTGGCGCTGTCGGCGTTCGGCAAGAAAATTCTCTAGAAGCTGTTTCCTGGCAGCCTGTGGTGAAAGTCGAGTTTTGAAAGGGCACGACTTTAGTCGTGCCGTAATTGGCTGGAATAAGCGGGGCTTTAGCCCCTGAGGGACGTTTTTCTCGGTCAAGCTACTTTCACCACGGGCTGCTGGCCTCGCCTTTGAAGGAGCGCGGCTTCAGCCGTGCCGTTGCGGACGCGAGGGAAGCGGGCTTTGGCCCCTGCGGGACTGCTGACAAACCCTGAACTCGGTTATGAAACAGCTCTAACCTGGATATGAAAGCCGGCCAATCGCAGTCTTCACAATTCGTCCTCCCGCCCCTTCCCGAATTGCGCAGCACCCTCGTCTTTGGCCGCACGATTCGCTATTACGACATCGGTCGCGGATCGCCGCTGGTGCTCATTCACGGCATCGGCGGCGACGCTGACGACTGGGCCTTCTGCCTGCAGCCGCTCAGCTCCTCGCATCGCGTCATCGCCCTCGATATGCTGGGCTTTGGCCGCTCCGACAAGCCGTTCATCGCCTACTGCATCCAGTTTTGGGTCGAGGTGCTCGAGCGCTTCCTGCGCAATCTCGATCTCAGCCGCGCTACCCTGATCGGAGCTTCGCTCGGCGGCTGGATTACCGCGGCCTTCGCCTTGCAACACCCTGACGCGGTGGAAAAACTGGTCCTGGTGGACGCTGCCGGGGTTTGGGGAAATACCACCGAGCTGCCCATCGACCTGCATGTTTCCAGCCGGCAGCACATGCGGGAGGTCTGCGAGTTCCTGTTCTACGACAAGTCGCTGGCCACCGATGCGCTCATCGACCTGGCCTACGAGCAGCATCTGGAACGCGGCGACGGCCACACCATTCACCGCGCTCTGGAGACCTTGCGCAGCGGCCGCGAGTTTCTCGACAAGAAGCTCTCCGCCCTGGCCACCCCGACCCTCATCGTCTGGGGCGAGCAGGACGCGTTGATCCCGGTCGAGACCGGACGCGGCATGCAGAAGCTCATCCTAGGCTCCAGCCTGGCGGTGATTCCCCGGTGCGGACACATGCCGGAATTGGAGAAACCTGCGGAATTGGTGCGCTGTGTGTTGGAATTTCTCCAGCAATAGCCGGACAGGAAAACCTGCGCCGGCAAGGACCGCTACGCCAGCAGTTTCGCCGCTTCCTTGGCGAAGTAGGTCAGGGTGATCGACGCGCCCGCGCGCTGGATGCACAACAGCGATTCCATCATCACCCGTTCGTAGTCGATCCAGTTGTTCAGCGCCGCAGCCTTGATCATGGCATACTCGCCGCTCACCTGATACGCCGCCATCGGGACATCGAAGCGCTGGCGCGCCTCGTGCAGCACGTCCAGGTAGGGCATGGCCGGCTTCACCATGATCATGTCCGCGCCTTCTTCCAGATCGAGTGCGATTTCGCGCATTGCCTCGCGTAGGTTGGCGGGGTCCATCTGATAGGAGCGGCGATCGCCGAAGTGCGGCGCCGAATCCGCCGCCTCGCGGAAGGGCCCATAGAAACCGCTGGCGAACTTCGCCGCGTAGGAAAGGATCGGCGTGTTCTGGAATCCGTTTTCGTCGAGCGCGGTGCGGATGGCCTTCACCCGCCCATCCATCATGTCGGAGGGCGCGATGATGTCCATGCCCGCCTTGGCCTGCGAAACCGCCGTGCGCGCCAGCAGCTCGAGAGTGGGATCGTTCAGGATTTCGTAGTCCTCGGCCGAGGCTGTCAGGACGGCCGTAGCAGCAGCAACCCCTGCGCCTGACGGCTGCGATTTGGCCGCCGCAACGGAAGCCGCAAACCGTCCCTGCGCGTCGGACGTGATGACCACTTTTCCCTTGGCTTCCAGCTCGCGCTTGAACTCCAGCGCTTCGCGCAGCGCTCGGGCATTCGGGTCCGAAGTGTCCACCAGCCCGCAGTGGCCGTGCGACATGTACTCGCACAGGCAGACGTCGCCCATCAGGAGCAGCCCGGGCACTTCACGCTTGATCGCGCGCGCCGCCTTCTGCACGATACCGTCCTCGGCCCAGGCGCCGGTGGCGACCTCGTCTTTCGTCTCCGGCAGACCGAAGAGAATGACGCAGGGGATGCCCAGGGCCTTTACTTCGGCGCACTCCTTCACCGCCTCGTCGATTGACAAGTTGTACACCCCCGGCATGGAGCGCACTTCCTTGCGAATACCTTCTCCGGGACAGACAAACAGCGGATAGACAAAGCCTTCAGGGCTTAGGCGGGTTTCGCGAACAAAAGAACGCATCGCTTCGGTGCGACGCAGGCGGCGGGGACGGTCAGTCGGGAAGGCCATAACAGTTAAATTCTAGCACCGGTCGCCTGAGCGAAGGCCGCGGAAACAGCGGTCAAACCCGCCCTTAAGGAAACTCTGACTAAGCTGCTACTCGAACAGGGACTTCTGGTGTGGGTTCACCCCCGCCAGCTTCGCCATCTGCGCAATGTATTGATCAGCGTCAAATTTCTTACGCGCGGCATCGCCTGACATATAGCGGATCGTCCCGAAAATCGGCCTCTCGAACCAAGGCCGGTCAAACTTGCCGGCAATCGACCAGGCAATTCCCGCGTATCCGTTAGGATCACGGCCGTCGAGGAAATACTTATCGTTGAGATAAACCGCCGTTTGATAGGCCACGGCCGGCGACGGACTCCACTCCAGGATTTTCTTCGCCCAATACATACGCATGTAGTTGTGCATCCAGCCGGCATGCAGCATTTGCCGTTGCGCGGCATTCCACAAATCATCGTGCGTCTCGGCCTGCTCCAGTTGTTCCCGCGAGTAAAGCCTGGGACGGGGGTCGCGCGCATGCTTAGCCAGCGTTCGGTGCGCCCATTCCGGGGCACACTCGAGCGAATCGTAGAGCGGATTGAAGCGAACAAAATTGATGGATAGCTCGCGCCAGGTGATCAGTTGGTCCAGAAAATCATCTTTGGCAGCGCGCGGTGCGCGGCTCTTTTCCACCGCCAGCGCAACCGTATGCGGGCCGATGTGGCCGAAATGCAAATAGGGCGACAAGCGGCTGGTACCATCGAGTTCCGGTTTGCCATGCCGCTCGGGATAGCGAGACAGCTTTTGCGACACGAAGTCATCCAGAAGTTTCAACGCCGGCGTCGTTCCCCCGCGCAATGCATCAACCGGCTGCACCGAGCGATCGAGGTCCTTCCAAGGCTCGGTCAGCTCGAGCGAGCCATCATCCGGCAGCGCGCTCAGAGCACGTGGCTTCGCCCATTCGACTTCGGCTTTCGCATTGGTCCCTGCCACCATGAAATCCGGCAATCGTCTTTGCAGGCGCGGGCGGATCGTGCGCGCCGCGTACTGCTCCTTCTCCAGCAGCCTGGAGGGAACCAGCACATCGGCGTCAACCGTCCACAGGGGCACGCTGAGCATCTTCGCCGCCCGCCGGCGCCAATGTTCCGGCTCGCGCAGGGGGTTCTCGTCACCGACGACCAGCGAAGCTCTTACCTCGTCACAGAACTTCACCAGCGAATGCTCGGGAAAGCGCCGCAGCACAAATCCGATGCCACGCCGGTGTGCCCCTTCGGCAATATCAGCAATGCCCTGCGCCAGAAAGGCGTAGTGCCGCAGGTTCGCGTGGGGATAAAAAGGCACCGGGGCGAAGAAGATCACAACCGGCTGGCGAAGGAGGTTGGCGGCGGCAACCGCCACCTCCAGCGCGGGATTGTCGAGCGCGCGCTGCGCCCGCTGCATCCAGTAAACAACGCAACGGCCGCCCGCCGGCGAACCGGAGCGGCGGACCGTCACGCGTGCATCCAGGGCTAGAGCATCCAGCTTATTCATCCCAGTGGACAGCATTTCGCATTGGAACACGAGTTGGATGCAGAGAGAAAGCGGCAGACCGGAAAAGTTGGGCTGAAGCAATTGCCCCGGAGCAGCAACTGCACCGGGGCAAGCCAGCGCTGCGTCCCTATGTCAGGAAGAACTCGCGGGTGATCTTGCCCCACTGCTCGTCGGGCAGGGTGCTGGCCACATCGTCGATGGCCACGCCGCCGTCCTGGGCAAGTGCTCCCAGCGCGTTCGGGACCAGCCGTTGCAGGCGCATCGAGGACTCCTCCGTCCACCAGCGGGCCAAAGCGCCGGTGAGCAGGTTGCGGAAGTTGGTCTTGGCGTCAGGAGATTGGACGGTCACCAGCCAGCCCTCGCCGTAGGGGTCTTTAGTCATCAGCGAGGGATCGTTGACCACGGCTTCGTTGATGTCAGCTACGCTCCCCTCAATCGGCGAGACCATATCGACCTTTACACCGTTGCGCATGATGCTCCACACTTTCTGCCCCTGGCGGATCCACTGCCCGCGTTGCGGCAGCGTAACGCGCTCCGCCTTGCCCACTAGCTTGGCAGCAAAGTCGTCGATGCCAATCCGCACCAGGTTGGGGCTCTCGCCCAGCGCCCAGGTATG
>Ga0070737_10006769_pt1 | contig 10391 bp, 9 predicted proteins | sample Coa_R1_10_FD_66438 | JGI IMG/M metagenome (GOLD analysis project Ga0070737, IMG submission 66438) | Surface soil microbial communities from Centralia Pennsylvania, which are recovering from an underground coalmine fire - Coalmine... | ecosystem: Environmental > Terrestrial > Soil > Unclassified ...
CCGAGGGCCTGATGATCGGATATCTGCCGGGCGATGCGCAAAACCGCATGCTGGAGCAAATTACGGCGCTCAGTGCACCCGGCAGCCGGCTGGCCGCTGACCACTTGCCCGGCAGCTCCAAGTCCGTCGGCTCGCTGATTCTGGAAACCGCAGATAACTGGAGAGAGCAGGGCTACGACGTCGATTTCGGCGACCTCACTTATTCGCACGAACGCAACGACGCCGAAGATGACCTGCGCACCCTCGGGTGGTGTGTGCGCTCCCGCAGCCTCGCTGATCTGCTTGGCGCTGCCGCAGTCCCGGCCGGCGACATGGACACCGGACCGAACAGGCACGGGGCGATGTTCTACCTCACCGCCAACATGCCCCCCCGACCACTAACCGATAGGAATCGCCCGTGACAACGTCGCTGTCCGCTAACCGTCGTGATGTCAACGAGGTCAGGCCGTTTCGCGCTCCGGCCAGCTTGCTCGAAGACCTGCAAGCGGTGCTCGTCGACTTGATCGAATTGCATCTGCAAGGCAAGCAGGCGCACTGGAATCTCGTCGGCACGAACTTCCGTGACGTGCATCTTCAGCTCGACAGCATCGTCGATAGCGCACGTGAAGCCAGCGACACGATCGCCGAGCGGATGCGCGCCTTGGACACGGTCCCCGACGGACGCTCGGACACCGTGGTCGCGACGACGACCGTTCCCGCGATACCGCCGGGTCGACTCGGTGTCGCCGAGGCGGTGGAGGTGATCACCAGTCGGATCTACGCCGTCGTGGGCACTGTGCGCGCCGTGCACGACGACGTCGACGCTGCCGATCCCTCTACCGCCGACCTGCTGCACGCCATCGTCGATGACCTGGAAAAGGCGGCATGGCTGCTCAAGTCCGAGATCGGCACGGCTTAAGCGGCACGGATCCGGCCGACCACACAAGGAGGAGTCAGATGATCAGCACGTCTCAAACCGAGGTCACGGTGGTACACCCTGGCCAGGGGGAGAAGGTGTCGCTTCCCAGCTTCGGCGCCGTGTACAAGCTGACCAGTCCGGACGTGGCGCTCGTCGAGCATCCGTTCGAGGTTGGCTCGATCACCGCGGCGCATCGCCACTCCCGCGAGGACGAGCGCTCGATCGTGGTCGCGGGCAAGATCGGCTTCCGCTCCGACGACACCGAGGTGGTCCTGGAGGCCGGCGGCTACATCACCAAACCACGCGGGCAGATGCACGCGATGTGGAACGCAGGCACCGAGCCCGGCCGCATCATCGAGGTCATCACACCCGGCGCGTTCGCCGGTTACTTCCGGGAACTCGCAGACTTGCTCGCACACGCGGGCCATCCGGCCGATTACGGGGTGCGCACGCTGCACGAGCTTCCCCAATTCAGCGACCTGGCAGACAAGTACGGGCTGACCTACGGCTACCCGGACTGGATGGATGACATCATCGAGCGATACGGGCTGAACCCGCCGACACACTGACCCACGCTCCTAACCCGTGGCCCGGGATTTGGCCGCCCCGGCCGTGTTCGGTAACCTTGAATTCACCGGCGCGGGGTGGAGCAGCTCGGTAGCTCGCTGGGCTCATAACCCAGAGGTCGCAGGTTCGAATCCTGTCCCCGCTACTACAGAAGATGGCCTTGACCAGGCCGAACGGCCGCCAGCACAGGGCTGGCGGCTTTTGGCTGTGTGAACACCGGGGCAGGGACGTGGCCCCCCGGCGAGCGCGGGATCTGCGACTGCTCAGCCTCCTCCATATGTGGGGCCGGGCACGCCATCGCGGTATGTGGTGCACTGTCCCGCTGCACCGCCGGTACAGCATGTCTCGATAAGAACTGGTTCAGCGCCCCAATGGGGTTGCACTACTTGCGACGAGTATTGACCACCGGAACTGCGGCAGTTGTTTTCGACGTCGGTTTGCGCGTCGGCCAAAGGCGCGGCCGCAATCATTGCCGCAAACGCGATCGTGAAAGTGCCCACCGGCATGGCGCTGAAGACAAGGCGTCGGTTCATGTTCCTCCAGATCATTTCACGCGGGAATTTTATCGGCGGTCATGCGGGTGAAGTCGGTGGGTGTCGGTTCGCGAGTACCGCTGGCACCGCGGCGGCCACGACGCCAACCAGCTCGCGCACCACGTGCTCGATCTCGCATGCCGCCACGAAGAATTCCAGGCGGTGCCCTGCTGAGCGGCCTTCGCCCCGGTGCCGCAGGCGGCCGCGGCGTTTGACCGCCGCTCACACCGGGCAATCTCATCCGCGGAGAGTTCGTCGTGGTGACCACGATCCGCACCGTCCCCGGCTACACTGACCGCACCCGAACGACGGCAACGGTGCCGTACCCGAGGAGCGGCGATGAGTGCTCGACGATTGCCGTGGGGCAGCAGTCCCCGTGTGCGGTCCGCGGCATTGCCGCCCAGCAGCACGGTCAACGTGCGGGCGGCAGACGGCACTTTTTTGCACACTCGAGTTTTCGGGCCCCAGGACGGCTACCCGATCGTGCTGTCGCACGGCTTCACGTGTGCGATCCGTGTGTGGGACTACCAAATCGCCGACCTGACCGCCGATTATCGGGTCATCGCGTTCGACCACCGCGGCCACGGGCGCAGCGGCCTGCCCCCGCGCGGCGGCTACAGCCTCAGCCACCTGGCCTCCGACCTGGATGCGGTGCTGGAGGCCACGCTTAGGCCCGGAGAGCGCGCCGTGCTTGCCGGCCACTCGATGGGGGGCATCGCGATCGCCGCCTGGTCCGACCGCTACCGCCACAAGGTCGCGCACCGCGCCGATGCGGTCGCGTTGATCAACACCACCACCGGCGACCTGGTACGCAAGATGAAGCTGGCGCCGGTGCCGCCGCCGTTCGCGGCAGCGCGTGTCCTGGCGGCCCGGCAGCTGATCGCCGCGTTCGGGGGGGTTAGGCCGCCGAGTGTGATGCGGGGACCGATCCGCGAGTTCATCGCGATGATGGCGGTCGGAACCGACGCCGATCCTGCGGTCGCGGCGTTGATCTATGACCTGTTCGCGGCCACTTCGCCGGCCGCGCGCGGTGGCTGCGCCAAAATGCTGGCCGACACGTTGGGACGCCGGCACATCAATCTGACCGGACTGACCGTGCCGACGCTGGTAATCGGCAGTGAGCGGGACAGGCTGACCCCGATCAGCCAGTCCCGCAGGATCGCTCGCGCGGCGCCCAATCTGGCCGGGCTCGTCGAGCTACCCGGCGGCCACTGCGCGATGCTCGAACACCCCGCCGAAGTCAACCGGCAGCTGCGCGCCCTCGCCGGGGCGGCCGCCAAAGCCCCCGGCGCGGGGCGGATCAGCTCATAGCCGCTCTGCCACCTCGGCGGCTGCCCGCCGCCCGGAGCGCACGGCGCCGTCCAAAAAACCGGTCCACTCGTCGGCGGTCTCGGCGCCGGCCCAGTGGATGCGTCCGAGCGGGCGGCGCAGCCACGGCCCGTAGCGGGTCCACGACCCCGGCGGCACGGCCGCGGTCGGACCGCCGGCGGCGAAATCCTCTGTGCCCCAGCGGAAATCGATATAGTCAGCAGGCTCAAGAGCCGCGTCGCCAAACAGTGAGGCAAAGCTTGCCAGCGCCTGGCGCCGCCGCTCGTCGGCCGGTAGCAGGTCGAAGCGGCGGGCATCGGCGAACCCCAGCAGGACACCCGGCCCGTCGGGCCGCGGACTGACGTCGAAGGTGATGAACACCGGGCCCTCATCGGACAACGCCTGCCCGGACAAGCCGTTGGCCCGCCAAAACGGTGTCGGGTAAGCGGCGTAGGCCTTACTCAGCCGGCCCTGCGGCCAACACGCCGGCAGCCGGCGGTATTCGGCCGGCAGCGCGGGCACGAACTCGATGGCCGCCCGGTGGGCCGGCGGGATCGCGACAATGACGAATCGTGCCTCCGCTCGACCCTTTGCACAGCTGATCGTCACACCGCCACGGTGCTGGTCGATGCGGAATACTACGGCGCCCAGCACCACGCGCTCGCCCAGCTCGGCCGCCGACTTCTCAGCGATCTGCTGGGTGCCGGCCGCGAACCGGTCCTGCTGGGCGCCGTCTTCGACGTCGAGCAGCCGGTCCAATCCGCCGGCCGCGCGCACATACCTGGCCGCGTGCAGCATCGACACCTCGTCGGGCTCACAGCCCCAGGTGACCCGGGCCATGATGGCCAGCAGGTCGCGCGTGGTCGCGCCGGCGCGCACCGAGCGCAGCCAGCCGCCCAGCGACTGGGCGTCCAACGCCCGCGCGCGTCGGGCGGTCCACGGCTCGGCCAGCGGCACCGCACGGGCAATGCGTTCGAATTGCCAACGCACCCGGCCGATGTCAAGCAACCCAGGCAGCGACAACTTCGGGATGGTGCCGTGATAAGACCGGACCCGCCCGCGCCACCGGATCTGGTTGGCGCCGTCGTGATACGTCGGGACGGTCGGGATTCCGAGTTCTGCGGCCAGGCCCAGCACCGCGTCCTGGGTGGGTCCGACGAAAGTCCCGCCCAAATCGACGGGCACACCTGCGACCGTACCGGTGTGGGAACGTCCACCCACCCGGCCGCGTCCTTCGAGCACCACCACGTCGTGACCGCGCCCGGCCAGTTCCCGCGCCGCGACGAGCCCGGCGAAACCGGCGCCCACCACGGCGACGTCGGCATTCCACTGCGGCATGCCCGACAGTCAACCGCATCCGGGCGCGGTTAGTCGCGCGTCTTGAGCACGACCTTGCCCTTGGCGGTGCGGTTTTCCAGCGCCGCGATCGCCTCGCCCGCCCGCTGCAGCGGATAGACCTCCGGCTGCGGCGGGGCCACCGTGCCCGACGCCAGCAGCCGATGCAGCTGCGACCACTGCCGGGCCAGATAACCCGGATGCGACGTGGCCCACGCACCCCAGCCCACCCCGACCGCGTCGATGTTGTTGAGCAGCAAGCGATTTAGCTTGACTGTCGGAATCTCGCCGGCGGTAAAGCCGATCACCAGCAGCCGGCCACCGGGTGCCAGCGACCGCAGCGAGTCGGTGACCCGATCGCCGCCGACCGGATCGACCACGATGTCGACTCCGCGTCCGCCGGTCAGATCCCGCGCCGCGTCCTTGAACCCGTCGGCCATCACCACATCGGTGGCGCCGGCCGCCCTGGCAATGTCGGCCTTATCCTGCGTGCTGACCACCGCGATGGTCCGGGCCGCGCCAAGGGCCGACGCCAGCCGCAGCGTCGAGGTGCCGATACCCCCGGCCGCGCCGTGCACCAGTACGGTCTCCCCGGTCGTCAACCTGCCGCGTTCGGTCAGGGCGAAATGCACGGTGAGGTCGTTGAACAACAGTCCTGCGCCGGATTCGAACGACACCGTGTCCGGCAAGGGAAACACCTGTTCGGGTGGCAACGCAATGACTTGGGCCATGCCGCCGCTCAACATGGTCAGCGCCGCCACACGATCGCCCGCCTTGACCTGCGCATCGGCGGGAGCGCTGCGGACGACGCCGGCAGCCTCGGCACCGGGCACAAACGGCAGGTCCGGTTTGTGCTGGTAGAGGCCGCGGGTCAACAGCGCGTCGGGAAACGCGACCCCCGCGGCGTATACATCGACGACCACGACGCCGTCGCCGCCCGGCTCGTCCAGTTCGACCACCTGCACCGCTTCCGGGCCGTCGAGCCGAGACACCTGTACTGCACGCATCGCGCCCCTTCCTGTCGCCAGTGAACTTAGTCTGGTGGGGTGGGGCCGACGACAAAGGGAGTTCTTCGATGACCGATGATCCGTTCTTTGACGTGGTGACCATTGGTGCCGGTATCTCGGGAATCGGCGCAGCCTACCGCATCCGGGAGCGCAACCCGCAGCTTCGCTTTGTGATCCTGGAGCGACGGGAGCGCCTGGGCGGGACATGGGACCTGTTCCGCTATCCGGGTGTGCGATCCGACAGCGATATCTACACGCTGTGCTTCCCGTGGGAGCCGTGGACCCGCCCGCAGATGATCGTCGACGGCGAACATATCTGGCAGTACCTGTCCGACACCGCTCGCAAGCACCACATTGACGAGCACATCCGTTTCAACACCTACGTGCGTTCCGCCGACTGGGATTCGACCACCGATACCTGGACCCTTCGAGCCGAACAAAACGGTCCGGGAGACAAGGAAGATAAGACTTACCGATGCCGGTTCGTGTTTTTCGGTACCGGTTACTACGACTACGACAACCCCTACACCCCGACGTTTCCCGGAATCGAAAACTTCACCGGCGAAGTGGTGCATCCGCAGCACTGGCCGGAGTCACTGGACTGCACCGGCAAGCGCTGTGTCGTGATCGGCAGTGGTGCCACCGCGGTCAGCCTGATCCCTACGCTGGCCCAGCAGGCAGCCCACGTGACCATGCTGCAACGCACGCCCTCCTACATGATTTCCGCGCCGCAAATCGAGCCGACGGCCATAGCGATCCGAAAGTTGTTGCCGCTCAAGGTAGCTCATTGGCTCGTTCGGTGGCGTAATGCCATCGTCGGCGTGCTGCTGTGGGAGGTGTCGCGGCGGGCACCGGAATTCATGAAGCGCCGGCTGCGGCGAATCGCTGAATATAACCTGCCGGAAGGTTACGACATCGACACCCATTTCAAGCCCCCGTACAACCCCTGGGATCAGCGCTTGTGTTTCCTGGTCGACGCCGACCTGTACAAGGCGATCAGCGACGGCAGCGTCGACGTCGTCACCGACCACATCGACCACATGGATGCCTCCGGCATTGTGCTGAAGTCCGGGCGGCACCTCGACGCGGATGTGATCATCACTGCAACCGGACTCCAGCTACAGGCACTCGGCGGAATCACGGTCAGCCTCGACGGCGAAAAAATCAACCCGCACGACCGGTTCGTCTACAAGCGACACATGCTCGAGGACGTCCCGAACGCAGCCTGGTGCGTGGGCTACACCAACGCGTCCTGGACGTTGGGAGCCGACCTGACCGCGCGGTCGGTGGCAAAGCTGTTGGAGTACATGAACTCGCACGGCTACACCCACGCCTACCCGCACCTCGGCGACACCGACATGCCCGAGCAACCAGCGTTCAACCTACAGTCCGGGTACGTGCTGCGCGCCCTGGATGTGCTGCCCAAGTCGGGCACCCGCCGCCCCTGGATGGTCAGCCACGACTTCCTGCGCGACGTCATCGACCACCGGTTGCGACCAATCGACGACCAGATGGTCTTCGGCCGCGTGCCAGCTGCCGAAGCGCAGCCGGCATAAGTTGGATTGCCTGGCTCCTCCTCATCGCGCTGCGCGCTCTGCATCGTCGCCGGGCGAGGTCAGGGCGCCACCGTCAGCCAGTCCTTGAAACCCGACGGGTCGTGGCGGCCCAGCACGCCGTGCTCGTAAAGCCCCCAGCCCTCCACCGGATCACCGTCGCCGTCGCGGCACATCGCCCGGCCGACGTGGTCGATCACCCCGAACCCGGATCGCGCGATGATCGCCGGATCGGTCATGTCGTAGGTGAGCCGCTCGGTGAACTTCTCGCCCTTCCACATACCGTGCAGCCAATCCGAGTCTCCGCCGTAGCCGGCGCCGACGTGGATGGGTACTGGCAGCTTGGATTCGACGTCGAAGCGCACCCGGGTGCCGTCGGCGGTGGCGGCCTCGATCGTCGCCCCGGTCGGGATGCGGGTACCGGAACGGTACTGCGTGCTCACCCGAGGCCAGCCCAGCTGCTCGACACGGCCGTCGCGCCAGACCCGGGTGCAGTCGTTGAGGGAACGAAATCCGTTGGGTGCCTCCTGGATAATCAGCACGACGCAGAAGTCATCGAAGGCCATCGGCATATACAGCCACCACATGCCCTCGAACGGCGGGTCGGCCGGCCGGCCCGCCGGCTCGGGTTCGCCGATCGGTCGGATGCCCCAGGAGCGGTCGCGGCTGCCGATCCAGGCGGCGGGGTCGACAACGATCTCCTCACCGTCGATCGCGATCCGGCCACTCCAGCTGCCCAACTGGGCGAACCGTTGCGCGTCGAGCGTAATCCGGTTGCCGGAGCGCAACACGTGTGGCTGTTCCTGGACCACGTCGAACAGTCCCTGCCAGGTCAAATCGACGGCGATGCCTTCGGTTTCCTCGAGGATCAGCCGCAGTTTGCGCAGCGGCTCGATAACTTCGATCCGGTAGCCGCCCACGTGCTGATTGAGCCGGTCCTGGTCGATGGCGTCGGACAGGTGGACCGCGGTCTGGATGTTGCCGCGACGGATGAGCACGAAGGCGTCCTTGACGCCGAGGTTGGGGTAGTAGCCGATGCCGGTGATCAGGAAGATATGGCCGGTGCGGTCGTGGGCGTTGAGGTAGGCGCGGTCGTAGAAGTTGCGATCGGAGGAGCCCGGCCACGCGATCGGCTGCGGAAGCTGGTGCACCGGGAACTCGTCAAGCGGTCCGAGCATCAATGATCCTCTCCAACAAGGCGTTTCAGCAAAGACGCGTGGTAGAACAGCGATTCGACATCGTGCGGTGCCTCGATCTCGCCGAAGTGCACGCGGCGCGCACCGGTGCGCATGAACACGCAAGCCCACATCACGCCCGAATACACGTAAAACCAGTGCAGGTCTCCGAGTTCGACACCGGTGAGCTGACGATAGGTCGCGCGGACGTCGTCTTCCCGCATCACATCCGGCAGACCGGGTAATCCTGCCAGACCAGCAAGCTCCTGGAATACCATGTGGGCGAAAATCATCCAGGCTACGTCCAGTTCGCGTGGGCCCAGCGTCACCATTTCCCAGTCGAGCACCGCCGCCGGGCGAAAATCGCGGTACAACACGTTGCCAATCCGGGCGTCACCCCACAGCAGCACGGTCTCACCCGAGGCCGCCTCCTCTGGCCAGTGGGCCTGCAACCAGTCGAAGGTGCGTTCCAGCAGCGGCGAGCGTCCGATGTCGGGGACCGCGAACTCATACCAGGAGCGCACCCAGCTGAAGTGGCGGCGCAGAGCGGTCTCGCCGGCCCGGCTTTCAGCCAGAAACGCAAATAGCTTCTCGGCGTTAGGAATCGAGTGCAACTTGGCCAACACTGCCACCGTTGACTCCTGTAATTCGCGCCGGCGCTCGGGGGGCGCATCGGCGAACCAGTTGTTGCCGAACGTGTAGGGCATCACGTCAGGCGGAACCTGACCCTCGACGTAATCCATCACGAAGAAAGGTGTTCCGAGCACGTCACCGGTCGCCTCGAGCCAGCGCACCGGTGGCACCGGGATATCTGTGAGTTCGCCGACTTTTCGCACCACGTCGAATTGGTGGTCCAGCCGATATGACGGGAACACCGGCACGTCGGCGGCGGTGGGCGCCACCCGCGCCACCAGCTTCTGGTCGATCGGCCGTCCGCCCTGCTGCCAGCGTGCGGTGAAGATTACGGTTTCCGAGGACATGCCCGTGGCGTCCACGCCGCTTTCCACGGTGACGTCAGGCATCGCCCCGGCGGGCAGCACCGTCGACAGCCAGTGCGCCAGCACCGCCGGCAGAGTGGCAATGTCGCGGCTGGAGCGTTGGAGTCGGCTGACGTTGTCGATAGCCGGTTCGGTTGGCACAGTCGCCTCCTCGGCGAGGCAAATACGATACGGTGGGTAGCGTTATGAAAGCAGACCCGTCCACGGTTGACAAGGCCCCCGGCGCCGGACGCCCCCGGGATCCGCGTATCGACGCCGCCATCTTGTCGGCGACCGCGGAACTTCTTGTGCAGATCGGCTATTCGAACCTCACATTGGCTGCCGTCGCCGAACGCGCCGGAACCACCAAGACAGCGCTGTATCGGCGGTGGTCCAGCAAGGCCGAACTGGTGCACGAGGCCGCGTTCCCTACGGCGCCCACGGCCCTGGCCGCTCCGGCGGGCGACATGGCCGCCGATATCCGGGCGATGATCGCGGCGACGCGCGACGTGTTCATCAGCCCGGTGGTGCGGGCCGCACTGCCAGGGCTGGTCGCCGACATGACCGCAGATTCCGAGTTGAGCGCCCGGGTGACGTCGCGCTTCGCCGACCTGTTTGCCGCCGTGCGGCTGCGGGTGCGTGATGGTGTCGAGCGCGGCGAGGTTCACCCCGATGCGGACCCGGATCGGCTGATCGAGCTCATCGGGGGAGCGACGCTGTTGCGGTTATTGCTGCGGCCAGACGAACAGCTCGACGACGACTGGGTCGACCAGACAACCGCGATCCTGGTGCACGGCGTCAAAGTGGGGTCGGTCCGGTGACGGGGCGACTCGACGGCCGGTCCGCGATCGTCACCGGTGCCAGCCGCGGATTGGGCCGCGCCATCGCGTTGGCACTCGCAGCGGAGGGCGCGGCGGTCGCCGTGGTCGGGCGTACCGAACAGGTATGGGACCAACGGCTGCCCGGGACGATCGGCGAAACCGTTGCGGATATCGAGGCTGCGGGCGGGCGTGCAGTGGCCGTCCGGGCCGACCTGCT
>Ga0070737_10006770_pt1 | contig 10389 bp, 16 predicted proteins | sample Coa_R1_10_FD_66438 | JGI IMG/M metagenome (GOLD analysis project Ga0070737, IMG submission 66438) | Surface soil microbial communities from Centralia Pennsylvania, which are recovering from an underground coalmine fire - Coalmine... | ecosystem: Environmental > Terrestrial > Soil > Unclassified...
TCGTTTCCGCTGTCTTCGGCGGCGTCGGCGGGAAACACCACCCGGGTGGTGTCCCATTCGGTGTGGGTGTGGAAAGTGACGGTGCGGGGCGCCCCGTCGGGCCCGGTTTCCGTGACCGTGTCCGTGACCGAGTCAGGCCAGAACGACCCTTCGGTGATTTTCCCGTCACCGTTGAGTTTGAAGCTCGCGAGGCGGGGACACGCGGGGGTGGACGCCCCGGGGTGGATACCGCCGCAGAACAGGCACACCGCGCCGTCCGCGGCGGCTTTCAGGGTTTCTTCCCGGTCCTGGGGTGTCAGGGCGGGACGCGGCGGGGGGAAAACCGGCCGGCCTTGCATGCCGGCGAGGCGTTCCCGTGCCGCGTTGATCGCGTCCTGCGCGGGGCGTGTGAGCGGCGGGGACCCGCCGGGGGGAGTGGTCACAGATCGTGGTGTTTTCTTTTCAGAAGATGATGACCTGGCCGGCTTGCAGGACGGGTACTTCCGGGTTGTCGGTGACTTTCACCCACCGGATGTAGGTGCCCGGCGCCAGGGTGATCGTGCCCGCCGGCCCGATGAGGCATTTCGCCTGGTAGGGGTAGATGGGGCCGGGGAGGGTGTCCCACTCACCCGCCACCCAGGACCCGGTTTGCGGTGGTGTGGAAGTTCCCGTGACGAACGCGAACTGGACCGGGTCGCTGGTGGGGTTGTAGGGGACGCCGTCTTTGGTGACAGACATGGGTACGGTGACGTACTCGGTGGACAGGGACGACAAGACGTCGGTGCTCGCGGAGTTCACCGCCAGGTTCCACCCGGTACTCATCCGGTCCCCGCCTGGTATCGCCGCAGGGAAGTGAGCTGGGGGAAAGCCCCCCGGCGGGGCGCGGGGTGGCAGTGGGGGCAGCGGGAGTGCCGTGCTGTCAGGTACGCGTGCCCGGCGGCGCAGCGGGCCGCGCCGTACGCCGACGCCCACCCGCCTTCCGCGGCTGGCTGCTCACCAGCCACCTCCCCGCCCCCAGCAGCGGCGGAAACGGGCTGGTGGCAGCGGGGGCAGCGGGACGCCACCTGCGGGTACACGTGACCGCAGTCCTCACACGTCACCGCCCGGTACGCTTCCAGCCACGACCCGCCCGACAGGCCACGCAGTTCCGTGAACGCCCACACCAGCGCGTCCAGCCGGTCGTCATGACCCTGACCGCCCCCGGCGGGCACGAAACTGCACATCTGATCCTCAAGCACATCGAACACGCCCAGGTGGTGGACACGGCCCTGCTCATACAAAGCCGACACCGGTTCCGCGCGGACCGCTTTCCCCCTCGTGGCACGCACCACCCCGTAGGGGACGTTCACGTCGACGTGCCGCAGCACCGTCCCGATGTAGTCAGCGCCGTTGTTGGCTTCCGCGATGATCCGGTCCGCGCGGTGATGCCGGTACGCCCACACCGCTTTCCGCATACACGCGTCCGGGGTGCCCCGCATCGAATAGTCACCGAGAACGTACCCGTGGCCGTTGCCGTCTTCCGCGGCGACAACAATGCCGGTTTCGTCGCTGGTTTCCCTCGACGTCACCGCCGGGTCCACCGCCACCACCACCCGGGTGAACCCCGGCGCGTCCCCCCGCGGCATCCGGCCCTTGTCGATCATCTCCGGGGTCCACAACGCGCCCTCAACATCGTCGAGGAGGTCCCCTTCAAGTTCCTGCCGTTCCAGCCGGGTGCCCTGCGACACCCCAACCACCTCACGGAGAAACTCCGGGGACAAGTTCGCCGCGTTGTCCACCGTCCGCAGCCGGGTACACGGCACCGACGGGTCATCCAGCAGCCGGCGGATGAGTTTACGGGCGTTCCGGGTTTTCTTCGGCGTGCCCGTCGCGATGATCCGCGCGTTCCCCTTACGGACCGCGTACCTCAGCGACTCATCCCACGTGACTTCCCAGTTGTCCCACAACCCGATCTCGTCACACCAGGCGCCCTTGAGGTTTTTCCCCTGGATCCGCAAACCGCCGTCCTGCGCGGACGCGACCCGGATCACATGCCCTGACCGCAGCTTCAGCTCAGCGAACGACCGGTGCCAGTGATCCACCAGCTCACTGTCTCCCGCGTCGACTTGCTGTTTCGTGGTTCCCAGCGCCGCGAGGATCCCGCTTTCCCCTTCCACGCACACCGACCACGCGTCCGGGTACGTAGGCGCCACGATCCCCCACTCCCCCGGCTCCGGATCAGACAAGATCCACTCAGCGAGCACGTTCGACGCGGTGAACGTCTTCCCCGCGCCCCGGCCCCCCCGCACATACCACACCCGCCACCGGCCAGGCGGCGGCAACTGCTCCGGCCGCGCTGTCCGCCGCCACGTCAGCTTCGACAGCAGCTTCTTCCGCTGCGCCACCGCCAGATGCTCACGGGCACGCGCCAGCTCCTCCAGCGCCGCCGCGACATCAGCGTCGAGGGTCCGCACCCCACCCGGCGCCGGCCCCGCGACCATAACCGCCCGCCGGCCTCGCCGCTGCCCGGCCCGCCGGCGGGCAGCTCAGCCGGCCCCCCGAACCCCGTCACCTCACGTTCCGCGTCCCGCGCCTGCGCCATCACCTGCGCCGCCACCGACCGGATCTCCTCCGCCGACATCGACGCCACCACACTCATCGACTGCTTCGGCGCGTCCGCCCCATGCAGCTTCCGGAGCTCCTTATTCACCTCCAGAATCTTCCCCAGCGCCGCGACACGCACAGAATTATCCGGATACGGCTCACCCGACCCCGGATCAATGATCACCTTCCCCGACACCGTCGTCGCCGGACCCGGATCATCCACCAGCCCCCACGCCGAACGCCCCACCGCATGCAGCTCATCCGCCGCTAGCCGCCGCACCGCCCGCACATCCTCCGACGGCACAAGCGCCAGACCCTCTTCCACCGCACGCCGCGCCGTCGCCGCATCCGGCAACCCAAGCTCCCGCGCGATCTCCACAAACCTCGCATGCCGCACCCGCAACTCAGCAGCACGGATACACAACTGCACCTTCGCCCGCACCGACGCCGGCACCCGCACCACATCAGCCGCCACAACCCACCCCCACCCAGCAAGCAGCACCAAGCGACCCAGCAAGCAGAAACCCAGACAGCACCCAGCCCCCAGAACAACCGCCCAGGCAAAACACCTACGAAGAGAACCTAAAACCACCACAGACGGCGACCATCCCCGCGAAGTAACGGCAAACACCCGCACCCAAACCGTTACACCCCCCGCCCAGCACGCCGCTCCCGCCACCGCCGCACCCGCGCACGAGAAGCACACCGCGCCGAACAATACACAGCCACCACACGCCCACCAGCAGACCGGTAAAAAACCACCCCACACACCGGACACACCTTACGCGGCGGCAACACACCCCCACACACCCCGCAACGCTCCACTACCGCCCCACCAACTCAATCCGCGCCCGCACCCGCGCAGCATGCTCCACCGCCAAATCCGGCGACCGATGCCCCCGACCACAACACCGCCCCAACCGCACCCGCACACCCGACGGCGACACCGCAACCACCGGAGCCGTATACGCCACCCCACGACGCCCCGACCACAACTCACCCCACACCGGACTCACATCCAGCACCGGACCCCGAGACGGCAACCCAGCCTCCCGCCGCCGCCGCTCCCGCAACCCCGACCACAACGAATACCCCACCAGCACACCCACAGCCAGCACACCCAGCAACACACCCATACCACCCACCCTACCACCCCGTAACGGCAAACCCACACCAACACCGTTACGGCCCCAGCACCCAAAAAACCACCACAACCATCCAGAACAGGTTGCCGGCGCCGCGGGGGTGCTGCGTGACGCGGCCGAATCATCGCCCTTCCCCGCGTGGGCCGGCGCCTTGCGTGGGTGGGTGCCCTGCGTGGGCCGGTGCCATGCGTGGGGCGGCGTTGTGCGTGGCCTGGGGGTGGTTGCGTGGCCGTGCGGTGCGCCGGTTGCGGTGCGCCGGTTGCGGTGCGCACGGCGCGGTGCGCGGGTGGTGCGGCGTGGCTGTGCGAGCGTCGCAGGCATCCGTTGCGAGACAGGATAATGAACGTTATCCTGTACCTATGGTTGGCGCTACGGAGCATCCCAGCGGCCAGCGACGGCGCTCGAGCGCACACCAGCGCCAGGCGGCCCGCGCTCGACGGCCGCGCCCGGCGGCGACGCGCGGGGCTGCGGCAGCGCTGCCACTGGGGCGCGGCGGTGGCGGCGCGGAGCGAGCCATCCGGCCACGGTGGCGTTACCGGAGCATCCCCCGCGGCGCCAGTTGGACCCGCACGCACGGAGGTTACCCACAGTGACGTGTTACTCGTCAGTACGGGTGTCACCTGCGGAAACGCGGCACCCCTACTCGCGAGTAACCCCACCTTCGGTTACTCTCCGTCATGTGACGCAGGTCACACTACCTTGGGATGATGTCACCCTTGCGTTTGGCGGTTTTGTGCGCTAGGGTCAGTGGTAGGTAAGACAAGTCAACGAAGCGGGTATCGGGTAGCCGGATGCATCACCCTCGTTGTGGGGCGGACCGCCGGCATGACCTCACCGGTAGCAGGCGTACAGCCATCTGGCTATGGCATCCCCACCGGTCCGCGACGGGACATAGCAAGGATCGGCCACATGACCGGCACCTGTGGTGTGCGGTATGAGCTCGCAGCTCACATGTGGCACTCGGCACTATCCGTACTCGTGACAGGAGACAAGGGCATGAGTGATTACCCGGCTGCACGGCAGGTCACGGCGGCGCTGCGGCGCTACCTTCCCGCGCCTGTGGCGCTGCGTACTACTGACCAGGGGGACGGTGTGTATGAGGTTGTCATGCCGTCGATGTCCGCGATGCACCTCGGGCTGCGCGCCGGGGTGGCGGATTCTGCGGTGCTGCGGTCTGTCTGCCGGGATCTGGGTGGCCGGCGTGTGCGGGTGGTCGCGGACCGGGTCACGCGGCGGGTTACCGGTAACCAGGCGCGTCTTCTCATGCGTGTTGCCTAGCTCTCAGCGTGGCGGCCGGGCTGTGGTTCCCGGCCGCCACGCTGACCAGCTGGACCGCTGGCCACTACTCGTGACAGGAGATCGGTGATGGCGTGGAGCGTGGGTACGCGGCATACGTGCGGCGGGCCGGTGTTCGGGCAGCGGACGCCGGGGTGTCCGCGGTGCGATGAGCTGGCGGCTGGTGCGCCGGCGCGGCGGCTGGGTTACCAGCCCCGCACCCGGTGTGGGTGCGGGCAGTTGTGTGAGCGTGGCGACCGTGTGTGCATGAGCTGCCAGATCCGCGCGCATGACTGCAAGGTCAGTGGCTGCGCGGCGGTGTGCACGTTCGGGCAGTGGTGATACCGGGCCGGTGTTCGGGCAGCGCCGGGTCACTGACCAGCCACATGACCGGCACTCATGGTGTGCGGTACGGACTCGCAGTCCGCATGTGGCGCTGATCAGCTGTGTGGCTGGTCATTGTGGGGTGTGCCTGACAGGGGGCACGCGGAGAGAGGAGAAAGTCATGAAGGATGACACGCTGCGTGAGTGCGAGGATTGCGACCGGGCCGCCGTCGGCATATGCAACAACTGCTGTCTGCCGGTGTGTGGGTGCCATTCGACGACCGCGTCTGGGCGTTTGGAGTGCCTGCAGTGCCACGCGGCGCTGCACCCAGCGCACTAGGCGATCCCCATGGTGTGCGGCCTTGGTCGTGCGCACGCGATGTGTGCCTAGCGTGGCATACAGAAAGAGAGGAAAGGATCATGGAGGATCGTACCACTGTCTGCCGTTCGTGTGGTCACCTGGCGAGCGTCGCGGAGATGATCCCAGAGCTGACCTTTTCGTGGGTGCCTACGGGGCACTGGGTGTGCCGTGATAGCGAGGCGTGTTATCAGCGGTGGGTAGCTCACACTCCCCCGGGCGGCGTTCCCTCTAAGACAGCGAAAGCGACAGCAGTGCGAGCTGTCCTAGGCCGGTAGCTGGTGGCTGCCCGTGGCGCACGGGCTTGGCCGTGCGCCACGGAGAGCACCCAGAAAGAGGGTGCCGGAATGAAAGGGGACCAGCGATGAGCTTCACCAACGACGGTATGTACCCGCCTAGTGACATGGGACTGTACAGCCCGCACGACGATTACCGGGACGCTGACCTTGCCCTCATGGGGGAGGGGGACGCGTGGCCGGCGTGCAGGATCTGCGGGTGGACACCTGATCTCGGGCCGCACGCTACGTGGGTGGCGGGACACACATTCTGCGGAGCGCACCAGGTCCAGGTGGACTCCGCGGATCTGAGCGAAGGACGCGTCTAGACACTGCCCGTGGCGTGCGGCCTCGTGCCGTGCGCTGCGGAGTGTGCCTAGGGGTGGCGCGCGGAGAGAGGAGAAAGACATGTGGGATACGCCGGAGGAGCTGTACACGCTCCCGGACATGCTGGCCAGCGATGCTAAGCAGATCTGCTGGCCCGCGCTGTGGGCGTTGCGCGGCGGCCATGAGGACGGAGACGGTCTGTACGGCACGCGTGGTGACCTGGCGGAGATGCTCGCTGACATCGCGTGCGAGCTGACGTGTCAGGCTCTCATAGCGGCACGCTAGGCACGCGGAGAGAGGAGATGCGGGATGGCTTACCGAGGTACTTACCGGCGGGGGTACGCGCGCGGTTCCCGCGACGTGGCACCGGGTCCTGTGGGCCGTGTGAACCGGCGACCGGGTCCGTGCCGGGTCTGCGGGCTTGAGGTGCCCGCCGGCGCGGGGCATCTCTACCGGGAGACGTCCGGTGGATGGTCGGTGACGCATGTCCCGGTGCAGTGGGCGGGGTCGCCTGTGTCGGGGTACTACTGGGGCGGCTGCCCGGACGCCACCGACAGGATGAACGCCGGGCTGCCGCAGGGCCCCGGTCGCCGTGTGCGGCCGGAGGCGGAAAGGATCGCGTACGTCGCGAAGGTGTACGCCGCTACCGACCCGGCCCAGTGGCAGTAGGTGACGAAATGACAGACACGATCACCATGCGCGTCGTGAAGACCCCGCGAGGGTGGGCGGTTGCTGCTGGGCGACCGTACTACCTGACAGAGACCCGGACGAAGCGTGAAGCGGTGGCGTGGATTGACCGGGCTGCGCGGGGGCGCCGCGGCCTCGCGGAGGCGGAACACGGACAGGCTGCGAGGCTCGCAGGTGACCTCGCGGAACGAGGCATCGGGGCCATCGACTACCGGCAGCTTAAGCCTGGCGACCTGTTCACGTGGGCACGGCCGGATGGGTGGATACCTCCCGCCCGGGAGGTAATCCGCGTCGACCACGCTAGCGGCGGGTCGCTGATCTACTACGCAGACACCCCTGGCGGGTTCATCCTCTGCACGCCCGGGACCCAGTTCTACGGGCGCATACAGACCACCTAGACCAGGTCAGGGTGGCCCCCGCGTAGCCGCTAACTGCGCGGGGGCCCGGTCACCATCAATCCGACAGGAGACAGCGACATGAACCATGCTACACACCCACTGCCAGCGGAGATGATCGGGCGCAGCACGCGTACCCTCACCCCAGAGCAGCGGAGCGCTCTCGAGGAGAGCGACTGCGGGAAGTGCGGCAAGGCCGCGTCGGATGCACGTCACGTGCTCACCGTGGACCGCGCCGGCCGCATCCTCGGGGTGGAATGCGTCGCGTGCTGGAACGCCAGCGTGGAAGAGACCCGCCGGCGGCGTGCGGCGGAGCTGGCCGCACGGCCGGGGTGCGAAGCGTGCGGCCAGCGGCCAGTCACGTGGACGCTGCGCGGCAGCGACGGGCCAGTCGGGGTGTGCGGCGCGTGCCGGCGGCGTGTCAACCAGCGGATCCGGAGGCTGCTGCTGTTCGGCGTCCCGGACGCGACGCGGGCGCAGATCCTCGCAGCCGCCCGGGAGAAGGTGCCGGCATGAGCCGGGCACTCGCGGCGCTGCGCCGCGCACTGGGCCGGTACGTCGGGCCGGTGTACGCGGCCGAGGCGGTCCTGCTGGCGCTGGACGCGCGACGTGAAATCAGGCACCCGTCATGAGCGGGGGAGATGCCGTGGACGCGCTGACGGCGCGGTGCCGGCAAATACCACTCAGCGTCCTAGCGGACGCGCTCGGCATGCTCGAGGCGAAACCGCGGCTCACGCCCGGGGAGCGGCAAGTGCGGGCCGTCATCATCGACGTGATCTGCGAGCGCTGCCCTGCGGCTGACATGGCGTTCACCGTGTGGAGCGAGGGCAGCGACCCGTACGGCGCTGCTGCGGCGATCACAGGTGCTGTGCGTGCCGCGATGGCGGCGATGAACTGACCGGGCCGTCACGGGCCCGCGCGTCCCTGGTACGTGCGGGCTCGCGGCCACCCGGCCGGGCAGGGAGAAACAACCACCAGCGATGAGGAGACCACCCATGACCAGCCAGCACCAGCCCCCGGACCCGCCACGCGGCCGGGACTGGACCCAGATGACGCGCCGCCAGTTCGACGTGAGCGCCCCGGAGCCCCCAGCTAGCCCTGTTCCTGGCGGACTCGCAGGGCCGCGGCGGCCCGGACCTGTTCACCAGCGGGGAGAACGAGGAGACCAGCAGATGACCACCTACGCGGATATTCCCGCGCTCGAGACGCAGTGGCTGGGGAAAGGGCAGCTCATGTGTGACCTGGCTGCCCGGGTGGCGAACAGCCATTCCGAGTCCGTGTCCAGTGATTCCGGGGAGACGGGCAGCGTCATCATGATCACCCTGGAGGATGACCTGTCGGAAACCGTGGCGTACCGGCTCCGCGCCGCCGGCGCGAACCTGGCCCGCGTGCACGACATGACGCTGCTGGGGTCCCGGGTCACCGTTCGAACTGTCCGCGTCACCGCTCCGGGAAGGGAACGTCGCAGCGTCCGGCTGGAGACACGATCATGACGACCACCTACGCGGATATTCCCGCGCTCGAGACGCAGTGGCTGTGGCAGGACCGGCTGCCGCGGGGTGAGCTCGTCCTCATCGCCGGGGAAGGCGGCGTGGGGAAAGGGCAGCTCATGTGTGACCTGGCTGCCCGGGTGACGACGGGCCGGCCGATGCCCCTGTCCAGTGATCCCGGGAAGGCGGGCAGCGTCATCATGATCACCCCGGAGGATGACCTGTCGGAAACCGTGGCGTACCGGCTCCGCGCCGCCGGCGCGAACCTGGCCCGCGTGCACGACATGACGCTGCTGGGGTCCGGGTCACCGTTCGAACTGTCCGCGTCACCGCTCCGGGAAGGGAACGTCGCCCAGCTGCGTGCCGCCGTCGACATGATCGGTGATGTGCGGCTCGTGGTGATCGACCCGCTGATGGCGACGATCGCCGCTGGCAGTGTCGCCACCAACCTCGGCGCGCGCCGGGTGATGGCGCCGCTGCAGAAACTGGCCCGCGAAACCGGTGTCACGGTAGCACTCAGTCACCACACCGTGAAGTCGGGTGCGATCGCCGGGTCCAAGGGGCTGATCGACGCGGCGCGGATCGTGTACCGGGTCCGCCGCGACCCCGACAACCCCGCGATCCGCGTCATCAGCCTGGAGAAAAGCAACGTGCTCGGCGCGACGGAGGACATCCGGTACACGATGTGTGGTGAGGGGCACGGTACGCGGGTGGTGTGGCTGTCCCGTGATGAGCTCGCGGAACGGCGCACCGCGTGGCGGCGCCGCGCCGCCGGGCAGCGGGCAGCGACCCAGGCCGCGCCCGTGTGGGCGGCCAGCGTCAGCGTCCACGCCGGCGGGCAGCGGACCACGATCCCCCTTGGCGTCTACGACTCGCGGGAAGCCGCCCAGGCCGCCTGCGAGACCGCGCCGCACACCGCCGGGCACACCCTCACCTGGCGGCCCTACGGCCAGCGGACGTGGACCGCGTCCAGCCAGCACGCCGGCACCGTCGTGTCCGCCGCCATCACCACCACCACCGCCGGCGCCGCCGTCGCGGCGTCGGTGAGCTAACCCGGAGGAGGAAAACACCATGCCAGCACGGCTCCCGGTCAGCGAGGACGAGTTCGCGGCGGTCGTGGCCGAGCTGCGGGGCATCCTCGCGGGGATGCTGCCCGTCGCCCGCGCCGCCGCGCTGGACCGGTGGACCCGGCCGCCGCGGCGACTCCCCCCCACGGTGACCAGGCAACCCTGGGCGCGGCGCCGCCTCACCCTCCCCCAGGCCGCCGCCGTCACCGGGCTCGCGGAAAAATCACTGCTGGACTACACGCGGCACGCTGACCGGGCCCGCCGGCGCGGGGCACACACTCCCCGCCTCATGCCGCCAGCCGACATGGCGGGCCGGTGGGAAGCGGGCGCGCTCGCTATCTGGCGGGCAGCCACCAGCGAAGGCCGCTCCCGCGGTGGCGGCAGTCCCCGCTGGCCAGCTCACGCCACCTACCTGCCCGCGGTGCGGGACGCAGCCGCACGCCACGGCGGCCGGATCAGCGTCACCGATCTCGCCCGTGAACTG
>Ga0070737_10006771_pt1 | contig 10389 bp, 11 predicted proteins | sample Coa_R1_10_FD_66438 | JGI IMG/M metagenome (GOLD analysis project Ga0070737, IMG submission 66438) | Surface soil microbial communities from Centralia Pennsylvania, which are recovering from an underground coalmine fire - Coalmine... | ecosystem: Environmental > Terrestrial > Soil > Unclassified...
CCAGATCGGCAGCTGCTCGGCCTCGGCCAGCGTCGGGCCGACGGCCATGTGGTCGTGGCCGGCCAGGTCACGGGCCGCGTCGTGGACCAAAGTCGCCAGCCCGAGCTCGCGGAAGATCTCCATGCTGCGCATATGCAGACGCCGGGCCTTGGGCTGCGGCGAAGTCGAGGACCGCTTCTCGACCAGCGACGTGCTCACCCCGTGGGCGCGGAGGAGCAGCGCGGCGGTGAGCCCGACGAGTCCTCCGCCCACCACCACTACATCGGTCTCCATCCGAGCGCTTTGTGTACAACGTCCACCCACGATGTACAACGTACACGCGCCGGGCCTATGCTGGGTTTCGTGAGCGCAACGGACGGCCGGGGGCCGGGACTCGTCTGGTACGACCATCCCGAGTCGGCCCGTCCTCCGGAGCGGCTCAGCCGGGCCCGGGTGGTGCAGGCCGCCATGACGCTGGCCGATCAGGAGCCGAGCGGGGAGATCACCATGCGCGCCCTCGCCGGTCACCTCGGGGCTCGCAGCCCGATGGCTCTCTACCGCCACGTTCCTAACAAAGAGGGGCTCGACGACCTCATGGTCGACGAGGCCTACGGCCTGATGGCCGTTCCCACCGGCGGGGGATGGCGCGCCGCGCTGCACGGCCTCGGAAGCAGCGGATGGGAGGTGATGCAGCGCCACCCCTGGGCCGCCCGCCTGGCCTACCGCCGGCCACCCATAGGCCCCCACGCGGTCCGCCTCTTCGACGCCGCCCTGGGCGAGCTCGACCCGCTCGGGCTGGACGCCTCCACCCGCATGGGGTTCGTCGAGACCGTCCTCGGGCACGTCCTCGGTGCGGGCCTGGCCCTGCTCGAAGAGCGCGGCATGCGGGCGCGCGCCGGCCACGCCACCGACGCCGATCTCGACCGGGCGGTCGCGCCGTATCTGGCCCGCATCGTGGCATCCGGCGAGTACCCCCACTTCGCCCGTTGGGTCGCCGACCCCCGCCGCCACGACCCCAAACCCCAGACGTTCGAGCAAATCCTCCAATGGATCCTCGACGGCCTGGAGACGCTTTCCCGGACCGGCGCCGGTGGTTGAGTACCATGCGGCAATGGAATATCGTTTTCTCGGGAGCTCGGGGCTGAAGGTCCCTTTGTTGTCGATAGGTACGGCCACGTTTGCCGGTGGCGATCGCACGGGGTCGTGGGGGGACGTCCAGCTCGACGAGGCGCGCCGTCTCATAGACATCGCAATTGACGCAGGGGCGAACTTCTTCGACACCGCCGATGTCTATTCAGGAGGCAGGGCGGAGGAAGTGCTCGGCCGGGCGATCTCCGGCCGGCGGGACGAGGTGCTGATCGGGACCAAGGCGTCCTTTCGCGGGGGTGCGGGCGCCAACGACGTGGGGAGCTCGAGGTTTCATCTGATCCGAGCTCTGGAGGGGAGTCTCCGCCGGCTCGGGACCGACTACGTGGACGTCTATTACCTCCACGGCTTCGATGCGTTGACTCCGCAGGAAGAGGTGCTGGGCACCCTGGACCAAATGGTGCGGGATGGCAAGGTCCGGTACATCGGCTGCTCGAACTTCTCCGGTTGGCATCTGATGAAGTCACTGGCCATCTCGGATCGGTACGGCTGGGCCCGCCACGTGGCCCATCAGGTCCATTACTCGTTGGCCGCCCGCGAGTTCGAGTGGGAGCTCATGCCGCTCGGCTCGGATCAAGGCGTCGGGTCCGTGGTCTGGAGCCCCCTGTCCCAAGCCCGCCTCACCGGCAAAATACGACGAGGAGGACGGGCTCCGGCGGAAAGCCGCCTGGTGGTGCCGACCGAAGTGGCCGCCGTCGAGGACGAGGAGCATCTGTTCAGGATCGTCGACGTGCTGGACGAGCTGGCCGAGGAAACGGGCAAGTCCATCCCCCAGATCGCGCTCAACTGGCTGCTGCACCGCCCGACGGTGGCTTCGGTCATCCTCGGTGTCCGGACCGAGCAACAGCTCACGGACAATCTGGGCGCGCTGGGCTGGACGCTGGCATCGAGCCAGTCGGCTCGTCTGGACCAGGTGAGCACGAGACCGGCCATCTATCCCTACTGGCACCAGCGCCACAATTTCGACGAGCGCAATCCGAGTCTTGTGCCGGTAGCGGGCTCGTGAGCGGAGCGGCGGCATGAGGATCGCCGTAATCGGAGCCAGCCGGGTGGCCGAGCACCACTACCTGTCGGCCCTGGCCCGCGCCGGTTACACCGAGATCGGGGTCCTGAGCCACGACGCCGGTCGGGCCGCCACGCTGGTCGAACCATGTGGAGGGACGGTCCTGCCCGACCCGGCCTCGCTGGCGGCCTTCTCCGCCGACCTTGCCTTTGTGCTCACCCGCGAGGAGGACCACGCGGCCGCCCTTCGGCTGGCCATCTCGGCGGCGATCCCCCGGATTTACTGCGAAAAGCCCCTGGTGGCCCATCAAGGGCAGCTCCGCATCGACGAATCCGATTGGGCCGAGGCCGTCTCGATCGCCGATCGGGCGAGGGAGGCCGGCAGCGAGATCGCCGTCGGTTTCAACTATCGGGCCTTCGTCTCGTTTCGCCGCGGCCTCGAGGCCGCGAAAGACCGTACGTGGGGGAGGCTGGTCAGCGTGAGCGTCCACGCCCACTACGCCTGCCTGTCCCACGTCCTCGACCTGATGATGGTGATCGGCGGGCCGATCGCCGAGGTGTTCGCCCTGGAAGGCGGGTGGCGGCCCTCCGGGGGCGGTTTTGTCGGGCCGGACCGGCACGTGGTGGCCCGGCTGCAGTCGGGCGCGACCGCCGACCTCCACGTATCGGCAGCCGGTGCGTGGGAGGACAGCTTGGTGAGGCTCACGGCCCAGTACGAGGAGGGCCGGTTCACCGTGGTCGACCTCGATCGGCGCCTCGAGCTGTTCGATCACCAGGAGGGCCGATCGGAGCAGGTCGAGACGGCGGCAACCAGAGACGAGGGCTACGCCCGATCATTCCGGACCTCTCTCGCCGAGTACCTGGCCGCGGTGACCTCGTCCCGTCCGGCTCCCACCGGGATCGATGCCGCGCTACGCCACCTCGAGGCAGAGGCGATGATCGTCCGTGCGATCCGGTCGAATCAACCGGTCGCCGCCCGTGACCTCACGCCGTCAGGCGCCGCGGAGGCTGGATAGCTCTGTATCGGACAGGCGCACTTCGGCCGAGGCCAGCGAGTCGTTCAGCGTCTCGGTGCGAGTCGTCCCGACCAGGGGGAGGATGTTGCCGGACTGGGCCATCAACCAGGCCAAGGCGATGCGGGCGGGCGAAACGCCGTGCGCACCGGCCAGTTGTCCCAATCCGGGAAGGTCGTCGATTTTCCCCCGGCCCCCGGCCAGGGGTTGGTAGGCCAGGTAGGTGATGCCGCGACCGGCGCAGTGCCGCGCCGTCGGCAGGTCGCCCGGTTCGGCCAGCGAGAGCCGGTTTTGCACCGTGGCGATGGGCGCGATGGCGGCCGCCTCGTCGATCTGCTCGGGACTGACGTTGGAAAGTCCGATCATGTCGATCAGCCCGGCGTCGCGCAGTTCGGCGAGGGCCCCCACACTCTCGCCCAGAGGGACGGACGGGTCCACGTGGTGCAGCTGGTACAAGTCGAGGCGATCGACGCCGAGCGTCTCGAGGCTGATCCGGCAATGCCGCCGGAGCGTTTCCGGCCGTCCGTCCACCGGGAACCGGTCACCTTCGCGCCAGTGCCCTCCCTTGGTGGCGACCAGGGGCCGTTGCTGCGGGCGGAAGGCGCTCAAGGCGGCCGCCACCGTCTCCTCGGCCCACGACGGCTCGTCTGGTCTCGTGTAGGCCAGTGCGGTGTCGATGAGCCGCACGCCCCGGTCGACGGCCTCCCGGATAAGGGCGACGGCCCGGTCCCGGGCTACGTCGCGAAACGCCAACGGCGCGGTTCCGAGCCCGATGGCGCCGGCTTCAGTCGTTCCGATCTGCACTGTCGATCCTCCAGGGGGCGTGGGCTCGGTGCACGTCTAGCACGGCTCGGGCCGGGCGCCGCAACCCGGGTCAGGCAGCGTCGTGGAAGAGCAGGCCGAGGGTGTAGCGGCGCCCGGTGCGCAGTACGGAGACCCCGTGGCGGATGGGGGCCGCCGACCAGCCGCGAGCCGACCGTACCGGGCGGTCCCGGGTCGTGAACACCAGGCCGCGCCCGGCGGGCAGGGCGAGGGCCGTGGCCCGGGACTGGGCCCGGGGGCGTTGCTCGACCAGGACGAACTCGCCGCCGGTGTGGTCGACCTCGGGGGCGGTCAGGTTGATGACCACCTGGAGCGGGAAGACCAGTTCGCCGTAGAGGTCGCGGTGAAGGGCGTTCCAGTCGCCCGGGCCGTAGCGGAGGATCAGCGGCGTAGGCTTCGTCTGCCCGGCGGCGTGGCAACGGTCGAGCCACTCGTCGAAGTCGTCGGGCCAGGGTGCCGGCCGCCCCAGCTTGGCGTGCCAGTCCCGGGCCACCGGCAGCAATCGGGGGTAGAGGGCGTGGCGCAGCTCGTCGACGGCCTTCGGCAGCGGGTGGCTCAGGTAGCGGTACTGGCCTTCCCCAAACCGGTGCCGGCCCATGTCGATGGTGGAGCGGAAGGCTCGGTCGTCGTCGTAGAGACGGACCAGGCCGGCCCGGTCGGCGGCGCTGAGGAGCTGGGGGGTAAGGGCGCAGCCGAGCTCGTCGAGCTCGGTGGCGACCGAGGCCCAGTCCGCCCCGTCGACCCGCCGTTGGTAGCTACTCATGCCGCGGCCTCCATCTCGAGCAAGTGGCGCTTGATCTCCGGTCCGCCCACATAGCCGTTGAGGGCGCCGTCGGAGCGGATGACCCGGTGGCAGGGGACGACGAGCGGGACGGGATTGGTGGAGCAAGCGCGGCCCACCGCCCGGAAGGCCCGGGGATGGCCGACGGCGGCGGCCACGGAGGCATAGCTGGCCGCGTGGCCGTAGCCGACCTGCTGCAGGTACCCGAGGACCTGACGGCGGAACCCGGTGACCAATCGCAGGTCGACGGGCAGGTCGAAGGCGTGTCGTTGGTGGGCGAAGTACTCGTCGAGTTGCCGGGCGGCCTGATCGAGGCGCCGGGGCGCTTCCAGGATGCGGGGGCTGATGTTGACGGCCAGGGTGCCGAGGACCCGGTCGAGGTCCTCCCGCTCGTAAGCGACCCGGACCAGGCCGGCCGGGGTGGCGGCCAGCAACAGCCGGCCGACCGGCGTGTCGACGGTGCGGTAGGCGACGTCGAGGAGCCCGGCGCGGTCGGCCCGCTCGGCCAGCACAGCGAAGTGCGGCCCGAGGGCGTGGTCGGAGGTGATGGAGGTCATGAGCGCCGTCCTTGTGCATCTTTCGTTTCAGAACAGCCGACTGGGGTGGCCGGCAAGGCGGGATTCGAGGTCGAGCAGCCACCGTTTGCGTGGCAGACCGCCGGCGTACCCGGTGAGCCGGCCGTCGGCGCCGACCACCCGGTGGCAGGGCACGACGAGGCACAGCGGGTTGCGGGCCAGGGCCACGCCGACCTGCTGGGCGGTGATGCCGTCGCCCACCCGGCGGGCCAGCTGGCCGTACGTGGCCGTCTCCCCGTATGGGATCTCGGCCACCAGGTCCCAGACCGTCCGATCCGGCTCGGGGCCGGTGGCGGTGTGCGGCAGGTCGAAGTGGCGGCGCCGGCCGGCGAAGTACTCGTCGAGTTGGGCCTCGATCTCCTCGAAGCCGGGCTCGGTGGCGGTGGCCGGCGCCGTGGGGCGTCGCGAAAAGCTCAGGCCGACGAGGTTCGGGCCCTCTTTGTTCAGGGTCAGCGGGCCGACCGGCGACTGGGTGATCTTTGAATTTGTCATCGCCGGGTAGACGCCGCCGCCTGGCGGTTTGTGAGCACGCCAGGCGGCGACACGGCGTCTTCGGTCAGGCCGGAGGGATGATGCCCAGCTGCTTGAGCACGGTCACCCCGTCGTCCAGGCCGATCTCCTCGGTGATCAAACCGGCTTTCACCTTGAGCACGGTGGTGCCGGTGAAGCGCATGCGCTTCCCGGTGGCGGCCGGCAGCGACCCGAGCGGCAGGTCGTCGAAGGCCGGGCCGGTGTGGGTGCCGCCACCCTCCCACTGGCCGACCACGTATTCACCTTCGGCGATCAGGTCGGCGGTGCCCCAGAAGTTGAGGTCGGGAAAGGCGGCCCGGAAGGTGGTGGCGAAGTCGCGCACGGCCTCCCGGCCGCGGCACGGGGCGTGCATCGAGTACTCGAAGCGGATGTCGGGCGCGGCCAGCTCGTCGATCACGGCCGGATTGAACTGGTCGCTCCAAAATTCGGTGAACCAGCGGCCGACTATGGCCTTGTTGTCGTCAACAGACAAGGATTCATTCCTCTCGGTCTCGAGCGGCCCCGGTGCGGACCGCCGCCGAGAAGACGCACCCGGGCGGCCGGACGTGAGGTGCCTCTTGACTTCAAGTGGACTCGAGGTGCTACCCACTCGGTGCATGACAACGACTGGCGTGCTGGATGAAACCTATGACCGGCTGGCCGACGCGGGGCCGGAGTTCGGGGGCTGGCTTTCCAACCACGGGCCGATGGCCGCCGACGCCATGGTCCGCCTGGGGCGTCCGGCGGAGGTGTCGACGTGGCTCGACGGCTACGTGAAGCGTCTGGAAGAGGCGCCCGCGTCCCGCCAGCCGATCGACTCGGACGGTTGGCGGGAACCGCTGGGCGACCCGTCGCGGCTGGGGGACTGGAGCGCCTTTTTTGCCCGGGAGTTGCGCTCCAACCCGTGGGAGCACGTCCTGGCCCGCTGGTGGCCGCGCCTGCTTCCCGGCGCGGTGGCCTCGGCTGCCCACGGGCTGATCCGCACCGGGCACGCCGTGCGTGCCCTGCGCGAGCAGGTCACGTCGGCGCGTGTCGACGAACTCGGCCGGGCCCTGGGCTACTGGGCGGCCCGCTGGCAGCTCACCCCGGGTCTGGTCGTACCCGTCTACGCGACGGACGCCGGATCGGCGCTCGACGCGGTGCCGGCCCGAGATCTGACCGGCGGCATCCGCAACCGGCTGGCCGGCTTGGAGGACGACCCCGAGTGGGCCTCCCAGCTGGCCGGCGCTCGACCCGCGCCGGCGCCGGCGACGATCCCGCCGGCCCTCGACACCCTGGTTGACACCGCGGTCACCGGTTACGGCCGGTGGGCCCACGGGAACCCCACCATGCTGGTCCACGCCGCCACCGCCCCCCGGGCGGTGGCGTTGGTGCTGCCTTCGCTACCCGAGCCGCTTTGGGCGCCCAGCCACGACGTGGCCTGGGCGCTGGCCGCGACGCTGGTCTCCATCTACAAACCGGTTGACGGGGCCGAGGCGCCGGCGGACTCGACGCCGGCGCCGGTATGGGAGGACGTGATCGACCGGGCCGTGGCCGGAGGCGACGAGCACGCCATCAAGTTCACCGAGGTCGCCCGCGAGTCCCACGCCCGCGGCAATCAGGCGGCCCTCGGCGCCGCGGCTCGAGCGGTCGAGCTGCTCGAGCCCTAGCGGGGGTCGACGCGGTTACGGCATGGGGGTGATCTGGCGGTAGCGCGCCCTAGCCTTCGCAAAGTGATCGAGGTACGGAACTACGACCCGGCGTGGCACGACCGGTTCGAGGCGCTCCGGTCCGAGTACGCCGCCGCCCTGGAAGCCGCGGCCGTGCCGGTCCGCTCGATCGAACATGTCGGCAGCACGTCCGTACCCGGACTGGCGGCCAAGCCGATTATCGATATCGACATCGTGGTCGATCCGCCCGACGTGGAAGCCGCCGCCGCAGTCCTCCTTGCCCTCGGCTTCGAGCCCGAGGGGGAGCTCGGCATCCCGCAACGGTGGGCCTTTCGGCCGCCCGACCGGTTGGCCGGGACCAACACGTACGTGATCGTCGCCGGGTCGCTTGCGCTACGCAACCACCTGGCCGTTCGGGACACGCTGTGGGCCGACGCCGACCTCCGCGCCGAGTACGGCGACGTGAAGAAGCGGGTCGGCGCCGTCGCCGCCGATATCTACGAATACGGAGCCGGCAAAAACGCGATGGTCCAACGCATTCTCGCCGCGGCCGGGCTCAGCGACGATGAACGGGCATCTATCGACGGCAACAAGGTGCCGGTGAGGGATCGGCGACGCTGAACTGGTCGCCGGACAGTGAGGCCTTCAGCCGGTGCTCGGGTGGGTCGGCGTGGTCTTGTTGGCCAGGAGCAGGTCGAAACCGTCGGGGATGGAGAGCCGGCCCGGCGCGGTGCCCTTGTCGCTGGTGAGCCCGTACTGCCACACGATGCTGTCAGTGGTCGGATCGATGGCCACGACCCGATCCCGGTAGTCGTCGTTGACCATGATGAGCCCGTCGGGCAGCCGTTCGGCCAGAGACGGCTTCTTGAGCATGGCGTCGCCCGAGCGGGCGTCGTACCGCCAGAGCACGGTGCCCTGCCGGTTGAACTCGAGGATCCGTCCCTCCGCCGGCGGGTCGTAGTCGGTCATGAGGTACTTGTTGCGACCGAGCTGCTGAGGGTCGGACGGATAGTTGACGGACCGCATCTGCACCGTCCACACCAGCCGTCCCTTCGGGGTGTATTCGTCGATCCAGGAGCCGTGAATCTCCGAGACCAGGACGTCGCCGTCGAGGAGCGGGGTGTCCCCGTTGGGGTAGGCGATCGAATGCGGCGGGTTGTGGGCGTCGATCCCGTTGCCGATCTGCTCGAGGACGCGTTTTCGCGGCGAGATGAAGAGGATCCGATTGTTGGAAGCGTCAGCCACTGTGATCACCCCCGACTTGAGCAGATAGGCGTCGTCGGGCTGGTCGAGGTAGCCGGGCTGGGAGCCGGGCGCGCCCGGGTGCCCGTACTGCCAGAGCAGCTTGCCGGACGGGTAGCCGATCTCGACGATGGTGTGATTGTCCTCCTGGTTGGAGATGATCCCGGTGCCGTGGCGGACAAAAAAGGCGTCGTCAGGGAAGTAGAAGCCGCCGGGCGGCGCCGGCCGGGTCGCGGTGGGGTACCGCCACGTGATGCGGCGCTCGGCGTTCAGGGCGATGAGGCGATCGTTGCCCCGATCGGCGATCAGCAGCGTCCCCCGGTAGGGGGATCCGGCGCCGTAGGACCCGGCCGGTCCGCCGTAGCGGCTGGGCCGCAGGGAGATCACGGAGGTGAGGGTCCCGGACGCGTCGCCGGCCGCATCCGGTCCGGACTGGCCGGCGACCTCCCCGCCGACGAGGTAGCCGATGCCGGCCCGGCCGGAGCCGACCGTGGCGTAGCCGCCAAAGGCGACCGCTTGCGGCAACCACCCGGCGTGAAGTACCCGGCCGGTCTTGGGGAGGAAGGCGTCGATGGCGGTCAGCGTCGCCCCTCCGGGCACCTGGCCGCCGGCGACGTAGATGGCCCCGTGGATGTCGAAAGCAGCGGCGCCGTACAGGGCATGCGGGAGGTGGCCGAGCACCCGGGCGGAGTGGGTGGCCGGATCGATCACCTGGATGTCATCGGTGGCGGTGGCGGTCGATTTGGGGGGGGCGGTCTGGCCGCCGAAGGCGTAGATGAGGCCGCCGGCGGCAACCACCGCCGGGTAGCGCACCGGCACGGGGAGGTGGGCGGCGACAGAGAAGTGGCGGCCGTCGGTGGTGGCCAGAACCTCCGGAAGGTACTTGTGGCCGTCATAGCCCCCGACGAGGTACGCGGTCGTCGTCGCGCCTCTAGCGACGGTGGCGACGGCGAGATCGGACCGGGGCTGTGGGAGGGCGCCCGTCACCCTGCCGGTGAGCGCCCCCGACGGCGGGATTGACGGAGACGGCACCGACTGGACGGTGGACACGGTCGTCGGCGAACCGCCCCCGAAGACGACGGTGCGGCGTCCCAGGGTCGCCGCCGCCCCGTCGTGAACCACGTCGGGGAGCCGGCCGGCGGCGGTGACGGTGCCCTTGGTCGGATCGATCGTCGACACCGAGGCCACCGACGCGCCGGCCGGCGTGAGCCCACCGAGCACCGTCAGGCCGGAGCCGTCGGCAACCACGGCCTCACGCGAGATCGGGTGGGGGAGCGGCCACGACTCGACGCCCGCCTCGATGGACGGCGGGACGGCCGCGGTGGTCCGGGCCCGGCTGCCGGCCGACCTGGTCTGCGATGCGGCGTGCCGCCCCGGCGCGCCCGGCTTGCCGCCGCCCCGGCCGCCGCTCCCGCCGCCGGTGGTCAGCACGAGGACCACGACCAGGACCACCACCAGGGCAGCACTGACCGTGAGCGTGCGCCGCCTGCGGATCTGGCGCCGGCGGCGGGCCCGCGCCCTGGGCGAGCGATCTTGCATCTGCCCGTTGTAGTCGCGCCGGGTCGAGCGTGGGCGCCGGCCCTGAGGAGCCGTCTACGACGAGACAAACATCCGAGGTGGCGAAACGTTGATGGACGGCGGGGGCCCGATGCCGGCCTGGTATCACGCTT
>Ga0070737_10006772_pt1 | contig 10388 bp, 10 predicted proteins | sample Coa_R1_10_FD_66438 | JGI IMG/M metagenome (GOLD analysis project Ga0070737, IMG submission 66438) | Surface soil microbial communities from Centralia Pennsylvania, which are recovering from an underground coalmine fire - Coalmine... | ecosystem: Environmental > Terrestrial > Soil > Unclassified...
AAACTGCTCCAATTGCTTGAAGTAGGGTTTGCTGAACTCATCCACAAGCTGGTCGCGCCAGCCGTCGGGAATCTCCATCGCCATGCCTGAATCTACCTCCATCTACAAAAAACCTTTGTGACTATGCCCTTGGCGCACCCACGATAGGCAAACTGCGAATAGTCATATTTGTTCGCTCGTTATTGGCAGTGAGCGTCAACCGTGCGTCTTGTTGCGCTGCCGGATCACAATGTAGACAATGGCGACCACGAAAAAGACCGTCGCCACTGCAACGATAATACCCGGGGTCATAGGGCGCTCCTTTCACACCGTTATTGATGTCGCTTGTGCGCTCGCTTCGCCTTACTGGCGCGGGTGCGCTTCTGTTTGGCCGCAAGAGCAGGAATAGCCTGGATTAGCATCATGCTTCTAGACGTACCCACTGTACGTCTAGCGCATAATCGCCAAAACTTCTATTCATTGGCCAGCCATTCTGCCTTTTGCGCAGCGGTCATCTCTTCGCTGGCATTGATGGCCTCGGCGAAGTCAAGCTGCCCGTTGGCCTGGTCGCCAACCGTCGCGCCCTGACGGCTGCGCAGATTCGCGGGCGCCAATTGCAGGCTCAGCGCGCCGTTCACCTGGTCGGCTGTCGCGTCGAGCAGATCGCTTAGCGCAGTGAGCAGCCGCGTTGGGATGCTGGATAGGCGGATGCGCCCCGCTTCGAGCGCGCTCAGTACATCCAGGCCAAGCCCCAGGCGCTGCGCCACGCCCTGCATCGTCAGCCCACGCGCCTGCCAGAGTTGCTTGAGCGAACGAGCCGCCGCAACGCTGGCTGCTGGCGCCGTGACGGGAGCCGTAGCCGTAGCTGTGGCTGGCGCGCCAAAGATGGCGGCGAGCGCCTGCGCTCGCGCCGTGGCTGCGATGGCCTGTGTCTCCGTGAGAATGGTCTCGTCTGAGGCGCCCCAGGGGTCGGCCTCGGTGGCGATCAGCGCGGCGCCAAAGGCCGTCAGTTCGTCGGCAAGGGCGGGATGGTTGGTGAGCGCCTGCCGAAAGGCGTCGGGTTGGCCCTGTTCGCGCGCCGCCACCAATTCGAGCTTCGCGCGCATCAGCTCATTTGGGCCATGTTGTTGTGTTGTGGATGTCTTCTTCATGGTGTATATGCTCCTGGTCTCCTGGAAATCGTTGATTCCGCCTCTATCTATTTCTTCTTTTGCTGGCCCTACGCCAGTGAACTCTCCTGTGTTTGTTCGGCCTCGAGGAACTCGCGAAGCCTGACGCGCGCCTTTTCGAAGCGTAGCCGCATCGTGCGCTCGGTCTTGCCGCACACGGCGGCAATGTCGTCCCAGCGCATCTGCTCGAAGACGCGCAGGATCATAATGCGCTGGTCGAGCGGATCGGGCAGCGCGCTCAGGATGCGCTGGGCCTCCAGCGAGGCCATGCGCTCGTTGATGGTGTCGCGCGGGTCGGCGATGGTACGCCCCTGTGCGGCAGGGTCTTCTTTGTCCTCTGCGCTCACGTCAATCTGCTCGATCAATGCCCGTGGCACATGCTGTGGCCGCCCCACCGGTCGCCCTTGCGCGTCGCGCCTGTAGCTCAACCCCTCCTGCCGCAGCACGCGCCCGAAGTTATCGGCGCAGAGGCAGCGCAGGTAGTGGATGAAGTTGAGCGTCATAAACTCTTCGCGCGGGTCAAGCGCCTCGCGGAGCAGTTGCTCAATCATTCCCTGGATGGCATCTTGCATCAGGTCGGGTCGGTGGCGCAGGCCCGCCGCCCGGCGCTGGAACTCCGGCATGCAGCGATCCACCAGCAATTCGCACAACTGCTGGACGACCGCCCGCAGCCGTGGATCGCCCTGTGTCGTGGCGCGTTCGTTCCAGGCGCGAATCACGCGCACCAGTTCGGCGTCGCCCACCTCATAGCCGCCCGTCGCGGTACGCCTGCCAAGCAGCGCCAGTGTCCGGGCGTCGCGCGGATCATAGAGCGCCGTTGGCGTGTTCTGGCGTTCATGTTGCTCATGCGCGTGGGCTGCGTTGGCGCCGGTTTCCGCCACATCGGCTGGCGGCATGCGGCGAGCCTCGTTTGTCGTTTCGGGTCGAATGGCTGTTTCGGTTGTTTCTCGGTTGGCGCGTGATCGCTCATCCATCTGTCTGGAGTCCTCTTGAGTAGCCACACTCACCATCCTGCCCAGCGTTGGGTGTATGGCAAGTGAGGGTGATGTGATGTGTCTAACGCTGCCCATGTAGCATGTACCTTTTGCTGCCGCTTTTCAAGGGTGATTTTTGCTCTTCGCCGTCCCACTTCTCCATTTCCCGGCCAAAAGCGGTAATATCCGTCATGAGTTGGTGGAAATCGGCAGGTCATGCGCTTGTTGACACACAAGCGCACCTTCCCGTATCTTTGAGATAGGCAATTTGGACGATCTTGGTACTTGAGGAAACGATAGAGTGAGCACAGCCACGTTACAACCCCAGCCAACACAAATCGCGGTACGACGCGCCATGCGCAAAGTGCCAGAAGTGACCATCTATTTCTGGATCGTGAAATTGCTGACGACCGCGATGGGTGAGTCCACCTCCGACTATCTGGTGTTTCACTTCATCAGTCCTTATGCTGCGGTGATTCTTGGCGGCGTTGGCTTTGTCGCCGCGCTTGCTTTACAGTTTGTGGTTCGGCGCTACATTGCTTGGGTCTACTGGCTGGCTGTCGTGATGGTGGCGATCTTTGGCACGATGGCCGCCGACGTGCTGCATGTCGTTTTGCATGTGTCGTATCTGGAATCTACAGTGTTTTTCTCGATCTGCCTCGCCGTCATCTTCGCCGCCTGGTATCTCACGGAGAAAACGCTCTCCATCCATAGCATCTACACCTTCCGCCGCGAGTTCTTTTATTGGGCCACAGTGATGGCGACGTTTGCGCTTGGCACCGCTGTTGGCGACCTAACGGCGGATACGCTGAATCTTGGCTATCTGGCCTCAGGCATCCTGTTTATCGGTATCTTTACGATTCCTGCACAGGCATACTGGTTGTTTGGCCTCAACGAGGTGTTCGCTTTCTGGTTTGCTTACGTCATTACTCGCCCGCTTGGCGCCTCGTTCGCCGACTATTTTGGCAAGCCGTTCCTGGGCGGGCTTGGGCTTGGCGATACCAAGGTCTCGCTGGTTCTGACGATTGCTATCGTCATCCTCGTCGGTTATCTCACCATCACCCGCAAAGATGTTCAGGATCACAAGGCATAATACATAGAGGGTAGAGACGCCACAATGGATAGATATCTACCAACAGGACGGGTTTGGCTCGCGCCCTCTGGAAACGCTCGACGCGCCCGCTTCGTCACCGTTATGCTCATCGCGTTTGCCTTGTGCGCGTTGCTGGCAGGCTGTGCGTTCTCGTCTGCCGCGCAGCCTGCCACGCCGACGGCCACGCCCCATACCCTCGCTTGCCCAGGCGCCCCCGCGAACGCAGACTTTCAGGCGCAACTCTATCATGTGGTGTGCGACGCGCTGACGCCGCTGGCAAGCCATATCTCACGGATGAGTACAACATATAACGCGCAAAAGCAGAGAGCGCTGGTGGTAGTGACATTCTCCGATACGTTGCCTCAGACGAAGGCGCAGATCGCCGCCGCTCATGAGCGTGTGAAGACAGTTTGCTTTCTGGCCCAGCGCGCCATCTGGACGCAACATCCATCCAATGTATCCCTGGCCGACGTGACAGTGAACACCCAGGGAATCATGCTCGACGATTACGCCGATACGGTAATCGGCGGCTATGGCGAGGCGACGCTGACCGCCGCAACGAGCGCACACTTCGGCTGGCCCACGCTCACGCCTGATAGCGCATGGAGCAGCTACGACGCGGCGCAGCTGACGCCGGACTATGGGCATATCTATGGGGAGCCGTAGTGGTAAGCTGCCGCCTTGTTAATCCGGGAGGTAAATAATGTCTTTGCCGTCCAATGATATTCCACCGCAACCTGATGAAGAACATATGATGTCTGCCGATTCATCTTCCGCTTCTGAGCCTTCGTACTATTCGGTGTCGTTTTGGCAACGTCTGAGGGTTCCGCTTTTTGTGCTGATCGCCTTGCTTTGCTCAGTCATTGCTTGCGAATTGGTGGCTTACCTGTTTATTCCCTTTCCCTACGCATGCCCTATTCTTCCTTATCAGGAAGGTTCGGCGTGCAACTATGTTGGGCAGGGGGCGGAAAGTGTTCTGGTGTACTGTGGAAACGGCACACCCATACGTGATGGACTGACCTGCGACATTCCCATCCCCTATCAAGCCCAATTCGTCAATCGACAAGGGGACAATCACACTTCGGATACGCTGGCAACCTGGAACTATATCAGTCATCGTGCTAACCTTATCCAATATACTGAGGCGTATCAGGCTATCTTGCCTAAAACTGGTTGGCGCTGCATTACCTCTCGGCTGCGCGAAGACACTCCTGATTCTCCCTATACCGGCATTGTGACAGCGTTTAGCCCGGCGGCGGGCGGCAAACCAGGCGGACGCAACCTGCGCATAGACTTCTGGGAAGGGACGTATATCACACTTGCCATCACGATGGATACATCGCCGCTGGCAAGCTGTGGCCGCGCTATTGGGTAGCGCGCGTCGGATGAATGCTTCTGTATGACTGAGCGCATTCTGGGCCGATGACACGTGCCGCAAGAGACGGCGGTATCTTGGCTGGGCAAGCGGCGCTGCGGATGGCAGCCCATGATATGGGGCAGCGGGACGGGCCGCCGAGGACAGCGGCGGTACTCGTTCGGCGCCTGCCGCCTGGAATGCTCCTTGACCATTGCGATCCCGTTGGCCCGATCCGAGTCCGCGTAGGCGGACTTCGTGGAGCTTGCTCCCTTAGGCGCGGTTTCAACCGCCCGCCCGCTCGCCTGACTCTCGCCCGCCTGCCGCCCGCCTGCTCGCCCGCCCGCCGCTCTCGCCCTATTCGCAATAGGCGTATAATAGAAGTAACATCACGGTCAGGGACAGGCGAGAGGGCAGGCGCGGCATGAGCATCGAAACGCCAGACACACAGCAGGATACTACCAATACTGTTGGCATTACAGACACCCCCGAAACAAACATCCCTCCTTTTTTCGATGCTGAATCGCCAAACCAGGCCGAGCCAATATCGCAGCCGATCCTGACCATCCAGGGATTCAGTGGGCCGGATCAGCCGCGCGACGATATCCTCCAAAAGTGTATTCGTTGCGGCTTCTGCCTGCCGAGCTGTCCTACCTACGTCGAGACCTATCAGGAGGCGTCCTCTCCACGCGGGCGCATCCACCTGATCGGCGCCGTCGCTTCCGGTACGCTGGATGTCAACGATCCGGCGTTTGTCGAGCAGATGTATCAATGCCTGGATTGCCGCGCCTGCGAGGCGGTCTGCCCCTCCGGCGTGCGCTACGGTCAGCTTGTCGAGACCGCCCGCACCCAGATCGAGCGAGCGCGCAGGCAGCGACCGGCGGCTTCGCCCACGCGCGCGCTGCTGCGCAGAGTGACGCGCTCCGCCAGCCTGGACGGCCTGTTTGGCGATCAGCGGCGCTTCCGTGGCATGGGTCGGCTCATGCGCCTCTATCAGCGGTCGGGCGTGAGGCGGCTGGCACGCACAACAAGCGCCCTTGAAGTGCTTGGCCTGCGCGAGCAAGAGGCGCTACTGCCTGATCTGCCCGCCAGCTTCCTCATCCCAAATGGCGAGGTCTATCCGCCGCTGGCCGATGTTTCCCTGCGTGGGCGCGTCGCCCTGCTGGTGGGCTGTGTGATGGGAACCGTCTTCGCCGAGACCGACCGCGCGACCATTCGTGTGCTCAACGCCAACGGCTTCGAGGTGATCACCCCCGCACGCCAGGAATGCTGCGGCGCGTTGACCATCCATGCGGGCGAGATGGAGCGCGCCCGTGCGCTTGCCCGCCAGAACATCCTCGCCTTTGAGCAGACGTTCGCGGATGGCATGACAGAGACCGACTATATCGTGACAAACGCCGCAGGGTGTGGCTCCGCTCTGAAAGAGTATGGCGAACTCTTCGCCGATGATCCTGACTGGCGCGAGCGCGCCCAGGTCTTCGCCAGCCATGTGCGCGACGCTTCGGAATTGCTTGGCGATCTGCTGGCGCGCGGCGAACTGAATACGCGCTTCACGCCACTCTCGCTGCGGGTGACGTATCAGGACGCCTGCCACCTAGCCCACGCGCAGCGCATCACTGCGCAGCCACGCCAGCTACTTCGCGCCATCCCAGGGCTTGAATTGATCGAGATGGAGGAGGCGGCTCTGTGCTGTGGCAGCGCAGGGGTCTACAACCTCACACGCCCCAAGATGGCGCACCGTCTGGGCGAACGCAAAGCCCACCACGTGATCGAGACTGACGCGCAGGCGGTCGTCACTGCAAACCCCGGCTGCTGGCTGCAACTGCGCGCCTCACTGGCCCGGCTGGATGCTCCCATCGTCGTCCTGCATCTGATGGACGTGCTCGACGCCGCCTACCGTGGACGCGACCCGTTGGCCTCGTAGCGCCGCGCTCTCGGACGGCTTCTCTCGCTGTGAATGAGCCGGTGGCGAAGTGGGTTCGCCTGCGCCATTGGCAGAGCGAACGGGCCAGCGAGGACGTTGGCGCTACAAGACGCTCTGCCTCCTACGAAAACAGGCCGATAATCGCGCTGACGAGCATCCACAGCAGCATCAAGGCGATAGGCACGCCAGAAAGCGCGAGACCGATGATCGCGAGGCGCTTGCGACTGGGCGACTGCAACCCCAGGATGCCAAAGATTACGCCAAGCGTTGAGAGCGCCAGCGCAATTGGCGCGCCGCAGACCACAAAGCCAAAGATCAGGGGAAGGTTGACCAGCCCGACCGCGCCCAGGATAACGCTGGTGAGCGCCTGATTGTAGCCCGGTTCGGTTGGCGTCGCTGGCACAGGATATGGCACGATGATCGGCGCCTGGGCAGGAAGTTGATAGACGCCGTTGGCGAAGGGCTGATAGGGCTGGCTGGGAGGATAGGGGGGATACGGCGGATAGGGCGCGTAGACGGAACCAGCAGAAAGTGGCTGTGAAGGGAGAGTGAGATTGTCTAGCGGTGGAGGGGGTGTGTCTTCAAGCGGTTGGCTATTGATGGGTTGTTGCATGAATCGGCCTCCCAGGGCTGACGGAGCGCAAAACGCTGCGATGAATACGCCTTGTCTACGCGCCGCCAATGTCCCTGGTTACGCCATAGCAATGGCGCTAGCCCACGACGACCGAGATGGCGAAACCGTCGGTGGCATCCTCGTCAATCGCCAGCGCCACCGAGAGCAGCCGGGGATCGCTTGCCACGCGCCGGTCGTATTCACCTACTGTGCGCACCGTATCATCGCTCTGTGCGTAGTCATCCCTAAGTGGTGGGCCGCCGCGTATGCAGTTATCCGCCACGATCACTGTGCCAGGACGCGCCAGCTTGATCGCCCAATCCAGATAGGTGAGATAGCTGGGCTTGTCGGCGTCAATGAAGATCAGATCGAATGGAGCGTCAACAAGGAGCGCAGGCAACAATTCAGTCGCCGGGCCAACGATCACCTCCGTCTTTGCGGCGATGTTCGCGCGGGCCAGCGAGGCTCGCGCCACCTGCGCATGCTTCTCGCTCACCTCCAACGAGATGAAGCGTCCGTCGGGGGGAAGCGCCCGCGCCAGCCAGATGCCGCTATAGCCTGCCAGCGCGCCAATCTCCAGAATCGAACGCGCTTTGCAGGCGCGCGCCAATACCTGAAGCAGCCGTCCCTGTATAGGCGAGATCTCGATGGCTGGCATATCGTTGGCTGCCGTCGCCTCGCGCGCCGCCCGCAACGCCTCATCTTCGGGCGCGAAAATCTCCGCCAGCCGTTGGTCTATGAACGCGCGGGCCTGTTCTCGGTCGTTTGCCACATCGTTGTCCCTTCTTAAAACTCAATACTTCGCGGTGAAGTAAAATGTCGCCTGAATGGGCGAGCCACTCAGCGGCTGCACATTCACCACCACCTTCGCATGGCCTGCCATCGAGACCACGCCGTGCGCCTGATAGACGCCTGAGCCGAGGTCTGCGTCCGGCTGGAAGACGACATGCACCGGCTGCATCACCATATCGGTCATCGTCAGATCAAGCGTCGCCTGGGCGGCTTGCACAGGTTGTTGGTTCGCGTCCCACACCCATAACTCGAAGTCATACGTGCCATACTGGCCAGGGATGGCGCGCAGGGTCAGCGTTCCGGTGTTTGTAGATTGCGTCAGCGAGACGGAGTTATCGCTTTGCGCTGTGGCCCTGGCGCTGATAGGAATATGCTTCGTCAGCAGTAGATGCAGGTCGCCCGCCAGCATATGGGGATCGAATCCCTCTTCGAGGAAGACGCGCTCAAGTCCCTGCTGATCGATGATATAGAGGCCGGTGGTATGGATGACAATGCCGTTGGATTGCAGAATTGATTCCATGTGATAGTCGCTCCAGACGGGAGCGACCTGCCCCAGCGTGCCAAGCAGATAGCGCATGGGGATCGTCACATTGTGTGACGACAAAAACGTTTTGGCCGTGGCGGGGGTGTCGTGCCAGGGATTTAGGCTGATCGCCAGCCATGTCACCTGTGCGCGCTCCTGTGGCGTCATCAGATTGGCGCTCGCCATCACATACTGCGCCATCAACGAACAGTCGGTATGTGGGCAGAGCGAATCGAAGAAGGTCAGCGCGATCAGGTGGCCACGCAACGAACTGAGCGTGACTGGATTGCCGTTTTGATCGGTCAGCGTGAAGTTTGGCGCTGGCGTCCCGCCGAGGTCATCGCCTTGCAGCGCGGAGATGGATGAAGACCCGCCGCTTGTAGAGCCGCTTCCCGCATTGGGGCCAAAGGCGCGATAGAGCGCGAACGAACCGGCAATGAGCGCAACCAGCACGGCGCCAAACGCCAGCCAGCGTATTGGTAGCTTCGCCAATGCCGCAAGCAGTTCGCCTGAATTGCCTTTCTTCGGTGGTTTACTGCTTGTCTTCGTGGGAGGACGCGACGCTGCTTTGGCCGTGTTGGCCTTTGGCGTGACGGTCTCACGCTTCCCCTGTTCAGCCGCTGCGCCGGACGGCGCTGTTCGCATGGCCTGCGAAACAACCGCAGATGAGCGCTCCTTCACCGAACCAGCCGACGACGCGCTGCTCTTCTTGCTCGCCTGCCCGGTTGCTCCGGTTGCTCCTGTCGCTCCTGTCGGCGGCTGGCGTCGGACGCCGGAAACCCTGGCGCTCTGAGGACGCGCTTTGGTAGACGCTGCTGGCCGACTCATTGTTTTTCTCCCCTATGCTGCGAAATGCCTCAAGAATACGTCGCCGTCAGCTTAAATGATGTGATGACGAATTGTTGACTGCCGGGCGGCAACACCTTCACGGTGATCTGCCAGTGGCCCGCCATCGTCAGATCACTCTGCCCGGAGTAGACCCCTGGCGACGACGCTCCCACCGCTTTCAATTGTGCGCTCTGCACGCCCATATCCATATCCAGATCGTTCGTCTGAATCAGGACGGCCGCCCCATTGACCGGCTGCCCCTGTGTGTTCGTCAGCGTCACGTTAAAGGTGTTGGTTCCAAAGGCGTCGGGCGTGACGGTCAGTGAGATATGATAGCCGCCAGCCGTTTTCATCTGCGTGAAGGCTCCCGACGAATGGGCGGAAGGCGCCAATGGCAGCGAATAGAGTGAACCGGCGAAGGCGCCCAACAACGCCACACAGAGTAATACGCCAACTCCCAGGGTGGCTTCACGCCGCAGCCAATCTTCTATCGCATGCGTCAACCGTTGCGCCGAAGATGACCCCTGGCTGGCGTCGTCATTGGACGAAGTTGGCTCTGCCTGGGAATCGTTCTGGCGCGCATGACCGTTTGCCTGGTGGGCAGCGTTTATGGAACTTGTCGTGCCCATTCGTCCCATTCGTCCCATGCGCAGGCCGTATGAGCCTGAACCGGTGGCTCCTGCAATGGCAAGCGCGTTTTTGCCGCTGGTCGGCGCTACATTTCGCTTTGCCCGCTCACCGCTCGCTGGGCTGCGTCGCTGCCTCGGCGTTTCCCCCTGAGGTTCATTATACCGCTTGCGTTGTGAACCTGCATCAGGTTTGCCGGGCGAGGAAGTTTCCTCTGTCAGGACGTGCGCCAGCCGTGGCCGCAGGAAGAACGCATGGTAGGCGCTGATTGCCGCCATGATCAGGAAGAGTTCGATCTTGACGGCCAGTGTGCGGCCATAGGTCGTTGTGAAGAATTGCTCGATGGAGGTCAGGTGGATCGCCGTGTTGAGCGAGCCGGTGGCCGCAAGCAGAACCGCGCAGACCAGCGCCAGCGCGCCAAACTGTGGCAGGCCAAGCGCCACCACACGCGCCCGCTGATATGAGGTCAGCCCACGCAATGCCGGCAGTAGCACAACCGCGATATAGAGCAG
>Ga0070737_10006773_pt1 | contig 10388 bp, 11 predicted proteins | sample Coa_R1_10_FD_66438 | JGI IMG/M metagenome (GOLD analysis project Ga0070737, IMG submission 66438) | Surface soil microbial communities from Centralia Pennsylvania, which are recovering from an underground coalmine fire - Coalmine... | ecosystem: Environmental > Terrestrial > Soil > Unclassified...
GCAGACTGGCTTCGATTCTGGACCGGCCCCGGGCCGATGGCGCGCGCACAAACGTCCGAATCGTGGCTTCAAGCAGCCGCGAGCCCGAAGAAGCGTTGCGCGTGGGTCAGATGCGTAAAGAGTTCGAGCGCCTGTTTGCCGGGCGCGTATGGCGCATCCCAGCGCTGCGGGAGCGGCGCGAGGACATCGCTCTGCTGGCACAGCATTTTGTTGATTTGCTCAACTACCGGACGGCGCGCAATACGGCGATTGCCGGAATCGATGCGGCGGCAATGGAAATCCTGGAGCATTACCCATGGCCGGGCAACGTGCGGGAGCTGTTCCAGGCAATCCAGTACGCGTTTGCTGGCGCGCAATCCGCGCTGATCGGGCCTGCCGATCTGCCCGCGCCCATCGGCGCCATCAACGGCCGCCTGCGCCCTTTGCCGACAATCAGTTTCGAGACCTTCGCCGACGCCGAGCGCGAGGTGCTCAAGCGCGCCCTGGAGATGACCGGCGGCAATAAGCTGCGCGCCGCCCGGATGCTGAAAATCTCCCGCAAAAAACTTTATAGCGGCATCGCCAAGTACGGACTTAATAAAGCGGCCCTCTGAAGCTGAACTTCATCGCGCCGCAGCAGGCCTTCACCTAGCGAAAAACCGGCGGACCGTAGAAGTGGTAAACCATCAGGTAGACAATTACTCCGGTCACCGAGACGTACATCCATATCGGCCAGGTCCAGCGCGCGATTTTTTTGTGAGCGTCGAAGCGCGCGCGCAGGGCGCGGGCGAGCGTGAAAATCGCCAGCGGAACCGTCAGGCCGGCCAGGATTATGTGCGAGATTAGAATCGTGAAATAGGCCGGACGCACGGTTCCGCGGCCCGCAAAGCGCACGTCGCCCACCTGGTAATGGTAGGCGATGTAGCAGATCAGGAAGACCACCGAGACGCCGAAAGCAGCCAGCATGCAAAAGCGATGCGCACTGACCTGGCGGCGGCGGATGAAATAGAAGCCGGCAGCTAAAAACACCGCGGCAATCGCGTTGAGGCTTGCGTTTACTGTCGCCAGAATCGGGATGCCGGACAAGTGGTTTGCCTACTCGCCGCCGCTTCCACGCGCGGCAGACCGCGCGAGATCCTTCGACTCCGGCCGCCTCCACTCAGGATAACGAGTGGGCGCGGCGACCGGGATCGATCGCAAATTAACTGCAGCTCACCCTATGGATTCACGTTGGGATTGGGACCAGACACGTCCTTGCTCAGGGCGTGCTCCATCTTGACCACTTCACCCATGTGATGGCGGGCATAGATGCGGGTGGAGAGGTCGGGCACCAGCATGAAGGTGAGAAAGGTAACCAACATCACCGGCGTCAGCGCGATAATCGCCAGCGTGCGCCGCTCAAAACGCAGATGCATGAAATACATCGCCACCAGCGCCGCCTTGGCCCACGCCAGTCCGACCAGCAGGCCGACCATCGCGGCCTTGGGAATCGGCGCGTAGGCGACGATCAGTTCCAGCACGGTGAGGACCGCCAGGTAGATCCAGATCGCGATATAGTTGGGCTCGACGTGCCCGTGCGCCATCGAGGGTGATACCGCCATTGCTTCGCTGCTCATCGTTAAACCCCGTCCGCTGCTTGCGCCGCCCTAGATCAGGTAGACGAATGTGAAGATGAGGATCCAGACCAAATCGACGAAGTGCCAGTACAGACCCGCGACCTCCACCAGACCATACCTCGCGGCGGTAATCTTGCCCGCCAGTCCGCGCAGGAGCAGCACGCTCAGGTAGACCACTCCGCCAAACACGTGGCAGCCGTGAAAACCGGTCAGGATAAAGAACGTGGCGCTGAACAGGCTGGTCTTGATCGACAGCCCCTCGGTTAAGATCAGATGGGTCCATTCGCGCGCCTGAAGCCCGAGGAAGGCCAGGCCGCCGAGGATCGTCAATGCCAGGAACTTGCGATACCCGGCCTGATCGTCGCGCCGGATGGCGGACAGCGCCTCGACCATCGTCACGCTGCTGCAAATCAGGATGAAGGTCATCACCGCGGTGGACGGGATGCCCAGGATGGTGGACGGCACCGGCCAGTTCAGGTTGCCGATACGCAACGCGCCGTAAGCGGCAATCGCGGCGCCGAAGGTCATCGCGTCGGCGGCCAGAAACAGCCACATCCCGAGCTTGCCCATGCTGTCGGGGGTAAGCGGCGACTGTACCGGTTCGATCGCAGCCTCGTGGTGGATGGGGGTTTGGACTGTTGCGGCCTCGCTCATCTTCATCCTCTCCTGATTGCGCAAACGGACCCGGTCGGCATCCTGTGCTCAGCGATTGGAAAAAGGTTGCGGCTGGGGGTCCTCTTCGGCGTCGCGGCGGCGGCAGGCGTTGCGATAGGCAACGAACCCGACCACGGCCGCAACCAGCACGATCGCGTAGGGGACCGACAGCATGAACAGCACGCTGGTGTTGTAGGCGTGGGTGGCGATGTCGCCCGGGGGCAGGCCGCACATCGCGCAGGCATGGGCGTCGCGTGCCGCGCCCGCGGTCAACGCTGCGGCGGACGCCGCCAGCCATCTGCTTGCGAAAAGCCGTCTCACTACACTGCTCCTCCCCAGCCTAAAAATAGACCAGATAAAACAGCACCGGCCACACCGCGCAAACGAGATACCAGTAGATCGCGCAAATCTCAACCGGCGCATAGCGGAACGCGGTGAACTTGCCCGCCAGCGCGGCCACGAACACGCCCAGCAGCCAGATGACGGCACATAATACGTGAAATCCATGCAGCCCAATCAGGGTATAGAACGTTGCGCCGTAGGTGCCGCTGGTCAGATGCAGGCCGTGTGCGATCAGCCGCACCCATTCGCTGCCCTGCACCACCAGGAAGGTGGTGCCGAGCAAAGCCGTGACGCCCAATAGCACTTGCATGCGGGCCAACCGGTTGCGCCGCACCGCACGGACCGCCAGATGCATCGTCAGGGCGCTGGAGAGCAGCACAAACGTATTGACCCAGGTGACCTGAATGGGCAGGCGGGGCAATCCGGGCGGCGGCCAGAAGGGCGCACCCAGCTTGTAGACCAGGAAGGAGCCGATGAAGCCGGCGAACAGCATCGTCTCGCCCGCCAGCAGGATCAGCACTGCCAGCCGGCCGTTGCTAATAACCGGAGCTTCGCGCCCGCCGCCGGGCGGACCCTCGCCAAAGCGCGGCCGCCTGGAAGGCAAACGCCGGATCGGAATCGCCGCTACTGTGGATTGCCGCGCCATCTCAGTTAAGCGTGATGACTCCGATTATGGCGATCGCGATCAGCGCCAGGATCACTCCAAGCAGAACCGCGCCCAGCTTGCGGTTGCGTTGATCGATGTTGTCGACGCCCGCCGATGCCATCAAGGCCGCTGAACCTCGCATTAGATTTTGTCCAGTACCATCACCAGCAGCAGCGCCGGCAGATAAACCAGCGAAGCCACCATCACGCGCCGGGCGCCGCCCTTGTCGGGTCTGGAGGCGAACTTGAAACCGCTGCTGAGCAGCAGTCCGCCTAGCGCCAGCGCCACCACGAAATAGGTAATTCCGTCAAAGCCCAAAAACGTCGGCAGCAGCCCCACCGCCATCAAGGCCAGGGTGTTGATCACCACCTGACCCGCGGTGCCGCGCCCGTCGGCGTCCTCGATGCCCAACAGGTGAATGCCGGCGGCGGTGTAATCCTCGCGATACAACTGGGCGATCGCCAGCGTGTGCGGTAACTGCCACAGGTACATGATCGCAAACAGGGTCCAAGCCGGAGCATCGATACTGCCGCGAATCGCGGCCCATCCCGCCACCGGCGGCAGCGCCCCGGGAATCGCGCCCACGGCGGTGCATAGCGAGGACACCCGCTTGAGCGGGGTATACGCCAGCAGATAGATGATAGCGGTTGCGGCGGTCACCGCGGCGGCCGCGCCATTGACCGTCAAATACAGATACCCCAGGCCGGCCACGGTCAGGGCTGCACCGAACCACAACGCCTCCGCGGGGCGCAGATTACCCGAGGGCAGGGGACGGCTGCGGGTGCGCTCCATCAGAGCGTCGAGGTCGCGCTCCATATACTGGTTGAGCGAGAACGTACCCCCGGCCGCCATCGCCGTGCCGATCATCAGTGCCAGCACCAGGCGCAGGTCCAGATGTCCCTCCGAGCCCAGGTAAAATCCCGTCAAGGTGGCGACCAGCACCATCGTCAGCACGCGCGGTTTGACCAGCGCCAAATAAGACATCGTACGCGGCCGGCTGCGCGGCAATTCCAAACCCAAAGCTGCAACCCGTTGGTTCACGCCGTCACCTGTCGTTGCAGGGCGCGCGAGGGCGCATCGGCGTCTGACAATTCGGCCCTGATGCCTGCCGCCAGGCGGCCGTCAATCAGGCGGTAGGCCCGCAGCGTCAGCGCCAGGCTGGTCGCCAGCAAAGCGGCGCCCACCGCAACGTGAGCGGTGGTCGGCACCACCGCGCGGGCGCTCACAATCGTCAACCCGCCCAAGGCTATCTGCGCCGCCAACAACGCCAGCATCCCGATTGCCGGGCGCCGCAGCAGTGTCTCGTTGCGGTAGTTGCGCAACACCACGATCGCCGTCCAGCAGACAAAGATGGCGACCACCAGAGCCCCGACCCGATGGGCGTAATTAACCTGTTCGGGCAGCGACTCCAAAGGCGGCACGAGCCTGCCGAAGGCAAGCGGAAAATCAGGAATCGCCAGCCCCGCACCCATATGCCTCATCACGGCGCCGATGAGAATTTGCAGGTAGATCACGCCGGTAGTCACGGCTGCCAACTCCGGCAATCGCGGCCGCTCTCCAGCCGATTTGACCGCAGCAAGCTTCTGCCAGGCAGGGTTGGTGAACAGCGCCAGGGCAATCGTCAGGCAGAAGAACGCTTGGGCCGTCGCCGCATGGCTGACCGCGATCGCCAGCGGCAGCAGCAGCAGGACGGTAAGCCCACCCAGGACGGCCTGCACGATCACCAATCCGAACGCGAACAAGGCCAGATTGCGGACGAAACGGCGGCGCTCAGCCTGCCAGGCCCAAATCGCCAGTCCCAGCGTCATCAGGGCGACGGTGCCGGCGATCATGCGGTGGCCATGCTCGTAAAGCACGCCGCCCTGCATTTTGGGAAAGAACTTGCCGAAGGACAGCGGCCAGTCGGGCACCGCCAGGGCGGAGCCGGTGGACGTCACCAGTCCGCCGGCGAAAACCAGTACGAAGGTGGCTGCGGCCAGCAGCCGGGCATAGCGATGGAGTCCGCGCAACCCGGAGCGGGGTTGCAGCGCATGGCCCCTCGCTTGTTCATTGCTCATCAGCGCTACATCCATGAGGCCTGATTGGGAGCGAACCGCGTGTCGCGGTCTCCGCCATACCTATTCTCTCAGGCACTCAACTCACCAAGCAACGGCCAACTAGTGGGCCACCGCGGCCCTGGCCGGCAGCTCGACGTTCTGCGGCAGATAGTCTTCGGCCGTCAGCGGTGAACTGTATTCGTAGGGGCCATGATAGACCACCGGCAGCGGCCCGTCCCAGTTGCCGTGGGGCGGCGGGGTCGGCGTGGTCCATTCCAAGGTGTTGGCGCGCCAGGGATTGTCCTCGGCCTTTTTGCCTTTGGCCAGGCTCCAGATGATGTTGGCCAGCAGCAGGAATTGCGCCGCACCCAACACGAAGGCGCTGATCGAGATGAAGACGTTGATGGGCTGAATGGGCTTGAGGAAGTCGTACTGGAGCGGGTTATAGATCCGGCGCATGTGGCCGTTCATGCCCAGGATATGCATCGGGAAGAAGGTGCAGTTGAAGGCGATGAAGGTAATCCAGAAGTGGATCTTGGCCAGCGTCTCGTTCATCATCCGCCCGAACATCTTGGGGAACCAGTAGATGATCGCGCCGAAGAAGGCGAACAGGCTGCCGCCAAAGAGCACGTAATGGATGTGGGCGACGATGAAGTAGGTGTCGTGGATAAACATGTCCACCGGCGTGCAGGCCATGAAGATGCCCGACAGGCCGCCAATCACGAACATCGCCACGAACGCCAGCGCGTTCATCATCGCCGCCGTGTAGTGGATGTTGCCCTTGTAGATGGTGCCCAGCCAGTTGAAGGTCTTAATCGCCGAGGGCACGCCGATAATCATGGTGGTGAGCATGAAGCCGCTGCCCAGCGCGGGATTCATGCCGGACTGGAACATGTGATGGCCCCATACGATCCACGACAGAAACGCGATCGCCGCCATCGCGTAGGCCATCGCGCGGTAGCCGAAGATGGGTTTGCGCGAAAAGGTCGCAATCATCTCCGACGCCATCCCCATCGCGGGCAGAATCATGATGTAGACCTCGGGATGGCCGAAGAACCAGAACAGATGCTGCCACAGCAGCGGCTCGCCGCCGCCCGCGGGCAGGAAGAAATGCGTGCCGGCCAGGCGGTCGAACAGCAGCAGGGCCAGCGCCGTGGTCAGCACCGGCAGCGCCAGCAGCAGCAAAATCGCGGTGATGAACAGCGACCACACCACCAGCGGCAGGCGGAAAAACGTCATCCCTTTGGTGCGCATGTTGATGGTGGTGGTGATGTAATTGATCGAGCCCATCAGCGAGGAGATGCCGAGCACAATCAGGCTGATGCACCACAGGTTCTGGCCCCAATCGACCCCGGTGTAGACGGGCACCGCGCTTAGCGGCGCATACGAGGTCCATCCCGCCGCCGCCGGTCCGCCGGGCACGAAGAACGAGGCCAGCATGATCAGGCCCGCCACCGCGCCGACCCAGAACGACAGCATGTTGAGCACCGGGAAGGCCATGTCGCGCGCGCCAATCATCAGCGGGATCAAAAAGTTGCCGTAGCACCCGACCAGGATCGGCATGATCACGAAGAAGATCATGATGGTGGCGTGCATGGTGAACATCGAGTTGTAGGTATTGGGCGGGATGGCGCCGTCGTACATGTAGGGTTCGGGCACCCAGTGCATGAACGGCACGGCGGTTTCGGGAAAGGCCAGCTCCCACCGCATCAGCATCGCCATCGCCCCGCCAATCGACATCATGAACAGCGCCATGAACAGGAACTGCCTGGCGATCATCTTGTGGTCGGTGGAGAAGATGTACTTGCGAATGAAGCTGAGCTCGTGGTGCTCAGCGTGTCCTGCATGAACTGCCGCAGCCGGAGTACTACTCATATAGTCCGATCCTTCTGACCCGTTCCTTGCAAAACTCCAAAGTCCGCCACGCCCGTGTTATTTGCCCTGCGAGTACTTGTCCTTAAGCCAGTGCTGAAAATCTTCCTCCGATTGAACGTACAATGTGCCCTTCATCCCCGAATGCCCAAATCCGCACAACTCCGCGCAAGGGATCTCGTACTGCCCCGGCTTGGTGGCCTCGAACCACACATGAATTTCGCGGCCCGGCACGGCGTCCTGCTTAAGCCGAATCCAAGGCACGAAGAAACTGTGAATCACGTCCTTGGAGCTGAGCTGGAAGCGCACCACCTTGTTGACCGGAACGTGGAACTCGTTTTCCACCGTCACGTCGTCGGCGGTGCCCAGCTTGCCGTCGGGACCGGGGTAGGTGATTTCCCAGTTGAACTGCTTGGCGGTAACCTTGTAGAAGACGTCGCCCGGCGGACCCTGCTCCTTGATATTGGCCCAGGTGGAGCGGCTGAGCAGCGCCAACCCGATCAAGATCACCGCGGTTACCGTCGTCCACAGTACTTCCAGGCGCGGATTGCCCTCGATATAGGTCGCCTTGCGGCCGGGCCGGCTGCGATATTGGATCATGAAGACGATCATCGCGATCGTGACCAGAGCCCAGACCACGGCGGTAATCCAGAAGATCAATGTGAAGAGGAAATCGATGCGCGGCGAGAAAGTCGAGATTCCTTCAGGCAACCAAAAATGCTCAATCATTCAGGCAACCTTCCGTTCTCTAGAAAATGTCGCACACGAAGGGGGGCAAACGCGCTCCCACCACCAATTCGGCGGGCATTATGCGGCTGCGGATTCGTTTTCGGAAATGAAAAATACTGGCTTTCGATCCGAACCCGGTCTAATGCCTGCTCCGCCCGCAAGCCCCATCTTCCCCAACCGAGGGCGACAGTAGGCCGGACCGGAAATTAATGCAAGAGCAACCAGCGCGGCGGGGCAAAAACGGTGGCCGGCTTTGCGACAGGCCGCAGGCGCCGCTTGGTGTGCGCCTTGTTTCAGGCTAAATAGAGCGCACCATGGAGCGACCCACGATGACCTCCGCGCCTTCACTTGCGCATGCCTTTGAGCACAACGCCGCCAGATACGGACCGCGCGTCTTTTTGCGCGAGAAACGCAACGGCGCCTGGTGCGACCTGTCGTGGTCGCAGGTCGCCGCCGCGACCCGCCGGCTGCGCGCCGGTTTGATCGGGCTGGGGCTGCGGCCCGGCGACCGGATTGCGATCCTGGCGGAAAACTGCCCGCAGTGGGTAATCACCGACCTGGCCGCGCTGGGACTGGGCGCGGTGGTGGTACCGCTTTATCCGACCAGTTCGGCCGATGAAATCGAGCACGTGCTGAGTGATTCCGGCGCTCGCGCAATCGCGGTAAGCGGCGCGGAGAATGTGAACAAAGTCGCCGCGCTCGCCCCGCGCCTGCCCGACCTGCACACGGTCGTGACCCTGCGCGAGGACACCCCGGTACCCGCCGCCGCGCCGCCCTCAGCGCGGGTGGTGACGATGGAGAGCTTGTGCAACGCCGCCGAAGCCGGGCTCGCCGAAGCTACACGCTCCGATATCGCGACGATCATCTATACTTCGGGCACCACCGGGCCGTCCAAAGGCGTGGTGCTCAGCCACGGCAACATCCTGGCCAACTGCCACTCCAATCAGGCCGCGCTGGAGTTGAACGATCGCGACGAAATCCTGTCCTTTCTGCCGGTGGCGCATTCCTTCGAACGCACCGCCGGCTATTACACCGTGCTGACCGCGGGCGGCACTATCTCCTACGCCGAAGGGCTGGGGCAAATCGCGCAAAATCTGCTCGAAATCAACCCCTCCATCGTGCTGACCGTGCCGCGGCTGCTGGAAGTGATTCACAGCCGCATTGTGCGCACGGTGGAAAAATCGCCGGCCCTGCGCCGGCGTCTGTTCGACCTGGCGCTGGCCACCGGCAGACGCGCGGGCACGTATCGTTTCGAGGGCCGCGCCGTGCCAGTACATCTGGCCGCCCCGATGGCGCTGTTTCGCAAGCTGGTCTTCGCGCGGATTCGCGGCCTGTTCGGCACCCGGCTGCGCTACCTGATTTCAGGCGGCGCTCCCCTGCCCCGGGAGATTTTCGAGTTTTTCGCCGCCGCCGAAGTTCCGATCGTCGAAGGCTATGGGCTGACCGAGGCTGCGCCGGTGGTGTCGGTCAACCTGCTGGGGCGCACCCGGCCGGGCACGGTGGGCCGGGCGCTTGAGGGAATTGAGGTGAAGCTTGCCGAGGACGGCGAACTGCTGGTGCGCGGCGCCAACGTGATGCAAGGCTACTACAAACTGGAGGCGGACACCCGGGCGGCAATCGACGAGCAGGGATGGCTGCACACCGGCGATATCGCGACCCTCGACGCGCAGGGCTTCATCGCCATCCGCGACCGCAAGAAAGAAATCATCGTGCTCTCGGGCGGCAAGAACGTATCGCCGGCCGCCCTGGAGGGCAAACTCGGCCGTATCCCGTTGATCGCGCAGGCCTGTGTGGTGGGCGACCGGCGCAAGCATGTCGGCGCGCTGCTGGTGCCCGATTTTGAAAAGCTTAAGGAAGAATTCAAGAGTGCTGATATTGACGCCAACTCGGCGCGGGCGCTGGTCGAAGATCCCAGAGTCAAGGCGCTGTATCATCAAAAACTGCGCGAGCTTAACCGCAACCTGGCCGACTACGAGGCCATCTCCGCCTTCCGTCTGATCGCAACGCCGTTCTCCCAGGAGGCCGGCGAGATCACGCCGACGCTCAAACTGCGCCGCAAGGTGATCCTGGAGCACTACAAACAAGCAGTAGAAAGCATGTACGACGGGAGCTGAATGATTTAATGGGTCGGCAACCCCCTGGTTCGTAAAGCTGTGCCGTTGGGCGTTCGCAAAACGCTCGTCGATTCCCCTCAAAGCCGCAATTCTCCGATAATTTCCTTTTAAGATTCTTCGCACCGGGCCGCCGTACCGCGGTTGCACGCGCGGCCCGACTCACGCGTCGTGACCCGGCGGCGCCAATTCGATGCCTTGGCGGTGTCGTCAGTCAGGGGCCGGTTATGCGCTAATCCCTGTGCGCGTTCTTTTTTTGCTCGGGAACTATTTGCCGGCGATTGCTGGTTCACATTACTTACGAGCCAGGCCGTTGCGGCGTTTGGTTCAGTTGCCGCATCGCCGACTCAATCCGGCTCGAATAAGTGTTCGGTGAAAAGTCATGGAGTTATGGATTCCGCAA
>Ga0070737_10006774_pt1 | contig 10386 bp, 8 predicted proteins | sample Coa_R1_10_FD_66438 | JGI IMG/M metagenome (GOLD analysis project Ga0070737, IMG submission 66438) | Surface soil microbial communities from Centralia Pennsylvania, which are recovering from an underground coalmine fire - Coalmine... | ecosystem: Environmental > Terrestrial > Soil > Unclassified ...
GGCCGCCCATCGTGCCAGCGCCGACGACGCCTGCCTTGAACACGAACATGCTGGTCGGTCTCCTCTGGTTGGCGATGGCAATGTCAGCCTGGCCGGCTGTGCCGACGGCGCATGCGCCGTCGGTCGGGCCGTGCATGCACGGCCCGTGCGGGGGCCGCATGCGGCCCCCGCGGCCATGCCGCATGCGGCATGGCCCTCATGATCATCATGACGATTACGCGGGGACGGCCGTCGGCTCCGCCGCGCGCCGCGGAAGCAGCGTTTCGCGCGCGATCACCAGGCGCTGGATCTGCGAGGTGCCCTCGTACAGCTGCATGATCTTCGCGTCGCGGAACAGCTTCTCGACGGGGTACTCCTTGATGAAGCCGTAGCCGCCGTACACCTGCACGGCGTCGGTCGCGACCTTCATCGCGGTGTCCGCCGCGAAGCGCTTGGCGTGGGAGGAGACGAGCGTGTTGCGTTCGCCGGCGTCGAGCATCGCGGCCGACTTCCACGTCAGCAGGCGCGCGGCTTCGATCTCGGTGGCCATGTCGGCGATCATGAACTGGATCGCCTGGTGCATCGCGATCGGCACGCCGAACTGCACGCGTTCCTTGGCGTAGTCGACGGCGAACTCCATCGCCGCGCGCGCGATGCCCGTGGCCATCGCCGCGACGCCGGGGCGGGTGCGGTCGAGCGTCGCCATCGCGAGCTTGAAGCCGTGGTTTTCCTCGCCGAGGAGGTTCTCGGCGGGCACCTCGACGTCGTTGAAGGAGATCGTCGCGGTGTTCGACGCGCGCTGCCCGAGCTTGTCCTCCTTCTTGTCGACGACCACGCCCCAGTCGCGCTCGACGACGAACGCCGAGATGCCGCGGTGGCCCGCGTCCTTGTCCGTCTTCGCGTAGACGGTGTAGAAGTCGGCGTAGCCGCCGTTGGTGATGAAGCACTTCGAGCCGTTGATGACGTACTTGTCGCCCTTCTTGACGGCGGTCGTGCGCATGCCAGAGACGTCCGAGCCGGCGTCGGGCTCGGTCAGGCAGAAGGAGGCGAGCTTGGGCGCTTCGGTCAGCATCCCCAGGTACTTCTTCTTGAGATCCTCCGACCCGCCGAGCGCGATCGGCGCGGTCGCCAGGCCGTTGCAGCCGAGCGAGGTCTGGATGCCCGAGCAGCCCCACGAGAGCTCTTCCTCGATCAGGCAGCCGTCGAGGTAGCTCGCGCCGGCGCCGCCGTACTCCTCCTCGATGTGGCTGTTCATCAACCCGACCTCCCAGGCCTTCCTGATGATGTCCTCGGGCCACGTGCCGTTCTTGTCGTACTCCCAGGCGACCGGGCGTATCTCCTTGACCGCGAAGTCGTGCGCCATCTCGCGCAGGTTCTTCTGCTCGTCGGTGAGCGTGAAATCGACCATTCTTGGGTTCTCCTAACGGGCGGGCACGTGAATAGATTGACTGGTCAGTCAATCGGCTCGCCCAGGGTAGCGAAGTACCGGTGCATCGGCAACAATCGAGCCGGTGAGCTCGCTCGTGGTCTCGGCGACGATCGAAGGCGGCCTCGCCTTCGCGATCTTCGGCGCGCTGACGGTCGGGATCCTGGTGGTGATCGCGTTCGCGCTCACGCACGCGAACGGCGGCAGCCCGTACGACCGCATCGGCGCGGGCGGGATGACGCGCGAAAGCGACTACGGCGCCACCCCCGCGGCGGGCTCGCCCGCAGCCGACGCCGAGCGCGAGCGGGAGATCCGCCAGATGCTGGTGGCGCGCAGCGAACGCCTGGTCCGCGGCGGCAGCCGCCCGCTGGACGTCGACGCGGAGCTCGACCGGCTGCTCGCGGCGGAGTCCTCGCCCGAGGAGGAGGCCGCCTCGCGCGGTCACGACCCGCAGCTGCTGGCGGAGGTCCGCCAGCTGGTGCTGGCGCGCAACGAACGCCGCATCCGCCAGGGCCAGCAGCCGCTCGACGTCGACGCGGAGGTGGCGCGCACGCTGGCCGAGCTCGAACCTTGACGGGATGCGCGAACTGGCAACAAAACCGGCGCGCGGTGGGGTATAACGCCCCCATGACCAACGCGCGCCGCTTCCAACTCGAGGAGATCACGCTCCGCCCGGGCACGTACTTCAACCCGCAGACAGAGATCATGATCGTCGTGGACGACTCGCCCGAGATCGACCACGAGATCTTCGAGTCGCACGAGTTCGACGGCGAGGAGTGGGTGCTCATCTCCGAGGACGCGCCGCTCGACGAGAACAAGCGCGACGACATCGTCGAGCGCTTCCAGATCTCGCACGGCCCGAGCGCCGAGCTGCCCCCGGACGACGAGCTCGACGACGAGGACGACGAAGACGAAGACGACGAGCTCGAGGGCGTGGAAGAGCTCGAGCTCGACGAGGACTAGCAGCCAGCCGCGGGCGCACGGCGGCGCAACCGTCGCCGCACGCGAGTGTTGGGGCTCAGGTGGAAGGACCGAGCAGGCAGCCGGCTGCAACGAGCGCTGCAGCCACGAGGCCGAGCGCGCGTAGCATCGCCGCGATGCGCGTCAAGCTCCTCGCGGCGCTGCTCGGCGCCATGCTCGCCTGCGCGGGCACGGCCGCTGGCGCCCTCGCCGCCGACGCCGGCGCCCTCGCGCCGGCGCGCGCGCGCGCCCACGCCGCCGCCGCCGCGCGGCGCGGGCCGACGGTCAGCGCCGCGCTCGCGAGCCTGCTGCACGCGGGCGCGATCGCCGAAGCGGCCTACCGTCAGGACTACGCGACCTACGTCGCGGCCAAATCCGCGCTCGCGAAGCTGAGCGGCACGCGCAAGGCGGAACTCGGCGCGGTGCTCGCCAACGTGCAGGCGATCGCCGCGGCGGGCGAGCTCACGTCCTCGCGACTGCCCGCCGTGTTCCTCACGCTCGAACGCAACCGCCAATGGTGGACGACCGATCCGCTCGTCGGCGGGCGCGAATACGTGAGCTTCCCCGGCAGCCTGATCGTCTGGCAGCACTACCCCGGCCAGGGCATCGAGATCCAGTGGCTCGCGAGCTTCGGCAAAGCCAACGGCTACTACCTCTCCGGCCACGAAAACGCCAACCTGCGCCAGCTGCTCGACGAAGTGATCCCGCTCGCCGGCCAGCGCGCGGGCGGCATCGCGTGGGAATACCTGTTCGACTTCGACGGCGGCGCGCCGCCGTGGACGAGCGGCCTCTCGCAGGGGACCGCGATCCAGGCGCTCGTGCGCGCGGGCGCGCGCCTGAAGGAACCGGCGTTCACCGCCGCCGCCAAGGAGGCGCTCGGCATCTTCGAGCAGCCGCCGCCCGAGGGGGTGCGCGTGAGCACGCCCGCCGGCGCGATGTACGCCGAGTACAGCTACGCCCCCGGCGACCGCATCCTCAACGGCTTCATCCAATCGCTCGTCGGCCTCTACGAATACACGTCGGTCACCAAGGACCCGCTCGGGCAGGCGCTGTTCGAAGCCGGCGACGCGGAGGCGCGCGCGATCGTGCCCCACTACGACACCGGCGCGTGGTCGCTGTACGACCAGTACGGCGAATCGGACCTCAACTACCACGAGCTGCTGACCGAATTCCTCCAGCACCTGTGCGAACGCACCAGCAAGGGGCCGCCGCTCGCGCCCGTCGGCGCGCCGATCGCGGGCGACGCGGTGTACTGCACGACCGCGCAGAGCTTCACCGCGGACCTGCACACGCCGCCGGCGATCTCGCTGCTGTCGAAGACCCTGCCCGCCGGCGCGCGCGCGGGCGTGCAGGTGTCGCTGTCGAAGGTCGCGACCGTCCGCTTGACGGTGCTCGAGGGCACGCGCGTGATATGGACCAACACCGCGACCGTCGAAGGCGGCAAGCCGAAGCTGCTGTGGGTGACGCCGAAGCGTCCCGGGAGCTACACCGTGCAGCTGAGCGCCACCGACCTCGCGGGCAACACCGCGACGAGCAGCGCCACCGTGGCGCTCGACTCCGCGCACGGCTGAGCCCGAGGCGGCGCCCGCCGCGCCACACCGCCCCGGATGCCAGGGCGGCGAAAAGTTGACCGATTGCTCGGGCTTTGCTTACATACCCGCCGAGGTCGGCTTCACATCTCACTCGTTTCGATCGGGCTGGGGGCGTGTTCGCGGGCTGTTCACTCGATATCGACCCTGGGGGATAGATCATGGAAGGCAGGCACACCCTCGCGCGTTCTGGCGGCTCGCCAGCGTCCGCGACGATCACGGTCGCGCAGCGACCGACGGCGTCATCTCCGCACTCGCGCGAGCGCGGATCCCGCTCGCAGGCGGTCCCGCCTCGGACGCGTCGCGGCCGAGCCGCAGCGGTGCTCGCCACGGCGCTCGTGCTCGTGCTCGCACTCGCGATGGCCGCCTCCTCGGCGTCCGCCGAAACCGTGACGCTGTCGAAGACCGAGACGATCCCGGTCCCGCCCGCTTCGCACTTCGCCGGCAGCGGCGGCGGCGACGGCTGGGCCGTCGCGCTCTCCGAAGAAGACGTCTACAACGTCTTTCACCACCAGCAGTACCTCGGCTTCGCCTGCCACCTGCAGAGCAACGCGGAACCGTGCTATCCACCCGAGGCGATCACCGAACCGGGGACTGGCGTCGGCTTCGACACCGCGGCGCAGCCCGGCCTGTACCTCGACCACCACACGGGTAAGCTGTACGTGTACGCGACGCGCCGGAGCGACCAGACCGCCGGCGTCGTGTGCATCGACACGACCGAAGCGGCCGTCAACACGGACCCGTTCTGCGGGTTCACGGAACTCACCGGCAAAGGTGAAGCGCCGTTCACGACCTACGCGGGCGTCAGCGGCGCCAGCGACCCGCAGCTGATCGGGACGCACTGGTACTCGTTCAACTTCGCGAGCGCCAAGCAGAACGGCACCGAGAACGAGCTGATGTGCTTCGACGTGAGCACCGACGCCGCGTGCGCCGGACAGCCCTACGCCGTGAACATCGGCAGCGGCGAAGTCACCACCGACAACTGGCCGCCGTCGGGTGAGACGGCCGCGATCGCCGGGAAAGTGATCATCCCGCTGGACATCGAAGGCGCCAGCTGGCTGGCGTGCTACGACGACGCCACCCAGAGCAGCTGCGGGGGCAAGTGGCCGGTGAAACTCAGCTTCCCCTACACCTCCGACTACGGCGCGCCGTTCCCGCTGATGACGGCGAGCGGGACGACGACCGGCCTGTGCCTGCCGACGGGCACCGACCAGTGCTTCAACCTCGAAGGCGAAGAAGCCGAAACGCCCGCGGAAATGCCCTCCGCGATCCTGGCGTCCTCGGGATGGGACGGCCCGGGTCTGGTGCTCGGCCCGCGCGTCTACACGCCCAACGGCGAAGAGAACGCCGTGGACTGCTTCGACTACTCGACGGGCAAGAGCTGCGCGGGCTTCCCGAAGGACTTCCAGAACCTCGGGCTGCTCTACACCGTCAACCCCGACCCGCAGCGTCCGACGTGCATCTGGGTCAACTCCGACAACGGCTCGCAGCAGATCCAGAACTTCAACGCCTACGGCGGCGAAAGCTGCGCTCAGGGCACGATCCGCGTGCTCGGCTCGCAGTTCGTGGTGCCCCAGCCGCAGTGCACGCCGGCGTCCTACGTGTCGCTTCAGGTGCTGAAGCCCGCCCGCAGCACGTATGCGAGCGGAACGGTCGCGTTCGACAACGGCGACGGCGAACCGATCGGGCTCGAAGAACGGACACTCGACGCGACCGGAAGCACCAGCCTGAGCGGACTGGAACTGAACACGCCCACCGGGCTGCCGCAGTTCCTGTTCACCCTGAACGAAGAGCAGGAAGCCCTGGGCGCGGTCGAAGTCAAGCTCACGTGGACCGGCAACTACGAAGAAAAATGCGTGGGCGAAGGCACACAGGTCGTCAAACCGCCGCCGACGCCGGCTCCCGAACCGCCGAAGGCGCCCGAAAGCAAAGCCCAGACGCTCCCGTTCAAAGCCGTGACGCCGCCGGTCGCGTGCACCAGCAAGCGCTCGTTCACGATCCACATCCAGAACGTCAAGCAGCTGGGGCTCGTCTCCGCGGTGGTGTCGATCGACGGCCACGTCAAGCGCAAGCTGAGCGGCAAGCAGCTGCGCACGGGCATCGACCTCGCGGGGCTGCCCAAGGGCACGTTCACGATGGAGATCGTCGCCAAGAGGAAAGACGGACGCACGGTGCGGGGCAAGCGCGTGTATCACACGTGCGTGAGCAAACTGCCCTACCCCAAGCGCCTGTTCCTGTAGCGAGCGGTCGCTCCGACGTCAGCCGGCGAGGGCGGGGATGCCTGCCCTCGCCGGCTGACGCCCGCTCTGCCCGCGGGCCTCGCGGCGGGTGGCGAGCGGCGATCCGCCCTCGCGCGCGCACGGCGAGCACGGGCGCCGGCAAGCCGCGCGCGGGAGGCATGGCGGCGCCGGCGATCGCGCGCCCGCGGCACGCCGGGGCGGCCATCGCCGCCGCCGCGCGAGCCTAGACTAGGCGCGAGTGAGCTCGCACCTCCAGAGCGCCGGCCGGCGCGCGCCGTGGCCATGAGCAGTCCGCTCGCGGAGCGCCCGGCGCGCGCGTGGCGCGCGCTCGAGCGCGAGCAGCGCCTCGCCGCCGCGAGCGCGCTCGGGCTGTTCGCGTCGATGTTCCTGCCGTGGTACAGCAAGACCGACACGGTGGTCGTGCACGGCGCCGCCAAGGCGACCCAGACGAGCCTCACCGCCTTCCAGGCGTTCTCCTTCGTGGAGGCGGCCGTGCTGCTGGTGAGCGCCGGCGTGCTCGCGATGCTGTTCGCGCGAGCGGAGGACCGCGCCTTCCAGCTGCCGGGGGGCGACGGGCTCGTGGTGCTCGGCGCGGGCGCGTGGAGCGCGCTGCTCGTCTTCTATCGCACGCTCGACAAGCCCGGCGTCCAGGGCACCGAACGCGTGACCGCGACCGTCGGCGTCGAGTGGGGCATCTTCATCGCGCTGCTGCTCGCGCTCGCGCTCGCGTACGCGGGCACGCGCATGCGAGCGATGGAACGCCCCGGCCCGCCGCGCCTGCGCACGCGCGACGGGCGTCCGCGCGCGCCGCTGCCCGCGCCCGCGCGCGCGCCGTCGCTGCCGCCGGCCAGCGCGCAAGCCGGCGGCGCGCGCGAGGGCGCCGCACGGCCCCCCTATCCCCCGGCGCCCGGAGCGCGCGCGTCGGCGAGGGAGGGCGAGCAGCTGTCCTTCGAGGACCCGCCGGCGGCGGGCGAGCAGGAGCGCTGAGAGCGCCCGCGCGAACGCGCCTCCTATCATGGCCATGAGCATGACCGACCCTGCACCCCGCGCGCCCGCCTCCGTCGCAGACATGGCCGCGGGCCTGCGCGGCGTCGGCTACCTGCCGGGGGAGTCGACCGCGCTCGTGTCGTTCCTCGCCAGCAAGCTCGGCAAGCCCGTGCTCGTCGAGGGCCCGGCGGGCGTCGGCAAGACCGAGCTCGCCAAGGCGCTCGCCTCCTACCTCGGCCGCGAGCTCGTGCGCCTGCAGTGCTACGAGGGCCTCGACGAGGCGAAGGCGCTGTACGAGTGGAACTACCGCAAGCAGCTGCTGCGCATCCAGGCGGAGGCGCAGGGCTCGGGCTGGGAGGCCGTGCAGGAGGACATCTTCGGCGAGGAGTTCCTGCTCGCGCGCCCGTTGATGACGGCGATCTCCTCGCAGCAGCCGGTGGTGCTGCTGATCGACGAGATCGACAAGACCGACCAGGAGTTCGAGGCGATGCTGCTGGAGGTTCTCTCGGACTTCCAGATCTCGATCCCCGAGCTCGGGCGCGTGCAGTCGCGCACGCATCCCGTCGTGCTGCTCACGTCGAACAACTCGCGCGAGCTCACCGAGGCGCTCAAGCGCCGCTGCCTGTACCTGTGGCTCGACTACCCCGCGCTCGAGCACGAGCTGGAAATCGTGCGCCTGCACGCTCCGCAGCTCACCGAGACGGTCGCGAGGCGACTGGTCGAGGTCATCGGCATGGTGCGCGAGCTCGACCTCAAGAAGCCGCCCTCGATCGCGGAGTCGATCGACTGGGCGCGCGCGCTGCTGCTGCTCGGCGTCAAGGAGATCGACGCCGACACGTTCCTCGAGACGATGTCGGTGATCGTCAAGCACCGCGCCGACATGGACGTGGTCTCCGAGCGCGTGGTCCTGCGGCTGCGCGCGCCCGCCGATGTCGCCTGAGCCGCGCGGCGGCCGCGACGCCACGCGAGAGCCGGACGGCGCGCCGGACGGGCTGCCGGCGCGGATACTCGAGCTCGGCGAGGAGCTTCGGCGCGAAGGCGTCGCGGTCGGCACCTCGGAGCTGCTCGACGCCTTCGAGGTCCTCGGCGAGATCGGCTGGACCAGGCAGGAGGACTTCCGCGAGGCGCTCGCGGCGACGCTCGCCAAGAGCCAGGAGGACCGGCGCGTCTTCGAGCTCGTGTTCGAGCGCTTCTTCTTCCGCGCGGTCGAGATCGCCGCGGCGCGCGAGGGCGTCCGCGAGGACGACGCGACGGGGCTCGCCGAGCTCTCGGAGGCTGAGCTCGAGGCGCTTCGCCTGCAGATCGCGGCGGCCGTGCGCGACGGCGCCGAGGGCGCGATGCGCGACCTCGCGCGCATGGCGATCGCCGCCTTCGCGCGCCGCCAGGAGGGCTCGGGCGTGATCGGCGTCGACGTGCAGCGCATCCGGCGCGCGCTCGGGCTGCGGGCCGAGCCCCAGCCGCAGCTGCCCGCCGCCGACCCGCGCCGCGAGGGCCTGCCGCGCGAGTCGCTGCGCCGCTTCGAGTCGCTGCTGCGCCGCGAGCTCGAGCGGGCGCAGATCGAGCGGACCGGCAACCTGCCCCCCTCGCGGCCGCTCGGCGAGCTCGACCGCGCGCTGCCGTCCGGCCCGCTCGCCGACCTCGCCGCCGTGCACCGCGTCGTCACGCAGCTGCGCCGGCGCCTGGCCACGCAGGGCATGCAGGCGCGCGGGCACCGCCGCCACGCGCACGTCGACGTGCGGCGCACGATGCGCGCGTCGCTGCAGACGGGCGGCGTGCCGGTCGTGCTCAAGTACCGCCCGCGCCGCCCGAAACGCCCGGAGATCTTCGTCCTCTGCGACGTCTCCACGAGCGTGACCTCCGCGTCGGTGTTCTTCCTGTCGGTGCTGCACGCGCTGCACGACACCTTCCGCAAGATGCGCTCGTTCGTGTTCATCGAGCGCATCTCCGAGGTCACCGACATCTTCGAGTCCGAGCGCGACTTCAAGACCGTCAGCGAACGCATCTCCAACGACGCGGGCGTCGCGGACATCTCCGGCTACACCGACTACGGGCGCGTGTGGTCGGAGTTCCTCACGCAGGTCGAGGACGAACTGCACCCGCGCGCGACGGTCATCGTGCTCGGCGATGCGCGCACCAACGGACGCGACCCGCGGGCGGACATCTTCGCGCAGATCGCCGCGCGCGCCGGGCGCACGTTCTGGCTGAACCCCGAGCCACGCCTGTACTGGAACTACGGCGACTCGGTGATCTCCGCGTACGAGCAGCACTGCACCGCCTTCGAGTGCTGGACGACGGCGCAGCTCGAGGACTTCGTCCGCGCGCTGACGCGCCCCGCGCTCACGGCCAACCCCTAGCGAGACGACGCGCGGGGCGCGCGCTAGCATCCATCCTCGGAGAGCCACCAGGGGTGCTGGCGGGAGAGCCGGCTGAGATGGCGCATCGGGAGCGATCCCCCCGGCGCCGACCCTTAGAACCTGTGGGGTAATGCCCGCGAAGGGAGCGACGTGTCGACCGACCTGCAAGCTCGCGTATCGCCCGCGCCGCCGGAGGAGCGCGGCGCGGCGCGGGACGCCGCCGGCGAGGAGCGCTCGCGGGCGCAGCGCGCCCCGGTCGCGCTCGACGGTGTCAGCCGCGCCTACCCGGCGGCGCGCCGTCCGCGACGCGCGGGCGCCGGCGCCCGCAGCGCTCGTGCTGGCGGCCGCAGCGCTCGCGCCGGCGGCCGCAGCGCCCGCGCCGGCACCGGAGCCGACGGCGCGGTGCAGGCGCTCGCCGAGGTCTCGCTGCGCGCCCGCGCCGGCGAGCTGATCGCGATCGTCGGTCCCAGCGGCTGCGGGAAGAGCACGCTGCTCGAGCTCGTCTGCGGCCTGCAGCAGCCCGACCGCGGCACCGTCGCGTGCGAGCCGGCGGTGCTGATGCCCCAGCGCGACCTGCTGCTGCCGTGGTTGAGCGCGCTCGACAACGCGGCGCTCGCGCTGCGCATAGCCGGCCACCCGCGCGCTGAGGCTCGCGCTCGCGCGGGCGCGCTGCTGGACGAGCTGGGGCTCGAGGGCTTTCAGCGCGCCCGCCCCCACGAGCTCTCGGGCGGGATGCGCCAGCGCATCGCGTTCGCGCGCACGCTGCTCTCGGGCAGGCCGGTGCTCTGCCTGGACGAGCCGTTCGGCGCATTGGACGCGATCACGCGTGCGCAGCTGCAGGAATGGCTCGC
>Ga0070737_10006775_pt1 | contig 10383 bp, 7 predicted proteins | sample Coa_R1_10_FD_66438 | JGI IMG/M metagenome (GOLD analysis project Ga0070737, IMG submission 66438) | Surface soil microbial communities from Centralia Pennsylvania, which are recovering from an underground coalmine fire - Coalmine... | ecosystem: Environmental > Terrestrial > Soil > Unclassified ...
CGTTGTTGCTGGCGGCGGCAAAATAGCGAATGCCGAGCGCGTGAAGGATGGAAGGATAAGACCACGTATAACTTGGGACGTCTGTGATATTCACATAGTCGAATGGAATGTCTTGCTTTTGATGAAGACGATAACCGTAAAACATGGATCGAATCAGCTCTTCGAGCGTCGCGTAGCCGGTCAGGATGTTGGCGTATTGCGCGGGAATGCCAATCTTCTTCTGCCGGACCAGATCGAAAAAGAGCTTTTGCGCGGCAGCATTTCTGGAAGCCATGTAGTGCTGCACGATCCACGTGCCATCCAGACTCCAGCGCATTTCGGGCCTCTCCTGCATACTGCCGAGGAGCTTGTCGATATTCCGGTTGTGCACCTCGGTTACCTTGCCTCGGTAGTCGGTGAAGCCTACGTCCAGATGCTCGTGCGGAACAAGATAAAGAGTCCATTTGCGCTCAGGTTCAAGCGAAACTTCCTTTCTAAAGGTTTTGCCATTGGCTTGCAGGGTAAGCTCAGCCGTCGCGGGGCCGGAAAACTCGGGAACCGAAAACTCAAATTGCTGCTCGCCAAAATCCGGAGCGGTGGAAAGCTGCGCCTGGTATTCTTTCCCTCCTAACTTGAGGCGCATGTTTCCGCGACGCACTTTGTCGCTGAGAGTCGCAGTGACGCGGACGATCTCATCCAGCCCATTTCCGCTGGTGACATAGAAAACGGTGGGCGTCACGTCCAGGCGAGGCGAGCGGTTGGGGCTTTGCGAATCCTGCGTAAGCCGGAGCGCGTCATAGGTGAGCCACGAATCGCCGGGGCCATCCTGCGGGTGATCCAAAGCAGTGAGCGCCAGCTTGTTTTCTCCTGCGTGAAGCGCGGAGGTGGGTAAATCGATGGTGATCTGATCGGCGGCATAAATGGGCGACCAGAAGGCAGGGTCGCCCGGGTAATAGCTCAGCTTGGGATGAAAGTAGTAGACGCCGGTTTCGCCGTTGATTGAGACTTCAAGATGCGGCGTCCGAGGATTATAGAGCAGTGCGGAAATGATCAGTTGGTATGTCCCCTTGGGAGGCGAGCTCAGATTGAACAGGATCGTGTAGGGATGCGGTCGCATGCCCTGAGAATCATTTTCGGAACCCGGCTGGCGACTGGGCCAGTCCTTGGCGGCGCTGCGGCCGATGGTATAAACGGGATTATAGTTTGCATTCTGAGTCGGAGCTTGATGATTGAATTCATGCGAGGATTGATCAAATACGCCAATTTGCCAAACCGTGCGATCCCTCGCCAATGCGTAAGTCGCCGTCAGCAATATCAGCAAAATAAAAAAGAACGAGGCCATCCCACAAAAATTGAACCGACGATGCTTTCTTTGCCGCATTTGCACTCCTAACAAGGTTAGTTAAAAGCTCAGAAATTTAGCTTGACAATATAATTGATTATTGCTAAGAGGTAAAGCTGTACACGATTTTTAGTCATTATCGATAATGAATTGTGAGGAAAAGCGAAGCAAAGTTTGAAATCATCGAGCCGGTCAGCCTGAAGGATCTCGTTCTGAAGGCTATTCGAGAAGCCATCCTGGAAGGAAAGCTCTCACCGGGAGCGCGCATTGTTGAAAGTCAACTCAGCAAGCAGATGCAGGTAGCCCAGAACGTTGTCCGCGAGGCCCTGCAGGAATTGGAATTTCAAGGGCTTGTTGTCCGGCAGCCCAACAAGGGCACGTTTGTTACCGATCTGAGTCTGGAGGATTTAAAAGAGATCTATCGCCTCCGCATGGAGCTGGAAGGGTTCGCGGCGAAGCTGGCACGGGAAGCCGGAAGGCCCAACAGCGACGATGTGCGCCGGCTTGAGCAGGCGCTCGATGAGATGCAGGCGGGCGCCGAGGGCGATTTCATTCAGTTTTCGCGGGCTGATTTGCGGTTTCACGAAGTCATCTGGGGCATGTCGGGCAATCGCTTTGTGGAGCGGGCCCTTCGAACGATTGTCACACCGCAATTTGCCTATGTTTTAATTCAGCGGTTTCGCTACACCCATTTGGATCTGCCCGCAGTGGTGGCGCAGCATCGGGATATTTTGAAGACGCTTCAAACCGCTGATGCCGAGAGGTGCCAGCAGTATATCCGGGATGTGACCGCGGATTTCTGGCGCCAGATTGAGCAAAGCGTTGCTCGACCGGATTGAGACGAAGAGTTTGGGGAATCGAGGAAATTTTGGATTTCATCGACCTCTGACTGACACCCTCCCCTTAGCGCATACGTGGCAGACCTCTCCGGAATGCCATGTATGCGCATTTTTTTGCCGCCAGAAGAAAATAGTCATCGCTTCTCTCCGTTTCAGGCGCTTTCTGCGTGGCCGGGTTTCCCTGGCTCCTGCTACACTCAGAAAGGCTATGTGTGGTCGGCGTTATGGCGTCCTTCTTTTTATCGTCTCATCCATTCTGCTTCCGGGGGCAGTCGGCTCATCGTGGGCGCAAACGCAAAGCCTGACGCCCGCGCAGCAGAAGGCGGATAGCGCCTATCAGGAGGGCATGAGGCTGTTGCGACAAAGGCAATATGCGGAAGCCCTGGGACGATTTAAGGAGGTTGAACAATTCACTCCGCATCTGCCGCAAGGGTACACGGGAGAAGGGATCAGCCTGGCTTTGATGGGGAAACCTGAACAGGCGGTTGCCGCGCTGCACAAGGCGCTGGAAATTGATCCCACTTACTGGGTGGCGCGCAGGGAATTGGGAATTATCGAATGGCAGTTGAACAGGAGGGATGAGGCGGCCAAAGACCTGGCCCAGGTGGCGAAATTGTTTCCGGATGATCCTTCAGTGAACGTCATTCTGGGGGAGTATCAGTTCGAGAATAAGAATTATGCGCAGGCGAACGAGTTGTTTTCAAAGTCCTCGGCTCAGGTGGCCACAAGCCCCCGGCTTTCTCTGATGGCCGCGCAAGCGCTGATCAAGACAGGGCAATTCCAGAAGGCGGCCGCGAGCCTGGAGGCTTTAAACCTGGCTCCAGGCCTCACTCCGCAACAGCGATTTCAGATTGCCTGGCTCCTGGGCGAGGCCAAGGATTATCCCAAAGCGATTCAGGCGTTCAATGCGCTGCCGCGAGATTTCAGCGATCCCTTCGGGCGAGGGTATGGCCTTGCGCTTGCTTACTATGAGAGCGGCCAGTACGCGGAGTGCGTCAAAAGGCTTTCCGGGCTTGAGGCGCAAGGGATGACTCGCCCGGAGCTTTTCAGTCTGCTGGGCGCGGCGGAAGAAAAGAGCGGCCATACGCTCCAGGCCTATGACGCTTTCCGCAAGGGCATTTATCGATTTCCGCATGATGATGAGAATTACCTGAATATCTCGACGCTCGCCGTCCAGCACTTCAATTACGATGTGGCGTTGCAGGTGCTAGGCTCAGGAATCCGGGAGATTCCTAACGATTACAAGCTCTTTCTGACGCGCGGCGTGGTTTACACGCTTCGCAAAGAACTGGTGAAAGCGCAGGCTGATTATGAAAAGGCGCTGGCTCTTGCGCCCCAGGAGAGCAGCGCTTACGTGTCATTGGGAATTTGCTTCATGGATCAGGACCGATATGCGGAGGCCGCGCAGATTTTTCGGCAGGGCATCCGGAAACAGGCGAAGGACGTGTTGCTTTACTATTTTCTTGCGGATTCCCTCTTTCGCCAGGGTATCACCGCTTCATCGTCATCCTATCAGGAGGCGTTCGGCGCAGTTCAAAAGAGCATAACCCTCGATCCAAATTTTGCGTATGCGTATCTCCAACGGGGCAGATTGGAGCTTATTCGCAATCAGACGGACGAAGCCATCCGAGACCTTGAGCGCGCGCGGCAATTAGCGCCCGATTCCCTGACGATTCTCTATCAGTTAGGCGTCGCTTATCGCAAGGCAGGTCGGAAGAACGAAGCTGAAAAATTGTTTGCCCGCGTGAGCGAGGCAAGCAAAGAGGAAGCGGCCCAATTCCGCAAAGGCAAGCTCATGGAAATTATGGTCACGCTCTCGAATAACGGGGCGGGTTCGCCATGAGACGAGAGACAAGTGACGAGAGACAAGAGGGCCGGATGCGATCTTGGCGCGTCATTCAGCGCTGGCCACTGCCTTTCGGTAGCTTGTTCATGAATTCCACTTGCCGCTCCCTTTGCGCCCTGGCGTCTTTGCGAGAGGCTGTTGTCTTTTTGCCCCATCGGGCACTTAACGGTTGCGGTCAGGCTTGATTAGAATTAGGCTATTATAGTAGCCTAATATAGGGAGATGCTCCTGGCCGTCTCACTGGAGCCCATCGGGCGTCGCAAGGAAGGCGGCGAAAGACCCGGTTGCATATTAACAAACAGAAAAGAATAGACTTAGCTGCAAAATCGGGAAATTGTTCGTCATTCAATGACATGGAATTAGTGCGTCGGAGCGCATGGCCATGTGCCCTTGCTACTCGATCCGGAAGCATCATCGCGGGTTTCGCTCTAGGGGTTGTAATCGCAATGGGCGCGGGCCGGGCGATGGCGGAGCAAGGGGGCTGCGGCGCTTTGTTGGAGCAAGCCCAGCAGTTGCTCGAACGCCAGGACTCTGAGCAGGCAAGAAAGATGATTCAATCAGCCATTCCGAAATGTCCGGGAAATGCGCAAGCCTATAGCCTGCTGGGCATCAGTTATGATCAACAGAATCTTTATATCGAGGCTGAGAAGGCATATCAGAAGGCTATTGCCTTGGACCCGAACTGGGCGGGCTTTCGCAACAATCTTGCGGCCAGTTATCTTCATGCCGGGAAGACCGCGGAAGCCGTCGCGGAATTTCAAAAGGCTCTTCGGCTTGACCCCCAAAACCGCCTGGCCGCGCTCAATCTTGCGGACTATTATTTAAACCGCAACGATTATGCGCGCTCCTTGCGATATTTCCGGCAAGCGGGGGCCAATCGTTCTCAGGACCCAGCCGTCCTGTTCGGGCTGGCAAAGGCTTATTTCGGGGCGAAAGAGCCGCAGTCCGGCGTGGAAACCGCTGAAAAGCTTTCGCGGCTGGCAGCCGCGGATTCAAAGGTTCATTTTTCTTTGGGGCTGTTGCTGGCGGAAAATGGCCGCTACCCTGAGGCGATTCAGGAACTCCAGGCCATTCCTTTCAGTGAACGAGATTTTGCCGTGTATCAGAACCTGGGGCTTGCGTACATGAAATCGGGAAAAGCGCCTGAGGCGCAGAGCGCGTTTGAGGAGGCGATGCGGCTTAATCCTGCCAGTCCCGAACCGTACCTGGGGCTGGGTCAGATTTTTTCCTCCACACATCGCCCGGAACAGGGGGTTTACTGGCTGTCTCAGGCTCACCAGCGCGCGCCGCAAAGACCTGATATTACATTCGCGTTCGCTGAGGCATTGATCCAGGCACGACAGTTAAACAGGGCGGACGACCTGCTGGCTGGCGCCGTCAGGCAGAATCCACATGATGCGGCTTTGCTTCAAGCCATGGGAGACCTCTACGCTCAGGAGCACAAGGATGAGCCAGCGCAGCGCGCTTATAAGGAATCTCTGGAAAGCGACCCGCATCAATTGGGATCGCGACTGGGGCTGGCAAAGCTCTATGAACGATCAGGAGAAACTCTGAAAGCTCGGAAAGAATACGAGACAATTCTCAAGCAGGCTCCCAACAATGCCGAGGCGAATCTGGGGATGGGCCGCCTGGCGCTGCAATCCGGAAAGTTCAATGAAGCTGTAACGAGCCTGGAGAAAGCCTTGCGGAGCGATCCCAATAATCAAAGCGCGATGGAGAATTTAGCCGCTGCCCGAATTCACCTGGGGCAGTATGCGGAAGCTCAATCCGTTTTGCAGAAGCTGGTGACGATCGATCCCAGCAATTCCCGCGCTCACTACTTGTTGGGACAGGCTCTTCTCAAGATGGGGCAGAAGAAGAAAGCGGAGCCTGAGTTTGAGCGTTCGCGTCAATTGAAGTCGGCAAGCGCCACGCGCTGAGAGTCGGAAATCCTTGTTGCAGGAGGGTGCATGCTCTATACCGTTTCCGGAGTTCGCAACTTTATAGCCGGCCTGGACCATCCCGAGGGTGTGGCGGTGGGGCGGGACGGAACGGTTTACGCGGGCGGAGAAAGCGGGCAGGTTTATCGTATTTCGCCGAATGCGGAAAAGGTTGAAATCATTGCCACAACCGGGGGCTTTTGTCTCGGCATTACTCCGGATCAACAAGAGAATTTAGTCGTTTGCGATTGCGGTCGCCGCGAAGTGCTGGGCGTAAGCCCGGAGGGTGAGATCGAAACGCTGGTCAAGTCGGTTGACGGGCGCGAACTGATGAACCCAAACTTCAGCGTCTTTGATTCTCAGGGCAATCTCTTTTTCAGCGATTCAGGCGAATGGAAAAAGGCGAACGGCGTTGTCTATCGGCTTTTGAACAACGGAAAGACCGAGGTTTTTTCTCCCGGGCCTTTTCATTTTGCCAACGGCTTGGCGCTGGATGCCGCCGAGAGGTGGCTTTACGTGGTTGAGAGCAACCTTGACCGTGTCCTGCGGATTGAGATCAAATCGGATGGCCGGGCAGGAGCGCCCGAAGTTTTTGCCGAGGGGCTGGCGAGAATACCGGATGGTCTGGCGTTTGATGCGCGCCAGAACCTTTATGTAACCACCTATGCCTCGAACTGCATTTACCGGGTGACGCCGGATCGAAAGGTGGAGTTGCTCTGCCAGGACGAAGAAAATCTGTTGTTATGCCAACCGACCAATTGCGCGTTCGGCGGCCCCAACTTCGACCAGCTTTTCGTAGCCAACCTGGGCCGCGACCATATCTCGGTGTTGGATCTCAGAACCCCTGGGCAGCCCCTGTGGTGCCATCGGTGAGGAGGACTCATGGATTTTAAGGGAAAAGTTATTGTTGTGACCGGGGGCGGCTCCGGCATCGGTCAGGCGTGCTGCCGGGAATTTGCCCATCGAGGCGGTTCGGTAGCGGTGGTGGACCGAGATGAAAAGATGGGAAGGGAAACGGCGCAGGAGATTGGGAAGAAGGGCGGAAGAGTCGAGTTTTTCCAGGCTGATGTCAGCTCGGACGTGCAGGTGCGGGAGCTGGTGATGAAAGTCGCATCCCGAATGGGCGGAATTGATGTGCTGGTTAACAATGCTGGCATTCAGCGCTACGGTGCGGCGGCGGATATTTCCGAGCGGGAATGGGACGAGGTATTGAACGTTAATTTGAAAGGCGCTTTTCTGATGTCCCATTACGCCATTCCGGAAATGATCAGGCGCGGCGGCGGGGCCATTGTGAATACCGGTTCCGTGCAATCCGTAACTGCCCAGCGCAATTCCGTGGCCTATGTGGTCAGCAAGCACGGTCTGCTGGGGCTCACCCGATGCCTGGCGCTGGATTACGCCAAAGAGAATATCCGCGCCAACTGTGTGATGCCGGGCGCGATTGATACCCCGCTGCTGCGCTGGGCCGTGTCGCTGGACGATCATCCCGAGCGCGTCATCGATGCCTGCCATCGCTTGCATGCCCTGGGCCGCATGGGCCAGCCCAACGAAGTCGCGCAGGTCATTGTTTTCCTGGCCAGCGATCTGGCCTCTTTCATCACCGGGGCTGCCATCCCCGTAGATGGAGGATTGCTGGTTCCGACGGGCGGCATGATGGCCCAGGAATCGAGCACCGGCGCCAGGAAGACGGGGCAGGCATGACGGGTTGCTAAGAACCTCATCCAGCCTGTCAAGTTGAGCCGATTCGTCTGTCATTCTGACGCCAGCCCTTCGGTTCCACTCAGGATAAACTCCGCAAGGCGGAAGAATCCCCGTATTTAAGAAAATCAATACAGGGATCCTTTGTCGCCTGTGGCTCCTCAGGATGACAGTCTGCAAGGATTCTCGCCCTGATCGCGCACATCGCAAAAAGCGCGATGTGCGCGCCGCCCGTGGGGTTTGCGCTGAATCGCTCAGAATGACAGAAGAAGAGCCCGGATGACAGAAGGGGTGTCGCTGCTTTCTACCAAGGAGAAATAAATGAGCCAGAATCTGGAAGTGCGAAACGACATCGATGTTGAGGATTTTTGCCGGCGTTTTTCCGTAATCTACGGAGGCGCAATCTCCGATGTCCTGGATGAAATGGGCTATCACCATCAGGTATTGCCTCATGAGATTCAGGCCCTGACGATGGACCAGACCGTGGCGGGCGTTGCAATGACCGTGGAAGGGCAGCCTACACTGAGCGAAGATCCCGAAGAAATCTTCATTCCGATCCTGCAAATGCTCGGAGACCTGAAACCAGGCGATGTCATCGTTTCGCAGCCGCACGATAATTCGAGCGCCCACATCGGAGAGCTTTCCTGTGAAACCGCCAAATTTCGTGGCGCGCGCGGGGCCGTGATCGATGGCGGCGCCCGCGACATCGACTATATTCTGAAGCTTGGCTTCCCGGTGTTTTGCCGCTATCGGACATCGGCGGACGTGATGGGCCGCTGGAAGCTGACTTCCTACGGTCGGCCCATTCAGATTGGCAAGACTTTGATCGAACAGGGCGACTTTGTGGTGGGCGATAAAGACGGAGTCGTGATCATCCCTCGAAAGATCGCCCGCGAGGTTCTGAAAAAATCTGAGGAGGTGGTGAGCACCGAGAACCTCGTGCGCAAAGCTATTCTGGAAGGCGTTCATCCCGTCGATGCCTATCGGAAATATGGCCGGTTTTAGCCAGCGCTCTTATAGACGATTCGGCTCAGGGTTGCTGAAAAGATGTTCTCCAATCATGTCATTCCGAGCCCTTCGGCTGTCATTCTGACGCCGAGCGCAGCGAGGCGGAAGAATCCCGGTATTTAGAAAGTCAAACAAATACAGGGATTCTTCGTCACCTTCGGTTCCTCAGAATGACATGTGAGATATGTTTTTCCACAACGCGCTAAAAAACAGCAGAGGATTTGCTTATGAAAATTACCAATCTCAAGTACACGCCGGTATTTGTTCCGATTGAAGCTCCTTTACGTTATTCGCAAGGCGCGCACCCTGGATTCTCGCGCATCATCGTCGAGCTCGAAACGGATGAGGGACTCATCGGTCTGGGAGAATGTTACAGCGGCAAGGCGCGGGAGGGGCAGCTTGAGGAGTTTCGACCCTCGCTGATCGGCGAAGACCCCTTTCAAATCGAGCGCATCCGCTGGAAGCTGGGATCGCCGGGGGCGCTCAAGTTGTTTGGTCACATCCTTCCTTTCGCGGCCATCGAATTCGCGTGCCTGGACTTGCAAGGAAAGGCGCTGGGGCGGCCAGTCTATGAGTTGCTGGGCGGCAAGGTGCGCGACCACATTCCGCTTTCTGCCTATCTCTTTTATCGTTATCCCAACGAAAAGAATGAAGGTGAAGTTTCCAACGCCGATCAGATGGTGGCCTGGGCCCGGAGCCTGGTTCAACAGTACGGATTCCAAACCATTAAATACAAGAATGGCGTGATGTCCCCGGATGAGGAGATCGAAACCTTCAAGGCATTGCGCAAAGCTTTTCCACGTCACAAGATTCGGATGGACCCCAATGCGGTCTGGTCCGTCAGCACGGCAGTTCGGGTGGCCAAGAAGTTAAAGGATGACGATCTGGAGTACCTGGAAGATCCCACGTGGGGCTTGCGAGGAATGGCGCGCGTGAATCGCAAGGCTCCCTGGGTTACGTTAGCCTCGAATATGTCGGTGTTTGCATTTGAGGATTTGCCGGTCGCGGCGCTGCTGGACGTTCTCGACGTGGCGCTTCTCGATCCCCATTGGTACGGCGGCATTCACCGCGCCCGAATTGCGGCGCATGTGTGCGAAACTCTCAATCTGGATGTGGGGATGCACAGCGGAACAGAACTGGGAGTGTCGCTCGCTGCGATGCTGCATCTGGCGGCAGCCATTCCGAATCTTGCTGCGGCGCCGGATTCGCACTATCACCACCTGCGCGATGACGTGATCAAGGGAGGCAAAATGAAGTATGAAAACGGCGGGATGAAAGCGCCGACCGGCCCTGGCCTGGGTGTGGAGATTGATCGCGACAAGCTGGCGCGCTATCACGAAATGGCAAAGTCACAGCAGATGGGTTCCTGGATTGAAGACCCTGCGCGGCCCGGCATCGTTACGTACTACCCGAAGTATTAGGTTTGCATATGAAAGTATACGCTTACCTTGAACGCCGCCGTTGAGTACAGGTTGCTGAAAAACTCTTGCAGCCTGTCATTCTGAGATCAAAAAACAGTGAACAGTGACGAGTGATTAGTGATAAGGAAAAATCGATCCCAGGCTTTGACCGCTTTTTCTCGTCACTCATCACTCTCCACTGATCACTGTCGTCGAGATTCCTCGCGGAGTTTATCCTATTGAGGATTACAAATTATAGTGACGACTTCTTCTGTAGCGCCGGTGTCCCCACCGGCGTCTTTCGGCGCTGAGGACAGCGCCGCTACAGCAAATAGTGTCACTATAATTTGTA
>Ga0070737_10006778_pt1 | contig 10372 bp, 8 predicted proteins | sample Coa_R1_10_FD_66438 | JGI IMG/M metagenome (GOLD analysis project Ga0070737, IMG submission 66438) | Surface soil microbial communities from Centralia Pennsylvania, which are recovering from an underground coalmine fire - Coalmine... | ecosystem: Environmental > Terrestrial > Soil > Unclassified ...
TGGGCCGGGCAGCGGGACGGATGGGGCCCGGCGCAGCGGGGCCGGCGAGGCCGGGCGATCCGCGGCGGGCGAGCCGCGGGCCACGGGTCAGGTGCGCTCCGCGGCGGCAGGAACGTCCGGCCCGGGCAGCGTCCCGGCCGGGCCGCGATCCCCGACCGGCCGGACGTCATCTCCCGCCTTGACGCGGCCGGCCTGCTGCCCGCGATCGTCTTCATCTTCAGCCGGGCAGGCTGCGACGCGGCGGTGCTCCAGTGCCTGAACGCCGGTCTCCGGCTCACCCAGCCCGGCGAGGCCGAGGAGATCACCGAGCTCGCCGAGCGCCGCACCGCGGACATACCCGAAGAGGATCTCGCCGTCCTCGGCTACGGGGAATGGCTCACCGGGCTGCGGCGGGGCATCGCCGCGCACCATGCGGGGATGGTTCCCGCCTTCAAGGAGGCCGTCGAGGAACTGTTCGCCGCGGGGCTCGTGCGCGTGGTGTTCGCGACGGAGACGCTCGCGCTCGGCATCAACATGCCGGCCAGGACCGTGGTCATCGAGAGGCTGGACAAGTGGAACGGCGAGACGCATGCCGAGCTGACTCCGGGTGAGTACACGCAGCTCACCGGGCGGGCCGGGCGGCGCGGCATCGACGTGGAGGGGCACGCGGTCGTCCTGTGGCAGCCGGGCATCGACCCCGGTGCGGTCGCCGGCCTCGCGGGCACGCGCACCTACCAGCTCAACTCCAGCTTCCGGCCCTCCTACAACATGGCGGTCAACCTGACGGGGCAGGTGGGGCGGGCCAGGGCGGCCACCCTGCTGGAATCCTCCTTCGCGCAGTTCCAGGCGGACCGGGGGGTGGTGGGCCTGGCCCGGCAGGTCCGCAGGCGCCGCCAGGAAGCGGAGGACATGCGTGCCAGGATGGCCTGCGACCGCGGTGACTTCGCCTCCTATGCGGAGATACGCAGGGAGCTGTCACAGCGGGAGGGAGACCTTGCCCGCCAGCGCGCGACCGCCAGGCGGGCGGAGGCGGCGCGTTCCCTTGAGGCGCTGCGGCGCGGCGACATCATCCGCGTTCCGGGAGGCAGGAGGGCCGGGGTGGCGGTCGTGCTCGAGCCGGGCCCTGGCCTGCGCCGCCCTGGCGGGCCCTCCGGGCCGCCGGGCCCCGCGGACGCGAATGGCCCCGGGCCGCTGGTCCTGACCGCCAACCGCCAGGTCAAGCGGCTGTCGGTGGCCGATTTTCCGGTACCCGCCGAGCCCATCGACCGGATACGTATCCCCAACTGGTTCAGTGCCCGGTCACCGAAGCACCGGCGCGACCTCGCCGCGTCGGTGCGGAACAAGCTCGCCGGCCGGGACCCCGGGGCGCCGCCGGAGATGCCGGACGGGGACGGTGAGGCGGCGCCGGGCCAGGGGCCCCGGAGGCCCCGTGGAGGCAGGCATCCCGCACCCCCCGTCTCCCCGGAGGGACCCGTCCCCCCGGGGGGATCTGCCGGCGATCCGGAGATCTCAGCGCTGCGCAGGCAGCTCCGGCGGCATCCCTGCCACACCTGCCCGGAGCGCGAGGAGCACGCCAGGTACGCGGAGGCGGAAGCGCGCCTGCGGCGGGAAATCGAGACCCTTGAGCGCAAGATCTCCGGCCGCTCGCACGTGATCGCGCGGACCTTCGAGCGCGTGTGCGCGGTACTGGAGGAGCTCGGCTACCTGGACGGTGACACCGTCACCGCGGAGGGCCGGACGCTGGGCGGCCTGTACACCGAGCTGGATCTGCTCGCCGCCGAGTGCCTGCGCCGCGGCTACTGGGAGGGCCTGGAGCCTGAGGAGCTGGCGGCGTGCGTGTCTGCGCTGTCGTTCGAGTCACGTCAGGCTGACGACGCCCGGCCGGCGAGGCTGCCGTCCGGCCGGGTGCGCGAGGTGCTCGCGCTGACGCTCCGGGCCTGGGGCGAGCTTGACGAGCTGGAGAAGGACCATGGGGTCTCGTTCCTGCGTGAGCCGGACCTCGGCTTTGCCCGGGCAGCCCGGCAGTGGGCCGCGGGCGCGCGGCTCGAGGACGTGCTCGGCTCCGCACCGGACCTGACCCCGGGGGATTTCGTCCGTGCGGTCAAGCAGCTCATCGACCTGCTCGACCAGATCGCGGCCGCCGGCCGCGGGCACGGCGGAGAGCGGCTCGCCGCGCAGGCGCGCGCCGCCATCAGCGCGCTCCGGCGCGGGGTCGTCTCCTACTCAGGGGTGAGCGACTGACTCCTGGCCCCCGTCAGGTAGCCACGCAAAGGCCGCAGGCGTCAGTGCCCAAAGCCGCAGGCGTCAGTGCCCAAAGCCGCAGGCGTCAGTGCCCAAAGCCGCAGGCCGCGGGACGTCAGTGCCCGATGACGCGATGCGCGGTGCGTTCCAGGTGCTCGCGCATGATGTGCGTGGCGGCCTCCGGGTCACGCCTGCGCACGGCGCCGACGAAGCGGGCGTGCTCCTCCGTCCCCAGGTGCCCCATTTCCGGGGCAGCCTCCCGTGCCTGCTGCATGGAACGCAGGATGGAGCCCCTGATCGACTCGACGAGCATGGCCACTGCCGGGTTGTGCGTGGCCTGCGCCACCCGGATATGGAACTCCGCTGACATGCTCATCGAGTACTCGCCGCTGCGGAGCGCCGCCCGTGCGCGCTCGCAGAGCGTTTCCAGGTCCGCGAGGTCCTCCTTGGTGGCACGGTCGCACACAAGCGGGACCATGCCGATCTCGAGGATCATCCGCGCCTCGGTGATGTCGGCCGCACTCACCACGGCCATGCTCAGCAGGTCAGCCAGCCCCTCGCCGACACGGTCGCTGGTCGGGGCCGTGACGAATGCCCCGCCGCGGGCACCTACCCGGATCTCGACCAGGCCGCTGGACTCCAGCATGCGCAGGGCCTCGCGCACAGTGACCCGGCTGACGCCGAAACGCTCGCACAGATCGCGTTCGGGAGGCAGCCTGTCCCCGGGCTTGAGCTGGCCCTGGCGGATCAGCAAGCGGATCTGCTCGACGATGATCTCGGAGATGCGGCCCACGCTGACACGGCTGAAAAGGTCCGGTTCCGCAGGAGAGGCGGCGACACCGGCACCGGCGACCGGAGAGTTCTCCCGCACGGTGGCCATCGCTCCTCCTTCCCCTTCCCCGGCGTGCTGCGGGTGCGCTGCCCCTGTTTTAGAGGACTGCCATCCGTGAACTATACGTGAGGCATTATGGTTAACCCAATTTGATCGCGGCCCGCGGGCGTCCTGGCCGGACAGCGGTGCTTGCCAAGCAGCCGCCTGTGGCTCATAATGGTATGACCTTAGTCCTATTGACCGGGAGGAACCTGGTGCCGCATTCGCAGCCGGCGGCTGGCGCGCCCGTCCGCGCAGACGCCGATGCCCTCATCGTGGGCGCCGGGCCCGCCGGCCTGTACGCCGCCTACTACGCGGGATTTCGCGGCCTGTCCGTCGTGGTCATGGATTCCCTGCCCGAGATCGGCGGCCAGGTATCCGCGATGTACCCGGAGAAGCTCATCTACGATGTCGCCGGGTTCCCGGCCATCCGCGGCCGTGACCTGATCGCCGGGCTCGCCGCCCAGGCCGGGCGTTATGCGCCGAGGTACCTGCTGGGAGAGGAAGCGCGTTCCCTGGAGTACACCGGCGGCGTCCCCGTCGTCACCACCTCGTCGGGGTCGCGGGTGCGTGCCGGGTTCGTCGTCGTGACGGGCGGGATCGGCCGGTTCACGCCCAGGAGGCTGCCCGCGCTCGCCCCCTTCGAGGGCAGGGGAGTCGTCTACTTCGTGCCGCGGCCCGAGGACTACAGGGATGCCGATGTCGTGGTCGTCGGCGGCGGCGACAGCGCCTTCGACTGGGTGCTGACACTGGCGCCCCTGGCCCGCTCGGTGACGCTGGTGCACCGGCGTGAGACGTTCCGGGCGCACGAGGCCCTGGTCAGGCAGGTACGCGAGCTGTCACTGCCGGTCCTCACCAGCGCGGAGGTCGTGGCCGCCTGCGGCGACGGCTGCATCGAGGCGGTTGACGTGGCCGACAGGCGCAGCGGGGAAGTCCGGCGGCTCAAGGCCCAGGGGGTCGTCGCCGCGCTCGGCTTCACCGCCGACATCCGGGTCCTCGAAGCGTGGGGGCTGAAGGTGACCGGCCGGCACCTGCCCGTGGACACGACCATGGCGACCAATCTCGACCGGGTGTATGCCGCCGGGGACATCACCGACTACCCCGGCAAGGTGCGGCTCATCTCCGTCGGTTTCGGCGAGGCGGCGACCGCGGTCAACAACGCGGTGGCAGCGCTCGATCCGGGAGCCGGGCTGTTCCCCGGCCATTCCAGTGATCTTCCCGGCCGGCCGGGCGATCTCCCCGGCCAGCCTGATGACATTTCCCCCCGGTCCGGCACCATTCCCGCCCGTCCCGGCGGCCCCCCCGCCCGTCCCGGCGGCGCGGATGGCCGTTCCTGTGACGTGCCCGCGCGCCCCGGTGGTTCCCCGGCCCGTCCCGGCGGCCGGGCCCGCTGCGCCGGAAGCGGCCGGGCCCATCTCAACGGCAGCGGCCGTGCCCCCTCCATCGACGCAGCCTAAGCGAGGACCTGCCCATGCCCTATTTCATCGCCGCCCCCTGCATCGACGTGAAGGACAAGTCATGTATCGAGGAGTGCCCGGTTGACTGCATCTATGAGGGTGAGCGCAAGCTCTACATCAACCCGGCGGAGTGCATCGACTGCGGCGCGTGCGAGCCAGTCTGCCCGCAGGAGGCGATCTTCACCGACTGGCGGGCACCGGACGAGGTCATCCAGTTCCTGGCAGACAACAAGCGGTTCTTCGAGGAGGTGCTGCCCGGCCGCTCCGAGCCGGTCGGCAACCCTGGCGGCAGCGACAGGATCGGCCCGGTAGGTGCGGACACGCCGATGGTGCGGTCCTGGGCAGCCGACGGCTGACATCCGGTGCCTGTGCCGGGCGGGGGCCGCCCGTCCCTCGACGGCCCCCTCCTTCATCGATATTATTGTTAGACCAATTAGCGAAGGAGTCGTCATGGCGAACAGCGGGCGGGTGTTCCTCCGGGGGCTGACATCGGAGAACTACAGCCTGAAGGAGTTCCGGGCGGCGCAGCTCGCCGCCCCGAGGGTCCGCAACGGCTCCGTCGTCGTCGACGACGGCAAGGTCGGGCACTCCGGCGACTCCGATCAGTCCAGGACGTGGTGGCGGATCGGCCCCGGCGACGACCCGTTCCTCACCCAGACCCTCCAGGTCCACTTCGTCCAGCTCCCGCCGCGGTCCTCCAACCGCGGCCACGGCCACCAGAACGAGGCCGCCTTCTACATCCTCGAGGGGCGCGGTTACGAGATCCACGACGGCCAGCGCTACGACTGGTCCGCCGGCGATCTCGTCCTCGTGCACACCGACTCGGTGCACCGCCACTTCAACCCCTACGACGAGCAAGCCACGGCCCTGGTGATGAAAGCGAAGTGCGCGTGGATGTACCTGGGCCTGATCCAGCAGGGGCGCGGCGGCCCGCTGCCCGGCGCGGAAAAGTTCGGGCCACGCGAGGACTGGTCGCAGATCTGGACGCCGGGCGTGGAGCAGCGCAAGAAAGTCGTCAAGCCGGCCGACACGCGGTGGGAGACGACCCCGCTGGGCCGCGTGCGGGTGATGTCGTCCCCGGAGCGGACCGACGTCCGGACGTTCAGCGTGGACGTCTTCGAGCTGGACATCCCGGCGGGCAGCCGTTCGGGGAAGCGGTGGCACATGGCGGACGAGGTCCTCTACGTGCTGTCGGGTTCCGGCTACAGCCTGCACTGGGAAGTCGCGGCCGACCTCGACGACAGGTACTACGCCCGGATCGCCAGGGAGCCGGCCCGCTACGAGATCACGGCCGGTGACACGCTGTACGTCCCGCAGAACACGGTCGCCCAGCACTTCAGCGCGGGCGGCCAGCCGCTGCGGCTGCTGTCGGGGCAGAACCGCCTGTTCAAGCAGCTCGGCTACGACCGCGTCGCCTACCTGGAGAACGCTCCCGAGTTCGACGCGGCCGGCGCGGAACCGGCGCGGGCATGATGCGGCGTGCCCCCTGCCAGGGCAGGGGGCACACGGAACCGCCGCGGGCACGGGCCAGCCTGGTCAGGCACGCAGTGGCGGGGCGCACGGGCATGCAGAAAAGCAGGGCGAACGTCTGGGCCGGCAGGACCGGGAAGGAGGTGACGGCATGACACAGCAGGGCCAGCAGGCGGCTGCGGCCTGGCGCGACGCCGGCTTCGCCCGGTCCTGGGCGGAACGCGATTCGTTCCGCGACTTCCTGGATCTCCCGCGGCAGATGGCCGCGGTCATCGTCGCGGGCGACAACCCGGAACCCGCCTGCATCGTCGACATCGGCGCGGGGCCGGGAGCGGTGCTCGCCGTCTTCCTCGGGCAGTTCCCCTCCGCCAGGGGAATCTGGGCCGACGCGTCCGAGGCCATGCTCGCCCTGGCGAAGGAGCGGCTCGCGCCGTTCGGTGACCGCGTGGACTACCGCGTCACCGACATGACGGACCTGGCAGGCGCCGGCCTCCCGGCGGGCGCGGACGTCATCACGACCTCCCGGGCCGCCCACCACCTGGACCGCGAGGGCCTTTTTGCCTTCTACGCCCAGGCCGCCGCGCTCCTCGCGCCGGGTGGCTGGCTTGTCAACCTCGATCACATCGGGCCGGCCAGCGCGGCCGGGCCCCCGGGGGCGGCAGGCCTTGACGACGTGTGGGACCGGCGCCTGCGGGCGGCGCGCAAGCGGTTCGGCGTCTTGCCCGACGGTCCCAGGCACCACCACAACTACCCGCTCACCAGCGTCAGCGATCACCTGGACGCCTTCGCGGCGGCCGGGATCACCGACGTCGAGGTGGTCTGGCGGGCCTTCTACACCTGCCTGTTCATGGGCCGCACGGCCTCCTGAACCACCACGGCCCGGCACGAGAAAGATCAGGACAGCCATGCTGAAGCAGGAGATCAACGAGCTGCTCACCCGGACCGGACCCGGGACGCCGATGGGCGCCCTGTTCCGGCAGTACTGGATCCCCGCCCTGCTCGCCGAGGAGCTTCCGGAGAACGACTGCCCGCCGGTACGGGTCAAGCTGCTTTCCGAACGGCTGATCGCCTTCCGCGACACCGAGGGACGGTACGGCCTCATCGACGAGTTCTGCGCCCACCGCGGCGTCTCCCTCTGGTTCGGGCGCAACGAGGAATCGGGGCTGCGCTGTGCCTACCACGGCTGGAAATACGATGTCACCGGCCAGTGTGTCGAGATTCCCTCCGAGCCGGACGAGAGGCAGTCCAGCCTGTGCAGGAAAATCAAGCTGACGAGCTATCCGCTCGTGAAGATCGGTGACGTCCTCTGGACGTACATGGGCGACCCGAAGACGACGCCGGACCTGCCCCAGTGGGAGTTCGCGCGGGTGCCCCCCGAGCAGACGTACACGTCCAAGCGGTGGCAGGAATGCAACTGGCTGCAGGCGCTGGAGGGCGGGATCGACTCCAGCCACGTCTCCTGGCTGCACTCGTCGGGCCTGCGGGACGATCCCCTGTTCAGGGGCGCCCAGGGAAACAAGTACAACCTCTCGGACTTCAAAGTGTTCTTCGAGGTCGTCGAGTCCGACGGGGGGCTGTTCATCGGCGCCCGGCGGAACGCCGAGGAGGGCCATTACTACTGGCGTATCACGCCGTGGGTGATGCCGTGCTTCACGATGATCCCCCCGCGCGGGGATCATCCCGTGCACGGCCACTTCTGGATCCCCATCGACGACGAGAACTGCTGGGCGTACAGCTTCGACTATCACGCCGCCCGCCCGCTGACGCAGCAGGAACTCGACGCGATGCGAGCCGGTCACGGCGTGCACAACGAGTACGTTCCCGGCACGTACCGGCCGCTCCAGAACAAGGACAACGACTACATGATGGACCGCGCGGCGCAAAAGCGCGGCGAGACCTTCTCGGGGGTGAAGGGGATCGCGATGCAGGACGCGTCTTTGCAGGAGAGCATGGGGCCGATCGTGGACCGCACGAAGGAGCGGCTCGTCTCCACAGACAGCGGCATCATCATGGCCCGCAGGAAGCTCTGGAAGGCCGTCGAGGCACTGCGCGACGCGGGCGTCCAGCCGCCTGGTGTCAACCCCGAGCACCACAAGGTGCGCTCGGCGGCGGTCGTGCTGCCCAAGGATGCGGCCTTCATCGACGCTTGCCGCGAGGACCTGACCGTGCGGCCCGGCGTGCGCCACGCCTCCGTCTGAGGAGCACCTGCCTGACATGCAACGCCAGCCGACACTGCTGAACAGCTGCGCCAGGGCGGCGACAGCCGCCGAGGCGCGCTTCCGGATCAGCCGCCGCGACGACAAGGTCCCGCGGGCGTCCCGGATCATCGCCCTGGACGAGCGGGCGGCCGGGGTCGTGCGCCGCCTGGCCGCTCAGCGCTGGAGCGGCGGTCATTTCCTCACCGCCGAGGCGGTCGTTCCCGTCAACGGCTCCCGGGGCGACCCGGACGACATGACGCTGCGCACGCCCGGCGGATCGGTGGTGCTGCTGTCCGACGAGCTCGCCGGCGCCGACGTCGTGGTGATGATCGCGACGGCCCAGACACGCGCGGAGGCGGCTTCGGTGATCGGGAATGCCTGCGCGGCACGCGGGATCATGTCCGTCGGGCTGGTCATCCCGGGCGCCGCCACAGCTGACGCTGTCGTCTCGGCGCTGCGGCCCAACGCGATGGTGCTCGTGGTCCTGAACGATGAGGGCGATGTTCCCGAGATACTCACGGCGCTGCGGGTGTAGGCGCACGCCCGGGCGCCCCGGAGGTTCCGGCGGGACGGGCCATGGCTGAGAAGGTGACGATCGGCGCCCTCCAGCAGATGAAGCGCGAGGGCCGGAAGATCGTCGGGGTGGTTGCCTGGGACTACCAGATCGCCGTGATCGCCGAACGGGCCGGGGCGGACGTCATCTCCGCCGGTGACTCGGTGGGCGTGAACCTCTGGGGCCAGCGGAGCCCGCTGGAGGTGACGATGGAGCAGATGCTCATCGTCTGCCAGGCCGTACGGCGGGGCACCAGCAGGGCCCTGGTCAGCGCCGACATCCCGTTCGGGCCGGTCCAGGAGGGACCGGGCAGCGCGGTGCGCGCCGCCATCCGGCTTGTCAAGGAGGCGGGCGCGGACCTGGTGAAGGTCGACAGCGCGGCCGATTTCCCCGAGGCGGTGTCCGCCATCGCCCGTGCGGGCATCCCGGTGTGGGCGCAGTTCGGGATCACGCCGCAGACGGCGCTGCGCCACGGCGTCTCCTACGCCAGGCTGTTCTCCGCCGGGGCCCAGGTGCCGCCGGAGATGACAGGCGAACTGGTGGCCGACGCGAAGAAGCTGGAGGAGGCGGGCGCGTCGCTGCTCGACTTCACGAACTCGGGGCCGGTGGCCGGGCCGGACGTGACCCGTGCCGTCTCGATACCGGTCCTCGGCGGTGCCGGCGGCGGCCCGTGGCTCGACGGCCGGATCCGCATGGCCCACGCCGCCATCGGCTACGCCGCCTCGGCCCTCGACGACAGGCCCGACACGTACGCCAACGTCGCCGGGATCACGCTGGAGGCCCTCTCCGCCTACGCCACCGACGTCCGCGCCGGACGACAGATCAGGGGCGGCATCCCGGTCCCGCCCAGCCGGGAGTGATACGCCATGCCCACTGCCGTCATCGACGGGATCGCCACCAGGTACGAGGTGACCGGGTCCGGGCCGCCGCTGCTCATGTTCTCGCCGGGCGGTTTCAACGCGGCGCTGGAGAACTGGTCGTCGCTGGGCATCTACCGGCGGCTGAGGCTGCTGGACCACCTCACGGCGGCGTACACGTGCATCACGTTCGACCGCAGGGAGTCCGGGCTGTCGGGCGGCCGGGTGGAGCGCGTCACCTGGGCCGACTACGCCGCCCAGGGCAGGGGGCTGCTCGACCACCTCGGGATCGGGCGCTCGCACCTGATGGGCGGCTGTGCCGGGTGCTCCGTGGCCATCGCCCTCGGGGCATCCTGCCCCGGGCGGGTCATGAGCATGGTGCTGTACTGGCCGGCGGGAGGCGCGAAGTACCGGATCAGGCAGCAGTCCCGGTTCGCGCAGCACCTGGCGTTCGCCGCGGAACGGGGCCTGCCGGAGGTGGCCGCGCTGGCCGCCGGCTCGGAGCGTGGCTTCACGCAGGACCCCCGCGTCGGCCCCTGGGCCCCCGTCATCCGCACCGACCAGGCGTTCGCGCAGGACTACGCGCAGCAGGACCCTGGAGGCTACCAGGTCACCGCCAGCGGGATGGCCCGCCTGCTCTTCGACCGCGACACCGTGCCGGGAGCCGAGCCAGAGGACCTGCTGCGGCTGGAGGTCCCCGCGCTCGTCATCCCCGGCCACGACGACTCGCACGCCACCTCGGCAGC
>Ga0070737_10006779_pt1 | contig 10371 bp, 4 predicted proteins | sample Coa_R1_10_FD_66438 | JGI IMG/M metagenome (GOLD analysis project Ga0070737, IMG submission 66438) | Surface soil microbial communities from Centralia Pennsylvania, which are recovering from an underground coalmine fire - Coalmine... | ecosystem: Environmental > Terrestrial > Soil > Unclassified ...
CCTACGGCGTGGGCGCATTCCTGCTCGCCGGCGCGCAGGTTGCGGAGCTGCCCGCGCACGCGGGCCATCGCAGCCACGAACGGAGGGCCGGGCGGTGAACTTTAAGTCCCTCTGGATACTGATCGCCCTGACTGCAGCTCCGGCATACGGCTCCTTACCTGCGAAGTGGAAGCTGGTCTGCTCTGCGAGGGCTCATGGAGATGCGCATTTGCTGACGGGCGGTGCCCGATACAGCGAGGGCAGACAGGACTTCGGGTTCGATCTGGCGGCATCGCCGCAGACCGGCGACGCCTGCTGGAGCGATCATGCATTCTTTGTCTCTGTCACCGAACCGGATGGCGATTACCGCGTCACTGTCGTGCTTGGCCGGAGAGACGCGCCTGCCGCCACCGCCGTCAAAGCCGAAGCCCGCCGCCTGCTGCTCGAAGAGATCGCAACTGCCCCGGGCCGGTCCGCGAAGCGCACCTTCGTCGTCAATGTGCGAACTCCGGAAATCAGCCCGACGGAGCGCGTCCGGCTCAAGCCGCGCGAGATCGGCAATCTCGACTGGGACCACAAGCTCACGCTTGAGTTCACGGGCGCGCACCCCGCCGTTGAATCCATCGAGATCGAGCCGGTGCGAGTTCCTGCCGTTTACATCGCAGGCGACTCGACGGTCGTCGACCAGGATAAGGAGCCATGGGCCGCCTGGGGCCAGCTTCTGCCGGTTTTCTTCAATTCGAAGATCGCCATCGCCAATGAGGCCGAATCCGGAGAGACAATCGCCAGCTTCGCTGGCGAGCGCCGCTTCGACAAGATATTCAGCGCCATTCAGCCCGGCGATTACCTGATGATGCAGTTTGCGCACAACGACCAGAAGCCGGGCCCCGGCTTTGTGTCTGTTCCCGAATACAAGCAACTGCTGCGCCGCTATATTGATCTGGCGCGGCAGCGCGGCGCTCATCCGATTCTTGTAACCTCGATGAACCGCCGCACATTCGCTCCCGACGGCACAATCGTTCAAACGCTCGGCGACTATCCCCAGGCCATGCGCCAGGTCGCGCGCGAAGAGCGCGCACCGCTCATCGACCTGAATGCGATGAGCAAGACGCTGTTCGAAGCGATGGGACCGGAAGGCACGCTCAAAGCCTTCGTCCACTATCCAGCGGATACATTTCCCGGCCAGTCTGAAGCGCTGGCCGACAACACTCACTTCAACTCCTACGGCGCGCTCGAACTCGCCAAGTGCGTTGTCGAATCGCTGCGCGCGCAGCATTTGCCTCTGGCGAAGTTCCTGCGCTCCGGCATTCCGCCCTTCGATCCCGCCCATCCCGACGCTCCGGACATCTGGCGCCTGCCGCCCGACCCATTCTTTTCAGGCCTGACGCCTTATGAGCGCTGAATATCCTTGCGCCTCGCGCAGAATGAAGGAAACTATGCTACGCACTCTCATTGTTCGCATCGCAACCGCCGCGCTCCTCGCCGCAGCGAGCAGTTTGCCGCTTGCCGCCCAGAGCCAATCCTTCACGATCGGCGGCGGTCGATTCCTCCTCGATGGCAAGCCGTTCCGGATCTTATCCGGCGAAATGCACTACGCCCGCATTCCGCGCGCCTACTGGCGAGCGCGCATGGAGATGGCGAAGGCCATGGGCCTGAACACCATTGCCACATATGTTTTCTGGAACGTGCACGAGCCCGAGCCGGGCGTATGGAACTTCACGGGCAACGCCGACCTGCCGGAATTTCTGCGCGAAGCCCGGCAGGAAGGCCTCTACGTCATCCTGCGCGCCGGCCCGTATTCCTGCGCCGAGTGGGAGTTCGGCGGGTTTCCGGCGTGGCTACTCGCCGATCCAAAGATGGAAACGGCGCTGCGCTCGAACGATCCCGCATTCATGGCGCCCGCAGAACGCTGGCTGATGAGACTTGGCCAGGAGGTTGCGCAATATCAGATTGGCCGCGGGGGTCCGATCATCGCAGTACAGATGGAAAACGAGTACGGCGACTTTGGCGCGGACCAGCAATACCTGAAGCACCTGCGCGAAATTTTCCTGAAAGCCGGCTTCACCGATGCGCTGCTGTTCACCACCAATCCCACGCGGGGTGAGAAAGACGGTTCTCTGCCCGGCACCTACGCAGCCGTCAACTTCGGCATCGGCCACGCCGCTCAGGGGCTCGATTTCCTCGAAAAGATGCGTCCCGGGCAGCCTCTCTTTGCAGCCGAATACTGGCCGGGATGGTTCGATCACTGGGGCCAGCCGCATCAGACGCGCCCGATCGGCCCGCAGATCGCCGACCTTGAAACGATCCTCGCCCGCGGCGCATCGCTCAATTTGTATATGTTCCACGGCGGCACCAGCTTTGGCTTCATGAGCGGCGCCAGCTGGACCGATAACCAGTACCTGCCCGATGTAACGAGCTACGATTACGATGCGCCGCTCGACGAGGCCGGGCATCCAACAGCCAAGTACTATGCCTACCGCAGCGTCTTCGCCAGATACGCGAGCCGGACGCTGCCTCCTGTGCCTGAACCGCCTCCGGTCATCGCTATCCCGCCCTTCGCGCTCGCCGAAAGCGCCTCGCTGTGGCAGAACCTGCCCGAGCCGGCGAACGCCGAAACTGCAAAGGCGATGGAAATGTACGGCCAGGCCTATGGATTCATCCTCTATCGCACGAGATTGACAGGGCCCGTGCACGGCACGCTCGCCATCCCGGCGATGAACGACTATGCCAGGGTTTATCTCGACGGCCAACTTGCCGGCACACTCGATCGCCGCCTTAAGCAGACGTCGCTTGTAATCGAGAGCAGCAAATCCGAGGCCACGCTCGACATTCTCGTCGAGAGCGACGGCCGCATCAACTCCACGCGCATGATGCGCCACGAGCAAAAGGGCGCGCCGGAAGGCATCGCGCTCGACGGCAAGCCGGTGACCGGATGGCGGGTCTACACGTTGCCGATGACGAGCTTCAGCAACCTTCGCTTCCACCGTAGCGCGCCGCCCGAGGGGCCTGCCTTCTATCGCGGCCGCTTTCGCGTCGACCGGATCGGCGACACATTTCTCGACGTACGGAATTTGCACAAAGGCGCGGTATGGATCAACGGCCACGCCCTTGGCCGCTACTGGGACATTGGCCCGCAGGACACGCTCTACGTTCCGGGACCGTGGCTGCGCACGGGCTGGAACCAGATTACCGTCTTCGATTTCGACGGCCTTCGGGCGCCGCGCCTTGCCGGATTAACGGCTCCGATCCTCGACGGACCAGTACGCGAGTCAGACGAGCCGCAGAACGAGATGGCAAAGCATTAACGCGCGCGCCGGTCAGTATTCGGCGGGACTGTTTTTCGCCGGTACGTTGACGGGAGTTGGATTCACCGGATTGAACTGCGCCGCCAGCTCCGGCGTGGAGTGAATCTCCCCTGCGCCTGCATTGGCGGCTTTGCTCACCTCCACGCCGAAGACGTAGCTCGGGCCGAACATATTGCTCGTAAAGATCACCAGCCTGCGATCAGGCGAAAAGCGCACGTTGGGCTCAAGCCGGTAATTATGGTGCGCCATATTCACAAGGCGCTCGGCACGAAAGACGCCGGGCTGCCAGAAATCGGGGGAGTTCAGCGCGCCGCTGAGCGGAATCATCTCCGGATGAAAAAGTTCTATCCACTCGCCGTCGGGCGCATGCGCCACCTGGCCAGGATCTCCACCGTCGCCCGTGAACAGCGAGAGGTCCTGGGTCAGGTTGAAGTGAATGGACCACTCGTTCCGTTCCATGTGATAGGCCACGCGCCTGCCGGTTTCAAGGTCATATCCGGCCAGAAAAAAGACCTGCCCCTTGGGATATTGCCAGTCGTACCAGATGGTCTTGCCATCCAGCCCCCAGAACTCATGCCCTGCAATCTCCATGGCCATCGTGCGCTTGTGGATGAGCATGTTGTGCGTGCCGTCGGTGTGGATGGTCCAGATGCGGTCTACCTTCTGCCACGGTCCTTCATGGCAGTACATCAGCAGCGCAGGATCGACGGGCGAGAAAAGAAGATGGTTGATCCAGTCCGTCGAGTGGAGCAGGATCTTCTGCTCGCCGGTTTTCAGGTTGATTGTGAAGAGAACAAGAGGAATGCGGGCGGCCAGCCTGCGCTCCATCATCTGCCCCTTATTCTCGGGCTGCACCAGAAAGCCGGACTGGGGCGCCGCAGCGCGGCCGCGGGGCGTGGCTGGCGCAGGCCGAGGGAGATTGCGGCCGTACTCCTGCTCCGCGCCGGCTTCGGTCTCGTCGTAAACGCCGGCGCCAAGGGTTTCATCCGCGTTGATGGTGGCCACGCTGGCGCGCGGAGGCAGAGAGATAAGTCTGGTTACTTCTCCCGAATACATGTCGGCTTTATACAGAGTGTTCAGCTTTGTATCGGGATCGAATTTGGAGAAGAAGACGCTGTTGGTCTTTCTGCCCACGACAATGGCGTGAACGCCGCCGCGAAACCACTCCGGCGTTCCACGAACCGCGCCTGCAGGCCTGGGCGGATTGGCAACGAGAAGGCGTGTTTTCATGGTGGCGAGGTCGAGAACGTGAATGCCGTCCGGGGCGTTATAGGCCATCAACCTGCCATCGGGCGAATACGCGTTCACGTTGAAGTAGAAACCGGAGGAGCCGGGTTCATCGGTAAGGCGGATGACGCGGTGGCCGGTATCTTTGTCGACCCAGGACCGGGGCAGCGACTGCGCGCTTGAAGGGGAAATCAGGAAGGCTGGCAGAACGGAGACGGCGAGAAGGCAATGAACCACGCGAATCATGAGCGTTTTCCTTGTGGACGGTTGCTCGAGCTGTTTGGCTGCGTTGAGAGCTGCATGCGGAAAAACAAAAAACTCGATTGGGAACGCGCGAAAATCAAACTCGTTATTCCGGAGCCGCGAATCCCTGCAGTCCGAGCATCGAAAGGTCTCAACAGAGAGTTTTCGCTGAATCGGAAGTTAAAAAAACTGTGCGCATCCGCAGCAGCCAAAAGCGACTGCGGATGCGCCCGGCGGCCTGCTAAAAGCCGGTTAGAAGTTGATGCGTCCGGAGAACTGAAAGTCGCGGCTGCCGGTATTGCCGGTGGCGCTGCTGACAGTTCCAAAGTTCGTATTATCCATGTTGGTCGCGATGCCGCCAAACGTCACCTTATTGGGAATGTTCTGGCAATCGGCGCGAAAGACGAATTTCCATCTTTCGCTGATGTCAAAGGTGCGGTTGACGCTGCCGTTCAGCGAATACGCGCTCGGATTGCGCAAGCCATCGTACGCCATGGTCCGCGCCGCATCGCCAAACATGTAGTTCTGCGGGTCTGAGAATGGGCAGGACCCCGGTGTGCAGGAGCCGTCCTGAGGATTTACCAGGTAATGAATCGCCGAAAAATTCTTCGCCGTAATTCCTCTTCCCCAGCTGCCGTTCTCGCGGATCGTCTTGCCGGTGAAATTGGGATTCACGTCGGGCATGCAGGTTCCGGAAAACGGCGCGACACAGTTGGAAGAGGTAACCAGAAGCGGAGTGCCGGACGCATAAGTGAAGGTGCCGCCGAGTTGCCATCCCTTGATGATTTGCCGGACCAGCGCATTGCTCGCGCCGCCAAATCTGCCTTCGCCAAAGGGCATCTTGTAGGTGCCATAGACCGCCAGATTCTGCGGCACGCTGGTGGCGCTGATGGCCCGATCGATCCGATTTTGCGCCCAGGCTTTTCCGTTCAGGGTCGTGCTGGCCGGAATGGCAAAGCCATCGCGCTGCGTGCCGGCATCGTCAATCTGCTTGGAGTAAGTGTAGTTTGCGGTTATGTCCAGACCGCTGGAAAGCCGCTTGTGCGCCGAGATCTGCAACGAGTGATAGCTGGCGTTGGCCGTGGACGACCCCCAGGTATCGGATGTGCCTGAGAACTGCGGTTTCCAGGTAAGCATCCTGCCGATGGTGGCCTGCCCCGAACCGGCGCTGGTTGCAGCCGCAGCTTCAAAGCCCGCATACGGAACGGTGATCGAGGGAATAATGGCCTGGGCCTTCGCCACGTTCGCGGCTGTAGCCGGCGCATTCAGCAGCGAACCCAAAGCATAGTAAATCGGGTTCACCTGGCCTGCATAGAGTCCTCGAATATTGCTCGCGCCGTACAGGAAGTGGCTTTCCGAGCCGGCATAGTCGATGGAGATGGTGATATTGTTGGAAATTTCGCGATCAAAGCCGAAATTCCAGAAATTGAATTCGGGAGCGCGGCCCGAGACATAGAAATCGGCAAAGGTAGGCGCGCCGCCGGCCTTGATGTAATTGCCGTTGCTGTCCACGGTATTGCCGACATTCAGGGTCTGGCTGATGGCTCCGGGCGGGGTAATGGCGGGTACGGAGTAGCCCGGGCCGCCGAAGTTGGCGTTGGAGGCCACGAAGCTCGTGTTGTTATTCAGATAGAAAACCGGACCTGCGCCGGGACCTGCCGCATTGGCGGGGAAGCTGACGGAACTGGTGAAGCCCATCTGCGTGGGACCGGTGCCTGCCCCGCTGGCGCCGCCGGTTCCGCCGCCGTGAGAGTACAGGGTGGCGAAGCCGCCGCGGACCACGGTCTTGTGGTTAAGCTCGTAGGCAAATCCCACATGCGGCCCCCAATTCTTCCAGTAGGTATGCACGGGCGTGCTGCAGTTGCAGCTCACTCCAGGACCGCCCCATGTTCCGGCAAACTCCAGCGTGCCCGGAGTACCGGTGATGGGGTTGGTGAGCGTGGGATTCAGGTAAGAGAAACGGTCAAGAACCTCGTGATACGGCGAAATGTAGTCCCAGCGCAAACCGAGGTTGAGAGTCAGTCTCGACGTAGCCTTCCAGTCGTCCTGGAAATACGGCGAATAGGTGGAGTAGCGGCCGCCGAGAACCGAGAACGGCTGGAGCGAAATGCCGGTGCTGTCCACTGCGCCCAACATAAAGCTGGCGTAGGAGTAGCCGGTATTGGTCAGATACTGGTAACCCGATCCGGCAACGGGAGCGGTACAAGTGGAGCCTTTTCCGCCGGGGACGATGCAGGCGGTTTCATTGGGACTCCAGTTTAACGTCAGCGACGATGCCGGGCCGTCGTAGGAGGACGTATTGTCTTCAAGACGCTGCATCTGGAAACCGAAGGTCATCGAGTGGTTGCCCTTGACCCAGAGCAGGTTGTCGACGGTGGTATAGGACTCGGTGACGATGGTCGAGGTCTGCCCCGAACCGCCATCGCCCCATTGCTCGGGGGCATTGCTGCCGCTGAAAACCGATGTTGGAAATTCGGTAGGAGCCTGGCCGTTGGAGGGAACGCCGCTGAACGTGATGCCGGCTGTCACAGCCTCATACTGCTTGATTCCTTCGGTAAGGTTCTTAAGCGGCGGACCGCCAAAATTGCTCCAGCCGAAACGAAACTGATTGACCAGGTGCGGGGTGAACGTGTAGCTGTCCTCAAGGTCGGACCAATGGCCCGCGACAACCGAATAATCGGACTGCGTATACGGAATCGGAAGCTGGAGGTTGGCAGTTGAGGTGAACGGCCACGCCACGCGGTTGCCGCCCGCAATGATCCACGAGATCCGCTGCTTGTCGGAGAGGTTGTAATCGATGCGGCCCGAATAGAGCCAGTTGTCGTAGCCGGTCGGACTGCCGCCGAGATAGTTGCCGCTGATGATTCCCGGACCGGAAAGCGTCGGCGTGGGCAGCCATTGCTCCATGTACTTGGCGATGGGAGAGATTTCGCCGGCCGGGATAATGTTGGTTGGCGTTCCGGAGGGATTTCCGGCCGGTCCGGGCGTGCCCGCGTAGGTCTGTCCATAGGCATAGCGGCAGGGGCCGGTCGTGCTATTGGCGGTACATTGCGCTTGCGTCGTTGGATCGTAAATGACGTAGCCCGGACCGCCATTAGAAGCGAGCAGCTCCGAGAAGTCGCCGGTGCGCATCTTCATCGTCGGAATGGTGGTTTGGCTCGGGTTGGCGGCGGAACGCGAGTGGAACCTATCATACGAGCCAAAGAAGAACAGCTTGTCATGACCACTGAAAAGATGGGGAATGCTGATGGGACCGCCAACCGAGAAGGTTAACTCGTTCTGGTGGTCTGCCGGCTTTCCGGCGGGCACGGAGACAATCTGGCCATTCACGACTTCGGTCTTTGTCGCAGTGATGGCCGTAAATCCCCAGGTATCAAAGGCGGTATTGCGCACGAAATCCGCTACCGTGCCGTGATACTGATTGCCGCCCGACTTGGTGGTGTAGTTCACCATGCCCGCACCCTGATATTCGGCGGAAGCGCTGCTGGTAACCACGTTGATCTGGTCCACGGCCTCGGGGGGAACCACATTGAAGACAGGCCGATTGTCGCCGATCTGGCTGATCGTGGTAATCGGGATGCCGTCGAGATAGACCTCTTCTACGCGGCTTTGAGTGCCGGAGAACAATGAGGAGCGGGCGCCTGGCTGCGCGCCGGGCAGAAGGTTCGAGAACGCGGTAATGTCGCGCTGCTGGTTATTGATTAGAATCGGCAGTTCGAGATAGACCTTGCTGTCAATGCTGCCGCCCAGAGTTGCACTCGTCGTCTGCAGCTCGGGAGGAGCGGTTGTGACAGTGACATTGGCGCTGGTCGACGCCAGTTTGAGCGCAATGTTCAGGCCAAAAGTCTGCATCGCATTCAGCGTGACGTTCAGTTGCTTGAACTGGCTGAAGCCCTGGGCATCGACAGTGACCGTGTAATTGCCGGGCGACAGCGGCGAGATGACATAAAAACCGCCTGCTGTGGTGGTGCGCGACGTAGCCACGCCGGTTGCATTGTCGGTTGCGGTCACCGTAGCGTTCGGGACGACGGCGCCGGTAGGATCAGTGACTGTGCCTTGAAGAGCAGCCTCGCCGGCGGTTTGCGCTGCGGCGCGCGCGGCGCACAGGCCCAGGCCGATGGTCAGAACCACGAGCAGGGCGCCGGCCAGGAAACTACTCGCGCACTGCCTGCCCAGCGCAGAGAGGGTTTGTACGGTCTTGCGAATCGAAGCATGCATTGGCGGGCCTCCATCAGGGGTAAAGTCTGGTCACTCCTGCGTTGAAAACCCCTGAAATGCGATTTTGCAGGCAAGCCGGGGATTTCACGCGGTTGGATTGGGGTTTGCGATCTCCGCAAAAAATTTAATGCGCTCCGGAGATAGATTGTCAATAGAAAAATAATTTAACCTTAGCCACAAACGCCCCGGCCATGGCCACAGGCATTTTTGAATCTCCGCGGTCGTTTCAGGAACTGCTCAGGCGGCTTTCTTCCGTGTACGCCAATTCCCCAAATGCCTTACCGCTTCGGCTCACGGAGATTACGCCGGCAATGCAGCCCGGGCGGAAACCGCTGACCCGCAAAACGCTGACAGGAGATTTCTCCTTGAGAAATGTAGACTGCGCAATAGATGATTGCCTGGGGCACATGGAGCACCGTTCTGCATGCTTTTTCTGCTTACTTCAGAATCTGCACGCTCGTTCTGCTTATTTCAAAAAAGGAACCAATCTGGTGAGAAGCAAAATCTGCGGCAGCGCTCTGGTGGTTGCTTTTCTTTGCCTGACAGCATCCCTGGCGCATGTTGAGGCGCAAACGGAACGCATTGCGCCGGCAAGCGCCGCAACTGCCGGCCGGCGCGCAACCGGCCTGGCCGAATTCGAATACCAGGTCAAACTCGCCAGACAACTGGGGGCAACGGACGTATTAATCACCGATGGCCTGCCTGTCGCCACCTGGGAGATGGATCCGTCCGATCCCTACCCTATGTGGTTTGTACATCATGCCAGTCTGCTGAAGGATTTTCCTCCTCCCGAGGTACAGCCATACGTGAACATGCCCTATGCGGAGCAGGTTCAAAAGATAGTCCAGGACCGCTGCGCCGTGCTGCTGAGATATGGCATGAAAGCAGTATGGAACGACAATGAGCCGGCGGTGATGCCGGAGGCCTTTTTTGCAGCCTATCCGCAACTGCGCGGGCCGCGCATCGATCAGCCCAATCGATCGCGCAGAGCATATTTCGCCCCCACAGTGGACGATCCCGAAACATTGCGCATGTACCGCGAATCGATTCAACTGTTGCTGAAAGCCTGCCCGGCAGTGGAGCAATTCAATTGGGTGACCACCGATGCCGGCTCCGGGTTCGACTGGGCTCCGTCGCTGTATCCCGGCATCAACGGCAACAGCCGGTACAAAGGCCGGCCAATGTCGGATCGGGTTGCCGGCTTCCTGATCAACGCGCAGCAAGCGGCCAAAGAAGCCGGCCATGAAGTCAGGATCGATCTGACTCCCATTCCGCCGCGGCCGTGGATGATTCCCACGTTTTCACCGGATGTGCTGCGGGAGATTATCCGGCAACTGCCGCGCGGTCTGGCCGTAGAAGGACAAGAGGGACCCGATGGCAGGCCGTTTGAGGGAGTCCA
>Ga0070737_10006780_pt1 | contig 10371 bp, 13 predicted proteins | sample Coa_R1_10_FD_66438 | JGI IMG/M metagenome (GOLD analysis project Ga0070737, IMG submission 66438) | Surface soil microbial communities from Centralia Pennsylvania, which are recovering from an underground coalmine fire - Coalmine... | ecosystem: Environmental > Terrestrial > Soil > Unclassified...
AGTTTGTTGACGTTGATCGTTGTTGATGGTACCAAATGCGGCGTCAACCGCAATGCCGTTGCTTATTGTGGTAGCATATTTACGTCGAGCGAAACGGTTAAGAGGTCTATATGTAGCTCTATCTACGCGTAGATTCTCGGATGGCAAACTCCACGACCGTCAGATTATCCAAGAAATCCAAAGCTAGACTCGAGAAGGTCGCCTTGCTCACTGGTCGGAGCCTCTCGCAGACTCTCGATTTTGCGATCGAGAGCGCCGAAGAGAGGGTGGACAGGTACCGAGGAAACGTCAAGACGTTGCTCAGGTTGAGGCAGGAGAAAAGCGGCCACTCGGACACATCCCAGAGGGTGGATGAGGTACTCGCCGAAGAAAAAACGGAAAGGTGAGGGAATCCCACTTTATCCATTCTCATCGACACCGGCATCCTGTATGCCATGCTTGATTCGAGCGACAGCAATAATCTTGATGCGAGGGCTGCGATGTTTCGCGTCCTCAAAGGGGGATTCGGTTCACCCAGCGTGATTGACCATGTTATCTTGGAAACTTCCTCATTGCTTTTTCAGAGGCGGATACCGAACGCGGTCAGGTCCCTCAACGATTTTGTGACGGAAAACAAGTTCAGGATCCTCTTCGTCACCGAAGATATCTTTTCAGAAGCTATGAAGCTCACGTTGCAAAATACGAGTGACTTTCTCACCTTGGCTGATTCTTCTCAGATCGTATTCGGCAGAGATCTTGGCGTGGACACCATTGCGACGTTTGATAGCACGCTGGGAAACTTTTTTGAAAAGCGCATCGGAAAGGGATGCTTTGAATCTCTCGATAAGAAGGAGAAAAGAATGCTGACCATGTAGAGAAAATAATGAAAAGCCCACGTCTGAAATTTTGAACGCTTTCTTTGACCAGTATGGTAGTTTTCTCCCGGAGCCGATTGTCTGGAATATAGAGGATTGAAAGCCCATTCCAATTGCTCGATGAGATCCTTTTCATGATGGGTGTGCGACATCAAAAATACTCTGAGATACACTATCACAACCGAGTTCTTCCAATAATTCTTCTTACTGCTTGATCTCCTGCCTTTCGAGTTTGCCTACCGGCGAGAGCGACATGACCGCTCTGTACAGTAGGTAGGTTGAAGCGATGATGAAAAATCCGGAGATCACATCGCCAAGGTAATTTACGAACACGTCCAAGAACCAGATTACCGATGATATCAGAAACAGGACGAGCCCGAGGCCCACCAGTCGCACGAACCTCCTCAGAGTAGAATCGGGGGTCCGCTTGGAGATCACCACGAGCGCGGCGGCCGAGTAACCTAGGACCAATCCAAAGCAGCCGAAGACGATAACGACCCAGACAACCGTGAAGAAGTTGTAGATCAGATTATTTGAAGTAAAGTACGCTAAGGCAAGAGCTACACCGATGGCGAAAAGCATGAGCCCATAGAATGGCGCCCGCACATGGCGCCAATGAAGCATGTTCCGGTGGAAGAAATCAATCTCCATCGCGGCGAGCACGTTGCTATCCACAAAGGCGTAGAAAGCGATGAAGAATAACAGCAGCGGCAACGCCGTAAACAGAGAGCCCACGGGAGTGCTGAAGAAGGGTGCGGTAGTGAGGCCCGTATTGGAACTTGTCAGCCCAGCAATGATGGCAATCACCATGAGAGCCGCTATCCCGGAAGCACGCCTCCGATAGACGCCGCCCACCAAGACTCGCCTAATCTCAAGTGCCCTAAACGTAACCGCCCCTGCCAGGACGACCGCGATGAAATCGCTCGCCGTGTACAGCCAGTACAGGACATCACTTAGTTGCATAAGGAGTGATCTCCATTCCAGTGCTTGAAACTGTGAAGCGAAAGTAACCGTGCAACGGGGGTAGACCGAGCATCTTCTTTACCCTAAACAAGGGTGTGATTGTCAATCCTTCTTCGTACAGCCTCATCTCCACCACCCCGTCGAACAATTGCTCCATCGTCGTTAGTATATTTGCAGGGTGCATGCCTTCTTCGGCGAGGGCGAGCGTAACGCAATCTTGCTGCTTTAGATCCGATAACAGTTGCGACCAGTAATTGTACATCGATTCGACGGGATTCAGCACGAGCAGAGGAGACAGTACATCGGTCGCGACCCTGACTCTTCTTTGCTTGTTGTTGTGGGCCGCCTGCTTTATGTTGAAGGAAATCGATGTTGGGTCTCGAAGATCAAGTTTGATTTGTGATCCTGAACTGGACATCCACTCGGGCACTCTATCTCCGGTGCTAACTCCGACCCCTCTCATGTCTCTCAGAATATCTGAAACAGGTCTGTGAGTTGCATAAAGACAGTATTCGCCCTGGATCAGACCGGAGCGGACAAACCAGTATCCTAAGGCTTCTTTCCCGATTCCAGGTGGTCCTTCTACTAGTATCGCCGATTTATCTGGATACCCATCGGTGCCCAGAACGTAGTCGAGCGAGGCAACACCCGTCGAGACCAAATGAATGTATAGCTTGTTTCACACGAATGGGAAGATGATAAAGGTATCAATTTTCTTGAGCGGAATGAGAATTATCCGCATTACACCGGATCAACAACTATACCCCCAATCCGGGATCGCACAGAACAATGCGCTTTGGCTTCCCCTGTCTGTATCGTCTATTCTTTGTGAGACGAGCAATCTATTCGAAGTGAAAAAATTAGCTCTTACTAGGTGAGGATTCAACTGTACCAATGCTTGAAAGGATTAGTCATGGCGATGTTTTCAATCGCAACAAAAAATGTTCCCAATCTCAAAGTTAACTTCAATCTACTACAAGATCTCATGACTGATGAAACATAACAGATTAGTCTTGCAGACCATCTCACAAAGCAAGCCTCCCATCAAACGCATACTTGTTCAACTTTCTCAAAATTAAATTCGCCTTTGCACTTCCATCTGTACACTCTGACTCTCTCGCAATCGTAACCAGGCCAGATCTTTCAAGCAATTCATCGAAGAATGTTCTAGCATTATACCCGAGTACAGACTTTTCAACAAAATAGCTTTGAAACTCTTTTTCCCATACTTCGCTCGGCCAAGGGAAATTGTATACGTTCCAACAAATGTTGAATGCGTCCAGATCAATATCAAGCAATATCTTCTCTTCGCTCTTCCCAAACACAAAGTGTCCGCTTGAAGGATTAACCCTCCAGTCCAGTATTTCCCACAGCCTAGAAGATCTTGGTTGCTTCAAATGATCAACCAGACTTCCTTGATGAGCAAATTCTTCTGACAAGCGACTTAACGTATGAAACTGATGCGTTTTCCCATGAACATCAAAGTACTCTTGGAAATCTCCAATATGCGTATCATCAACGCCGAATACCACTACATCCCCAATTAGCCCTAGCTCCATTCCAGCCTTGATCCAATCTCCATCATCCTTTGCAAGGTCTTCTTCACAGAGTTCAACCACATCTTCAAAAGAAATCTTTGACTTTGGCGCAAGCTTCTTCCTGAAACTGGGCCTTACATCACCACCATCTCTGTGCCAGTCAAATCCAACCATAGTGACAGGTCTAGGGATCAAGTTCAACGACTGGGCTTCAAAGATCAATGGAAGCACCCATCTATGATCCTCATGCAAGTAGCACGGATGGTTATCAAAGGACACATTCTTCAAAGAATCTCTTTTCGCAAGAGCCTCAAGACTCTTGGAGAGAATCTTCTTACATGCAGGACTGGATATACTCTCGTTTTGCATTCTTTACATCCTCCGCTACAACTCTAAACCTCTCCTCATCGTCTGCAAAAAGAAAAGCTCTTTTTGAAATGTCCAGCGCAATCTCTTCCATGATCTTCCTAAACTCAAGAACTGCTTCATCGCTCATCTGCTTTGCATTCACCTTCAAGAATGCCCTGCAGGTGAAGAAGCTAAACTCTGCTTTAGTCAATCGGATCACCCAAAGTTTGCAATTATCGTAGGCTGTCCCTTTCCAGCTCTCCACGCAGCCAACGCAAGCGCATACGCAAGATCATCATGCGTACCTGGAGGATGAGAAAATGAGTACCCACCAGTTGCAGTCCGCTCCGCAGTCACGCAGTTCAATGACGTAAGCAGCTCCAAACTATCAGGTAGCTCGATCTTTCTCTGTTCCAAGAGTAACCTCAGGTTCGCAAAGAGCTCTGCCTTGTACTTCTCGTGTAATGTCACCCCTTCTACCGGTAACCCAAGATTCTTGCAGGCCGTCATAATTGGAGTTCCGATGCTTGTCGCATCCATGTACAGCTTCTTGAGGGGAAATTTCTTGTGAAGATCGGCAATCTGAGCATTGAAGTAAGAATATACTACGCCGCCTTCAGATTTTTCAGCGAGGTACGTCTTGGTATAGATCAGGCGAAAAGCAGGCTTCCACTCGTCATCTGAAGAAGTAGAGCTACTACCAGGTACTTTGTACAATACAGCCAACGCGGCCATGTCATGGTTCCCTCCCGGATCGTATCCGCCATAAAGCGCACTCGTAAAATGGGTAAGATTGCCATTCCGGGCATCACAGAACGAACACTTCTCGCTGTCGCATACATGCACGCATTTCCTCAGTAACTCCATTGGGAAGTAGGTCTTTTCATCGTCAACAAATTCCGCCTCATACTCCCTACGATATCTTTTCTCTCCAAGCATGCGGCGCTGCATTTCGAGAAATTGCTTCTTGACTAATGGATTGTACTCAGTCTTGAACTGATACTTGCTCCACTGTGGATCGTTGAATGCAGCATAGAACGGATGCACCTTGTCCCAAGGGGTCGAAAGAAGTACAATGCTTCCGTCAGTTGTCGCAAGCATCGGCATCATCACCGAAAGAATAACGTCTTCAGGAACGAACGCCGCTTCATCAATGATTACAAGATCCGCAGTCTCTCCTCTCAGGGTCTTGCCTGTCCTTCCACAAGGCAGCGCGACGATCCTCGAACCATTCTTGAATTCTAGAATAGTGCGGGTCTGTCTTGCAACCGATTCCTCGAGTAGCGTATTTCCAGTTATGAACTTGAGCAACTTGTCAAACATCAGCATTGACTGTCTTTGAGTTGATGCAACTATCAGCGTCGAAGTATTTGGTTTCGTATACGCAAACCACAGCGCCTTTGCTGACATTACTAGTGATTTACCTACGCGGCGGGCAGCGCACGCAACTATCATCTTCGATGGATCATCGAGCATCTTCACCTGGTACTCAAACGGAATGAAATTCAGAACGGCCTTGCAAAAAATCGAAGGACTCTTTCTTATGTTTCGAATTGCCAAGGATAGCTTCTGCTTATCCAGTTTTTGTTCCATGAGCTAAAATTTCACCTGTAATGGTGGAGTTTGAGGAACGCTTTCTTGATCCGGAGGTTTCTCTTCGCTATTTTCCTCATCTTCTTCCACAGACATCTGGATCAGTCTCGCGAGGTCCTTGTCTCGCAAGCTATCTGGAGTGAGCTTCAATTTGGGATTCATTGATACCAGAATGGTATAGACAAGCTCCTGCTGTACTCTAGCCCTAGAATTCACAAGAGAGGTCATAATCTTGTGACTCCCTCCTTTGTTCTCCTCGATCAGCTTATCCAGTGTCTTTGAAGATTCAACGAGCCTTGCTATCGACTCGTCAAGTATCTTCTCGTACCTTGTTCTCTTGTCGTCGCTTTCTACAGTCTGTTCATTTCCACTATCCAGTGGAAGTTCTTCCACTTTGTCAATTTTTGACATCGTAAGACATATGTAATCCCTTTATTAGGGCAGAAGCCGAGTAATTTTCCGCACAGGTGCTATTCCGGACGGTTCCTCAACTACGTTGAGGATAGGATACAAGAATTGTAAGATTCTAATGCCACCAAGGAAAAGCATGATCGCTTTAATAATAAAGCCGTAACCAAAAAGAAACTAATGAGAAACTCACTCTACCGGGATCTAAAGATCCAGCGCGTCCGAGATGACGACGTAATCGCCCAGTGGGTTCGCGAAGGCTGTGGGGCGCTCAAACTTGGAACGACTTGCTATCAAAAAAGAAGAAAGTGACAAGAGCATCTTCTCCGGCGGACGGCAGCTCCACGAGTTCTTGAAGAGAAATGCTGACAGAATAGAGTCCCGAAAGTACAGCAACAAAGACGTGGAATACATACTCACAAAGGACATCCTTGAAGTTGACCGTTATTTCAAGGCCCTTGACAAGGCCATGGAAGATCTTTCAGAGCGCATTAATTCCACGCTCAAAATAGCCGACCGAGAGAAAAGAAAGATCCTGCCTCTGGGTCTGTACCAAAGTAGGATTGAAGGATTCAACGATCAGGAAAACTACCTTGAGATACCAGAGTTAGAATCGTACTAGTGTAGGATTGAAGGAATACGGGTTTATCTTGAGAAGAAGCGAAGCGAAGGGATCATCTCGCTTTTTCCCCTCGGCTTCATCCCCGTCCCTCTCTTTACTTTTTCATCGGACGATGTGGAAGATGAGACGGGGGGAAGCAGTAGGAAAAGGTAGTTCAAAGCCCGCCGCTGTTTGCCCCAAGTTTCTGTGAAATCCTTGCATCCTCTTTCAATATCATCCTCTTGATCTTGGCGCACACAGAAAGGACATACTCCAAAATCTCCTCCTCTTCCTCTTTTTGCAGTTGTTCTTCTTCTTCCTCTTCCTCCTTTTCTACTCGGTCTTGATATCTGGACGCTGGTGGATGGAAGGAGAGCGGGGCGGACGAGGAGGAAGGAGGGCGGCGGTGGGGTTCACCATCCAGAAGGAGATTCTCGATGTACAATGAGATTACCTCCACACCAAGAAGATAGACCTGTCGGGAGTTGCGCAACTCTGCGAGGATCGTGGTGACAATTTCTCCTTGTTCTCCTCGCTCCGATTTCGCGCCTTCCTCTCCCGATGCTTCGTTGATGTCGGTCGCGATGGCCAAGTTGCACTACGTGAGTGTAATTAGGGCAACCCACTCTATTAAACACAGCAGTATCGGGGCCGATATTGCATATTCGATGGGATACTCCGTATTGAATTGCATATGTGGTATGAGAAATGTTACCGAGTATCCGGGAAGGTATCGCTCTGGATCCCTCAAGGTCCTTTGCTTTCAATCAAGCCCGATTTCAGGATCAGGTACAGAAAGATCGGCTCACCCAGTCTCGCCACGTTGAGCCCCATGTCGGTGAGGGCGTAATGGACTCGAAGCGGTCTAGTGTTCAGCACCTGCCTTTCCACGAGCCCCTTGGCCTCAAGCATCTTCAGCTTCTCGGACAGAACTCGCGAGGTTATATCTCCGAGTGCTCTTTTCATGTCCTCGAAACCGAGGGTTTTCGAACTGAACAGGAGCACGATGATCTCTATCGACCACTTGCTAAATATCTCCCTTGCGACGATGAGGTTCATCTTCGCGGCCTTGCGAGGATCGCGGCCCAGAGAGGTCCCCGTGGCCACGCTGATCTCCTTCACGAACTTGGAGGATTCCCTGCTGAACCCCCGGAACAGTTCATCAATTGAGTCAAGCGTCGTGCCTACGTTCTGACTTTTCGGCGCGCCGCCCCCGTCCACGCTATCCCACAAATTGCATAAACTCGCCCAAAAATTAGTCGAAAAGTACCTATTATAGTTACTATCGTGATACCAAGTTACTTTTGGGATACGTTCCCCCGTCCGTTAAATCTGTCCTTCCGTCCTTCCTTCGGTCGCGATCCCCTCCCGTCCAAAAAAAGGAGAAAGGGACTGAAGATGGGCCGAAAATTCCGGCCGAATGCGAAGGTACGCAAATACCTAGGAATGATAAAAATTCTAGATCAAGTGGTAGGGCGAGAATCGTGTCCTGCTGAAATTGAGTAGAAGAGCGCGGGATTGAGTTGGTAACTTTTACTCAACTGAAGTAAAGTGGGCTGGAAAACTTTAGCCTGTGCCTGAATCGCTTGGAGAGTGGCATCGCTAGCCTCGCGGCGTTCCTTCGGCTCTCGGCCTTGCTCTGACAGCTGGACGAGCAGAACCTCCTCTGTGGGTTCAGTCTCGTGTGAAGATTATCAAAGCGAGTACCACAAAACTCGCAGTATCGCTTGCCCTTCTCCAGCTCACGCTCCACGTTGACCGCTCTTTCTCTTCGCGGCCGATAGTTTTTCTGAGGTAGATCACTGTTGTCTATGACGCTGTCCTCCTGCGCAACGGAAGAAGTATCATAATTGTATTGCTCTAATTTCTCTGCGCACATGACTTGGCTCCACGCTTCCTGAATTTTCTTTTTTATTAGTTGGACAGAACCCGCATGAGAGGCCATCAATATTTATGATTATTTCATACGAATCGTTGTACGTAGCAGAGGATACTTACAGTCCAGCGCTTGCTGGAGCAATCCAAAAAGAAGAATTCATTTGTGTACTTTTTAGTGCAAGATGAAAGTCGCTGCGTTGGCTTTACGCTTAACTCCTGGTTTCCGAAATTCTGTCTTGGTCGGGATCACTTGTGGAAAAGCTCCTACGAATCTGAATTCTCTCCAACGAAGTTACGAACTCCCTCCCCTTCTCGCTTATCTCAAAGAAGTGCTTTGACCTAGCGACTCCCCTGTAGCTCACGTTCCTTACAGAGACCAGCTTCAGTTCGAGCAAGATTCCGAGATACTTTCGCAGCGTATGCGGATCGGGTTTGCTCCTGAGCCTGTTAGAAAGAGGCTTGAGGCTCAGGGCCTCGAACCTTGTGAGCGTTGTGAGCACGTCGAGCAATATCATCAGGTCGATCTGCGGGAAACGCTGCCGCTGGAGGCTCGGCTCGGAATTGTAAATTATCAGGTCAAGGGCCTCGGAGATGGAGATTTCCTGTCTTCTCCGTTTCAATCTCGCAGATCATGCACGTGCATCAATTTTCTATTTAAAGTTACAGTAAGATTACTGCAACGCGACGTCGTGAATTTGATTGGTAAATTTTTCCCTCCTTGAGTTAAATCGTGGAAAGGCCATTCGCCATATTCTGATGCAAGAAATGAAAAAAACAAAACCTCCACACGAGGTGGGACAGCCCCTCAGGTTTGAGTTCGAAGAACCTCTCACAATTGCAAATTCTCGATACACTCGTGTTTCAAGTGGTCGCTGCTCGACCACCTGTTTGTGCAAGCACTACTTTCCGTGCCGCATCCCAAAGCACAATCCGTGTAAGATCAGGATACCTCTGGAGCAAAACCATACCCATGTCTTGCTCAGAATTATCTCTGGTGGCACCATCATCAACAGGAAGAGGGTGTGCGTCTCTCCGAAATGCGTGGGAACGTTTAGGTCGTTTGCGACCCTGACAGCTCCCATATCCTGTTCCTTATGTTTCTACAGGAGGCGGGCGCAGGAAGATTCTTTCCTCATTTACGGAACCGCTCCGGGTAATTCTCTGATCTGGTTGTGGCGCAAGAGCGTGCAGGATTAACAAGGCAGGGGCTAGAGAAAAAATTGCCAAGGAGGAGACTCCATCCGTCGAAATTGGGAAGAGCGGTGGGATTGCTAATAATAACCGTGGCGCTTGCGATCCCTATCACCTCATTCATCCTCAGGTTTCCACCACGGGGCGTGTACGAATTTGCGGCCTCGTACGTATTTCCATTATCGCTTCTTTACGTCGGACACGCCTTCTTCGTCGGCAAGATTGATCTTCAGCAACCCCGATTCCCGGTTGTTGCCACTAGTGAACAAGAACAATAAATTGTATCCCAAAGGAGATCCTTGAGTCTGTTAGGGGTCAGTCATCGTCTTGATTGACCTTGGACGATAAGATAGATGCGGTGGTCGCCATTTTGCTTGTAGTGTTGCTGCGTCCGAAGCGCCTATCGCGCGGTGCAGAAAAATCTACGAAGTTCATTAAAGAGCCCCCTTCTTCTTCAACTAATTTCAGACCTGATGGTTGAACGAGTCAATCTCCCGCCCGCCAAACTCCAGTATAAGCATGCGCTGGCGGTCCGCTCGCCGCACCAAGGTGCCCGAATTCTGAATGGATGATCATTTCAAGCTGTTCAAGGCTTTGCTTTGCCTCCGTTTTCGAAATTTCTGCTGGCCCCGCAAGAATTGGGCTTCGCTTGCACCTCTCGCTCCAAAACTTGAGCCAATCATCAAAACATTGGATGCCCAGTGGTTTCGTTTCCGCCGACCAAATAGAGTAAACTGCATTCAAAGATATACGCAAGCTGTTACCAATCTTTCCGGATCATCGTGAATTCGCAAGAGGGGAGCGAGAGATATTTTGTCTTAAGCAATAATCGTCCGCCTTGTGGTTCGAGGAAATAAACCAAAGCTGCTTTTCGTCTCCTCATCTCGATGCCTAAAGTTTTGATCCCGCGGATTTCTCCTCTTCTTAGAATCAAGAGGGGAAGAAGACGCCCGTTGGAGGAGTCTGTGCGCAGAAAGTCGCAAAAGAAACTATAGGG
>Ga0070737_10006781_pt1 | contig 10370 bp, 9 predicted proteins | sample Coa_R1_10_FD_66438 | JGI IMG/M metagenome (GOLD analysis project Ga0070737, IMG submission 66438) | Surface soil microbial communities from Centralia Pennsylvania, which are recovering from an underground coalmine fire - Coalmine... | ecosystem: Environmental > Terrestrial > Soil > Unclassified ...
GCAGCCACTCCTGCTTCTGCTCCGCCGAGCCGTACTTCCAGATCGAGAACATCGACAGCGAGCCCTGCACCGAGACGAAGCTGCGAAGCCCGCTGTCGCCGGCCTCCAGTTCCAGGCAGGCCAGCCCGTAGCTCACCGCGTTCGTCCCCGCGCAGCCGTATCCGGTCAGATGCATGCCGAACAGCCCCATGGTGCCGAGTTCGCCCGCCAGTTCACGCGGCGAGACGCCGTCCTCGAACCATTCCGCGATGCGTGGTCTGACCCGGGCCGCGACGAAGTCCCGGACCGTCTTCCGGATCAGCTTCTCGTCCTCGGACAGGCACGCGTCGATGTCGATGAGCGCGGTCAGTCCGTCATTCGGCATGGCAGAGCCTTTCGGCATGGCAGAGCCTTTGGGCATGGCAGAGCCTTCCTTCCGTTAACCGACCGGATCCGGCTGGGCGTCGGGTTCGATGCCGGGCCTCAGGTAATAGCGGCCACGGGTGAGGACGGCCAGGACGGTGTGCGTCACCGAGGCGATGCCGAACGCGATGAACGCCGACAGATCGACGACGTACGGGTTCCGCACCCCGTAGTGCAGCAGCGACCCGATCGCGACCGCTATCAGCAGCGCGACCGGCCCCACCGGGTTGATCAGGCGCAGCCGTGTGCGCGCGTATTCGAGGCGGCGCGGGCCGATCTTGAGCAGCTTCTTCACGATCAGCAGGTCCGTGACGACGGTGCCGACCCAGCTCATCAGGAAGATCCCGTCCCAGTCCAGGAACGACAGCACGTGCCCGAGGACGTTGGCGAACATCAGCGCGACGGACGCGATCGCCACCACGGTGACCGCGATGATCCGGCTGGTCTTGCGGCCGGTCGTCCGGGTCAGGAAGTTGGTCAGCGCGATCGAGCCCGAGTAGACGTTGGTGAGGTTGATCCGGACCTGCGTGATCCACGCGAAGAGCACACCCAGGCCCAGCCCGAGCAGCCCGTCGAAGTAGATGCCGGGGTTTGTCTGCCCGGTGGTCAGGGTGAAGAACACGCCCAGCGGGAACGCGACGAAGAACATGAGCGCGTAGGGCAGCACGACGGAGGTCCATGCCCCCCGCCGGAACCGGCCCGGGCCGATGAAGCGGGCGTAGTCGCTGAACTCCAGCGGGTTGAGGCCGATCGTTCCGGCCAGCCCGGCGAGCACGCCGAGCACCCCCAGGGCGCCGAGAATCGCGTGCGGCGGCGTGGCGGTGAAGAAGTGCGCGGGGAAGCCGCCGGAGCGGTGCAGCCCCTTCACGAACGCGATGACGATGAGCACCAGATAGATCGGGAACGTGACCCACATCGTCCAGGACAGCTGTGTCATGCCGTACCAGGTCAGCGGGATGAAGATGAGCCCGACAACGACGTACCAGACGCCGGTCGGCAGGTGCCACAACTGCTCGACCGAGGACGCGAGGATCTGTCCTTCGAGAGCGGCGTAGATCACGAACGTGGCCGCGTAGATCAGCGCGGTGACGGCCGACCCGACGTAGCCGTACCCGCAGCCGCGGGTCAGCAGATCCGAATTGAGCCCCCAGCGGCTGGCCGCGGAGGCGACCACCAGCGTCAGCCCGGTGATGATCACGAAGCCGATGGCCAGCCCGATGAACGTGGCGGTCGCCCCGAAGGCCAGCAGGTACGTGCCGCCGACCGTGGGGAAGAAGAACGCCGTGATGATGCCCACCAGCACCATCAGCACCGATCCGCCGCCTCGGCGCCGGGTCTCCGGGAGCCGTTCCTGAGCGTAGTCCTCCCGCATCTGCCCGCGGGTCTCGCGTGTTCGGGGCTCAGCCGGCTCAACCCGGCCGGCCTGCGGCCGCGTGGTCTCGCTCATCTGGCTCCTCCTTAGTGCCCTGGTCGCCCGGCTGGGCGTCAGATCATCGTGTAACCGCCGCTGACCGACAGCGTCTGGCCGGTGATGTACGAGCCGGCCTCGGAGGCGAACAGGAGCACCGGGGCGACGATGTCCCCGGGCCGTCCCAGCCGCCGGAGCGGATAGGACCGTGCCACCTTGGCCAGCGTCTCCGCGGAGAACTGCGCGCCCTGCTCCGCGCGCCAGATGGACTGCTCGCCGGATGTGTCCGGCTGGCCCGGCGTGAAGCCGGGGCAGACGACGTTGAGCGTGATGCCGTGCTTGCCGACCTCCCTGGCGATCGCCTTCGACATGGCGATCACGCCGGCCTTGGTGCCCGAGTAGACGGCCTCGCGCCATTCCCCGATGCGGCCGGCGTCCGAGCCGATCGAGACGATGCGCCCGTAGCCCCGCTCGACCATCGGGTCGAGCACGGCCCTGGTGAAGTTGATGAACCCCCAGAAGTCGATGTCGACCTCGCGTTCCCACTCGCCGCGCGGCTTCTTCATGAACAGCCGGTCGACGGTCCAGCCGGCGCAGTTGACCAGGACGTCGATGGCGCCGTTCGTCTCGAGGACGTGCTGGACGGCCGCCTGTACCGATGCCGGGTCCGTGACGTCGGTGTGGAAGCTGGTGATCAGGCCGTCCGCGCTCCCGGCCGCGACCTTCGCGGCCTGCTCGTCGTCGACGTCCGCGATGCAGACCCGGGCACCCTCGGCCGCGAAGCCCAGCACGAGAGCCCGGCCGATGTTGGATGCGCCCCCCGAGACGATCACGCTCTTGCCGGCTAGCTCCAGATCCACGAGTGTCCTTCCTTCTTCTCAGGCCCGCGGCGCGGGCTGCTCAGTTCCGAGGCCGGGCCGGTCAGGCCGTCAGGCCCGCAGCGCGGGTTCGATGTCCTTCATGAGCCCGTCCAGCCGATCGAGCCGGTTGCCGCCCATCAGCGGGAAGATCAGCCGGTCGACGCCCGTCCGCAGCAGGCCCTGGAGGCGCGGGACGCAGTCGTCCGCGGGGCCCGCGATGGCGAGGGCGCGAACCAGTTCGTCGCTGACCGTTCCCTGGTGCTGCGCCCGGGTGGACAGGTGCTCGCTGTAGTCGTAGCCGGACTTGGCCCGGGCGAGTTCCGCCCGGAACGGCTCCAGGCTGGCGGGCAGTTCGCGCGCGTCGGCCTGCAGGCGTGCCTGGGCACTGGCCCACGAGCGGACGTCGGCGAGCGCGGCGTCGCGGTCCCGGCGCAGCGACATCGTGGTGATGAAGCAGATCGTGACGTCCCGGCGGTCGCGGCCCGCGGCGGCGATGCCCTCGGTGACCCAGCCGATCTGGCGGGTGAGCAGGTCCGGCTGTGCCGGGCCCATGATGATCGCGCCGTCGGCGAACTGGCCGGCCAGCCGGCACATCCGCGCCTGGCTCACCGCCACGTAGACCGGTGTCGGCGGTACGGTCTGGGCCAGGCCGTAGTCCGCGCCCTGCCAGCTGCCGTGCCCGCCGGTCAGGACGGTGCGGAAGAACGTGACGGCCTCCGCCATCTCGGCGACCCGCGAGGGCCTGGCGCCCAGCCCGTAGACCGCCGAGTCGCCCGCGCCGAGGCCCAGCATGGCGCGGCCGCTGGAGAGTTCGGCGATCGCGGCGATCGCGTTGGCGGTGACGGTCGGGTGCCGTGTGATCAGGTTCGTCACGCCGGTGCCCAGCCGCATCCGCGACGTGCGCAGCGCGGTGGCGGCGAGGCCGGCGTAGACGTCCTTCATCGCAAGCTGCGAGTCGATGAGCCACATCTCGTCCACGCCGCGCTGCTCGGCCTGTTCGCTGAAGTCCATCCAGTCGCGCAGTGGCTCGCGGGGACTGATCCCGATGCTGATGCTGATGCCCATGTCACCGCTTCCGCTTGTGCCGGTTGGCTGACGGCTCCGTATCCATGTCCGGGTCCGGGGGGACGGCCGCGTTCAGCCGGCCTGGCCGGCCACGGTCTCGATCGCGGCCGCGACCTCGGCGGGCCGTTCGGCCGCCAACGGATGCCCGGTATCGGCAAAGACCTGGAGCGCGGCGCCGGTGATGCGCTCGGCGATGATCTGGCCGGCCCGCGGTGGGCAGTGCTGGTCGTTGTCCCCGGCGAGGACGACGGCCGGCACGGAGATCGCGCCCAGCTCCCCGTCGAGCGGCTCGTCCTTGAGGCCGGCCATGGCGGTGCAGGCGTTCGCGTAACCCCGGGGGTCGGCGGTGGACTGGCGCCGGATCAGCAGCCCGGCGGCGGCCTCGGCCGGCCGGTTGCGGTACACGTCCTCGGTGTCGCGGTCGAGCACCGCGCGCAGGTCCGGGTGGCCGCGCTCCACCATGTCGGCGCGCTCGCGGTACCAGTCCCGCGCCGCGGAATTGACCCGGCTGGACGTCGCCACGAGCGCGAGCGCCGAGACGCGGCCGGGCCGGTCGATCGCGGTGCGCATCGCGATCGTCCCGCCCAGTGAGAACCCGGCCAGCACGGCCCGCTCGATCGCCAGCCCGTCCAGCAGCACCACGAGGTCGTCGGCCAGTTGCCGCAGCGATCCCTTGGGCGAGCCGAGACCGGTGCCGCCGTGACCGCGGAAGTCGTAGAGGATGACCCGGCGGGTGAGCATGAGCGGCGCCACGACCTTGCGCCAGGCCCGGTGGTCGTCACCCAGGCCGTGGATCAGCACCACCGGGTCGCCGCGGCCGGCCTCGAAGTAGGCGATGTCGATGTCGGAGCCGGTGCCGGAACTAGTGAGGATCATCGGTGTGTCCTTTGACGGTGGGTGCGCTCAGCAGTTGGTGCAGCGCCTTCCGGTCGACCTTGCCGGTGCTGCCCGTGGGCAGGCTTTCGAGGGTGACGAGCGCCTCGGGCCACTTGTACCGGGCCATGCCCTTGCCGCCGAGAAACGAGACGGCCTCGGCCAGGCCGAACGAGCTGCCCGGGTCGCACACCACGAACGCGACCGGGCGTTCGCCGAGGTCGGGGTCGGGCCGGCCGATCAGGCAAACGTCCCGGACGGCCGGGTGCTGGCGCAGCAACTGCTCGACTTCGAGCGGGTTGATGTTCGTGCCGCCGCGTATGATCGTGTCCTTCAGGCGGCCGGTGATGTGCAGGAAGCCGTCCTCGTCGACGAAGCCGAGATCGCCGAAGTGCGCCCACCCGTCGTCGGCGTACGGGCCGGATGTCTCGCCCCAGTAACGGTCCTGGACCAGCGGCCCGCGCATGCATATCTCGCCCGTTCCGCCGGGCGGGACCGGATTCCCGGCCCGGTCGCAGATCAGCCATTCGGCGGCCTCGTGCGGCCGCCCCACCGTCGTCCACCGCTTGGCGGGGGGATCGCCGGGAGACGGCACGGCGAGCTGCCCGACATCCATCGCCCCGTAGAAGCTGCACGTGCTGCTGTCGGAGCGGTGCTCCCACTTCTCCGCCACCGCGGGCGGCAGCGGGGCGCCCGCTGAGATCGTCACGCGCAGCGTGCGCAGATCGGCACCGGCGAGACGGCCGGCGTGCAGCAGACGGCTGATCATGGTCGGGACGCCGCCGAGGATCGTGGTGCCGCTGCGGCCGATCAGCGTCAGGATGGCGTCCGGGTCGAAACGTACGTCGTGCGACATCACCAGCGCGGCGCCGGCCCGCAGCGCGTACAGGCACATCTCGCCCGCGCCCTGGGTGATCGGCGACATGGGCAGCATCCGGTGGCCGGGGGCCAGGCCGAGCCGTGCGGTGAAACCCTCGAACGTGAGCTGCTTGAGCCGGGCGGACAGCGAGGCCAGCTTGGGCAGGCCGGTCGTTCCGGAGGTGAGCGCGATCTGCACGATGCGGTCGGGATCGGGCGCGGCACGTTCCCACCCCGCCGGCGGGCCGCCCCGCTCGGCATCGAGGGCACCGGCCGCGATGACGCGGACGGCGGGCTGCTGGCGGGCGGTGTCGGCGACGACGGAGCCGGTGGCGCCGTCGTCCACGACCACCAGCACGGCGCCCGAGCGTTCCAGGGCCGACGCGACCTCGCGCTGCCCGAGCCGCATCGGCAGCGGCAGGATCGTCGCGCCGAGCGCCGGGATCGCGATCTCCAGGGCGACATAGCGCCAGACGTTCGGCAGCGCCACCGCCACCACGTCGCCGGGGCGGATGCCCCGCTCGATCAGGTCACCGATCAGCGCACGGACGGCGGCGAGCAGCCGGCCGAAGCTGAACTCCTCGCCGTCGTCGTAGACCGCCAGCTCGTCCCGGCGGTGGTGCGCATTGACCTCCAGGTAGCTCAGCGCGTCGAACGGCGCCGCCTCGGCGGGGAGAGCGTCTCGCGCCGTCGTCCCGGTCAACGGCCGGTCCACACCGGGTCGCGACGTTCGCGCGCCGCGGCCGCGCCCTCCCGGGCGTCGTCGCTGGTGGTGACGGCCTTCGCCAGTTCGGTGCTGAGCGTCCAGGCCGGTCCCTCGCCCGCGGTCATCGCGGTGCGGGCGATCTGTTTCGACGCCTGCACGGCCAGCGGCGCGTTGCGGCTGATGCGGTGGGCGAGTTCCACGGCCACCTGCCGTGCCGCCCCATCGGCCGCGATCCGGTTGACCAGGCCGAGTTCGGCGGCGCGCCGGGCCGGGATCGGGTCGCCGAGCAGCAGATGCTCCATGGCCAGGGCGGACGGCATCCGCAGCGCGATCCGCACCGCCCCGCCGGACGCGGCGAACAGCCCGAGGCCCACCTCCGGCAGGCCGAACCGGGCGCTGGCCGCCGCGACGACCAGGTCACACGCCAGCACGATCTCGAAGCCACCGCCCAGCGCGGCCCCGTTGACCGCCGCGATCAGCGGCTTGCCGAAGTCGCGGCGGACGATGCCGGCGAAACCGCCCGGCACACCGTTGATCGCGGCCGCCTGGCCTGCCCCGACCGCGGCCAGGTCCATGCCCGCGCAGAAGATCCGCTCACCCGCGCCCGTCAGCACCACGGCACGCACCCGCTGGTCGTGCTCGAGCTCGTCGAACGTCGCCGACAGCAGCCGCGCCGTTTCGAGGTCGATGGCGTTGGCGCGGTGGGGCCTGTCGATCGTGACGATGCCGACGTGCCCGTCGTGCTCGCAATGCACACCCATGGACGAAGCCGCTCCTCCGGTCCCTGGTCAGCGGCGGTGCGGGCGGCGCCACCGCCCATCGAGCGGGCCCGGGGCCACCGCACCGTTCGAATATTGGCCCAAGTAAACGCGCATCAGGAATGCCGGACAAGCGGGAAAAGTCAATATCGCAATAGGCTGTGGCTATACGATGTGAGGCCGGTGGGCCACCGGAGCGGGCCGGCCGTGCCTCGCGTGGGGGTCGGTGAAGGGCTCCTTCTGCCAGGGGCCCTCGGTGAGCAGGCCCGCGAACGTCGCGGCCGTCCCGGTGAACTCGCGGCTGGTGGAGTAGCACCAGATCCGCCAGGCGATCGGCGGTTCGACGCCGCGCACGTACGGGATCAGTTCGGCGGGGACGTTGTTGACCGGGACGAGGCTGGGCCCGATCCCCGCGGCGGCGAGCCTGGCCGCCGCCTCGACCTGCGCCGTCCGTACCGCGCACTGCGGCTCGAATCCGGCGGCCCGGCAGGCCGCGAGCACTTGTTCGCCCAGGCTGTGGCGGTCCATGTACAGGACCCACTCGTGCCGCGACAGCAGGCCGAGTTCGATGGGGTGTTCGGCGTGTGACAGCGGGTCGCTTCTGGGCAGCACGAGAACGAGTTGTTCCCAGCCCAGCTCGACGCGGGCGCCGGCCCAGTCGCCGGGGAGCGGTCCGATGCCGAGATCAGCGTGCCCCCGCCGTACCGTCGCGGCGACCAGGTCCCGGCTCGCCAGTTCGTGGATGCGGATCGAGACCTCGGGCCGGAATCCATGCCAGCGCATGATGGTTTCGGGCAGCACCGAGGCGGCGAGCGACCGCACGGTGCCCAGGGTCAGCACCTCCGGCACGGCCCGTACCGCCCGCCGCGCCGCCCTTACGGCGCGATGGGCCGACGTCACCGCGGCCTGCGCGTCGCCGATGAACGCCTTACCGGCCGGGGTGAGGCGGACCTGCCGCCGCGAGCGCTCCAGCAGCGCGCCGCCGACCTCCGCCTCCAGGGCCCGGATCTGCTGTGAGAGCGTGGGCTGCGAGACGCCCAGGGCCTCGGCGGCGTGTACGAACGAACCGGCCTGCGCCACCGCGAGCACGTACTCCAGTTGCCGCAGCGTCATAGCGTGAGCCTATAACCGGATAACCGTTTCGGTCTGTTGACGGTCCGGCTCGCTGCGTACAGTTACTCAGTCCAGAGAGACGGAGCGGTATGAGCGGCAATTCCACGGGGTCCCTGCTGGCCGACCGGCCACGCGACGGGGTGGTGCGGCTGCGCCTCAACCGGCCTGCCCGCCGGAACGCCATCGACGACGAACTCCTGGCGGCCCTGCGCAGCGCCGTCGACGAGAGCGCCGACGACCCCGCCACACGGGCTGTCGTGCTCTCCTCCGCGGCACCGGCCGTGTTCTGCGCGGGCGCCGACCTGAAGGTGCCGGACGCGGTGCGACGGCAGGTGAGCATCGATCTGTACCGGCTGTACCGGCAGATGCTGTCGCTGCCCGTGCCCATACTGGCCGCCCTGGCCGGGCCCGCCGTGGGCGGCGGCGCCCAGCTGGCGATAGCGAGCGACCTGCGGGTGGCCGGGCCCGGCTCGTGGCTGCGTTTCGTCGGACCGGGTCACGGCCTCGCGGTCGGCGCCTGGGGACTGCCGTCGCTGATCGGCCGGGGCCGGGCCCTCGACCTGTGCCTGTCCGGGCGGCGGGTCGGTGCGCGGGCCGCCGCCGAGATGGGCCTGGTCGACCGGATCGCCGAGGACGCCGAGGCACTCGCGCTCGACCTGGCCGCCGGGTTCGCCGCGCTCGACCGCGGCGCGGTCGCCCGGACCAAGGCGCTCGCCGGCGCCGGGGCGCTCGCCGCGCTCGACGCCGAGGCCGAGGGAAACCGGCACTGGAACGGCCGTGCGTCGGCGCCGGACGCGCCGGGCGGCACCAATGGCTGACCGCCCGGCCCGGTCCGGGCCGCTGAGCCTGCGGGCCGTGCGGCGGGCCCTCGCCACCGGCCAGATCTCACCGACGGAACTGCTCGAACGCTGCCTCGCCCGGATGCCGGAGGCGCAGCAATCGGGCGCGTTCGTGGTGATCGACGAGGCCGGCGCCCGCCGGGCCGCGGCCGCTCAGGCCGCCGTCGAACCGGACCGGCGCGGCCCGCTCTCCGGCATTCCCTGCGCCGTGAAGGATCTTGTCGACGTGGCCGGACTGCCCACCGCGGCAGGACGCCCGGCCGGTCCGGTCGCTCCGGAAGACGCGCCGATCGTCCGCATGCTCCGCACGGCCGGCGCCGTCATCGTCGGCAAGACCCGCACCGACGAACTGGGCCTGGCCACCTTCACCCCCGGAACCCGCGACCCGCGTGATCCCGCCCGCACCGTCGGCGGGTCCAGCGGCGGATCGGCCGTCGCGGTCGCGGTCGGCGCGGCGGTCCTGGCCGTGGCGACCGACACCGCGGGCAGTGCCCGCATCCCGGCCGCGGCCTGCGGCGTGGCCGGGCTGTGCGCGTCAGCCGGCAGCCTGCCGACCGGCGGCGCCGTGCGGCTGTCGGCGGATTTCGACCGGCTCGGGCTCATCGCCGCCGACGGCGCGGACCTCGATCTGGCCTGGCGGCGGCTGACCGGATCGCCCCGTCCGGCCGCGCCGGCGGCGGTCTACACGCTGGCCCCGGCCTGCCTGGGGCGTGTCGACCCGGAACGGCTCGCCGCTGCCCGGGAGGCCGCACACGCCCTCGGCGCGCCGGTCACCGAACTGACCGGTCCTTCGCTGTCCGCCTTCGGTGCTCCCCGGGCCGTGGTCATCACGGCCGACGCCGCCCGCCGGCACGACGTCGCCGCCGCCGAGTCCCCGGTCGTGCGGCGGCAGCTCGCGGACGGGCGGGCACACACGGCCGGGGAGGTCGCCGCCGCCCGGCGCCGGCTGGGCGAACTCGGCGAGCAACTGCGCGCGGGGGTCGGATCCGGTGTCCTCGTGCTCCCGGCGCTGCCGGCGGTGCCGCCGCGCTGGGACGAGATCGCCACCGTCGAGGACCAGTTGCGTGCCGTCGGCCGGCTGACCCGCCTGTGCGCTCCGGTCAACTCGTCCGGCCTGGCCGCGGTGACCGTGCCGTGGTCGGCCGATGCCGCGGGCCACCCGATCGGTGTGCAGGTGGCGGCCGCATCCGGGACGCTCGCGCTGGCGGCCGCGGCCGGCCTGCGCCGGTTATCTGACGGTCCGTCATTATCGGAATACAAGACGTCACATTGCCGCATAGTTCGTGCCCGGATTCGGGTGATGCACCGGGGAATTTTGGTGAATCGGTTGCGGACCCCACCGGTGTTGCTGAGATTCTAGGCGACGGCGATCGCCCCATTAGCGGGCCGCGAACTGCCCGGAAGAGAAAGGACTGCCTTGTCGCGACATGGGACGCAAGCTCTCAGTTCGCGACCGGGGTCCCGGTTCCTGCGCCGTAACGGGATAAT
>Ga0070737_10006783_pt1 | contig 10369 bp, 6 predicted proteins | sample Coa_R1_10_FD_66438 | JGI IMG/M metagenome (GOLD analysis project Ga0070737, IMG submission 66438) | Surface soil microbial communities from Centralia Pennsylvania, which are recovering from an underground coalmine fire - Coalmine... | ecosystem: Environmental > Terrestrial > Soil > Unclassified ...
GCGCGTCCAGGGCGCGTAGCGCTCCTTCAGGCCCAGGTTGGTAAGCAGCGCGTCGAGCTCGGCCACCCGCGGCCCGCTGAACCTCCTCGGCTCATGGGAGCAGAGGGAGGCCGCTGATATGTCAATAGAGTAAAGGAAGTATGAGAGAATGGCTAGTAAGCTGCTTAACTAGCGCTCGGGGCCCAGGGCTATCAACGGCGAGCCGCGATAGCCTGCGCAGTTCAAGAGCCAGCTAGGAGAGCCGTATGTGGCTGGCCTATCTGTCGTATTACGATATAGCCCCATTAGCCACTGGCCAGTGATTGTCTCACTCCCACGAGAGGCGTTGCCCCCTCCTTCGTAGTACGCGAAGATATATGGCTGCATGACAAAGACATAGAGGTCGTTGAACTTTATGTATATCGCACGGTCACGCCACTCTGGCTGTGGGTCCCGCACAGCGAGCTCGTCGTCGAACCAAATCCAGGCGCCGTCGGTTCCTAGCTGTACGCGTACGGTATGGATTGCGCGGTATCCTTCGCACGACCCCCTATAAACGCCGTACGCTTCGAGGGGCAACTGGTAAAGCGTGTGGCCGAAAATGAGTACGGCCAGAAGCAACCCCACAGAGTGCCTCCTTCCCAAGGGTGCACGTCTCATCTACTGGTTGACCGCGCACAGCGGGTATCCTGCGCCCAGCGTAGTTCGCGGAATAGCATGCAGCGCACCAGGCGCTCTTGCGCGAGAATCATACGCTGGTAACTAGGCGCTCAACGACCTCCGCTACAGTCAATAGGCAATATCTGCTCGCTTAGGCGCTCACGGCCTGCACGCGGCGCGTCCAGGGCGCGTAGCGCTCCTTCAGGCCCAGGTTGGTAAGCAGCGCGTCGAGCTCGGCCACCCGCGGCCCGCTGAACTCGGCGAGCGGCCGCCGCGGCCGGCCCACCGGCAGGCCCAGCAGCTCCATCGCCTTCTTGACCACCACCGGGTTAGGCAGCCAGTACATCGCCTTCATCAGCGGCAGCAGGCGGTAGTACAGCGCGCGCACCCGCTCGATGTCCACGCTGCCCTCCCACGGCTCCGCCAGCTCGGCGAACTCCGCGGGCGCCACGTTGCCGGTGATGCCGGCGATGCCGCGGCCGCCCAGCGCCAGGGTGGGCAGGATCAGCCCGTACTTCGGGTAGTCGCAGCACAGCACCTTCACGCCGCCCTGGGTCAGCGCGATCACCTCTGCGAGCTGCGAGACGTCAGCCATCGCCTCCTTGTCGATGTACAGGTTCGGTGCCTCGCGGTGCAGCCGCGCGATCGTCTCGGGCTCGATGTGCACCCGCACGCGGGTGGGGTTGTTGTACAGCGCCACGGGGAAGCGCACCGACCGCGCCACCGCCAGGAAGTGCTCGTAGACGGCCTCCTGCGGCGGCGTCACGTAGGCCGGCACCACCAGCACCACGCCGTCGGCGCCCTGGGCCTCGGCGTACTGTGTCAGGCGGATCGTCTCGCGCGTGGAGCCGCAGGTCGTGCCGAAGAACACGGGGATCTTGCCCCGCGCGTAGCGCGTCACGCGGTCGATGATCGCGCGCCGCTCCTCCAGCTCCAGTAGGGTCGGCTCGCCCGTCGAGCCCATCACCAGCAGCGCGTTGGTGCCGTTCTCGGCATGGAAGTCGATCAGCCGCTCGAAGGTGTCGAAGTCGACGCTCTCGTCGTCCTTGAACGGCGTGGGGATCGCCACCCAGGAGCCTCGGGGCTGGAACACGCGACTACCTCCTTGACTGCTACTGCACGCGGGCGCGAGCGAGTGCCCCGCCGCTCAGCCCGGCGGGGCGGCGGCGCGCGCGATGCGGCACACCGCTACCCGGAACGGCCAGGCGCCGTAGGCCGGGTCGCACAGCGCGGGATCATCCTCCGTGTAGGCGCTGACGTTGCTTTCCCAGAAGCCGTACAGCGCGGGCGCGCGGCCCTCGCGCTCAGGATACCACCAGCGCTCGGCGTTGACGACGTCGGTGCCCAGGTCCGGCACCAGCCGCGCGCGCTGGTAGATGGCCCCGCGCGGCGTCTCGATGCGCACCCAGTCGCCCTCGGCGATGCCGTGCGCCGCCGCCAGCCGCGGGTCGAGCTCTACTTGCGGGTCCGGGTGCCGGCGGCGCAGGCTGGCGATCTGGCGGTGATCCTGGTGCAGCGCGTCGATCCGCGTGCCGCCGACCATCAGCCACAGCGGGTAGCGCGCGCGGTCGAGCGCGGCGTCGAGCGTGGGGTCGTGGCCTGGCAGCGGGTCGTAGCCCAGCTCGGCCAGCACCGTGGAGGCCAGCTCGACCTTGCCCGTCGGGGTGCCGAAGCCGAGCGGCGCGCCCGTGCGCGGGTCGGGCTGCTCGTGGCGGCGCCGCTCGCCGGGCGCCGGCAGCCACCACTGCCGCGCGCGCACCAAAGCGTCGAAGGTGGTCTCGGCGCCCGCCAGCCACTGGTCCCACACCGCCTCCACCCGCTCGGGCCACGCCTGACCCAGCCGGCGGCCCAGGTCGCGGCACAGCTCGTAGTCCGAGCGGCGCTCGTGCCGCGGCGCGGTGACCTGCTCGCCCGTGAGCACCGGGTCGCCGCGGCCCGTGGACCACAGGAACGGCTTCTCCAGCCAGCTTGCCGCGGGCAGCACGTAGTCGGCCAGCATCGCCGTGGGCGTCAGCCACAGGTCGTGCACGACGAACAGCTCGAGGTTCGGGCTGACGAGCGCCGCGTACACCTCCTGGCTGTTGCTGTAACAGCCGAGCAGGTTGTTGTGCTGCACCCACAGCGCGCGCACCGGGTATGGCTGGCCGGTGCGGATGGCCCGGAAGAGGGTGGGCGGGTGCGCCGCCGCCCAGAACTGGACGCTGTACGGGTAAGGGATGCCGTACCACACGCGGCGCGCGGCGGCCGAGAGGCGCTCGAAGCCCTCGTGCAGCAGCCGGTAGCGCGCGGCGCCCAGCCGCTTGGCGCGCTGCGCGGGCGGCAGGGCCGCGTAGTCCTCCCCGGTCGTCTTGTTGCCGATGCCGGGCTGCGGCCCTGCTAGGCGGTTGCCGCCGGGGCGGTCGAGGTTGCCCGTCAGCGCGATCAGGCAGCACAGCGCGCGCTCGAAGTTCAGCGCGTTGCGGCCCAGCCCGTTGGGGGCCCCGCTGGCCAGCGCGGCCGGCGCCAGCGTGGCATACCAGCGCGCCGCCTGGCGCAGCTGCTCGGGCGCCACGCCCGTGAGGGCCGCCACGCGCTCGGGCGGGTACTCGGTGGCGCGCGCCCGCAGGGCGTCGAAGCCGTGGGTCCAGCGCTCGATGAACGCGCGGTCCCACAGCCCCTCGGCCAGCAACACGTGCAGCAGGCCGAGCGCCAGTGCGGCGTCGCTGCCCGGCCGCGGCCGCAGCCAGAGGTCGGCGTGGCGCGCCTCGGTGGTGGGCCGCGGGTCGACGACGATCAGCCGCGCGCCGGCCCGCTGGGCGGCCAGGATGCGGCTCCAGGCCGGCGGGCCGGACGCCGATGGATGGTAGGCCCACAGCAGCACGGCGCGCGTGGTGCCAGGCACGATCTCGGGCGCCGAGGGCCCGTAGCCGAAGGTCAGCGCGTCGGCCATCAGCCGCGGGCCGGCGCAGATCGGGCCGATGCCGCCCGAGTTGGGGCTGCCGAAGTGGTGCATCAGGCGGTAGCCGAAATTGCCGTCGGCGCCGTGGAAGGTGCCGCACAGGTACGCCACCGCCTCGGCGCCCGACTCGGCGCGGATGGCCAGCAGGCGCGCGGCGATGTCGTCCAGCGCCTCCTCCCAACTCACCCGCTGCCAGCGCCCCTCGCCGCGGGCGCCCACGCGCCGCAGCGGGTAGTTCAGCCGCGCCGGGTGCTGGAAGTACTCGATGGCCGCGCGCCCGCGGGGGCAGAGGAACCCCCGGCTGATGGGGTGGCTCGGGTCGCCACGGATGGCGATCGGCTCGCCCCGCGCGTCGAGATCGACCAGCACGCCGCAGCGCGCCGAGCAGTGGCAGCAGATGCTGCGCCGCGTCTGCACGGCCGCCGCACCCGCGCTCACCGCGCTCGCCTCCGCACTGGCCATGTCCTCAGTGCTCCATGCCTCGCCAAACGGCATCCGCCGCTCCGAAGGCCGGGCCCGCCGTTCTCGCCGGCGGCCCCGGCCAGGCCACGAGGCCGTGAACACCTCGGGGCAATGCTGCCCGCCGGAGCTCATCGCGCATAGGGCCCGAGTCGCGCCAGCGCGTGGTCGAGGTACGCGCGGTTGAGGTAGCGGCCCAGGTCCGGCCGCTCGGGCACCAGCCCCTCGCGCACCAGCCAGTCGAGATCGTCCGTCAGGCTCTGCTCGTTCACCCAGCCGTCCGGATCGACGGCGAACGGCACCATCTCGTCGTACAGCCGCGGGTCGTTGAGACTGGTGGTGCGCGTCAGGATGGCCACGACCTCGTCGCGCTGGCGATCGCGGAAGAACGCGTCGTAGTAGGCGCGCACGCCCTGCAGGTACGCCACCAGGAAGCGGCGGGCGGCGTTCGGATTCGCCTGGCCGAAGGTCGGCGAGAACATCAGCACCGCCGCCTGCTGCTGCGGATATACCTCGTGCGAGCCCTTCCAGCGCACCCCCGCGCCCGCGGCCACGGCGCGCGTGGGGATCGGCTCGGCCACCGCCGCCATGTCGATGCTGCCGTTGGCCAGCGCGGCGATCATGTCGCCGCCGGGCATCACCACCATGTCGGCATCCTTGTAGGTCAACCCGCCGGCGCGCATGTAGCGGTCGAACTGAATCACGTTGGCGTTGTCGTTGGCGATGGTCGCCACGCGGCGACCGCGGAAGTCGGCGGGCTCGCGCACCGCCCCACTCTCCGCCAGGTCGCGGCGCAGCACGAATGCCATGTAGCTGGAGTCGCTACCGGCACGCCCCCGGTCGGCGACGATCTCGATGCCGATGCCGCGCGCCATGGCGTTGAACAGCCCGGAGCTGGGCGAGCCCCCGCCCACGTCGATCTGCCCGGCGGCCAGGGCGGGGATCACGCGCGCGCCGGCGTCGAACCGGGTGTCGCGCACGTCGAGGCCCTGTTCTCGGAAGTAGCCGCGCTCCAGCGCGATGTACACGCCCGCGTCGGAGGTGAGCCCGAGCGTGCCCACGTTGACGGTGACGGGTGGGCTCGGCGGCGTGGCCTCCGCGGTGGCGGTCGGGGCACTCGACGCGGCCGGCGGCGCGGCCGTCTGGGGCGCGGGAGCCCCTGCACGCTCGGCCGGCGCGCCGCAGGCCAGCAGCAGGGCCACGCCGAGCCCGAGGGCGAGGCGCCCCACGGTGCTACGGTCCATGCTGGAAAATTCCCTTCGGATGGATCGACTTTCTGCTGGGACTGTACCGAACCAGCGGCGGTGCCACAATAGCATGAGCATGGCGGGCACGGGACTTGCTGGCACGGACCAGGAGCGGCGGGAGAGCGCTATGCTGTTCGACACGGGCGACGAGGTCACCCCGGGCCTGCTCGCCGGCGAGACGCTGGCCGAGGTGGCCGCGCGCGCCCGGCGCTGCCGCGCCTGTCCGCTCTACGCCGACAACACGCAGACGGTGTTCGGCCACGGACCGCCCGACGCCCGCCTGATGCTTATCGGCGAGGCGCCCGGCGAGCACGAGGACCGCCAGGGCATCCCCTTCGTCGGTCCGGCCGGGCGGCTGCTGGACCAGGCCCTGGCGCAGGCCGGCCTGGCGCGCGAGCGGCTGTACCTCACCAACATCGTGAAGCACCGGCCGTGGGTGCTCCAGGGCACGCGGCGCAAGAACCGGCCCCCGCGCGCCAGCGAGATTCGCGCCTGCCGGCCCTGGCTCGACGCCGAACTCGCCCTGGTGCGTCCGCAGATCGTGCTGTGTCTCGGTGCCCCGGCCGCGCGCGAGATCCTGGGCAAGGAGTTCAAGCTCACCCAGCAGCGCGGCCAGTGGTTCCAGACGCCGCAGATCCCGCACGTCATGGCCACGCTGCACCCCGCCTACGTGCTGATCCAGCCGCCGGAGAGCCTGGAGGCGGCCCGCGCCACGCTGTTCGCCGACGTCGCCGAGGTGGCGCGGCGCTACCGCGAGCTGGGGCTCTGACCGCGCTGTGACACCCTGCGGGCCGCGGTGTAGAATCACGCCCGCGTCGCACACGCAGGAAGCCAGGACGAGGCGCGCCATGGCCACGCCCGCCCGCCAGCAGTATCTCGACCTCAAGGCGCAGCACCCCGACGCGCTGCTCTGGTTCCGCATGGGCGACTTCTACGAGCTGTTCGACGAGGACGCCCGCGTCGCGGCGCGCGAGCTGAACCTCACCCTCACCTCGCGCGAGTTCGGTCGCGGCGAGCGGGTGCCGATGGCCGGCATCCCCTACCACGCCGCCCACAGCTACCTGGCGCGGCTAGTGCGCAAGGGCTACCGCGTGGCCATCGCCGAGCAGCTCAGCCCGCCGGGCCACGGGATCGTCGACCGCGCCGTGGTCCGCGTGGTCACCGCCGGCACGGTGATCGAGCCGAACATGCTCGCGCCGCGGGCCAACAACTACCTGGCGGCGGTGGTGCGCGGCCCGGGCGGGCGCGGCAGCGCGGCGCCGGAGGCCTACGGCCTGGCCTACGTGGACGTGACCACCGGCGAGTTCGCGGTCACCGAGCTGAGCGGCCCCGAGGCCCCGACGGCGCTGCTCGGCGAGCTCGGCCGGCTGGCGCCCGCCGAGTGCCTGGTGCCGTGGGACCAGGCGGGCGCGCTCGCGCTGCCGGGCCACGTGACGCGCTTCGACGCCTGGCGCTTCGACCCCGAGGCCGCCCGCGACCGCCTGCTGCGGCAGTTCGGCGTGCGCTCGCTGGAGGGCTTCGGCTGCGCGCACCTGCCACTGGCGATCGGCGCCGCGGGGGCGATCCTGGCCTACCTGGAGGAGACGAACCCCGCGCTGCTGCCGCTCCTGCGCGGCCTGCGGACGTACAGTACCGCAGCGTACATGATCCTCGACGCTCACACCCGCCGCAACCTGGAGCTGACCCACGGCGCGCGGGGCGGCGGCGCGCAGGCGAGCTTGCTCGGCGTGCTCGACCAGACACGCACCCCTATGGGCGGCCGGCTGCTGCGGCGCTGGCTCGGCCAGCCGCTGCTCGACGTGGCGGCGATCCGCGCGCGCCAGGACGCCGTGGCGGCGCTGGTGGAGGCCCGCGGCGTGCGCGCGGCGGTGCTGACCCGCCTGGGGACGGTGGGCGACCTGGAGCGGCTCACCAGCCGGGCGCTGCAGGGCGTGGCCAGCGCCCGCGAGCTGCTCCAGCTGCGCGAGCTGCTGCTGGCCGTAGAGCCCGTGCGCGAGCTGCTGCGCGAGGTGCCGGCGCTGGCCGAGCTGCGCGCCGCGCTCGACCCCTGCCGCGCCCTGGCCGACGAGATCGGCCGCGCGGTGGCCGACGGCGACGACGGCCGGCTGATCCGCGACGGCTACGATGCCGAACGCGACGCGCTGGTGGCCGCCATTGCCGACACCCGCCGCTGGCTGGCCGAGCTGGAAGGCGCCGAGCGCGCTCGCACGGGCATCAAGAGCCTGAAGGTCGGCTACAACCAAGTGTTCGGCTACTATATCGAGGTCACCCACCCGCATCGCGAGCGGGTGCCGCCCGACTATGTGCGCAAGCAGACGCTGGCCAACTGCGAGCGCTACATCACCCCGCAGCTCAAGGAGGCGGAGAGTCGCATCCTGCACGCCGAGGAGCGCATCGCCGCCGTCGAGCGCGCGCTGTTCCAGGCGCTGCTGGCCCGCGTCGGCGAGCACGCGCCCCGGCTGCTGCGCACGGCCGACGCCCTGGCGCACCTCGACGTGTACGCCGCGTTGGCCGAGGTGGCCGAGCGCCACGACTACGTGCGCCCCGAGGTGGACGACAGCGACGAGCTAGTGATCGAGCAGGGCCGGCACCCCGTGGTGGAAGCGGCGCGGGGCCGCGAGCAGTTCGTGGCCAACGACTGCCGGCTGGGCGGTGAGGGACCGCGGCTGGCCCTGCTGACCGGGCCGAACATGGCCGGCAAGTCGACCTACCTGCGCCAGGTGGCGCTGATCGTGCTGCTGGCCCAGATCGGCAGCTTCGTGCCGGCGCGGCGCGCGCGCATCGGCGTGGTGGACCGCATCTTCACCCGCATCGGCGCCCAGGACGACCTCGCCGCGGGGGCCAGCACGTTCATGGTGGAGATGGTCGAGACGGCGGTGATCCTCCGTCACGCCACGCCGCGCAGCCTGGTGGTGCTGGACGAGATCGGCCGCGGCACCAGCACCCAGGACGGGCTGGCCATCGCGCGGGCGGTGGTCGAGTACCTGCACGACCACGTGGGCGCCCGCGCCCTGTTCGCCACCCACTACCACGAGCTGATCGGCCTGGCCGACGCCTTGCCGCGGCTGGTGAACCTGCACACGGCGGTGCGCGAGGAGTGCGGCGAGGTGGTGTTCCTGCACCGCGTGGTGCCCGGCGGCGCCGATCGCAGCTACGGGCTGCACGTGGCGCGGCTGGCGGGCCTGCCCGAGCCGGTGCTGGCGCGCGCCGCCGCGCTGCTGGCCGCCGCCGAGGCGGCGCCCCCCTCCCAGCAACGCGCTGACGAGGGCGGGGGGCCGACCGCGCCGGTGCCCGGCGTGCCGCGCCGCCCGCCGGCCGAGCGCGCCGAGCGGCCGGCGTCCCTGCCGACCAACGGGCGGCTGGTCGCGCTGGCCGCGCCCGACGCGCCCCCGGCGCCTGCCGACCCGAGCGCCGGGGCCGCCGAAGAGCCCGCGCGGGCGGTGGTGCGGGCGCTGCTGGCGCTCGATCTGTGCCACATGACGCCGCTGGAGGCCCTCAACACGTTGGCGCGACTCCAGCAGCAGGGGCGCCAGGCCCTCCCGCCCGCCGAGCGCGGAGCAGGGTAGCCCAGGGGAGGAGCGGCCGTGGCCGTGGGGGTTCGCCAGCCGATCCGCCCGCTGCCGCCGCGCGCCGCCGAGCGCATCGCCGCTGGCGAGGTGATCGAGCGCCCGGCATCGGTGGTGAAGGAGCTGGTGGAGAACGCGCTCGACGCGGGCGCCACGAGTATCCGCGTGGAGGTCCGTGGCGGCGGCCTGCGGCTGGTGCGCGTGGTCGACGACGGCTGCGGCATCCCCGCCGACGAGATCCCCCTGGCGTTCCAGCGCCACGCCACCAGCAAGATCCGCGGCGTCGAGGACCTCGCGCAACTTGCCACCCTTGGCTTCCGCGGCGAGGCGCTGGCCAGCATCGCGGCTGTGGCCGAGGTGGACCTGCTCACGGCCGCCGACAGCAGCGGCCTGGGCACCGAGGCGACGGTACGGGGCGGCAGCATCGTGGCTTGCGTGCCGCGGCCGCGCCAGCGCGGCACCACGGTCACCGTGCGCTACCTGTTCCAGAACGTCCCCGCGCGGCTGAAGTTCGTGGCCAACGCGCGCGGCGAGCTGGCGGCGATCACCGCCGTGGTGCAGCGCTACGCACTGGCCTATCCCGAGGTGCGGTTCACCTTGCTGATCGAGGGGCGCCAGACGCTGCGCACCAGCGGGCGCAGGCTGGCGGCCACGCTGCCCGAGGTGTTCGGCGCGGCGGTGGCCGAGGCGCTGTACGCGCTGCCGCCGTTGACGGTGGGCGAGGCGCACCTCACCGGCTATCTCAGCGCGCGCCATGTGACGCGCCCCAATCGGGGCGGGATCGTCCTGCTGGTCAACCGGCGCTGGGTGGAAGCGCGCGCCCTGCTCCAGGCGCTGGAGGCGGCGTATCGCCCGCTGCTGCCCCGTGGCCGCCACCCGATCGCCGTGCTGTCCTGCGCGCTGCCACCCCACGCCGTGGACGTGAACGTGCACCCGGCCAAGACGGAGGTCAAGCTGCTGCACGGGGCGGAACTGGCCGAGGCGCTGGGGCGCTGGGTGCGCGAGGCGCTGGGGCGCAGCGCGGCGCAGCCGGCGGCCGACCTGGAGCTCGGGCTATCCCTGCTGACCCGCGAGGGCACGCTGCGCTACGCGCTCAGCCCGCCGGCCGCTCGCCGCGTGGCCGAGACCCCTCCCTCACCCCCGGGGCGGGAGAGGCGCCCCGCTGCCGGGGAGCGAGGCGAGCGGGGGGAGAGCAGCCTGCCGCCGCTGCGCCTAGTCAGCCAGGTGCAAGCGGCGCTGCTGCTGTGCGAGGGGCCAGCGGGCCTGTACCTCATCGACCAGCACCGTGCGCACGAGCGCGTGCTGTATGAGCGCCTGCGCGCGCGCCACGGCCCCGCGGCGGCGACCGAGATCGAGCCGGTAGTATTGGAGCTGCGCCCCGCCGACGCGGCGCGGCTCGCCTCGCGGCTGTCGCAGCTCGCGGCGCTCGGGTTCCAGTGCGAGTGGTTCGGCGGGCGCAGCTTCCTGGTGCGGGCCGCGCCGACGCTGCCAGGAGCGGCCGCGGGCTTGGCACCAGCGCT
>Ga0070737_10006785_pt1 | contig 10369 bp, 5 predicted proteins | sample Coa_R1_10_FD_66438 | JGI IMG/M metagenome (GOLD analysis project Ga0070737, IMG submission 66438) | Surface soil microbial communities from Centralia Pennsylvania, which are recovering from an underground coalmine fire - Coalmine... | ecosystem: Environmental > Terrestrial > Soil > Unclassified ...
ACGAGGACTAACACTAACACCCAGTATCAAGATAGCCAAAAACATATTCATCGAAGGACTACCAGTATACATTTCAACGATCCTCACCTTTGTTTCAAGCCAGGGAGACCGCGTGGCAACAGCATTCCTACTCCACTCATACTACTTAGGAATATACCAGCTCGCCTCACTCATCTCATCAGCACCGCTACTCCTCGCCTCAGCCTTCACATCTGTATTACTACCATCAGCCTCTTTCTACGCGGCCAAAGGAATAAACATAAGGAAAATGAGCGCACTCACACTCAGATTCTCACTCTACACATTCACGCTCGTCGCTGTAATCTCAGCGTACATAGGAGACACCATAATCAGAATGCTGTTCCCATCCTACACTCAGGGTATACCCGCATTCAGACTACTAGTACTAGCAACAATGCTCGGCGCACCCTACTCATACCTATACAATTTTATAGTCGCATCAAAAGGGGGCCTAAGACCCCTACTCCTCATAACGGGTACATCCGCAGCCGTAATAATCGCATCATCCATAGCTCTAATACCTAAACTTGGAATATTCGGCGCCGCGATAAGCCAAGCACTCGTCCAAACTACCACAGCCATCCTAATAACACTCTGGGCCATCAAAACAAGAGTGCTCGAATTCGGAAAAAGAGAGATTTTCGTAAGCGTAACAACTCTAACAGTAGTTGGCGCAGTCTATCTCGAACCACTCGTCTTCATCCTCGTGTTCCTATTCTTCCTCAGATTTTCCACAGTCGTTAACAAGTCTGAATACGAGTCCCTAGAAGAGTTCATACCAAAACGTATCCACATTATAACAAGAATAATAGAACTGTTACTTTCATGATAGGCAGAGTTGTTAGTATTTTTTATCAGCCTAAGAAAACTCATAGTAGACCTTGACACAATGATTGGCTTGCGCATGTAAGCGATTTATATACCCAGCGGGCGAACACAAATCCTGTCCGGATATCCATGTGAGTCGTTTATAAACCCAGCGCCAGCCAGTCATAACGACCCCCACCTAACACCTGGGCGGTGCCACCTTCAGGAGGAGAAAGAGTATGGTATACCAATTACCCATCCTCGGGGTGGGGGTCGAAACCCCAGTCAACAGCCGTCAAACCCCTTCCGCCGACCGTGGGCGCCTTGCTTGGCGAGCCAAGCCGTATTTAAGAATGCGAGGCATGTTTGCTCCTCAATTCGGAAACCCTGCTGTTCGAAAAATACCAACGTCACCCACCACCAATACGCCTATTCCCACCCACATAAGGCTAACAATTTTCTTCGCTTGGATACCACCCTTACCACTAATTAATCCAGACGAGATCGCAATTTTGATAGTTCTCTAATAAAAATCGCGTACGGGGTTCAATGAATTTCAAAGAGAACGGTGGTACTTTACATTTTGGCTCTATTAGAGAACATGTGTTCTTCTAACTTTTTTGGGGAATGGGAGTAAGTAATCCTTGAATACTAACATTAAACTTCTTATCTTATGGGTCATAATTATATATTTGGTTCTGGCAAAAGTGTAAATGTACTAACGCCTAAGTTTCCGTCATAGTTGCACTATATAATTTTGAGAAATATGTTTCTTGAACGGATTACAGTGGATGGCTTTGTGCGAAACGTCTAAATAGTGCCCATATAGAGCTTCGTAGTAAAGCTCTGATGATCGATCTTGGACTACCCATGTTTGATTCATGTTGTATAGCAGGCTTTATACAATATAATTGACGCTTTATAGCGTTAGTAGGTCATTTATTCTTTTTCGCATAAAGCATTCCAATACCAGAGCCTGTGTACCTGACTGAGAAGCCATTTTTCGACAATAAGCTTGGTATTCCTTTTGGACCTTCATGAAACTCAAGGATAACTTCTTCTATCTTATCTAGGATTAATTGATCGACATCGTTGAAGATATAATACTCACACCCTTCGCAGTCCATTTTAAGGAGGCTTACGTTGTTCAAACTAAAATCTTTAACTATATCTTGGAGACTCAAGGTTTCCACCTCGACCTCATTATCATAGGTAATTCCTAGGTCTATTACTTGTCTTGTTGGACTTATAGAGTTGGCGTTTGGATTTTTGGTAGATACTTTGAACTTAGTTTTCCCCCTCTCTGTGAATAGGGCCGCATTGACAAGCTTTACTTTATGTTTCAATCCATTTATTTCGACGTTTTTCATGGCAAGCTGGTAGGATTCAGGCATTGGTTCCAAAGCTATGACCATGTCGGCGCCCCGTTTAGCGAAGAATATTGAGGAATCGCCGTTAGAAGCGCCCACGTCAACTACGACCCCTTGGAAATGATCTCCATATACTTTATTAATATACAATTCAGTTAAGTGGCTAATGTCATATCCACTGTTAAGCCGACAGATAAAACACTCATCTTTACAAAGCGTGACGTAATCATTGTCGCTTTCTTTAATAACCCATCCAACCTCTAAAAGCTTGGCGAGTGGGTACTCCTGGTTGCTCTTCATGTTAATAATTTTACCTGACTTCAGTATTAACTTATTCAAATCTTTCTTTAGTATCCTTTTCGTAGCTATTTCAAGCCAGTTTTGATAGTGCTTTGAAATAGACTTGATATATTCCGTATAGAATTTCCACTTGTTCATAAGATAAAGTCATAAAAGACTCTAAATTAAGGTTTAGCTGGGCTGTAGATAGTGCCCGGATATCCATGTGATACGGTTTGTAAGTAAAAAGGTAAAAAGTGTACCACTTACCCATTAAGAACCCCAGCGTCTCCCCCGGTTTCGGCATTCCAAGTCGCATTTAAGCCGACGCAATGTGTTAACTCCTATGCAGACGCTTGGCAGTAGCTCATTAACTATGGGTCTGCACTTGAGTACGGAGTTATTCAAAGTACCTTCGAAGATGTGGTGGTTATTGCAAGTGCGACACTCTCCATGATCTTGACTGGCAGAACTTTGCCCTGCTTCAGACTGACGCTTTGTCCAAGTCAGTTGATTGAGTGTCCACCCTCTTAAGGCGCTTCTAGTTGCTTGGTTATTGTTCAAAGTAGATTTTTTATTAGTTGACAGTGCGAGATCAGTTCACGAAACCAAATGGTTTCAGGAAACCTGTATATCACCTAAGGTATGGATAGATGCGGATTATGAAATGTTAGGAATCGTCATAACTTTGTTTGTTCGTTTCTTTAGTCTCTTTATCGCCTCAGATATGCTTCTAGTCTTATGTAAGTGGTAATATACGCATTAAGAAGTTAACACGGAGCACATGTACGTCGAAGCATACCCATACACTTATAAGTGTACTATGAATGTGGCCGTTATTGTGTGGATTAAGCTTGAAACCTACTGAGAGACAAAGCAGAGGTATTAGCCTGAGAGGCTCACAGCACTCTTAGAGCAACTACCAGCGAATTCACATATAATCCTAATAGAAGCCTTATCATCTAGTACTGGGCCTACGGGACACTGGCACAAGCAGAGGCACAACGTTGTGTTCTCGAATCCATCCACATACAGAAGATCAAGGCCACTGTCTCAGCCATTATCAAAACCCACAAGATAGATGCCTACACGCTTGCTTGCAGACTTCCTACAGGCGCAGCGAAGTGGATATATATCCACCACTAAGCGAGATATATGCTTCACAACAAGATAGTTTGCGGGGCCCAAGTAGCTTGTTTGCTCAAAAAGTATAGGACGAGCCTCGTAATGCTGAGGGCCAAGGTGAAGAACAGGGTGCACGTAACCCTACTCATAATAGAGTGTTAGGATTTAGGGCTCACCATTCACCACAGAGTATGTCAGGAGGCTTGGCTCTCAATGACTACAGGATTGATGGATAACTAAACATGGTTGAGGTCTTGAAGAAGGAGACTAAAAGTGTCTCACCATTTATAGACATCATCGCAAACGAAGGACGGTGAACGGGTGGACGGGTAGGGTTGCTTAAGACGATACCTGTCATCCCACACCACTATTCAGCCTTCCTATTCATAGCGAGCGAGATAGCTGACGTGAAAAGATCCTTAGCCTCACTCACCTGGATCACTTGGTGTCCTATGCTGGGCTCGCACCGCTCACCCCACAATACACGCATCTGGCGGGGGGCAAAAACCTACTATGGCACAATTACCAAGCAGAGTAGCGACTACCTCCCCCACCCTAATAGATCAAAGCTCATTACCTAGTTTATAACTTGGTGAAACAAGGGATGTTGTTACTATTAGGATTAGTGGAATCACTGATAGTCCAAGACCATTTATAAGGGTCTCTAGGGATAAGTCACCCCTCCCATTCCCAAGGGATGTGAGGAGGGAGTAGAGTAGTAGTGCCAACGCTATAACCCGCAGGCGGAACGCGTACTTTGTGGAGCTGGTGAAGGGAAGGGTAGGAAGGACTTAATAACCCTGTAGGGGGTCTCCGTACACGGGCGTCATCACCAAGTCGTATACCCTCTTGACAGAGTGTGGAGGCATATGAAGGTTGGTTGCATAACCCAGTATCTTGTCCTCCCTCTGGAGTGCTTCCTGTTCTCTCTTCACCCTCAGAGTAACGAGCCTGAAGCCCACCTGCTCCTCCCTCCCATGCTTCTTGGAGTTTGTGGTGTAATCCTCGTCGACTTCCCTGCTCGGACGTGATGGACCCACGGATACCGCAATCATGAACTCGTACCTAGACACCTCCCTGAGTACATCCACCGTATAGAACCTGACATCTAAAGCCACCATCCTAACCCTGACTACCTCCTCCGCCTGCCTCAAGAGTTTCCTGACCACCTCCCCTTTTCCCATCCTAGGCTTCACCACCATGAAGCACAGTATCCACGTCTTCCCGTGGGTCTTGGTCACAGCTGTGGCAAAGCACCAGCGTACCCATACTTCCTTCCACCTTCTCTCCGTAGTACCTCACATTCGTCAAGTCAATGGAGATATCGGCCTCCATCCCTCTCAGCATCCCAGCGGCCTTTTCCCTCCCTAGCCTTAGTCAACAAGCTTGTCGCCAGCACCACTCCCTCCCTCTCCGATCCGAGCAAACCCTGACGGTTTGCCCCGACGTCCCCAAGCCCCTTCCCGAGGCTCCACGGACTCGTTCTTCAAAGCTGCCAAGACAAGAGTCCTAGCAGCCTCCCAAGACTTCCTATCACGGAATTCTAGGGAGGAGATGACCTCATTAACCACCTGAGCTGAGTTAAATTAACACCGTGGGTGACCCGTGTTATCTTTTTGCCTAGCATTATGGATTGCTCGCTAATATGTTTCCAGCCTGATTCCAATTTCCGGATAGCCATATTTTATCAAGAACTAATTTTATGTTTTAAAAGGTCTTATCCCTATTTTTGATCCACCAGTCCGAGGAGGGGCTGGACCCTGAATCAGGTAGCTTACGCGGTCTAACACCCACTAGAATGGTGTGAGTCGGCCTGATGTGGTGAAGTGAGGTTCTACGAGAGGATCAAGGCGAAAGAGGAGGGTAGCTCTGTTGTTGCTGTGACCGCGGCATCCGCAGTCGAAGATGCTTTGCACAGTCTACTGGGTGGGTATTAAGGGAGTGCAGGGCGTATCACGGTTAATGGGTCTTAGGCCACGGTGTCAGAATTGGGGTTCCGGACCCCGTGCCCCTAAGCGGAATCCGACCCGCTAACAAGGTGCCAGCTAAAGGAGTTTGACACTTTGGGGTCGACCCTATGGGTAATCGGTATAATGTTACCCTCTCTTTCTATTCTTCTACCCTTCTTTTTCCGCCTGTTCTAGGGATGGGTGGTGGTTGGGTGGCTCGCTGGGTTTATAAGTTGCGCGCATATGCATCTCGACACAATCAAAATTTCGATGTTGAGTAATTAGTTAGGATTAGGATTTTTTTGAAACTAATTCACTGTTTATAATAAAAATAAGGGAAGTTTGAATCATTCGAAAAAATAATACTAGTTAAGCTATTTATGGATAGTATTAGCAGAATTATTTAAGTATACTAGGAGATGGCATTATCCAGCCAATATCTTAGCTTATAAAAATAAAATATTTTCTGACAAATTCTAGAATTAATTTTTATACTAATTCTTATATAGTTTTTCCCAACGTCTAAATAGACTTTTTTGAACATACTTACGAGCAAGGATCGAAGCCAAACCAACCGCAATAAACTTATAATTTGGTTCACGGGATGATAAGAAATCCCTAAACAGTGGTTTCTTTAGTAGCCTAATACATGTGCTTAGTGTCACATATGGGTTAATTTGAGTATCCTTCTGCAATATTCTAAGAATAAGTTGACTTCTAAGGTAGGCCTGATCAAGATAATGCATTAGATTTACATCGCTGACTTGTGTTTTTAGCATATGAAGCGTTCTTAGGGCGTCCGGAAGTCTATTGTTGAAGAGTTCTTCTATTGTCTGTTTTTCCTTGTTTAGTGATAACCGATAAAGTGTTAACGGGATATCTGATAACACAAATTTGTGGTCGAGACCCATAGAGGAGATTAGTGCAAAGAAGAAAATTGCATAATCGACTGCCACACTATGTCCAACCAATTTCTTTGAAAACTTTTCAAAAAGCTCTCTTCTTACAGAAATGCAGCTATTATTAAAACTTATTCCCATCTTTAAGGCATTATTTAATCCTTTCAGCTCCAGAAGTTGATCACTGGTCCATATGTAAGTTGGACCTATGCTTGGGATGAAATTGCCAATGTTTTTCGTGCTGTTATAAAATGGGAGATAATTATGACGCAAATAAACAACTGTTTTATCTTGAAAGATTTCATTAACTTGCATAAGTTTGTTGGGTAAAAATTGATCATCATCTTCGAGTAAAGAGATGATTTCGCCTCGGGATTCTTCTAATCCCACCCTTATTTTCCCTCCAAGGCTTGTATCATGGATCGTTACGTTCTTCAAACCTTTGCTATTAAGCCATTGATCTATATCACTATCTTCATAGTTTTTAACGACAATTACTTCGTATCTATCCCTATTTAAGGTCTGATTGAGGGCTGAAAGAACTGCCTCTTTGATAAAAGGTCTCTTAGTATACGCTGTTATAATGACGCTTAGACGCACATTTAGAGCCCTTTCTTTTAGTGAGTTAAAAGTGCAGCGTAAAAATTTTGATGGTATTCGGATAAGCTTTCGCGCGCATCATCTCCACTTGATGTACCACTGGATGATTAGCTCTAGGAAGCCTATGATTGGTTTGAAAGGTGCTTTCTTGGGTTTGAGGTAACTGTGGAATCGCTCCAGTAACGGAGCTTCTTAACTCGGAGGTTTGGTAGACATAATTTTGGAAGCCTGCGCTCGCGAATCACAGCGTCACGGTACTATGTGGTACAGTTTGTGTAGATAACTGGTTCACCACTTAAGAGGCACCTTCTCTTCAGCCTTCGGAGAAACCCGTGGACGTTCCTTGTAGCGCGTATTAATGTGACGCCGAACCAGCCGGATTGATTGCTTCGTATATGCGTCCACATATTGCCACCCACACGTAGTCTGGTCTACCGCTACAGTTCACCGCGCTCCCGTCAACAGCGATGACTGGGTGTTCGCGTGACATCGGGTCAATGTTGAGTCTCTACTCATTTATGTTCGTCTTCGAAACTGGGTGGCTCAAACCGCATAAATGCTGTGAGGTAGATCCGCTATTTTGCTCTTATCTGACCAATATCACATCTAGAAACGTAACAAAGATAAAGTAACTCTGGAGTGAATCTACTGAGGGTTGTGAAAAGTTGCTCGTAGTTATCGTGACTCACAATCCTGATTTAGACTTCGTAAAGAAAAATATAGGTAAGATACGTTTAGATCCACGTTTAAGGTTGATGATAATTGATAATCATTCACAAAATGATGTTACCGAGCTTAAAACTTACGTGGATCACTTCATAAGCTTCGCTAAGAACTATGGATTAGGACGGGCGTATAACTTCGCTTTTGAGTTTGCTAAATCGAATTCCGAAGATTATGTACTCTTCCTGGATCAGGATGCTAGGGTCCTCGACAATTTCGACCCGTTATCGGTGGTCGAACAAGCGTCGAGAGTCTTAGAAAAACCAGTAATAATCGGTATTAATCCCTTAACAGCTGCAGTTAACGGGCAGATGTTGTACACAAACTTTTACTTGGTAAAATCTTTAATGAATTCTGGAATGATTGTTCGCGTTGACTATGGACTTAAGAATCCTTTTCTAGAAGGCTTGTTCCTTGATTCGTTGGATGTGGAATATTGTTTTCGAGCGTGGAAAAATCGGCACATCATTTTGGTTTATAAGGAACCTATGATTACGCATAATCCGGGTGAGGGGTATTGGATGCCGCGAGGTGTGACGGGTGGAATTATAATAGTGTTAAAGACCTTAATTAAAACAGTATATGTTCTTGCCGGTAAGGTTAATGCTGAACGGGGCAGGGTTGGTTGGCCCTTTGAGCTGAAATATTCGAACTTTTTGAGGTATTACTTGATGCTGAGAAATAACCTCTTCTTAGTTATGAGAAGGATGGTTCCTCTGGGTACTTTGCGTTTCTTGGTTGTGCAAGGCTTGCTTCTTATAAATTTAAAGGGGGTAAGGTGTGGGGGTGGACTAGTCTTGAGAGCCATAGTGAGGGGTTTAACAGGTAGGCTCACTGAAGATAACCAGGAGCTTTTCTATGAATCTTAACGATTATGAACTACAGTTTTTAATCTAATCTTCTTGTTCCATGTCTACAAATGATGACAATTAGTATATTTAGAGGTTCTCAAGAGTCCTGTTTTTAAGATGATGATCATAAGCGTCAAAAGTATTAGTAGAAGTATGTCGATTATCTCGTTGTAATAGTAAAGATAGCCTATGACGTGCTCGGATGGTTCAAGGTTGAAGCTCATCGTGTAGGTTCCTTCTCGGGTTACGTTAAATAATATTAGTGTGGCGCTCCCGTAGTTGGCTGGTAAGATCGTGACTGGGAATAACGTGGTGTCCTCACCCTTTAGATTTACGTTTTCGTAATTTCCGAGACTGTTATAGGGATATCTAACGATGATGGGTAGGATGCCTTGGCTCACTCCACTTATCAGGCATTTAAATTGCTCTGGTGATATTCCTCTTATTTGGATTATCTTTGCGGGTTGCCCGGTGGGATAGGGGTAGTAGAGTGTCGCGTTGTCAGGCTTGGTATTCAGGAATTCTTGGACTTGTGGGCTGAGGTAGATTACGGCTGTATTCTCCCATTCAGTTTTTAGGCTCAGCACCCTATAAATCGTTGACAGTGAAGTAGCATTGCTTATTGGGTTTTCTGCTTGGGGTGAAAGCACCATTTGCTTTGGGATGTAGCAGAGGGTTGCGTTCGAGTAGTAATAGAGTGTGAACCCTGCGTAGTTGAGTTGAATGGATTGGGAATTAGATGCTATGGTTGTGTTTAGCTGTTCTAGGCCCTCATTGGTCAGTGTGGGATCCTGAGCCGCGTTTCCTCCGTATGTAAGTGCCCTTTGAACACTTGTGTTTGTGTACACTACATAATTTATGCCTAAGAGCTTAAGGGCGTTTGTGTAAAGCTCTGGGTTTGACATATTGGCTTGGTACAGCGTTGTGAAAGCTACTAATGGTGGGTATCCTTGGTAGTAGCCGAATGTGTCGCCTTTGATTAATGTGTCCCAGAATCCGGCGCCCACATATTGCCCGTCCCCGTACGCGCTCCAGTTATACCAGAGGTAGAGGAAGCTGGATGGGGTTACCATGACTCTTGGGTTGTATATATGTGACGAGCCGATGATGGTCGATATATCGTAGACGGGTTGCGGAAGGGAGAATCCGCCACCACTCTCAGTGCTGACAGGGTAAACATTTAGAGCAAGTGAGAGACCCAGCAGGATGATTATCAGTATCATAATAATTTTCCGTGGTTTCTTTTTTTGAAACAGAATCTTAGTGACCACATAGGCGACTAGTAGTGTTGCGCTTATCGATAATGGGTAGGGGAAGACCGCTTCAGGTATATCTAATGACCAGAGTATCTCAACGTGCGATACGAAGTTTATGTAGTACGGTAGGATATAGGGTGCGGAGAACCAAGCAGCTGTAAGTAGGAATATAAAGTAGAAAAACATGGGTTCTCTTTTTGTTTTGCTTTGTAGCAGTGGTGCGAAGAGTAGGAGTGTTATGGCTGAGCCTAGAATTGTGATGAGATGTGAGCTATAATAGGGTGCGGTTCCTAGATATTTGTAGGTTGAGGGTGGGAGTGTTGTTATGTTTGGGGTGTAGGTTAGTGTGAGTGTTTTGATGAGGTCTCCTTGGTACCCTCTGACGAAGTAGTGTCCGAGTGCGAGCCGAATGTTTTTAGAGGTTACTGCACTTGCGAATGCTGGCGCTGTAACCCTGATGAGACCAAGGACGTAGGGGTATGCGACTAC
>Ga0070737_10006787_pt1 | contig 10367 bp, 7 predicted proteins | sample Coa_R1_10_FD_66438 | JGI IMG/M metagenome (GOLD analysis project Ga0070737, IMG submission 66438) | Surface soil microbial communities from Centralia Pennsylvania, which are recovering from an underground coalmine fire - Coalmine... | ecosystem: Environmental > Terrestrial > Soil > Unclassified ...
CGGCGTGTCCGGACCGGAAGCATTCGGCTCCGACGACGTCGTACGGCCGTCGGCGCCGCCTGCAGTGCCGGCGCTGGCTGCTCCGGCTTCCGCGGCCGTGCCGTCGGGCGGCGTATCGTCCGGCAGCGCCACGGTTGGTTCCGCCACGGAGACTCTGGCCGGCCGGATGATCCGCCCGGCGTACGTGTAACCGGGCGCGAATACCTCAACGACGGTCGGTTGGGTGACCTCGTCGGAGTACGCATGCATGAGGGCCTCGTGTCGGGTCGGGTCGAACGGTTCGCCGACATCGCCGAATGCCACCAGCCCAAGCTTGGTGACAATCGCCTCGAATGATTCGGCGACTTGCTTGAAGCCGCCCTCGAGTTCGCCGTGCGCTCGGGCCCGGCCGATGTCGTCAAGGACCGGAAGCAACAGGGCAAGTGTGTCGGCCACCGCGAGGTCGCGGACCAGCGCACGGTCGCGTTCCACCCGCTTTCGGTAATTCGCGTACTCCGCCTGGACCCGCTGCAGATCCGCCGTCCGCTCGGCGACCAGATTGCGCAGGTTCTCCACTTCTGCCGCTAATCTGGCGCGCTCGGCATCGTCAGGCGACGGCAGACCGGCGTCCGCCGCCGGCGCCGACCCGCCGGTGGGGTGCGTCGACGCGGCGTCCGCACTGTGCGCCGCGGGCGCCGACGCCGCATGCGCCGCCTCACCCGGTGCCGTCCCGCCGGGGACGGCACCGAGCAGCGGATCGAATCTCACACGCCGCTTGTCGCGAATGACAGGCTCCTCACGCTCGCTCACTTCTCACCCTCGTCGACGATTTCCGCATCGACCACTTCGTCGTCCTTGCCGGCCGAACCGGACGCACTGCCGGTCGCGCCGGTCGCTGATCCGCTCGATCCACCGGCGGCCGCCTGCGTCGCGGCGTACATCGCCGCGCCCAGCTTCTGACTTTCGGTGGCGAGCTGCTCGGTGGCCGAACGAATCGCCGTGACGTCGCTGCCCTCCATCGCCTTCTTCAGATTCGCGATGGCCGTCTCGACGTTTGCCTTCTCCGCGGCAGGCACCTTGTCGGCGTTCTCCCGCAGGAATTTCTCGGTCTGGTAGATGAGCGTGTCCGCCTGGTTGCGGGCTTCCGCCTCTTCGCGCCGCCGCCGGTCTTCTTCGGCGTGCGCTTCGGCGTCGCGCATCATGCGCTCAATTTCTTCCTTGGGAAGCGCCGACCCGCCGGTAATCGTCATGGATTGCTCTTTTCCGGTGGCGAGGTCTTTTGCGGAGACATGCACGATGCCGTTGGCGTCAATGTCGAAGGTGACCTCGATCTGCGGGACGCCGCGCGGCGCAGGCGGCAGGCCGGTCAACTCGAACATTCCGAGTTTCTTGTTGTACGCGGCGATTTCCCGCTCTCCTTGGTACACCTGGATCTGCACGCTCGGCTGGTTGTCTTCCGCCGTCGTGAAGATTTCCGACCGGCGCGTCGGGATCGTGGTGTTCCGCTCGATGAGCTTGGTGAACACGCCGCCCTTCGTCTCGATGCCGAGGGAGAGCGGTGTGACGTCGAGGAGCAGGACGTCCTTCACTTCACCCTTGAGGACGCCGGCCTGCAGACATGCGCCGACGGCGACGACTTCGTCAGGGTTGACGCCCTTGTTCGGCTCCTTGCCGCCGGTCAGTTCGCGGACCAGGTCGACAACCGCGGGCATCCGGGTTGAGCCGCCGACGAGAATGACGTGGTCGATCTGGTTCACGGTGATGCCGGCGTCCTTGATTGCCTGATTGAACGGCCCCTTGCACCGCTCGAGCAGGTCCGCGGTCATCCGCTGGAATTCCGACCGGGTGAGCTTCACCTCCAGGTGGAGCGGGCCTTCCGAGCTGGCCGTGATGTACGGCAGATTGATGGTCGTCTCCATCGCGGAGGACAGCTCGATCTTCGCCCGCTCGGCGGCTTCCTTGAGCCGCTGCATGGCCATCTTGTCTTTTGACAAGTCGATCCCGTGCTGGTTCTTGAACGTGGTGACGAGGTGGTCGACGATGCGCTGGTCCCAGTCGTCACCACCGAGGTGGGTGTCGCCGCTGGTGGCTTTGACTTCGACGATTCCCTCGCCGATTTCGAGGAGGGAGACGTCGAAGGTGCCGCCGCCGAGGTCGAAGACGAGAATCGTCTGCTCTTTCTCACCCTTGTCCAGCCCGTAGGCCAGCGCCGCCGCCGTCGGCTCGTTGATGATCCGGAGCACGTTGAGTCCGGCGATTTGGCCGGCCTCCTTGGTTGCCTGGCGTTGCGCGTCGTTGAAGTACGCCGGAACCGTGATGACCGCGTCGCTGATCTGCTCGCCCAGGTATGCCTCGGCGTCGCGCTTGAGTTTCATCAGGATACGGGCACTGATCTCTTGCGGCGTGTATTTCTTGCCGTCGATGTCGATCGTCCAGTTCGTGCCCATGTGCCGCTTGACCGAACGGATGGTCCGCTCCGCGTTGGTGACCGCCTGTCGTTTGGCCACTTCACCAACGAGCACCTCGCCGTTCTTAGCGAACGCGACCACCGACGGCGTGGTGCGTGACCCTTCCGCGTTGGGGATCACTGTCGGTTCGCCGCCCTCAAGGACGGCGATCACAGAGTTGGTGGTACCGAGGTCGATTCCGACCGCACGTGCCATGGCCTCTCCTCCAGAGTTGAGTCGTCTCGACTCATATTATGTGAGCCAGCCCGCTGGGCAAACCTGCTTCCCGTCGATTGATCGTGCGGCCCATACAGTCGAATGGTGGTCTTCACGCGGCCGCCGGTCTCCGGTCGAGGGTCCGCCGGGCGGTTGGATCGGGCATACCAGGAAGCTGCGGCGCCGTCGGCGGTTGGCAACGGCGGACTGAGCTTTCGGTTGATCACACTTGCGGGGGCGGGTTACGCGCTCACTGCCGCGTTGCTTGGCTTTGCGATCTGGCTCGTGCTCACCCGGCCGATGAGTGCTCTCGTCTCCGGGATCAGCGCCGCGGCCGTCGCGGCGCTCGCGTTGCGGACCGCGCCCTGGCCGCCGTCCGGCCGCCGGCTGCGGCCCGTTCCCCTCGCTGACCTGCCGCGCTTCGGCGCTGCCATAGCGGCCTACTGCCGTCGCGCGGGTCTCCCTCCCCCGGCGGGAATTGCCCTGATCCGCCGCGACGTCGTCGATCTGCGCATCGTCGGGTGGCGCGGTCGCCGCATTCTGCTCCTTGGCGTACCGCGGTGGGTGGCGGCGGAGCCGGAGGAGCGGGCCTGCCTGCTCGTGCACTACCTGTCGCATGCCCTCCCGCGGCGGTACCGCTCGGAGAACCGGCCGGCGGATCCCCGTGGTTGCGGGTGGATTCGGAACGCGGACGCCGGGGTGAGCCGGTGGTGCCGGGCGCTCCGTCCACTGACCCCTCGCGACGTCGTACGCCGCCGGCCTGGGATCGCGCCTGCGCACCCCCCGCGCGGCTCGTTGACCTTAGCCGCGACAAATGCGTTGGTGCACGTGCCGTATCGGCTGGTCGCGCAGTGGCAGATCGCGCTGCGCGCCGAAATTGCCCGGTGCGCTCAGTGCGCCGAGCACGCGGCGGACGTCGAGACCGTGCGCGTTGTCGGTGGTGAGGCGGCGCAGCGCTGGTTGGGCAGCTATTTCTGGCGTGACGCGCTTGCGGACTGGCTTGCCGAACGCGAGGAGCGCGGGCTCGACCTCGATGTGGCGGAACTCTCGGCGGCGTGCAGGCAGTGGCGTGCCACCAGGCATCACCGCTCGCCGGCCGGTCGCGTGGACGATGCGCACGCCGCGACGTCGCTTCGCCTCGCGGCCGTTTCGGCTCTCCGGATTCCACCGCGTGAGCCGGCCGGCACGGGTTATGCGGCCGGCGCGGGTTATGCGGCGGGCGCGGAGCATTCCGACATAGCCGAGGCCTGCGATGCGGCAGCCTGCGACGAGCTCCTCACCGCGTACCGTCGGTCCGGCGGTGCTGATCGGCTCTAGCCGTCCCGGTGTTCTGCTGAGCCTAGGGAGTCGGCCGGTGAGCAGCAATTCGCGGGGGAGCCGGCCGCCGCGGGACGACCGTAAGGCACGATGACGCCAGCGGGATTCGCCGGAGCCGTCACCGAGAGGAGCGCCCGTGCGCTTGGTCATCGGCCTCGTCGTTACCGGTGTTGCACTCGTCGTGGCGGGCTGGCGGTTGTCGTGGTTGGCGCGGCGGGTGCTTGCCGGCGGACCGCCGGTCGAACGGTGGGGGGCCGGTCGAGTCGCCGCCATCAAAGGTTTCCACGGAATTGCCGCCGAGGTTTTTGGCCAACGCCGGCTCGTACAGTGGCGATGGCCGGGGATTGCGCACGCGGCAACCTTCTGGGGATTTGTCGTCTTGACGCTGACAATTGCGGAAACCTACGGCGATCTTGTCGATCCGCGCTTTGGCATTGGGCACTGGGCCGGCTTGGGTTTCATCGAGGACGTGTTCGCCGTCGCCGTCCTCGCGGCGCTGGGCATTTTCACGGCGATTCGCTACCGGCAGACGCCGCGCCGGTTAGGGCGTTGGTCGCGCTTCCACCGATCGCACACCGGCATGGCGTGGGCGATTCTCGGGATGATTTTCGCCGTCATCGCCACTCTGCTCGTCTATCGCGGGGCCCAGATCAATACCGGCCATTTCCCTTACCGGCCGTATCAATGGTCGTTTGCGTCGTGGTTGGTCGCGCAGGCGCTGCCTGCTGGTGCGGTCAATCAGGGCATCGAGACCTTTTTCGTGCTGGCACAATTGGTCGTCATTCTCGGGTTTCTCATTCTCATCACGTACTCCAAGCATCTGCACATCGTGACCGCGCCGCTCAATGTCTTCTTCGCCCGGCGGCCCGATGGCCTGGGTCCGCTCATGCCGGTCGTTTCCGCTGACCACATCGTCGATTTCGAGAATCCGCGCGACGACGACGTCATCGGCTGGGGTCACATCGCCGATGTCAGCCGCAAGGCTCGGCTCGACCTGTTGAGCTGCACGGAGTGCGGCCGGTGTCAGTCGCAATGCCCGGCGTGGAACACCGGCAAGCCGCTCAATCCGAAACTCATCATCACCGACTTGCGGGACTATCTGCTCACGGGCGGCTCCGACGGCCCCCGGCCGCTCGTCGGGCCACCCGGCAGCGGCGTCATCGACCCCGAAGCCCTGTGGGCCTGCACGAATTGCGGGGCGTGCGTGCATGAATGCCCGGTCGACATCGAACATCTCGACCACATCAGCCAGTTGCGTCGCCACCAAGTTCTGATGGAGTCGGCATTTCCGGCCGAGGCGGCCGGCCTGCTGCGGAATGTGGAGCAGCGCGGGAATCCGTGGGGCATGCCGGATTCCGCGCGCCTCCAATGGGCCGACGACCTTGGCGTCGAGATTGCGGTCGCGGATCCCAGCCGGCCGTTTCCCGGCGACGTCGACTATCTGTGGTGGGTCGGCTGCGCCGGGGCCTTCGACGAGCGGGCGCGTCGTGCGACTCGCGCGCTGGCGCAGCTCCTGACGGCCGCGGGTGTACGGTTCGCCGTCCTGGGGCCGGCGGAGACCTGCACCGGGGATCCCGCCCGGCGGATCGGCAACGAATTCCTCTACCAGATGCTGGCCCGGCAAAACATTGAGGTTCTGACGCAGCTGCAACCGCCGGCGATACTCACCGGCTGCCCGCACTGTTTCAACACGCTTGGCCGGGAATATCCGCAGCTCGGCGGGAATTTCCTCGTCATTCACCACAGCCAGTTGCTGGAGGAGCTCGTCACCTCGGGTCGGCTGCGTCTCGACCGTGACCTGCACGCCCGGGTGACCTACCACGATCCCTGCTTTCTTGGACGGCACAACGGGATATACGACGCGCCGCGGCGGATCGTCGCGGGCATTCCGGGCGTGGACATTCAGGAAATGCCGCGGTGCCGCGACCGGAGTTTCTGCTGCGGTGCCGGGGGCGCCCGCATGTGGATGGAGGAGCGCATCGGCAAGCGCATCAATCACGAGCGGATTGACGAGGCTTTGGCCGCCGACCCCGACGTCATCGCGACGGCGTGCCCGTACTGCCGGGTCATGCTCGGTGACGCGGTGAATGACCGGCGGCCGGACGAGCCGCGGCCCGCCGTCCGGGACGTCGGAGAACTGCTTCTCGACGCGCTCGCCGCGCCGATCGATGACGGACCGGGTCGATGACGCCGGTCAAATCTTCGTGCGGTGAAAATTCTGCCAACTACGGCTCGGGGTGGGCCCGCGCTGCCCCTGATACCGGGAGCCGTAAACAGGCGAACCGTAGGGATGCTCGGCGGGCGACGAGGTTCGGAACAGGCAGAGCTGACCGATCTTCATCCCCGGCCACAGCTTGATCGGCAAGGTCGCGACGTTCGACAATTCGAGGGTGACGTGACCGGTGAAGCCGGGGTCGATCCAACCGGCGGTCGAGTGAGTGAGGAGGCCGAGACGACCGAGACTTGACTTTCCTTCGAGACGGCCGGCGAGATCATCCGGCAGGGCGATCACTTCAAAAGTGCTCGCGAGGACGAACTCCCCCGGGTGAAGGATGAACGGTTCGTCGCCTTCCGTCTCCACGAGCCGGGTCAGGTCCGGTTGCTCGACCGCTGGGTCGATATGGGGATATCGGTGGTTTTCGAACACCCGGAAGTACTTGTCGAGCCGGACGTCGATGCTCGACGGTTGAATCATGGCCGGATCGAATGGGTCGATCGTGACGCGGCCGGAGGCGAGCTCGGCGCGGATGTCGCGGTCGGAGAGGAGCACGGGCGCAATCTACCGGGTGGCGGGCTGCTGTGCCTCGACGGCCGGTTGGGTAGGTGTGCGTGACCTCCGGGATCGTCGGCACACCGGCGCGGCACCTTGCGACCTCGACCGGGCGGCGTCCGCCCACCAGGCTCGTCGCTCGGTGCGGAATGGGCCGCGGCGTCCGGTACTATCAGGCGCGTCCGCGGGTGTAGTTCAATGGCAGAACGTCAGCTTCCCAAGCTGATAATGCGGGTTCGATTCCCGTCACCCGCTCGGTCCTTGTGTGGGCAGGGTGCGGGGTAAACCCGCGGCCAAGGCGCATGCCGCCAGGCCTCGGTCTCTGTGCAGGGGTTCGCGGGGTACTCGTCCAGCAGGTCCGCATCGACGCTTGGGTTCCCGCGCGGACGGGCTCGGCCAAGGGGCCGGCGTACGCCGTCCGCTCTAGACCGAGCCGAACCAACCGGCATTGCGCCGAGGCGCGTCCCCGTACGGTTTTCCACTCGTCCCCGTACCGTTTTCCACTCAGCCGAATAATCGCTTGGCTTTGACGATCCTGTTGCCGAGAATGTGACCATGACTGACGATCTCCCCTACGGACAACCTGACGACTCGCCGTCGGCTGCCGGCGGCCCGACCGGAGCGCACTGGGCACCTGGACCATCGCCGGCGGACGCCGCCTCGCCTGGTCCCGCGTCGGCCGTCCCGACGCCGCCGGGTCCAGGGGCGTGGTCCGCCGACGTCCTTCCGCCGGGGCCCGAGGTACCGGCAGGCAAGGGGAAGCGTCGATGGCGCTGGACGGCCGCGGTCGTTGGGGTGGCCGTTGCGTTCGTCGCTGCGGGGACGGCAGTTGCCGCGTATCGTCTTACGGCGCATCAGGGTGGTGACCGCATCGATTCGCTCGCGCCGGCGACGACGGTCTTCTATGTCAAGGTGAATGTGAATCCGGGAGGTTCAGCCGGGACTGACGTCGGCGCGTTTGCCCGCCATGTTCCGGCTCTTTCGGGGGTAACGGATGCTCGGACGTTGCGTGATTGGGTCGTGCGCCGTGCTCTCGGCGGATATGCCGCCGAGTACGACGCCATGGTGAAGCCGTGGCTCGGCGATGAGGTTGCCATCGGTGTCTTTCCCTCCGGGCAGGAACGTCACAGTTTTGCCTTGCTCCAAGTGACGGATGCGGCGAAGGCCGAGCAGGCGCTCGGCGGTCTCGCCGCACTGGTCAAGAGCCGGAACAATCCCGGCAACGACCTGGCGTATCGGATCACCGACGGTTTCGCGGTCGTCACCGATTCACCGGCGGCACTCAATGACCTACTCGCGGACGTTCCGCACCAATCCCTGGCCAGCCAGCGGACGTACACCACCGACGTCGCATCGCTGGGATCCGGTCACCTGGTAGTCGGTTGGGCCGATCTGGCGGCCGCTTCGCGGCTCGCGATGGACGAAGCCAAGGCACTGGGCGCGGCGGGCAGTCTGCTGGGCAGTGTGGACACCGCAGCTGCACAAGGACGGCTCGTTTTTGCCGGAACAGTGCATGCCACGTCTCTCGATCTAGACGCCCGCGTGCTCGGGGCAACTGCGACCACGGCGCCCCTGGCGGATTTGAGCGGCATGCTGGGACGCCTGCCGGCCGACACCCAACTTGGTGTTGCGCTCGCCGGACCGGATCAAGTTCTCAAGAGCCTGTTCGGCCGCCTGTCCAGTGATCCGCTTACCTCCGCCTTCCTCGGAAATCAGCTCGGCAGCCTGCAGAGCCAGACCGATCTTCATCTTCCGGACGACATTTACGGTTACGTCGGCAGCGCGTTGGCGATCGGCATTTCCAGACCGGCGGGTGCGGCGAACAAACCGCAGGACGCCGACATCACCCTCCTGACCGAGCCGACGGATTCTGCTGCAGCGACTCGGGTCGCGGCCGCACTGCGTGGATGGGCAGCGGGCGGCCGCGCTCTTACCGTCACGCCTGGGCACCCCTTCGTCATCAGCACGAAGCCACAGCCGTTGGCAGGTCCGGCACTTCGAGATGATCCGTTGTACCGGGCGGCTACCGACGGCATGCCGTCGCGCGTGATCGCCGCCGGATATCTCGCCGTCCCTCGGGAGCCTGGAACGAACAGCTCCACGGACGCCGGGTCGGGCGGTGGTCTCGGCTTCTACGTGGTCCCGGGCGGGGATTCGAGCGTGGTCGCCCATCTCCGTCTGGTATTTCCCTGACGGCAATCGCCGCTGCCGTCTCCTGACGGCATCGTGCAGGCTTGTTGATCCGCAGCGCACCGTCCGCCGGGCGCTAAGGATCACCTCGTGGGGTAAGCACGAACCATGAAGCTCAGTCACCTGCCGACGCGCCTGGCTACCGGAGCTTTTCTCGTCAACTCCGGCGTGGAGAAACTCGCCGCGACGGACGACGCGGCCAAACTCTGGCACGACCGCGCGTGTGTCGCCTTCCCGTTCGTCCGGCGGTTGGAGCCGCGCGTTTTTGCCCGGCTTCTCGGCCTCGGCGAGCTCGCCCTTGGTGGCGCATTGCTGAGCCCGATGGTCCCGCCGGCCACGGCCGGGTTGGGACTCACGGCGTTCTCAACGGCACTGCTCCGGCTTTACCTGAAGACGCCGGGTCTCACCAAGGAGGACGGGATACGTCCCACCGCCCAAGGCACACCGCTGGCAAAAGATGTTTGGATGCTCGGTATCGGCCTCAGCCTGATTCTGGACGCCGCCCGTCCCCGCCGGCGAATGTTGCGCCGGCGGCGGCTCGGCGACCGGCGGAGACTTCAGAACTCGCCTGTCCGGGCGATTCGAGCAATACGCCGAACGGCATGACTGACCTCACGTGAAGCCGCGGCGTTGAAGGCGTGCCGTCGGCGAGCCGGTCAGGAGTTGCGGTGGTGCAGGTCGCCCCGCCGCGGCGTTGAAGGCGTGCCGTCGGCGAGCCGGTCAGGAGTTCAACCGGCTGACCCGGGCCGCCGTCCCGTATGCGCAAATTTCCGTCCACATTCCGCCGATCTCGCTGGTGTCGAACCGCATCGCCAGTATCGCGTTCGCGCCCCGTGCGGTTGCTTCTTCGACGAGTCGTTGCAGGGCCTGGTTTCGGCTGTCGATCAGGACGGTTGTCATGCCCCGCAGCTCACCACCGAAGATGGATTTGAGCCCGGCGCCGAATTGGCTGACGATATTGCGGGATCGCACCGTCAAACCCCAGACAGATCCCAGAATTTCGTCGATGCGGTAGCCGGGAATCTCATTCGTTGTGACGATCAACATGGATCCGCTTCCTTTCCGCGCGTTCCAGTCGGCACGCGCCGGCGCTGTTCCGGTTCGACTCGTGCCGGCCATCGCGTCGTCTCGTGCCCGTGCCGTCGCCGCCCGGGCGCTTGCCGGCCCCGCCGCCCGGGCGCTTGCCGACCCTGCCGCCCTGCAACCGCCGTGATCGTACGTCGTCGCCGGACGGGTGACCACGCGCCACGCCATGGCCGCAGTGACTTCATGGCTCGGAAGGCGCGTAGGAGTCGCAGCTCGATGCCACCCACGTCAGGTCCGCGGTGACTTTAGCGGGCGGCGCGGCTCGCGGCGCCGACGGTCCGCTGGAAGCGCCCACCTCCGCCGTACCGGCGAATGCGGCGCAGCCCTCCGGTGCCGCTGTTGCGGCACTGACGGCGTGTCGC
>Ga0070737_10006789_pt1 | contig 10367 bp, 9 predicted proteins | sample Coa_R1_10_FD_66438 | JGI IMG/M metagenome (GOLD analysis project Ga0070737, IMG submission 66438) | Surface soil microbial communities from Centralia Pennsylvania, which are recovering from an underground coalmine fire - Coalmine... | ecosystem: Environmental > Terrestrial > Soil > Unclassified ...
ACGCGCTCTCAATCCTGCGCAACGACACCAGGAGCACACGAACGGAAGGGGCGCCAGCATGCCCAGAAACACGCGAGGCGGCGTGAAACGGCACGGACTGGCCGCACTGGCCGTGGCCGGCCTCCTGGCCGGCGCCGTGGCGGGCTGCGGATCGGGCGGCGGGGGCGGGAGCGCCGGCACTGCCGCGGACGCCCAGCTTCCGGCCGGGCCCACGGCGTCGTCGTGGAACCTCACCGCGAGCGACCGCGCCCTGCTCAGCTCGCCGAAGCTGAACGACGTGACCACCACGAGCACCTGTCACGCCCACAGCACGACCCTGTCCTTCTGGTCCAGCGTCCAGGACATCAACCGCGCGGTGAACTACTACAACCTGACGCATCCGAGCGTGTGCGTGAAGCTCGACGTCAGCAGCGGGCCGTCGGAGTACAGCCAGCTTGAGATCGCCCTCAAGGCCAACTCGGGCGCGCCCGACGTGGTCAAGGTCGCGCAGACCGACGTCACCGACCTCGCCCTGTCGGGCGCGCTGCTCAACATGGCCAAGTACGGTGCCGCCGCGGCGCAGAAGGACTTCGTGCCGTGGTCGTGGAAGATCGTGTCGCCGAGCTCGTCCGAGGTGTGGGGGATCCCGCAGGACAGCGGCCCGCTGGGGCTGATGTACAACACCAGGATCTTCCAGAAGTACCACCTGGCCGTGCCCACGACGTGGGCCCAGTTCGCGGCGGAGAGCAGGCAACTGCACGCCGAGGCCCCCGGCATCTACCTGACCGACTATCCCACCCTGCCCGCCGAGGAGATCATCTGGTGGCAGACGGGCGCGTACCCGGTGCACTGGACGTACGGGTCGACGACCCTGGCGGAGAACTACGACCTGCCGGGAGCGGTCACCGCGGCCAAATACTGGGATGGGCTGTACAAGCAGGGCGTGCTGGGCAGCGTCTCGGTCAACGCCTCCTTCAGCGCCATGGCCAAGGGCCAGATCGCGAGCCAGTTCGCGCCGGCCTGGCTGGCCAACCTCTTCACCACCGAGGGATCGACCGCCGGGGACTGGAAGGTCGCGCCGCTGCCGCAGTGGTCGGCCGGTAAGAACGTCGACGTGGACGAGGGCGGCTCGGTGACCGCCGTGACCAAGGTGACCTCGCATCCGCAGCAGGCGACCGCGTTCTCGATCTGGCTGGGCACGGCCGCCCCGGCCCAGTACCTGCTGGCCAACGCGCCGATCTCGCTGTTCCCCACCGACGAGGGCGTCCTGGGCAACAAGCAGTTCCTCAGCGGCACGATCGCGCTGACCGGCAGCCAGAAGATCTGGTCCACCTATTCGGGCCTGTCCAACGACATCGACCAGTCCTGGGAGTGGAGCCCGATCGAGCCCTACGTCGAGACCGCCTTCGGCGACGACTTCGACCAGGTGCTGGTGGGCAAGCTGACGATGACCGCCCTGCTCCCCGAGCTGAACCGGCAGGTCGCCGCCGAGGCCAAGGGGGACGGCTTCCACGTGACCCAGCTCGGGTCCTCCTGAGGGCCGCCGATGGTCGCCACCAGCAAGGTCCAGCACCCGGCCACGGGCAAGGCCCGGCGGAACGGCCCCGCGGCGCGCCGTAGGCGTCGGCCCGCCGACGCGAGAAAGATCATGGGCGGCATCCGCCCGTACCTCTTTCTCGCGCCGTTCATGATCAGCTTCTTCATCTTCACGATCGTGCCGATCGGGTACGCGATCTGGCTGAGCCTGTTCCGTGTCCAGCTCATCGGCGGCCGCCAGTTCGCCGGCTTCAGCAACTACGCGGCGGTGTTCCGGCAGCCGGCCTTCTGGTCCGGGGTGCTGCGGGTCAGCGTGCTCGGTGTGGTCCAGGTCCCGGTCATGCTCGGCCTGGCGCTGTTCTTCGCGCTGGTCTTCGACACGATCGTGGTCGGCCGGGCCGGTGCGATCTACCGGGTCATCTACTTCGTGCCGTACGCCGTCCCCGGCGTGATCTCCGCGCTCATGTGGGGCTACCTGTACGACAACCAGTTGAGCCCGTTCGACGCGATGATGCACGGGGCCCATCTGGGCAGTCCCGACTTCCTGTCGCCCGGGCTGCTGCTGCCGGCCATCGGCAACCTGGAGACCTGGCAGTTCGTGGGCTACAACATGATCGTCCTGTACGTGGCGCTGCAGGCGATCCCGCCGGAGGTCCGGCAGGCGGCGATCGTCGACGGCGCCAGCCTCCGGCACATCTGGCTGCGGATCAACGTCCCGCTGGTGCGGACGGGGCTGCTGCTGACGACGGTGATGTCGATCATCGGCACGCTGCAGATGTTCACCGAGCCGGACGTCCTGATGGGCTTCACGCCGTCCGTGACCAGCAGTTACACGCCCAACCTGATGATCTACAGCGTCGCGTTCAACGAGCAGAACCTCAACTATGCCGCGGCGCTCTCCCTGGTCCTGGGCGTGATCACCATCGTCGTCATCGTGGGGGTGCTCATCGTGAACAACCGGCGCCGGGGGATGCGCATATGACCGCGGTCCGGATCCCGGTCTCCAGGGAGCCGAGGGGCGGGCGGCCGTCCGCCGGCGGCCGGCGTGACCGGCATGACCGGAATGCCAGGACCTGGTATTACCGCTGCTACGGCATCGGCCCGGCCAAGCGGGCGGGCGCGCACCTGGTGGCCGTGGCGTTCGCGGCGTACATCCTGGTCCCGCTGTTCTGGATCGCGCTGGCCTCGACCAAGACCAACCAGAACATCGTGACGTCGTTCGGCTTCTGGTTCGCGGCGCCGTTCCACCTGTGGGACAACCTGACCGCCGTGATGGACTACCAGAACGGCCTGTTCCCCCGCTGGATCCTCAACAGCCTGCTGTACGCGGGTTCGAGCGGGGTGCTGGCCACCGTGGTGGCGGCGCTGGCCGGGTTCGCGTTCGCCAAGCTCGAGTTCCGCTGGCGCCGCCCGATCATGGCCCTGATCATCGGGGCGGTGGCCATCCCGAGCACGGCGCTTGTCGTCCCGCTGTACCTGTTCATCTCCTATTCGCACCTGGTCAACACGCCGCTGGCGGTGATCCTGCCGTCGCTCGGCAACGCGTTCGGCGCGTTCCTGACCTACATCTACGTCCAGGCCTCGGTGCCCAGCGCCCTGCTGGACGCCGCCCGCGTCGACGGCGCGTCCGAGCTGCGGATCTTCTGGCGTATCGGCGTCCCGATCATGCTGCCCGGCTGTGTGACCGTGCTGCTCTTCGTCGTCGTGGGCGTCTGGAACAACTTCTTCCTGCCGCTGCTGGTCTTCAACGACCCGCGCCTCTACCCGGTGACCGTGGGCCTGGCCCAGTGGAACGCGAGCATCGCCGGGGGATCGGGCCAGCAGATCCTGTACTCCCTGCTGGTGACCGGAAGCCTGCTCTCGATGATCCCCACCGTGGCGGCGTTCCTCATCCTCCAGCGTTACTGGCGCCAGGGCCTGGCCCTGGGCAGTCTGGCGGGTGAATAGGGATGCCGGCCAGCAGCCACCCCGGCCACGAGTGGTTCCGCCGGTCGCGCTTCGGCCTGTTCCTGCACTGGGGCCTGTATTCGCTGGCCGCCCGGCACGAATGGGTGAAGAGCCGCGAGCGCATGCGGGACGACGACTACGACCGGTACTTCCGGCACTTCGACCCCGACCTGTTCGACCCGCGGGCGTGGGCCCGCCGGGCCAGGGCGGCGGGGATGCGCTATTTCGTGGTCACCACCAAGCACCACGACGGCTTCTGCCTCTGGGACTCCGAGCTCACCAGCTACAAGGTCACCAATACGCCGTACGGCCGGGACATCCTCGGCCCGATGGTCGAGGCGTTCCGCGCGGAGGGCCTGCGGGTGGGTTTCTACCATTCGCTGATCGACTGGCACCACCCGGAGTTCCCGGTCGACGGCAAGCACCCGCGGCGGGACGACGAGGAGTTCAAGGCGGCCACCGCCGGCCGCGACATGGCCAGGTACGCGGACTACCTGCACGGCCAGGTACGTGAACTGCTCACCTGGTTCGGGCCGGTGGACTACCTGTTCTTCGACTTCTCCTACAGCCGCGAATGCTGGGGCGGGAAGGGCGCCGCCGACTGGCGCTCGCGCGAACTGCTGGACCTGGTCCGCAAGCTGCAGCCCGGGATCATCGTGAACGACCGGCTGGGGATCCCCGGCGACCTGGTCACGCCCGAGCAGTTCCAGCCCAGCGCGGCGCCGCGGGCCGACGGGGCGCCCGTGCTCTGGGAGGCGTGCCAGACCCTCAACGGAAGCTGGGGCTACGACCGCGACAACGTGGACTGGAAGCCGCCCGACCTGCTGGCCCGCATGCTGGTGGACAGCGTCTCGAAAGACGGGAACCTGCTGCTCAACGTGGGCCCCACCGGCCGCGGCGAGTTCGACCCGGCGGCCACCCGGCGGCTGGCCGCGCTGGGGGAGTGGCTGGACCGGCACGGCCGGGCGATCTACGGCGCGGGCGGCTGCGAGCTGACGCCGCCACCGGACTGCCGCTACACCCGCCGCGGCGACCGGCTCTACCTGCACATCTTCTCCTGGCCGCTCCGGCACCTGCACCTGCCCCTGGAGCCCGGCCTGGCCGGGCCCGGGGGGCGGGTCGAGTACGCCCAGTTCCTGCACGACGCGTCGGAGGTGCCGATCCGCCGCGCCGACCCCGCCGTGCCGGGCCCGGACGGCCTGCCGGGCCCGATTCCGGACGGCGGAGACACGCTGACCCTGGAGATCCCGGTGCGCCGCCCCGACGTGCTCGTGCCGGTGATCGAACTGTTCCTCACCCCAGGTGACCAGGGCGTATGAGCCGGGACGCGGCGCGGTTGACGCTCCCCCTATGGCCCTATACGGTCCTAATTGAATAAAAAATTTATATTGAATTTTTATGCACACTCGGGTACGGCAGAGGAGAGTTCCGGTGTCAGATGGTGCGGTTCCCCAGTTCTCCGCCGGCATCTGGATGTTCGGGCAGTTCGTCGACAGGTTCGCGACCGATGGCTACGGGCCGCAGGTGCCGATGACGGAGGCCATCAAGATCGCCGCATCGGTCGACGGGCTCGTGGCCGTCGACCTCAACTTCCCGTTCTGGGCACCCGACGTCGGCGTCCGCGAGATCCGGGAGGCGCTTGATGCGGGTGGCCTGCGCGCCCAGGCGATCACCCCGGCCATCTACACCCGGGAGTTCCGCGGGGGCGCCTTCACCAACCCGGACCCGGGTGTCCGCCAGCGTGCCCTCGACCTGGTGGCCCGGGCCACCGAGGTCGGCGCCGAGCTGGGTGTGGACTACATGAAGATCTGGCCGGGGCAGGACGGGTTCGACTATCCGCTGCAGGCCGACCCGCGGCGGCTGTGGGAACTCTCGGTCGACGGGATGCGGGAGATCGCCGGAGCCTGCCCCGAACTGCCGTTCGCCATCGAGTACAAGCCGCGCGAGCCGCGGACGCACATGGTCTTCTCGGACGCGGCCCGCACCCTGCTGGCCATCGAGGACATCGGCCTGGACAACGTCGGCATCCTGCTGGACTTCGGCCACTCGCTCTACGGCGGCGAGTCGCCGGCGGCAGCGGCCGAGCTGTGCCTGGCCCGGGACCGGCTGATCGACGTCGACCTGAACGACAACTTCCGCGGCTGGGACGACGACCTGGCCGTCGGCTCGGTGCACCTGCTGGAGACGATCGAGTTCGTGTACACGCTCCGGCGGGCGGGCTGGGACCGGCCGTGGAAGCTCGACCAGTTCCCGTTCCGCGAGGATCCCGCCGAGGCGGCGCGGGCCAGCATCCGGACGCTGCGCGGCCTGCTGCGGCTGTGCGGGCGCATCGACGACGACACGTTCGCCGCGCTGCGCGAGCGGCAGGACGCACTCGGCGCGCAGGCGCTCGTCCAGCGGATCCTGTTCGAGGGCCTGGCGGGGGCCGAATGACCGTCACCGCCAGCGGCCGGTCGCCGGGGCGGATCGGCCGGTCCCTGCCCCGCGGGGAGCGGGTACGGCGGCTGGCCGAGGCGTCGCGGCTGATCCGCCGGCAGAACCTGGCCATGGTCCGGTCGGCCGGGCTCGGTCACATCGGCGGCGACTTCTCGGCCACCGACATCGTCGTCACGCTGCTGCTCGCGGTGCTGGACATCGATCCCACCGACCCGGCGTACCCCGAACGCGACCGGTTCGTGCTCAGCAAGGGACACAGCTCGGGCGTCCTCTACGCGACGCTCGCGAGCTGCGGTTTCTTCGACCCGGATCTGCTGGGCGACTACATGAAGCCGATGTCGCCGCTGGGCGGCCACCCGGACCGGACCAAGGTCCCGGGCGTCGAGGCCAACACCGGCCCGCTCGGGCACGGGCTGCCGATCGCCGTCGGCATGGCCATCGCCGGGACCCTGGATGGCTCGGCCCGCCGTACGTTCTGCCTGGTCGGAGACGGCGAACTCCAGGAGGGCTCGAACTGGGAGGCGTTGCTGGCCGGAAGCCACCACGGCCTCGAGCATCTGACGGTCGTGGTGGACCGGAACGGCCTCCAGCAGGGTGCCCCGACCGAGGAGACCAGCCGGCTCGAACCGCTCGCGGACAAGGCCCGCGCGTTCGGCTGGGGGGTGGCCGAGACCGACGGGCACGACCACGGCGCGCTGCTCGACCTCTTCGAGCAATTGCCGGCCGAACCGGGCAAGCCGACTTTCGTGATCGCGCATACCCACAAGGGCCATCCCGTTTCCTTCATGCGCGACCGGGCCGAATGGCACCACCGGGTTCCGTCGCCGGACGAGGTGGCGACCGCGCTCCGGGAACTCTCGTGACCGCTGCGGACCCGGCCCCGGCGCTTTACGACTGCCGCGACGCCTACGCCGCCACGATCGAGGAAATCGCCGCGGCCGACGAACGCGTCGTCGTCGTGTGCAGCGATTCCGTCGGGTCGAGTAAACTCGTCGGCTTCAAGCGGCGTTTCCCGGAACGGCTGGTCAATGTCGGCATCGCGGAACAGGCAATGGTGGGTATCGCGGCCGGCCTGGCCAATGGCGGCAAGCTCCCGTTCGTCTCGGCCGCGAGCTGTTTCCTGACCGCGCGCGGACTGGAGCAGCTCAAGGTGGACCTGGCCTACACCAACGCGAACGTCACCGTGTGCGGCATGAGCCCGGGGGTCGCGTACGGCGAGCTTGGCCCGACCCACCATTCCATCGAGGACATCGCCTGGCTGCGGGCGATCGACAACCTCGTCATCCTCGTGCCCGCCGACCCGCTGGAGACCGCGCAGGCGCTGCGGGCGGCGGCCGGTCACGAGGGCCCGGTATTCGTCCGGGTCAGCCGGATGGCCGTGCCGGCCGTCCACGAGCCCGGCTACGAGTTCCGGATCGGCCGGGCGTCGCGGCTCACCGAGGGCCGGGACGTGACGGTGATCGCCAACGGCACCATGGTCTCCCGTGCGCTGGAGGCGGCCCGCCTGCTGGCCGCCGACGGGATCGCGGCCCGGGTCCTGGCCATGCCCACCGTGCGCCCGCTCGACCTGGACGAGGTCGCGGCGGCCGTCGAGGAGACCGGCGCCATCGTGACGGTCGAGGAGCACTCGGTCCGGGGCGGCCTCGGCGGGGCCGTCGCGGAGGCGGTGGTGGCCATGCGGCCGGTGCCCGTGCGGATCCTCGGGTTCCCGGGCTTCGCGCCCACCGGCTCGGCGTCCTGGCTGCTGTCCCGGTTCCGGCTCACCGGCGAGGGCGTCCGCGAGGCCGCGCTCGACGTCCTGGCCCGGAAACAGCCGTGACCGCGATCCTCGCCATCGACCAGGGCACGACGAGCACCAAGGCGATGCTCGTGCCGGCGTCCGGCGAGGCCCCGGCGGTGGCCTCGGTCCCGGTGCGGCGCGCCTACCCCCGCCCCGGGCGGGTCGAGCAGGATCCCCTCGAACTGTGGCGCAGCGTGCTCACCGCGGTCGGCCAGCTTCCCGTGGCCGGCCTGGCCGGCCTGGCCGGCGTCGCGGTGACCAGCCAGCGCGAGTCGGTCGTGGTCTGGGACCGGCGGACGGGGGAGCCGCTGGCCCCGTGCGTGAGCTGGCAGTGCGGGCGGGGTGCCGAGTTCTGCGACCGGCTCCGGGCCGATGGCGCGGAGAGCCTGGTGCGGGAGATCAGCGGGCTGCCGCTCGACCCCATGTTCTCCGCGGCCAAGCTGCGTCACCTGCTCGACTCCAACCCGGCGCTGCGGGCGGCCGCCGAGGACGGCACCGCCTGCGCGGGCACCGTGGACAGCTGGCTTGTCTGGAACCTGTCCGGCGGGGCGCTGCACGTCACCGACGCGGGCAACGCGTCCCGCACGCTCCTGTTCGACCTGCGCCGGCTGTGCTGGAGCGAGGAACTCCTCGACCTGTTCGGCCTCCCGGCGGCCTTCCTGCCCCGGGTGGTGCCGTCGTTCGGGGTGCCCGGCGAGACCGTCCGGCAGGGCCCCCTGCCGTGCGTGCCGATCACGGCCGTCACCGCGGACTCGCATGCCGCGCTGTACGGCCTCGGCTGCGTGCGGCGTGGCACCGCCAAGGCGACGTACGGCACCGGGACCTCGGTCATGTCGCCGCTGGGACCGGCGCCGGAAAGGTCCGGCAGCGGCCTGGCGGCCACCGTGGCCTGGCTGGCCGACCGCCCGGCCTACGCGCTGGAGGGCAACGCGACCTCCAGCGGGGCCACGGTCGACTGGCTCGCCCGGCTGCTGGGCCTGGCCGGCCCCGCGGCGGTGGAGGCGCTGGCGGCCACGGTTCCCGGCGCCGGCGACGTCCACATCGTGCCCGCGTTCGCCGGGCTCGGCGCGCCGTACTGGCGGCCCGCCGAACGCGGCCGGATCACCGGCCTGACCTTCGCCAGCGGCCCGGCCGAGGTGGCCCGGGCCGCGATCGAGTCGATCGCGTTCCAGGTCGCCGACCTCGTCCGGGCACTGGAACGGGACATCGGCGGGCGCCTGACCGAGCTGCGGGCCGACGGCGCGGCCAGCCGGAACGACCTGCTCATCCAGTTCCAGGCCGACCTGCTCGGCTGCCCCGTCGTCCGCGGCGGCGTGCCGCACGCGGCCGCCCGGGGCGCGGCCATGGCGGGCGGGGTGGCGGCCGGCCTGTTCAGCGGCGACGACGTCGGCCGGTGGCCGGTGGGCGGCGAACGGATCGAGCCCCGGATGACGGACGGGTCCCGCGCGGATCTTCTCGATGCCTGGCACGAGGCCGTCGGCCAGGCCCCATCAACCTAGGAGCGTGCGGGGAGTGGTACCCGTCGAACGGCTGAGACTGATCACCAAGGTGGCCCGGCTCTACTACGAGCAGGGCCTTCGGCAGCCCGAGATCGCCAGGCAGCTCTCGCTGTCCCAGGCCATGGTGTCGCGGCTGCTGACGGCCGCGCACAGCGAAGGCATCGTCCGCACCACCGTCACCACGCCGGCCGGCGTCTACATGGAGCTTGAGGAGGAACTCGAGCGCCGGTACCAGCTCAAGGACGTGGTGGTCGCGGACTGCGCGACCGAGAACCGGGACGAGGTGCTCCGCGCCATCGGCAGTGCCGCCGCCGCCTACCTGGAGGCGGCGCTCGGCACCGAGGAGATCGTCGGCATCTCGTCCTGGAGCGAGACCCTGCTGCGGACCGTCGGCTCCATGCAGCAGCAGCGGCGCGCGGGCGACAGCCACGTGGTGCAGATCCTCGGCGGCATCGGCAACCCCGACGCCGAGGTGCACGCGATCCACCTGACCAAGCAGATGGCCTCGCTGCTGAAGGCCAAGGCCCATTTCCTCACCGCGCCCGGCGTCACCAGCTCGGCCGGCGCCGCCGCGACGTACCGGAAGGAGCCTCAGGTCCAGCAGACCATGGCCTACTTCGACCGGCTCACGGTGGCGCTGGTCGGCATCGGGACCCTGCGGCCGTCCCGGCTGCTCGGCGAGAGCGGGAACTTCTTCCCCGCGTCCGACCTCGCCGATCTGGAGAAGCTCGGCGCGGTCGGGGACATCTGCCTGCGGTTCTTCGATGGCGCCGGCCAGCGGGTGAACAGCCCGCTGGACGAGCGGGTGGTGGCCATCTCCCTCGGACAGCTCGCGCGGGTGCCGCGCGCGGTCGGGGTGGCCGGCACCGCGGAGAAGTTCGGCGCCATTCAGGCCGCCGTCACGGGCCGGCTGGTCAACGTCCTGGTCACTGACAGGTTCACGGCCGAGCGACTGGCCTCGGAGAAGACGCAGGAAGGGTGAGTATGGCAACCGTCTCGCTGGCCGTTGACGGCTCTGGTTCGGCGCGGATCGAGCACGGCGCCGGCCTGCTCCGCGCGGCCCTCGAAGCCGCCGGTCACGACGTGGTACCGGGCGGCGCCTCGGCGGATCCGGCGCCACCGGGCCAGATCAGGATCGTGGTCAGCCCGCGCGGCCACGGCGGCCTGGTGCGGGCGCTGGAAGAGGCGGA
>Ga0070737_10006791_pt1 | contig 10360 bp, 6 predicted proteins | sample Coa_R1_10_FD_66438 | JGI IMG/M metagenome (GOLD analysis project Ga0070737, IMG submission 66438) | Surface soil microbial communities from Centralia Pennsylvania, which are recovering from an underground coalmine fire - Coalmine... | ecosystem: Environmental > Terrestrial > Soil > Unclassified ...
GCACGCCACGCTGGGCACCGGCCGGCCGGCGCTCGGGCGCCGGCTCGGGGGTGCGGATCCCCAGCAGCGACACCCACGAGGCCACGAACGACCCCGCGTCCACCAGCAGCGCGAACGGTGCCCCGAGCAGTTCCATCAGGGTGCCGCTCAGGCCCGGCCCGAGCACCTGGGCCACCGAGGCGGTCCCCTGCAGCCGGCTGTTGCCCGCGAGCAGCGCCTCCTTGCCCACCAGGCCGGGCAGGTAGGAGCGGTAGGCCACGTCGAACAGGACGGTGAGGAACCCCTGGGTCAGGGCCACCGCGTACATCACCGGCATGCTGAGCCCGTGGGTCCAGGCCAGCACCGGGATCAGCGCGATGACGACGGTGCGGCCCATGTCCGCGAAGATCATCAACGGGCGGCGGCGCATCCGGTCGGCCAGCACCCCGAACAGCAGGCTGGGACCGCTGTAGGGTAGCAGGCCCGCCGCGGACAGCAGGCCCACCTGGATCGTGCTGGCGTGCAGGTACAGCACGGCGGTCAGCGGCAGCGCCAGCAGGGTCACCTGGCTGCCCACCGTGGAGACGCCCTGGCCCGCCCAGAGCAGGTTGAAGTCCCGGTGCCGCCAGAGCAGCTGAACCGCGGTCAGCTGGCCCGGCTGTCCCGCACGGGCCTGTCCCCCCCTGCGCAACAGCATCCAGGTCCCCTGCCGTTCCGGATTTCACTAACGTCACTTCGTGCTGATTATTGGGGAAATACTGCCAGATAGATACAGAACCGGCATCACGGCCGCCCGCTGGCTTCGTCAGGCCGGTCGTGATGCCGGCCGCCCCTGGGCGCGGCCCCGCCCGCTCACCGGCCCGGCCGCCGGCCTGCGCACCATCGCCACCCGCAACGGCTGAAGAGCCTGCGGTACCAGCCGCGAAAGTCGTGATCGCCGGCCGTGGCGGCCGGCCACGAATCCGGCCTAATCTGCGATGACGCGTGCGGAATTCCACACCTTACGGAGCTTCAGTGACTGCAGATGCCGTCCAGATTTCGGTGCACGACCGCCTGGACCAGATCGACCCGGCGGAGTGGTCGGAGGTCGTCGCGGCCGCTCAGGCGCCGGTTTTCTACGACAGCACCTTCCTGCGGGCCTACGAGCGGCTTCCCCTGCAGCAGACCGGGAAGTTCTTCTACCTGCGCTTCGGGGATCCGGCGGTCGCCGTGCTGCCCGCCTACGTCCAGAGCACCGACGACCCGCTGGGGAAGGTCGCCGGCCTCGGACTGCCCGGGCGGGAACCAGGCGACCGGATTCTGCAAACGCACGTGGCGCACTGCTACGACACCCTCATCCCGGCCCGGCCTGGCGCGCTCACTCCCCGCCTGGTGGAGCAGGCCTGCGAGACGCTCGGCACGCTGGCGGCGCAGGAGGGCCTGAAGTGGTTCGCCTTCCTGAACGTGGATGGCTCCAGCGACCTGGCCGGGATGCTGGCCTCAGCCGGGCTGGCCAGGTATCCCATCTTCACCCGGTACAACAAGCGGATCAGCGGCTTCAGGACAGCCGAGGACTTCATCGACGGGATCCCCAGCTCCAAAGCCAGGTACCTGCTCCGCCACAACTACCGCCAGGCTCAGAACGCGGGGATGGAGATCACCTATCCCGATCCGGCCCAGGGCGTGCCCGGAGCCGTCGGGCTGTGCCAGTCCACGACCGCCAGGCACGGCACGGCCGCCTACTACCCGGACTGTTTCGGCGACTTCGTGACGCTCGCGGCCGACGTGATCTCGGTCATCGAGATCCGCCTCCGGGGCGGGCTGGCCGCGGCGGTCATCAACCTGCACGACCCGCTCCGGTTCCACATGTGGGCGGGCGGCGCCGACCACGCGTTGCTGGAAGGGGTGCGCAGCTCGTTCCCGCTGATGCTGCTGTCGGCCATGGAGCGGGCGGTCGAGACCCGGTACCCCATCTTCGAGGCGGGCCGGGCCAACGACGCCACCAAGCAGCAGTTCCGGCTGAACTCCCTCCCCCTGTTCGCGTTCGTGGGCACGGTCTGACGGCGTCAGGCCGGCGGCGTGATCAGCATGGGCCGGCCGTTGCGGAGGCTGTCGGTCAGGTAGGCCACGGTGACGATCCGGTCCCACAGCGGCAGGGCGTGCGCACGCTCCAGCGAGGTCACCACGCGCAGCGCCTGCTCCGGCTCCACCCGGTGCTGCTCGACGGCGGCCCACGTTTCCCGGGGCAGCCCGCCGGGCTGGAAGCCGTCCCGCAGGTAACCGCTCATCCGCTGGAAGGTCGCCGCCACGTCGAGGTCGTGCGGGACGGTCCGGCTGTACCGGGCCGTCATGACCGAACGCGCGGTCGGCGGCACGGTCGCGGCAGGCCGGCCGTTCGGTCCGCCGGCCACGCCGACGAAGGCCGCGACGACCTCCTCCAGCCCCGTCGCCGGGCCATCCGGCGAGCTGGCCACCCCGCCACACAGAATCGAAAGTTCGCGGATCACGTCCGCCGCCTCGTCCGGAGCGTGGATGAAGCTGAGCATCCGCGCCGGGCAGTTCAGCTCGTCCCGCAGGCTGTCGCCGCCGGGCCGGGACGTCGTGCCCTTGCTCAGCCGCAGCAGTTCCGCGGCGCTGGCCGCCTCGCCGTGCGCCAGCGGGTGGGTGAGCCCGACCACGAACAGTTCGCCCGAGCTGATGCCCAGCTCGAGGCTGCGCACCCAGGCGACGGGGGTGGAGTTGATCTGGTAGCCCCACAGCGCCCGGACGGCGTGCCGGCTCAGGCGCACCGGCCAGATCCCGGCGGTGGCGAACCCCCGGGCCTCCAGGAAGTCGAGGATCGGGTCGACCCGCCGGCCGACGATGGCCTCCGGCTTGATCATCACAAAGGTGCGGTGCCGGAGCACGGCTTCGCCGGGCTCGCCCGAGCACGCAGTCACGAAGGCGGACCAGCCGTCCCAGAAGTACAGGTCGTCCTGGTAGACGGCGCGCTTGTGAGGGTCGGCGCTCAGCCAGGACGGCATGGTCCCGGTCTCGAGCACGCGCGGCTGGCCGGTCACCGGGCCGCAGACCAGATAGCCATCGGAACGAGTACCTCTTCCGCCGTCATCGATCCATGTTCGTACGCCACCGTCACGTCCGGCACCGGGAAGTCCGCCCCGGTGGCGATCAGGACGACCTCCCCGAGCCGGCGTTGCCCGACCGAGCCGGCCGCGACGTACCCGAGTTCGGCAAGCTGGCCGGACGTGACCACGATCGCGTCCTGAAGCTGCCTTCCGAGCAGGCTACTCAGCCGGTCCTCGCGGCCCGGATGCGGGTAGAGCCAGCGGATCCGGCCCGCACCGCCGGGGGGCAGGCGGCACCAGCGCTCGCTGCTGGCGGTCTGCCAGGCCGCTTCGGTCGCCGGGCTGGGGACGCTGCGGGCCAGGCCGTGGTCGCTGAACACCAGCACCGAGGTACCGCCGTCCCGCAGCCGCCGGGCCAGCTCGTCGAGGGCCGTCATCGCCGCGGCGGCCCGCTGGTCGAAGCCGTGCGCATGGACGTGCCGGTCCAGGTCCAGGTACGTCCAGATCATCGCGTCCGGCTCGGCGGCGGTCGCCGCCAGAATCTGGGTGGCGAACGCGCTCACCAGGTCAGCCGGGTCCCCGGCCGGGAGTGCCGGGCCGCTGACCCGGGCGCCGTGCAGCAGCCGGCCGCGTGCGCCGGCGTGCAGGAAGCCCAGCTCGTTGGGCAGGGCCAGCACGGGTGTCCCGGCGCTGGCGAGGCGGTCGAAGATCGTGCGGAGCACCGGTGCCGTGGTCGGGCGGGCCAGGGCGGCCGTGGTCTGGCCGGCCGTGCTCCCGTCGTGGCAGTTCACCAGCGTCCGGCCGTTGGCGTGCAGGTACTGCACCCCGATGAAGCCGTGGGTGCCGGCGGGTTCCCCGGTGACCGACGTCATCAGGCACGCGACCGTCGTGGTGGGAAACTCGCTGCTGAGGGGCGACAGGTCGGCGGAGGTCAGCGTGGCCCGGGCCGGGTGGTAGCCGAGGCCGTCCACGGCGATCACGACCAGGCCGCGCCGGGGGCCGAGCCGGATCGGCCCGGTGCCCTGGTAGCTGCCGGTGATCGCCTGGCTGATCACCGCCAGGTTGCGTTCGGGGTGACGGCGGTACAGGCCGTCGAGCGGCGTGGTCATCTGGCCGAGCAGCCCAGCCGCCTCGTCCCGTGGTTCCTGGTCCGGCACCCCGGTCATGGCGCCGGGAGTCATGACCGGTCCCCGGGGCTCCCGGCGCGCACCCATCCCGCGTGACGGGCCAGGTCGAGGAGGGTCTCGGCGAAGCTCACCGGAATGGGCAGCTCGCTGCTCAGCGCCGCCCACCAGGCCAGTTCGGTGCGGCCCCGTTCGCCGTTGACCCCGCGCAGCAGGGCCAGCGCCCGGGCGTAGTTGCCGCCGCGGTCGGCCGTGAGCTGCTCGTCGAGCCACACCCGGTCCGCCGGGCGGCCGTCACCGGCCAGCGCCCGCAGGTTCGCCGGGCCGGCCCAGCACCGGGTCAGCGCCGGTTCGCCACCGGCGTCGCCCCCGGCGGGCGGGTCCGGCAGCCGGGCGGCCGTGACGTCGGTCAGGGAGGCGACCCAGGCCAGGGCGGACCGCAGCCACTCCGGTTCCGCCCCGGCCGTGGCCAGCGCGCTGACCGCACCGGACGCGACGGCGCTCCGGTGCCGCAGCCACCGGGCCGCGTTCGGCCCGTCGTGCGGATCGAGTACCGGTTCGTCCGCCCGGACCGGCGGGTACGTCCGCCGTCCGGGCAGCACGGCGAGGACGTGCCCGGCTGCCCAGCTCACCGTGGCTTCGGCTACGTCGGCCACCAGTTCGGGGTCGCCGGGGCGGCGGGCGGCGGCGATGGTCGCCGCCGCGATCACCGCCGTCCGTTTCAGCTCGGCCGGGTCGACCATGTCCATGGAGTCGGCTGAGCTGTGGTTGGCCCGGTCGGGCCAGTGGCCGAGCCCGACGGCCGGGCACCGGACGGGCTGGTCGGCGAGCAGCGCGTGGTCGGAGCCGCCGGCGAACGGGGTCGCGCGCCAGGTCCACGGATCGCACGGCACGGCGCCGCTGTAGGACCGGCTGGCCGGCGGCAGCAGCGCGGCGCACCGGCCGGTGAGCGCGGGCAGGAACGAGCCGATGTCGTCCGGGCCCCGCTCGATCACCAGCGGGCCGCCGCACCGGGCCACGTCCTGCCCGGCCATATCGATGTTGACCGCCAGCGACGGTGGCGGGACCCGCCCGGAGCCGACCAGGTCGTGCAGGTAGGCGACGGTCCCCACGAGCTCGGGACCCCACAGGAAGCGCACGCCCGCCGCCCCGGTCAGCCTGCCCGTGCCCGCCCGCTGGCGGTGGGCCAGCACCCGGGCGATCCCCAGCAGGGCCGCGACCCCGGACGCGTTGTCGTTCGCCCCGGGGCGCGGGTGGCACAGGTGCGCACTGAGCAGGAGTTCGGCTTCCGGCCCGGCGCGCCCGGTGCCGGGCAGCAGGCCGGTCACCACCGGCATGGCGCTGACCGTGGTGTCGAGTTCGACCTGGGCCTGCGCGCTCAGCCCCGCGTCGGCGGCGCTGAGCAGCCGGCCGAGCTGAGCGGCGGTAACGCTGAAGGCCGCGATCGGTGAGCCGGCGGCCAGTTCCAGCCGGCCGGTCTGGCTGGGCGCCCGGCCGGCCCGGTCCCGCAGCGGGTCGACGGCGACCGCGACGGCACCGGCCGCGGCCGCGGTCCCGGCGAGCACGCCCGCCGCCACCGGCTCGTCGGCGACGACCACCGCGCCGCGCGGATCGCCGCCCGACCGCACCGCCGACCAGCGGACCAGCGGGAGCGGCGGGCCGCCGGGCGGGACGGACGCCGAATAGGCCGCCAGGGAGTAGGGCTGACCGGGGTAGCTGACCACGGTGGCGCCGCCCACGGCGAGGGTGGCCCGGACCGGCGTCCAGGACCGCGGGGCGTGGTAGGTCCACCACCGCTGCGCCCCGTCGGCGGGAAAGGAGAGCACCGTGACGTCGGCGAGCCCGGCCGCCCGCGCCCGGTCGGCCACGTAGCCGGCGGCGGCCGTTATCCCCGCCGAAGCCTGATACCGGTCGTACGCGCAGACGGCGTGCACGTCGGCCAGGGCCAGGCCGGAGTCGAACGCCTCGTGCAGGGACGCGACGAGTTCGGTGAGCCGCATCAGCGCAGGACCGGATCGGCCGCACCGGCCAGCGCCGCCAGCACCGCGGCCGCCCGGGGCTCAGCCAGCGGGACCGACATCCGGGCCAGGCCCGCGTCCGCCTGGGCCGCCCGTCCCAGCTCGGGGATCTCCTTGACGACGAGCCCGCATCCGGCCAGCAGGTTCCGCGCGGACCGGTCCAGCCGCAGCACGATCCAGGGCACGCGCGGGTCGGCTGGCTCGACGGTGAGGCCGGCCCGGCGGGCCGCCGCCTCGACGGCGGGCTTGACCACCGCGATCCGGTCCCGGAGCGGGCCGAGCGGATCGGGGCCCGCGAGCAGTTCCAGCGCCACGTCGAGCGAGAGCGCGCTGCAGGCCAGCGGGGGCAGCACCGCCCTGACCTGCGCAGCCAGCTCTGGTGAGGTCACCGCGAAGCCGATCCGCAGGCCGCCGCAGCAAAATCCCTTGGACACGCCGCGCAGCACGACCAGGCCGGGCGTGGTGTCGGTCAGCCGCGCGGCGCTGTCGCCGGGCGGCAGGTAGCAGGCGTAGCTCTCGTCCACGACGAGCACGGCGCCCGCCCGCCAGGTGGCCGCGGCGAGTTCGGCGATCATCGGCACCGGCCAGTGCGGGCCGGTGAACGAGGGCCGGTCGATGACGACGACAGCGGGCCCGGCCGCCGCGATGGCGGCCTGCGCCGCCGCCAGGCCGGTCAGCGGGGCGGCGATCAGCTGGCCGCCCGCCGCCACCGCCGCTTCGGCGAGCTGCGGGTGCCCGTCCGGCGCGATGAGCACGCTGCCGCCGTCCGCCAGGCCGGCCAGGCCGTGCAGCAGCCCGGTCACGCCGGCCCCGGTGCTCACCCGGTCCGCGCCCGGCCCGGTGCCGGCCGGCCAGTGCAGATGAGCCGCGAGCACACCGGCGGCACGTTCGCCGCCGTACGGGTCGGTCACGTCGTACCGCCGGGCCAGGTCCGGCAGGGCCGACGGATCGGCCGCCAGCTTTGCCCACGCCGCGGCGACGGCGGTACGGGCGAAGTCCGCCTCGTCCGGCGCCCACCGCAGGTCGATGTCGGCCGGGCCGGCCGGGCCACGGTGCCCGGCGTGGGCCGGCGTCACCACCGCCGCCGGGGTGGCGAGGAACTGCACGTACCGGGTGCCGAGGACGACCGGGGCGGCCGGCCGGAAGTCCGCGTCGGCCCGGATCACGTCGAACCCGGCCCGGATCAGCAGGGCCTTGACCTCGACCGGCGTGTACATCCGGATGTCGTCCGGCAGCACGGCCTGGGTGCCGTCCGGGCGCTCGACCCGCACCTGGCCGGCACTGCGCCCACTGACCGGCTCGTAGTTACGGCTGAAGACGAACGTGCCCGTGTCCAGCTCGGCCCGGGCGTGCGCCGCATAGATGCGGGCGATCCCCAGGATGCTGGAGTGGTCGAGGACGAACAGGCCGCCGGGCCGCAGCAGCCGCCGGACCGAGCGCAGCAGCCGAAGCTGGCCGGCGTCGCTCCCCCAGCCGAACGCCTGCACGCAGACGGCCGCGTCGAACGCCGGCGCCTGCTGACCAGCCGGGCCGGGCAGGCCGGCCCAGTTGACCGAAGCGAGCAGGTCGGCCCGGTGCCAGGTGATCGCCACCCCAGCCTCGGCCGCGGCACGGGCGGCGCGATCCAGCGCGTACTGCGACACGTCCACGCCGGTCACCTCGAACCCCAGCCGGGCGAGCCCGATCGCGTGCCGGCCGACTCCGCAGCCCAGGTCGATCACCCGCGGCCCCGGCGCATGCTCGGCGAGCGTTTGCGCGAGGTAGCCGATCTCGGCCTGGGTGCGCTCCGCGGTGTACTCAGCGTCGGCGTAGGACCAGTAGTCCGCGGTGAAGTAGTCCTCGTACCAGGGCACCTGGGTCACTTCTTCTTCACAGCCGGACGGCGCGCGCTCGAATGGCGGCGGTTCATGTCCCCCTCCCTCCTGGGTGCTGTCGGGCCGGCCGGGCAGCAGCCTGCGGACCAGGGCGCATCGTCACTTCCTCTTCACGGCAGGACGGCGCAGGGCGGCGCGGCAACGGTTCATCTCCCCTCCCTTCTGCGTACCAACGGGGCGGCAGTTCGCGGACCGCGGCGCATTGTCACTTCTTCTTCACGGCAGGACGGCGCTGGGCCATACGGCAACGGTTCATGTCCCCTCCCTTCTGCGGTCTCGGGGCGGCGGTGAAACGCCGTCGCCTCACGGTGGGTGCGGTTACTTCTTCCTCGGGACCGGGCGGCGCGCGCTCGCGCTGTGACGGTTCATGTCTTTCCCTCCGGGGACCCCGCGGCTGGGCGGCAGCGCGGCTTTCGCCCGCCACGGCGGGTTCGTTACTTCTTCTTCTTCACCACAGGACGGCGCGCGGCTTCGCGATGACGGTTCATCTTTCTCCCTTCTGGTTACCTGAGGCCAGGCGGTGGTGTGGCGCCCGCACGCCCGGCGGGCGCGTCACTTCCTTTTCATGGCTGGACGGCGCGCGATGTAGCGATGGCGGTTCATGTTCCCTCCCTCCCTCCGGCCGGCCACCGGGCCGGCGGGCCTGACGGCACCGCCGGCCCGGCCAGCCATCTGCTGTCTGTGCGGGGGTTACTTCTTCTTCACCTGCGGCCTGCGGGCGGCAACGAAACGACGGTTCACGGGTACCTCCCTCCGGGGAACTCGGGTGTGGCCAGGGCGGTGATCCTCGCCGCCGATCCAGCTACTTCGTGATGCGCTTGACCTGCGGCCTGCGGGCACTTCTGAGGTTGCGGTTCATCGTTTCTCCTCTCTCCGACGCGACGGCCTGGCCGGCGTCGGCCAGGTCATCCGGCACCGGCCGTGGCCACGACCAGGCGATCCGTCATGAACTCGGCCGCCTGGTTCACCTCGGGCGCGGTCAGCCCGGCCAGCCCGGCCAGATAGGTGCCGAGCGAGAAGCCGGGCGAGTCGCCGACGTAGGCGTGATCACCGAACAGCAGCGCCTCGTCCAGCGACGATTCCGTCTCCACCCGGGTCAGCCCGGCGACCCGGCGGCTCGCCACGCTGACCTGCGCTTGCGTCCAGCCGTTCCGCACCGCGCCGGCCAGCAGCCCGGTCGCGAGTTCGACCACCTGGTCGCGGTGCTCGGGGGCGGTGGAGATGGCCACCCGCCAGGAGCCGGTCTCCCGGTAGCCGCTGGCGCCGCCCCAGATGTCGTAGGACAGCCCCTGCCGCGACCGGATCTCCTCGGTGAGTACCGACGCGTTGCCGCCGGCGACGAGTTCGGCCACCACCTCCGCGGCGAGTGCCGCCCGGTCGCTCAGCGCGAAGCCCGGGCCGCCGATCACCACCGCGGCGGTTTCGCTGACGATCGGCAGGTCCTGGCGGCCGGCGGCGAACGGCGGCGAACTGTCCCGCGGCCGGCCGTCACCGGTTCCGGTCAGCCCCGCCAGCGGGCTGTCCGCCAGCACCGCCCGGACCTCTGCACCGGTCATGCCGCCGCTGACCACGACACCGGTCAGCGCGGGCCGGACGAACCGCCCGGACCAGGCGGCCAGGTCACCGGCGCCGAGCCCGGCGACGCCCGGCACGGTGCCGCCGACCGGCCGCCCCATCGGGTGGTCGCCGTAAGCGGTCGCGAAGAACACGTCGTGCACGATGTCGGTCGGGTCGCTGGCGGCGAGCCTCAGTTCTTCCTGCACCACCCGGCGTTCGGCCTCGACGACCTCGTCGTCGAATTCGCTGGTCACCACGGCGTCGGTGAGCACGCGGAGCGCCGCGGGAGCGTCGCTGGCCGGCACCCGGGCGTGCAGCACCACGTGATCGCGTGCGGTCATGGCGTTCGCGTCGCCGCCCCACGCCTCGATCTCGTCCACGACCCGCATGCTCCGCCCCGCGGGAACCGCCTGCATGACGACGTGCTCGAAGAGATGCGCCACCCCGGGGACCGGCTCGTGCCGCGAACCGGCCAGCACCCAGACCGACACGGTCGTGACGTCGGCTCCCGGCCGGTGCAGCGCCGCGTAGCGCACCCCGTTGTCCAGCATGGCCGGATGTGCCGCCGGAGCCGGGAGGGTCATGGGTGACTCAGCCTCCGGTCTCATCGGCACCGGTTTCACCGGCACTGAGATTTTCACCAGCGCTGAGTTCGTCGACGGCCGACTCCGCGACGAAATCGCCGACCGTCAGCAGGAACCGCACGGCCGGGGTGTCGACCCAGGCGTAATCGCCGCGCTGGCGCAGGACCGCCTGGGTGACGC